>Ga0265300_10000131_pt1 | contig 78873 bp, 70 predicted proteins | sample AusTroGonzalo_MG_FD_193482 | JGI IMG/M metagenome (GOLD analysis project Ga0265300, IMG submission 193482) | Bovine rumen microbial communities from tropical cattle in Woodstock, Queensland, Australia - Gonzalo_03 | ecosystem: Host-associated > Mammals > Digestive system > Stomach > Rumen ... | reverse complement strand
TTTAATCCTCAATCAAGCACTTGCCCGTCATTTCCTTCGGCTGCTCCAGACCCATGATGTGGAGGATGGAGGGAGCTACGTCGGCCAGCACACCATTCTGCACCTTGGCGTTCTTGTTTTCAGTCACGTAGATGAATGGAACGGGATTGAGTGAGTGTGCTGTGTTGGGGGTGCCGTCAGCGTTGAGAGCATTGTCTGCATTGCCGTGGTCAGCGATGATGATGGTTTCGTAATCCATGCTCTTGGCAGTCTCCACCACCTCGTTCACACACTGGTCAATCGCCTTCACAGCTGCCTCGATGGCGGTATAGACACCTGTGTGACCTACCATGTCACCATTGGCGAAGTTCACCACAATCCAGTCGTACTTGTTGGTCTTGATAGCCTCCACCAACTTGTCCTTCACTTCGAAGGCAGACATCTCAGGCTTCATATCGTAGGTAGGCACCTTGGGGGAGTTCACCAAGATGCGGTCTTCACCAGCGAAAGGCTCTTCACGACCACCGTTGAAGAAGAAGGTCACATGTGCATACTTTTCAGTTTCAGCGGTATGCAACTGCTTCAAGCCCTTAGAAGCGATGTACTCACCGAGGGTGTTTTCCACGTTCTCCTTGGGGAAGAGGATGTGAACGCCAGTGAACGAAGCATCGTATGGGGTCATGCAGTAGTACTGGAGTCCTGGGATGGTCTTCATGCCCTGCTCCTCCATATCCTTCTGGGTGAGCACGATGGTGAGCTCCTTCGCACGGTCGTTACGATAGTTGAAGAAGATGACCACGTCACCTTCCTTGATGCGACCATCCACGTTGCAGTTGATGAGTGGCTCCATGAACTCGTCCGTGTTCTTGTGCTCCTCTGTGTGGGTGTCATAGCAAGACTGAACGCCTTCCACCATATCTGCCACCTCGCGGCCCTTGCCATGCACGAGCTGGTCGTATGCCACCTTGATGCGATCCCAACGCTTGTCACGATCCATCGCATAGAAACGGCCGATGATGGAAGCAATAGCACCTACACCCACCTCGTCAATGTGCTTCTGCAAGTCAGCGATGAAGCCCTTGCCCGATTTCGGGTCTGTGTCACGACCGTCCATGAAGCAGTGAACATAGCAGTTCTCGATACCATACACCTTGGCGATGTCAATGAGTTTCAGAATGTGGTTGAAGGCAGAGTGAACGCCGCCTGTAGAGGTCAAGCCCATCAGGTGAACGCTCTTGCCGTTCTCCTTCGCATAACTGTAAGCTGACTTGATCTCAGGGTTCTCCAGGATGGAGTCATCTGCACAGGCACGGTTAATCTTCACCAAGTCCTGATACACGATGCGTCCAGCACCGATATTGAGGTGTCCCACCTCCGAGTTACCCATCTGTCCATCAGGCAGACCTACGTTTTCACCACTTGCCTGCAACTCAGAGTGTGGATAGTTTGCGTTCAAGTAATCCATGTAGGGTGTAGGAGTCTGATCAATCACGTCACCCTTACTTTTGTCACCGATTCCCCATCCGTCGAGAATCATCAAAAGAGCTTTCTTAGCCATAATTAAAACCTTCTATTTATCTTATGTTTATAATGTTGAAATCGTTCACTCAAAGTGTTACGTCCACACTTTGCACCAAAATCGGCGCAAAGTTACGAAAAGATTTCCAAATGAGTGTCCACTCCTTTCATATTTAACACCCTTTCAAGATAATTCCATTGAAAAGTTGTACAAGACACGGCCCAATCAACTCTCTTTTTCTTCGATGTACTTGAATGCCTGCACGAACTCCCAGTGTGGGAACTCGAATACATCCATCTTTCTCGCCATCCACACCTGCTGGAAGTAGGCGTGTAGTCGCCACATCAGCTTCTCGTCCCATTTTCCTCCTAACGCCACAAACACGCTTTGCCTGTAGAAAGGTTCACTCAGCACACCTCTTCCGAACAGCCTGATGTCCAATGCTCTCGTTTCGATGATGAGGGCAGGGAAGGATGCTTTGATCACCTTCAATGCAAGGTAGATGCTATGTTTTACAGATGTCGGCTCCTCATCAAGCTTGACCCTGAAAGGATTATTGCATGAAGTTAAAGTTTTCTTCATTGGCAACCTCCTTTTCTTCCTTGATGGGCGCATCGTTCTTGTAGGTGTAGAACTCCCCATATTGTACTTTCAGCATGATTTCGCCCGAACGCTCGAAACTGCTGATATGCCCATTGGCATACAGAGACCTCACCCACTTGTCCAAGCCCTTGCGCACGCTGTCTGAGCCAATGAGCGCATGGTCTTCTGGTTTGAACGACACTCCCACAGCGATGGAGCCAGCAGGCATATTGAAAGGTACAGCCTCACCATCGATGATGGCATTCCTGTAGGCACCCATCTGTGCGATTCTGAGTCCAAAGGACAAGTCTTGGTTCGTGACAATCTTCACCTTGTATCTGCCCTCCTTGATGGCACAGTAGTTCTTCATCCCATGCCAATATCGAGGGTCTCTCCGTTCCATCGTCTTGCAGGTGAAGCCCGTCGTGAACTCTTCCAGTCGGCCAAGCATATACTGCTCATTGCCCATTGTTCTTGTCAATACCATTTCCACCATATTAGTTTAGAGTTTAGTGTTTAGAGTTTAGAGTTTAGAGTTTAGAGTTTAGAGTTTAGTGTTTAGAGTTTAGTGTTTAGAGTTTAGTGTTTAGAGTTTCTTCAACTTCTTATATGTGTCACCATTCTTCTCTATGATGCCGTTCCGATACCACAGGGAGATGACCATCTTCACTGGCGTCCTTGCCCCAGCCCTTTGCAATTTAATGCGCACCTCGTTCTTGTCAAACGTCTCAGGCAGCTGATTATACACCTTGTTATGCGATATCTTCTTCGCCACAGTCTTGTCCTGCAGTTCGTTATATCGCTGTCCGAACTGATACAGCGAGTTCTCCAAGTCGATGGCACAGAACCACTTCACGAAGTCGATGATCACCTGCTGCTCCTTCTTGCCCACGTTCTGATAGAGTCCATGACACATCAGCGCCAGTCGGAATCCCTTCACGGCCGCCCTCCTTCTGAACACGTCCCTGGCAGGGTTCAGCGTCAGGGCTGATCTCACCCGCTCCTCCTCCAGCCATTCCAGTAGTGGCTTGTACATATAGTTCAGGTTCACCTTCTCGGGTTCCCGAAACTCATACTGCCACAAACCCATCTTCACGAAGTCCTCGTTCGACAGCTCTTCCAAGTACGCCCAATCCACCTTCAGCGGCATCTTGTACACCTTCGCGTCCAGTCGAGTCAGGATGGTCTTGATCTGGAGCATCTCCTTGGCGGGTATCTTCTTCCAGGGGGCGAAACGTGCATACTGCTGGTTCAGCACAGGGCACACGCTGAATCGTGTCACCAAGCCGTCCTCCACATTCTTGAAGAAGCGGTCTATCTGGTCTTGTGTCGAGGTGAACAGCAGGTTCAGGTACATCCTCACCTCTCCCTTGAAGGTGTTCGTGCTCTTGTAGTACTGGCCATACTTTCCGTTGTCCCAAGTCACACGCCACAGGTCACTCTTGTCGCCACCCGTCGTGCGATTTCCCTTGTTGAAAGTGTCCAGTTCCTCTGCGAAGATGAACATGTGGTGTCCGTGGTTGTCTCGCATCTTCGTCAGCAGCTCAGGCACAGAGATCAGCGGCTTCACGATTCTCACGCTCACCCTCGGCTGTTCCTCGCCCTTGTCCTGCGCCGACTTCCTCCTGTCGGTCGATGCCCAGATTTCCTCCCTCATGTTGCTCAGCTTGTCCCTTTCGGCTATGTTGTCCATCAGCCAAAGGAAACGGTTGATGAACGCCTTGCCTGATGATGGGGGTGCAAACACAAGGCTGATGAACTCCGTGCTCTGTTCGCTGTCGTCAAAGTAGTCAGCCCTCAGATGACTCGTCAGCGTACCCAGAATAGGGAGCAATGCCACGATGGTGGGAATCTTGAAGTCCTCAGGTGCTGCATTCACAAACTGCCTGAACACAGGTGGCAGCTTGGGCATGGGTGGCAGCTTCTCCTCCTCCAGTTCCTCCTCTGGTGCCTCAGGGGCAGTCCTTTCCAGCAGGTAGTCCCTGTCCTTCAGGAAGAAATACAGGTTCTTCTCCAGCCTCGTGGTTCGGTTCGAGGCACACAGCCCCACACATTGCGCCCAAGTCTCCTCCAGTGAATTGCCGAAGGTGGGCAGCACGGCATGGAGAATCTTCGGGTCGTTGTTCACCAAGTTTCGGAACTGCACCACCAGATTGTTGTAGAAAGGATGCCGCTGCCCCTCCTCAGGATCGCCCCCTGTCGCCTCGATGTATTCCCTCACCAGCTCAGCCACCTTCTTGCCGTTGTATTCAAAGTTCCTGTACTCCGCGTCGCTCTTCATCACCTCCGACACGTCCGCCTGTGTGTTCCTGTGCTTCTCCATCGTGCCCGTGCTCTTGTATGCCTTCATGGCATCGATGCTCACCTGTGGCATCTCGTCAAAGAGGTGGTTCGTGTAGAGGATGTACTCGGCGGGCACGAGGTAGGAAAGCCTTGACATGTCCTTGCAGGCAGGGTCTATATGACCGAACTTCTCCAGTTCAAGCGCCTCCACACAATGCCCGATGGTCGCCTCCATGCCCTCTGTATGGCAACACACCAGCAGCCGCAATCCCCATCCCGAAGGGGTGACATGCACCAGTCGCACACCCAGCCGCTCCATCGCCTCCTTCCGCTCCTCAAAGTGCCGGGTCACACCTTCCTTCCACTCCGCATGGCTCTCCCCATTATGGGGGAGATGCCCTTTAGGGCAGAGGGGGTCTATATCAATCATCACCAGTCCTGTCGGCTCGCAGTTCTCCTTCTTGCGAGTCTTGTCGCCCACATTACCCATAGGCATCATGCCAGGCAATCCTTCCTTGCCCGTCTTGTCGCCTGTCTCCTTGATCTTCTGGCAAATCTTGGCGATGTCCGTGTTCTCTTCGAGGAAGTTGAACATGTCCGCCTCCGACCGCCAGCTCGTAAAGGGTCTGACGCTGAGTCTGTTCTTATAAATATCTAATTGCATAATTATAGTTTATAGTATAGAGTGTAGAGTATATTTTGTAAAGTTTAGAGTTTAATGGGCTCACCAGTAAAATTCTGTGTTGATAATAGGAAGAAAACCAATAAAACCTCTTTTGTTCAGCATAAGACCTTGTCTTTGATGCTGTGTCTGCATCCCCTTCCTTGTGAGCCAGCTCACAGATAAAAGCCTGCATCCACATCATTTCATCCTTATCAGGATTACAACCTGCCCAAAAGAAAAACAGTGCTGCAAGCCGTAGGCTATTCTAAGATGTCGGACAAGGACTGTTATGCTGGCATGAACAGGGTTTGGAACGATGGCTTAGAATGAGGCTCATAGAGCATACGGCACAGAGCGTGGTTTTCTATGGTTTTTGTTTTTTACAGACACAGGTTTATGCGAGTGACCCGTTTAATGTTTAGAGTTTATAGATGGCTGGTGTGATGCACGCACTCCGCATGGTCTATAACCAATAACCTTTATTTCCCCACCAGTTCAGCGCTTTTCATTGCCAGCGCATCCATTCTGATGGCGATAGCCAGCTGCGTGTTCAGTTTGAAGTTCAGTGCCTTGCTCATATATGGCTGTTTCACCATGTGATACTTCTCCTTCAGCCGCTGGCCATCACGCCTGTCATTGAAAATAATCCTCACCTTTAGTTAAGTTTAGGGTTTAGAGTTTAGAATAACTGTCAACTATCAACTGTCAACTGTACTGCTGCGCTTTTCGCCTCTCTCTCCATCACCTTTCCCACATACGCCATGCCCAATCTCTTTGGCACGCTCTCATACATCTTGATGCGTTCAGGCGATTCAGTCACCCGTCCGTGTTCCAGATAGAAGAGCACATGTTCAGTGGGCCGCTTGTACGGCTTCCGATTGTAGGCCTTGAAGCCAATCACCTGTTTCTTCTTGTTGTCCGAAGGCATCAATCTCAATGCGCCTTCCACTCTCTTACCATCCATGATGGTCTGCAACGCTTCGGTGCTGATTTCAATTTGTACTTTCATAATTGGATTGTTTTTTGTGAGGAGAAGTTAGGAATTGCTGGCCAGCTCATCACGTGAAATTCCTCACTCACCTTCCGACTCGGTTTGTTAATGTTTATTGGTTATAGGTTATAGGTTATTGAGTTGCGCATCGCGTCAGCCTGCTCTAAACCCTAAACTCTAAACCATTACCTGCCGAACGCCAGTTCATATCCCTTCTCCACCGTCTTCATGTCGTCGAACGAGATATACTTGTCGCCGTTCTCCACCTTCGCCATCGCCCACACCAGCCAGATGACATCCTCACGCTTCTCGCTGATCCACGAATCCACCACCATGAGGTCCGTCTCCTTCAGGCAAGCCTCCTTGCACACCCTCTCGATGTAGGCACGTGTGGCATTATGATCCTGTGGTGGTGCCCATCTGTAGATGATTTCCCTCACCGAATAGATGTGGTGCTTCTTGTTGTAGCTGTCCAGCACACGGAACGCTGCCCTGTACCCATCCTCCATCGTCTCGAAGATGGCGAACTGTCCGTCATAGCTCTTCTGTCCCTGCCAAGGTCTTGTGCCAGATGTCCATCGGATGTTCAATGGGTTGTTGTTCCTCAGTCCTCGTGGCAGAACATTCTTAGTTTTTAGTTTTTCACTTTTAGTTTTTGTTGTCTTCATCTTCTTTTTCATTTTTGTTTTGTCTTTTGAGTTCGAGAAATAATGTGATGATTTCTCTCAGCAGCCAGATAATGGCCTCAATGTCCTTCTTTGCAATCTTCATGATGCGATACGTTTTGAGAGGTTGATGAGTTTCACGTTGTTGTACTCCTTCCCCTTGTACTCACGCAGCGAGAACGAAATGGTCAGATCCAGCTCTGCCTCGCTTTCCATCAGTTCGTGGAGTTGCTTCACATAGTCGGGGTTGGCACAGATGTGGTCACACACCATCAAGTCCTCCCCCTGCTTGCCATCCTGACGCACATAGGGGATGGCCACTGTCACAGGGTAAGTCTGTCTCTTCTCACCCTCCTTGGTTTGCCAGTCACGTGGCTCGCCAATCTTCTTGATAAATCCTGTTTTGATCATTTTTGTTTTTTGTTTTTGAGATATGAGTTTGTTTAGTGTTGAGGGGCGAGAGATTAGTTTAGTGTTGAGTCCCTAACGTGCAAGGTATCCTCTCGCCCCTCGCTCCTTGCCCCTTGCTCCTTTCTCCCGCACCTAAATCCGATGCAAAGTTACGGACATAAAAAAGGCGACGGAATCAAAATTCCATCGCCGTAGAGTTTTCGGGAGTTTTACGTAGAGTTTTGCCCCTCGTCGGGAGTTTTCACCCGAAACACCCCATTTTTTCGGGAGTTTTCGGGAGTTTTCCGGGAGTTTTTACTTTTCTTCTAACAGTTCCTGCATTCTTTCCGCTATTTTCACATAGTCATTATATCGCTTTCCCTGCACAGGAGCATTCAACTCATTCCACATCGACACAGGCTTCTTGAAACTCTGCACAGCCATACGCACCATCTCATCACGTGCAGGCAGATGCGGATGTTCTGGCACCTCGGCCTTCACCCTTTGGCAGAAACCTTCGAAATCGCCCTCAGTCACAACCTTCACATCCACCAGCACCCGACACACAGCATACCATTGTCTGCCCACCTCCACCATTGGAGCAATCGCCTTGATGGCACGTGACACCTGTTCCTCTGTGATCTCCTCACCCATATTCCTTGCCTCCTTTGCCTCCTGAATCAGAGTCTGGCAGTCACGAAACTTGACACGCGGTCTCTGCTTGATAATCTCAATCACCACACCCACGATACAGGCATCATCCGCATCCGACATGGGGAAAGCCTTGTATTTTGGGTTCTGAGGCACCAGCCAAGGTTGTCCCTTCTCATCCTCGCAATAAGTCTTGACGGTGGAATCTCCATTGAACATAGCCAGCACCACATCGCCATCACTCGCAGTCGGTTGAGCCTTCACCCTCAATATGTCACCATCCTCAATGCAGACGCCCTCCATCGAATCCCCACCAGCAATCACAAAAAACTCTTGCAGCATCGACAGCGTAGCATGAGGAACCATCTTCACCTCCCTCACGATGTCGCCCACACCAGTCGGGGAGCCGCATTTCACGATGTTGTCATAGAACGGAATCGGCGTATCGCACACCATCGGACGTCTGCCATCCTTCTCCAACAGCTCTAACAACTGATCAAAGTCCAACTCTGAAACTTTCATGATTCTATCGATTTTATTCTTGTCTTGTAATATTTCTGATAATTATTTGGTTGTTATTTGATAATACACTACCTTTGCAACAGAATTGAAAAATAAACCATTATGACTGCAATACAACTGAATGCTGAGATGCTGCGCAACATGAGCATCATCGCTGAGGACGAGAACCTCCTGAAGCGGGCAGCCAAGTACCTGCGCAAACTTGTAGCAGAAAAGCCTGCTGACCCCACAGAACTGACCCGTGAGGAGTTCTTTGCCAGCTTAGACAGAGGCGAAGAAGCATACCGGCAGGGTAAGACACACCGCATTAACTCGAAAGCAGAATTGACCCAGTTCCTCGATAGTCTTTGAGCCCTATGTACAAACTCGAATATACCGATGAAGCCAAGTTGCACATGCAGCAGCTGAAGCATGATGAGCCCAAGGCCTTCCAGAAAATGGTGAACATGCTCTCCGAGTTGATGGAACATCCAAAGACGGGCACAGGTCATCCAGAGCCTCTCAAAGGTGCGCCTGAAGGACGCTGGAGTCGCCGCATCACCAAGAAGCACCGTCTGGTTTATCGCATTTACGACGATGCCGTGCTTGTACTCGTACTCAGAGCCTACGGACATTATGGAGACAAGTAACTGATTCATCGCTTTATTGTTTTTTACTCACCCTTTCAGTTATCGTTATGGTTATCGTTGTATTTCACCTTAAACCCTTAACCCTTAACTCTCAACTTTATTAGTTATCGTTAGGGTTTGATTTTAAGCCTGAATCTTGAATCCTGAATCATGAACCTTGAATCATTAGTTTGTCTGCCTAAGAGTTATGGGTTATTTATGCTCCCGTATCAAACTCATCATCTTCTTCTATAATTATGTTTCTTAGTGTTTGTTTATTTTCGTCTACCACAGTCCCATATCTATTGATGAAATCATCTAAATCTCTCTTATTTCCACCTCTGCCAAAACGATTGCGATGATTCTCATCAATATTTGCATGGCACTTTATACATAAGCACTGAAGATTTGAAGTTCTATTATCAGCTTTCTTTCCATTCTTATGGTGAACTTGTATGAACCTTTGGTCAAAAGGATTTGTTATCTGAATGCCACACTTTTCGCATCTAAATTCGTGTGATTCACGATACTCACGACTTATCTGCTCCCAATTCTTAACATAGCCAAAAATATCTTTTTCTGATTCTTTGACTGTTTGAGTGGTACTTGCATACTCTTGTGTCCTCTTTACCAACCGTTCAAAATCGGCAGAGTTATGAACGGATGAATAATCGCTACGATAAAGTAATCGAATACAATTCTGACATAAGGGAAGATTTGAGACCTCTTTGTCTCTATAATCATCATCCTTGTCAATCACCATTACTGAAGATGTCTCAGCAAAACGATATTCTGCAGCGAAAGATCCCCTGTCTATGAATTCTTGAAGTGTCCTACACTTACATAAATGCATGCGGGGCTTACCATGCTCATCCAATCGATATTCTCTCTTATACAGGAAACCTATATGCTTATAACCTTCATCGTCCTTGTATTCAACACCTCCAGAATTAGGAAAGGACACCTTATCCGTTCTGAAATCATTCAAAACGATATCAGCACCTGTTATTGGTCGCCAAGCTTGGGCTTCACCAATTCGATAGCCACGTTGCTTTAAGGCTTCTTTCAGTCCTCCAAATTGATATATGGGATCTGCAGCCATATCTTACTGAATCTTTTTTACGAAGTTTTCTAGAATTTCATCACCACTCGTTACAATACGAAATTCGACGCGTCTTGACATCTGATAGTCGATGTCCTTACCAGAAACGATGGTGTAATTTCCATCACCATCCAACGCTTTGCCATAAGATAATCCATTGGAGGTAAACCAGAATTCCAAAAGTTGTTGTTCTTCATCAGAATATTTCTCAAATGCTGGCATACTACGGAAGTATCGTAACACACTTAAAGAGCGTTGTTGAGAGAGAATGACGTTTGCAATATAAGGGTCGGCATCCAATGTCGGATAAGGAACAGGGTCTGTATGTCCTTCAATACGTATTTCCTGAATGTTCTTTTTTAATGAGTCATTCAGCAAAATGTTGAAATAGCGAGGAAGAAACTCATCAAGTATCTCTTTAAATTGAGGGGTCAGTTCAGAACTTCCTTGTGCAAACAAGACTGTTGGATTGTTAAACTTCATCGACAAATCTTTACCGATAGCCATTTGCCATTTTAAGGTATCCCCCTCAAACTCTTTTACGAGTTTCTCATGGAGTTTGTTCTTTGTCTCCACATAGTCAGAGAGAACAGTTTGGTTCTGCTGAACACGTTTGATGTAGGCGATAGCAATAAAAAGGAATATCACCATCAATCCAGTCATCAAATCTGACACAGACATCCATACGTTATGTTTTGCCATACCGTTTACCTCCTATCGTCATTAACCATAGCCTGAATACATGTATCCAATTCGGCCAACGTAGCACTTAAACGTTCGTAGAAACGTTGGTCTAACGCTGTAAGCTGTTGATTGAGTTGCTGTGTACCATCAGAGATGAACGATACACCTTCTTCCATCTTCTCCTTCGTGTCCTTCCAGAAATGCTCACCATAATCTCTTATCTTATCCAGTTCTTCCAACTTTTGAATAAGCATTTGTACTCCATCAACGAAGTTTCTTTGTCTGCGCACCCACTCATTCAAAGCCCTCGTGCTTTCATCGAACATTTCCATATTGCTCTTAGTGAGTGTTACAGTGTCAGTCAAATTATGAGTGATATTCTTAAAGTTTTCATCTTCAATTATCACCTCATTCAAACTGTTGATCAACTGTTTCAACTTGCCGCCGTCGCTCACCAAGTTTTGGGTATCAGAGCCAACTTTTGTAAGCACGGTCGATGTGCCTTCAAAGTTCTCAGCCATTTGTTTATATTGTGACGTGAGAGACCGAATCATCTCCTTATTCTCTTGTTGCCAGGTATTCAAGCGTTCTACACTCTTGTTGAGTTGCTCGAAGTTCTCTTGAACAAGTTTGCCAATCAAATCTTTCATCTGCTTCTGGAATTCCTCTGTCACCTTCTTCATCACTTCCACAAGTGCCTCCGTGTTGCTCTTCTTCAGCAGCTCGGCAAACTCATCAAACTTGCTCTTCAACAAGTCGCTGGTTTCATTCATCTTTTCCTCAATCTCAATCACCTCTCCATGTAATTTGCCTCCAAAGGCTTTCACCTCGTTGGCCACATCTTCTTGGGTGCTTTGCATAGCTGACACACCATCCATCACTTCATCAATACTATGCTCCATATGGGTTAGATTAGTGCCTACTTGAGATAATATTGCAGAGGAAGCCGTTTGATAGGCTATTGATTGTTCCTCAACATTACCAACACTTTGCAACAGACTTTCCATAGATGTGTTCGTCGAGGAAAATTGCAAAAGAATTGAGGAAATGTCATTTTGAGCTAATCCCGATTTTGTTTCAAGATTTCGCAATAAGTTCAAGGCTGAATTGTAAAATGCAGTTTGATTGTTTAACTGTTGTTGAGTGAGGTTCTGCAACTGCACTATAGTTTGCATGTTTGCAGTACTCATCTCTTTCACAGCCTTTACTATCTCACCAGCAGCCATATTGATGTCTGATACACCTCCATCCTTTTGGTCAAAAACAGCACTAACCTGACGAGTGAGAATCAAAGAGCCAATCATACCAGCCAACGAAGTAAAGAAGGCTGTTTTCAAGCCTTCAAGCAAAAGTGGAATGCTATTGTCCAAATCTCCTGTGTCAAAATTAATCAAACCCACAGTGATACCAGCAAAGGTGCCAATCACACCAAGCGTGGAAATCAATGGAGGAAGATTCTCTACCCATCTCCGTTGTTTAATAAGCTCGTCATTTTTCTTAATATGCCTGATATAAAACCATATTATAATGGTTGTCAAAACAATCAAAGATGTTGTACACCATGTGATGTACTCAAGCGTTTTTAATTGACCCTCATCCATATTATTGTATTTTATAATTTCACTTTATTTGTTTATAACTTGACGCGAATCTATCACCTGTCATAAACATAAGTCAATGCCTGCATGTAGCGTTTTATTTATCCATTATCATGATTCGAGGAACAGTTTTATCCAACCCTTTTCGAGTCTGGTATTTGTATGTTCCGTTCATTCTCACGACGCACCCTTCTGGGACGTTTATAACTTGATCGTCGTAGAACGTTGTTCCCTCCTCCCCAATCAACAGGCATATCGTAAAGAAATCCTCGTCTTTTTGTACTAAAGCCGCATTGTCTTCTAACACCTGCATAACCTGAAATGATTTTGCTTCTATGATTTTACCATTCACAAAACCTTCATAAAATGCAGCCTTATCGTCTGTTTCTCCAAGTGTCTCTTGTTCGGCCATTTTGTTGAAGAAAAAGGCTATCCCTATCAAAATAGCGGCACCTGTTACCATACCACCAATAAAAATCAATACATTTTTCATAATCTTATGCTTTATAATATTATTTGTTATCCTTTAGTTTATTGTATTATTCTTAACATTTAACAGAAGATGCCTTAAAGCGATTTAAAATTATCTCATCCGAAATCTTATTAAATGAGACAGAACTTGGCACAAATGCTATCTTATAATTGACAAGCGAGGCTTGATAGTCTGCCATACTTTGTGTCATGTAGTCCATATCTCTTGACAATTTCTTCATATACTTCAGACACTCTGAGCATATTTTTAATTTAGCTTGTAATTCTTGTTTTGAATATACCCTAAAGATTGCATAATCAGGATTTTTCTTCTCTGTTATGAATCTTATTTCGTTTTTACTTATTATAACAGCTTGCTCAAACTCATGCTCTGTAGTTTTTACATCAATCCATTGTTCTAATCCATTGGAATACTTAATGTAGAAATCAAAGGGTTTCCCTTGCTCTGCGCTTCGATTCATCCATTCATATTCTGATACTGTATGTTCGAACTTCATTTTTTTCAAATGTTCGTCAATTAAGGATTCACCCTCTTTGCCTAATTCATAGATATAATTTCTTGCTTTCTTTACGTCAGCATCCTTAAATTTCGGATTCTCTGTTTCAATTTCGACAGATAATTCTAAATCCTTTTGTAAATCAATAGAAGTGTTTTCGATTCTACTTTGGACGTATTGCAAGACCTTCGCAAAAATATAATTATCACGTTTTAATATTACAATTTTTCTATCTTTCAAGCTGGCGAATCCACAATAATCATTCAAAAAGTTATAATCATAAGAATCTTCTTCAATAAGCCAGAAAACGGGCGTCAAACTGTCTAATCCAAACCAGAACAAATAAAAGTCTTTATCTACTGAGTCCTTCGCAAATGACCGAATCTTATTAACTATGTTTTCAGATTTTTTACCCATCGATATTTTAGGCGCATCATATCTGCCATCAGCTCTATGTATTTTTGCTATTTCACAATTTAATATGTCACAATAACCTTTATAGATAAGCATAGCGGAATATTCCGTTTTGTTATCTGGCATGAAAGTTAAACTGTCATTTGACAACCCTATATGGGTTTGATGGGACACACTTCTTTTCAAGTCTGCGTCTGATAACCTCTTATAGGAAATCTTGCCTTCTTTGTGAATTTCAAATAGCATACTAATAAAGATAATGATTGTTGATTAAATAATACATAACAGCATATATAGTGTTTACACTTACAGCATTACCAGCTTGTTTGTATAAAGCACCATCTGCGACGCCGGCATCTCTTGCATTAGTTGCAAATTCTGGAGGAAATCCTTGCAACATAAAAGCTTCCTCAGGTGTAATCTTTCTGATAGGCAGCTGAGCAAGTTGTTCTTTAGTCATATTATCGACAGGATTTACAGCTCCGTTTGAGTCTATAAAATCTTGGCTATAGTAATTGTCTTGACAAGCCCTATGCATTTTGTGCATTGAGGCGGTTAGTGTTCTTGCTATAACTTGATTTATATCTGATTTGGAAAGAAAACCACCAGATCCATTTGAAAGAATGGTTGGTTTTATTCTATCCGAAAGGAAATATTTTTGTTCTACATGATGCTCCAATAAGTCTAATACTGTATCGTAATGGGACACTCCTAAATGTTGATAATTATCATCAAAGAGAGCTGCAACATTCTGAGGAGTAAACATATCATTCGCATTTTCTGGAAGAGGGTGTGTCGTTGCAAAAATCAAAACCCTCCTTCTTCTTTGAGGCAAATGAAAATCTTGAGTGTCAAAAATGTTACTGATTACATTGTATCCCAGATGATGAAGTTCTTCCACAATTCTTGCAAAAGTATTACCCCTGTCGTGTACGTAAAGGTTCTTTACGTTTTCCAATAAGACATTGGTTGGGCGCTTTATTGCAAGTATATCCGCAATTCTAAAGAAAAGCTGGCCTCTATCCTCCTCAAAACCAGCTTGACTACCCATAACACTAAAGGTCTGACAAGGGAAACCACCTGACAGGAAATCGAAATCTGGAAGATTCTCTATGTTGTGGGGATTTGCAGTAAAGGTAACAATATCACCTAATACAATCTCTCCCTCAGTGTTATAGTTTGTGGTATAAGTTATGGAAGCCTTGGCATCAATTTCTGAATAACCAACGCTTTCAAAGTCCATTATTCCATCATTGGTTAATAGATCTAAAGCCCTTCTAAAACCGCCTATACCAGAAAATAACTCTAAGTGCGTCATTGTAAGAATTTCATAATGCCGTCTCCTATGGCTTTAGCAAGTTTTACTGGAACTGCGTTACCCACTTGGGCGTACCACATATTTTGTGCTCCTGTGATAACATAGTCATCTGGGAATGTTTGAATACGAGCAGCCTCTCTTGGACTCAATCCTCTCGCTTCCCATGGATGAATATACATATTGCAATCAAACTTCATATGAGAAGTGATTGTTTTGCAAATCTGCGTTTCGTCTAACTTGAAATATTTATCTTTGAAAATGTCATTGCGCCGTTTATATGGCATAATGTCTGCAATAGACTCATGTAGAGAGTTTGCCCCTTGTGGCAATCTCCTAAATATCTCTATATCCCTTTCGTTGTTGTATCGATTCTTGTGATTGTACAATTTTGTTATGACCTTGTCGCCGTTAATAAAACGATAAAAATCAGTCTGAGGATAATCGAAATCCCTTTCCGTCAATCCTGAAGCCAATTCTTCAACGTCTGCTTGCCCTTTAATTTTCTTTGCTTCAAGGTGAGGCAAACCATATAATGCATCACGTAACACAAAGGGGGCACGCTTATTTTTATGAATTTCCTCGAAAATCTCGTTTGTTGGAATACCCATTCGATTACCAATCATGATAAAACGTTCCCTGTTTTGAGGGACACCAAAATCTTGTGCTCTCAAAACGGCATAATCATACAAGTATTCTTCTCCAAGATATTCTTTGAAGTTTTGGATAATTTCGTCTTTCTTTTTCATCATTCCTCTCACGTTCTCCATAATAAAGAACTGAGGGCGTACTTTACTAAGAAAAATCAGATATTGCTTGTATAAGTTGTTGCGAGGGTCATCAAGGATTCTTTGCCTATTTGCCATTGAAAATCCTTGACAAGGAGGACCGCCACACACAAGAGTTATGTCTGAAAGTATATCTTTATATGTATCGAGATTCTCATTAAGTGTGACAATATTACCAATATAATAATGCTCATCTGACAAAGTATGATTAACCTTGTAGGTGTTAGCAAATTGTTCAACAATCTCATTTACAAACCATGGTGTAAACCCCGCTTGTTCTAATCCCAAACTGAGTCCACCACAACCTGCAAACAGATCAACCATTTTATATGTTTTTTCTGCCATATATCTTGTTTTTTATTTGTTTCTAAAAGAACCCTGTCGAACTTCACAGCCCAACGAGGGTGATAATCTAAATTCTTTACTACCTAAATTTTATGTGAATAAATTATTCATAAAACAATTCTTTCTTCCTCTTTCACCAAATCCCAGTCCTCCAACGCCTGTAAGGGTCGCATGTTCTGGCGGCGGGCATCTTTGTACTCTTGCGTCATCCCATAACGTGCTGCGATTCGCAAGGCAAGACGATCTTGAGTGAAATATCTATTTTTCCTTCCCATTCTATCACTTTTAGTTTATGAATTTTTATCGTCCATTAGAAATGAATGTATATATCTTCCCCCCAATCATCCTCAATGTTCAACTGCAATTGCAGCATCGCACCACGTATATTCTCCTGAATTTTGGTGTAAAGTGGGTCATTTTTAGCCGATGGAGTGCATTTTGTGAACGCATCCACCTTCTCTGAAAAGCATCGAATACTGTCGTTTGATGCCTGTTTTAAGCCCTCAGACTCGTGAAAATAGCCCTCCAAGAGGGTGTGAGAGGGGTCTTCATAGCTCTCACAACTCATGAAAAAGACTGAAAAAGCGCACAGGCATAGACACAAAAAAGCCTTGCCGGCATGGGCAAAAACCATGCTCGACAAGGCAACTAACTGTTTTACAATACTAAGGCTCCTTACATCACATGACGAAATAGGGGGGGCAATAACCCCCTCATAATCAACGCGTTAGGCGATATATCGAGTGTTTCGTGCATGTACATAAGGTTTTAGTAGGGGCAAAGATAAAGGATTTAATTTACACCACCAAACAAATCATCCATTTTTTCTGAATGGTAAAAAGGTAAATTGGTAAAAAAGTAAATTTTTTGTTTTGGGGATGGGGGGTATGTAATTAGGGGGGAGTAGATTTAAAACTGTATAATATATATATATAATATCATATCATACATATAATATCATATCATACAGGGTGCGCACGAGGCGAAAAACAAAAATTTACCAATTTACCAATTTACTTTTTTACCTTTTTGCGAGCCATACTATAGTCAATGACTGAGCAACTCGCAAGCAGATGACTGGGCTATTGGCTTGAATATGAGTAGGCAAACCTTTGTGGCGAATGCGGAATTATTCCAGGATGTTGAAAGATATGGAATAATATTCCAAGAAAGCAGTTCGTTTGGAATAGTTTTTCCCCATGCCGTCAATAGGCCGTAAATTTGCAACATCAAAATATACTCAAAACTCAAAATTCAAAACTTTATGGCTTTATCATTTCAGAAGAAGGGTATCACCCTGCCTTACAAGGAGGGGAAGCCCGTCGTTTACAAGGCAAAGCAGGTGGCGATGCCGAAGATCAAGAGCGCGGCTCTGCTCGCTTACGCTGCCAACGCTGCCAACATCCCTGTCAGCAACATCGAGAGTTGCGTGGAGGGACTCATCGAGGCAATCGCCTACTTCGTCATCAACGGTCACAGGGTGGTGCTCCCAGAGGTCGGCGGCTTCTATCTGGGCGTGAAGTCGAAGGCATTCGAACTCTCGGAAAACCTCAACGTGAAGCAGGCTGTTCAGGCAGTGCGTCCGCTCTTCGCTCCAGCCACTGAGCTGCGTGAGCAGATGAACGATGCAGCTGTGGAGGCCATCCGCCCATCGAACGGCACTGAGGACGCCCCCATCACAGGCAGCAGCACCCCAAGCGGTGGTGACAACACCGGCGGCAACGGTGGCAACACTGGCGGTGGCGGTCTCCCAAGCGATGGTGGAGAAGGGTAAAAGTTAAAAACTAAAAGTGAAAAATAACCATAATACAAGTTTCGGGAACTCAACTTGATTGAAGTTAAAGAAGTTATCGAAGTTATCGCTTCGCTCGAAGTTAATGACGTATGTTAAACTCGCTGTAAAAAGTATCGTCGATAACTTCATTAACTTCGATAACTTCGAGCAAAGCGATAACTTCCGAAAGTTAAGTAACCATAACCTTAATCCTAACGATAACTTGCCATGCGGGATGTTCGGAAAAATAGTTAACGTTAAGGTTATCGTTAAGGTTAAAATACTCAAAACACTAAACATTCAAAGAAATATGAGAAAAACTCGTAATGTAAAGGGTGCCGTTTACTACTTCAAACGCCCCTACATCCTTCACATGAAGGAGGACAAGCCAACGGTGTTCAAGATTCAGCTCTGCCGTGGACGTGTCATCAAGGAGGATGACTTCATCGCCTACGCTGCCAATGCAGCTCATGTGCCTGAATCGACCATGAAGACCGCCAAGCACGCCATCTTCGAGGCGATCAACTACTTCGTGATGAACGGTCACGCTGTGGAACTGGCAGGACTCGGCTCGTTCAGCCCTCGCATCCTGTCGAAGACCACCGACAACCCCGACGAGGTCAGTGCCGAACTCATCAAGCGCAAGTACATCAAGTTCAACCCCTCCGACCAGATCCGCTCGCTCTGCGCGGCTGAGAACATCTCGTTCGTGGAGAACAAGGAACTGACCAAGCAGTACATGAACCAGTACTACTTCCGCATGCGCAAGCACACGGACGGATTCTACTACCTCGTGTCGATGGACGGCAAGCTCGTCGTGAACGACAGCGAAATGCTGGAGTACATCGACGCTCCGAACGCAACGGCAGAGGAGAGGGGCTGGCACTGGATGCCGCTCGACAACGAACTGGCAGAGGCATGGGGCACCGAGGAGGTGGCTGTGACGAACCACACCGTCCCCAACGAGGTTGGCACAGGCACTGTGGTGGATTACCAGACCATCGCCTCCGGCAACGGCGAACTGAAGCTGACCTTGGCAGAGGAAGCTGGTGGCACCATGTCACCCATCCCGTTCAGATTTGTTGAAGTTGACAGTTGACAATTGACAGTTGACAGTTATGAAGTGGTCGGTGAAAGAAACCTTGGCAGTGTTGGCACTGGTAGTGGCAAGCATCATAGCGATATGGGCGATGCTGCTACCGCCCCAAGGGGAAGTGAGCCAGTCAGTACTCATCGAGGTGGCGCAGTTCCTGCTCTATTCAGCCACGCTGCTCGGGGTGGACATCGCCATCGACAAGATCAAGGAACTCTTACGAAAGAAAGAATAGGCAAAGAGGGGGTCGTTTCCGACTCCCTCTTGCTATTGTAAAAGGTAAAAAAGTAAATTGGTAAATTGGTAAATTTTTTGTTTTATTGACTTCGCTGAGCTAAAAGGTTGACTGCGTCGAGCTAAAGGTTCTCACATTCTGAAGAAAACAAGCTTTCTTTTCCTTCACTTCACTAAATTTTTTGTAACTTCGCACTCACAAAAGATAAATGATTAAGATATGAAGAAAGGATTTTTGATGTTAATGGCTGTGGCTGTTGCCACATTCATCCTTGGCAGTACTTTCACAAAGACTGACGGCACGAAGGAGGAGTTCTCTTACTTTGGTGATTAAACTTGGCTTAGACGGCGCTGATGGAACTGATGACCCGCATAGACATTCCTGAGTCGGAATGGAAGATGGCCGCTGGCGCGAAAGTGCTGCTGGTGGGGTCGTGCTTTGCCGATGAGATAGGGGAAAAGATGGTGAGGGGAGGCTTTGAGGCGATGGTGAATCCCTTTGGCACACTCTACAACCCAGCAAGCATCGCAGCCAGTCTGTTGAGGAGCATCAGTGAGAAGGAAGCCGGAAGGGAGGATGTTTTTTGTGGTGGAGATGGCGTGTGGCATTCGTGGATGCACCACAGCAAGTTCTCTTCAACTGATGTGGCGACGCTTGTAGAGCGCATCAACAGCACCACCCATCGTGTGGCAGACTTCCTGCGAGAGGCTGATGTGCTGATTGTCACCTTTGGTACAGCCATCATCTATCGGTTGAAGGAGACGGGAATGCTGGTTGCCAACTGCCACAAACAGCTTGACAGCCTCTTTGTAAGGGAGCAGATGAGTGCCTACGACATTGTGGATCAATGGCAGATGCTCTTGCAACTGCTGGAGAGCGTGAACCCGAAGTTGAAAGTCATTTTCACGGTCAGCCCCATCCGTCACAAGCGAGATGGCTACCATGTGAACCAAATCTCGAAGGGGATCTTGTTGCAAAGTATAGACCCCCTCTGTTCTAAAGAACATCTCCCCCATAATGGGGAGAACCATGCGGGGTGTTATTTCCCCTCCTACGAGATCATGATGGATGAGTTGCGTGACTACCGCTTCTATGCTGATGACATGATACATCCATCGGCACAGGCAGTGGAATATATTTGGCAAAGATTCCAGGACACCTATTTCGATAACAAAACGAAAGATGCTGTGGTCAAGGCAACGAAAGAGTGGCGGCAGGGGCAACACAGGAGGATAGTTGATAGTTTAGGGTTTAGGGTTTAGAGTTTAGGGTTTAGAGTTTAGAGTTTAGGGTTTAGAGTTTAGAGTTTAGAGTTTAGGGTTTAGAGTTTAGAGTTTAGAGTTATGTACAAGATTGATGAGATTGCGCAAGTAATAGGCGCACAGAGAAAAGGAACGACTGAGGCGAAGATCAATTGGCTGCTCATAGACAGCCGTAGCCTTTGTTTTCCAGATGAGACGCTTTTCTTTGCCTTGAAGACAGAGAAGAACGATGGACATAAATATATAGAAGAGTTGTACCGAAGGGGTGTACGAAACTTTGTGGTGGAGACCCTCCCTGCATCGAGCATGGAAGGAGCGAACTTTCTGGTCGTGAAGTCGCCTTTACAGGCTTTGCAGGATTTGGCTGCCTATCATCGCAGCAAGTTGGACATTCCTGTGATTGGCATTACAGGTTCGAATGGAAAGACAACGGTGAAGGAGTGGTTGTATCAGTTGCTTTCGCCCGATTTTAATATATGCCGTTCACCTCGTAGTTACAACAGCCAGGTGGGTGTGCCGTTGAGTGTTTGGCTCATCAACCCCCATAATGACCTTGCCATCATTGAGGCAGGCATTTCGCAACCCAACGAGATGGCAAAGCTGGAACGCATTGTGAAGCCGACCATTGGCGTGATGACCAATTTGGGCGCAGCGCATCAGGAGAACTTCATGAGTTATGGCATCAAATGTGCTGAGAAGATGCAACTCTTTAAGGACTGCAAGACGTTAGTTCTCAATTCAGAAGATGCCACCATCCTACAATGCGCAGAGACCTTGCCAGAAGATGTGAATCGTGTCAAGTTGCAGGTGCGTCAGGTGGAAAAGGACAACGATCATGCAACGATTCATTTCGAGTATGAAGGTCAGGTGGGGCAATACACCATTCCTTTCATTGACGATGCCTCCATCGAGAATTCCATCACGTGCTTCTCGACGGCACTGACACTCCAGACCCTCTCTCTGGATAGTTCTCCCCATAGAGGGGGAGATGCCCAACGGGCAGAGGGGGTCTCCATCTTGTGTGAACGCATGAGCCATTTGGAGCAAGTGGCGATGCGTCTGGAGGTAAAGGATGGCAAGAATGGTTGCACACTGATCAATGACTCTTACAATTCGGATGTGCAGTCGCTTGACATAGCCCTCGACTTTATGAGCCGTCGTCCTGAGACGAAGAAGCAGCATCGTACACTCATTCTCAGCGACATCCTCCAGAGTGGAGAATCTCCTCGTAGCCTTTATTCACGTGTGGCTCAGATGGCTGCCTCGCGTGGCATCGAGAAGGTGATTGGTGTGGGTGAGGAATTGACGGCTTGTGAGGGTTACTTCTCGATGGAACACTATATGTTCCGTACGACTGACGCTCTGATTCACAGTGAGGTGTTTGAGAAGTTGCGCAATGAGTTCATCCTGATTAAAGGTGCCCGTCAGTTCCGCTTTGATAAGGTGAGCGACCTCTTGACGCTGAAAGTGCATCAAACCATCTTGGAGGTCAATCTCAATGCCCTTGTCAACAATGTCCGCTATTATCGCCGTTTCATGAAACCGGAGACGAAGATGGTGTGTATGGTGAAGGCCAGCGGATATGGCGTGGGTTCGTTGGAGACGAGCAAGACGTTGCAGGATAATGGTGTGGATTATCTGGCAGTTGCTGTGGCTGATGAAGGCGCTGATCTTCGTGAGGCGGGTATCACTGCCAACATCATGATCATGAATCCTGAAACCACCTCGTTCAAGATGCTCTTCGACTACAGCCTTGAACCTGAGGTATTTAGTTTCGACCTGCTGGAACAACTGATATATGCTGCTGAGAAGGAGGGTATTACGAACTTTCCTATTCATATCAAACTGGATACAGGTATGCATCGTTTGGGTTTCAATCCAGAAAAGGATATGCCCCGTTTGATTGAACGCCTGCGTCGTCAGACAGCACTTGTTCCTTGTTCTGTGTTCAGCCATTTCGTAGGCAGTGATGGGGATGAGTTTGATGCATTCTCCCATCGTCAGTTTGACCTCTTTGACCAAGCCAGCCGTCAATTGCAGGCGGCTTATTCTCATAAGATTATCCGCCATATATGCAACTCCGCTGGTATTGAACATTTCCCAGCGTATCATCTGGATATGGTACGTCTGGGTTTGGGGCTTTATGGCATCAATGCCCGTAACAATCATATATTGAATAATGTTGCGACGCTTAAGACCACCATCTTGCAGATTCGAGATGTACCTAAGGGGGACACCATCGGCTATTCGCGTCGCACGGTCCTTGAACGGGATAGCCGCATTGCTGCGATTCCTATTGGTTATGCTGATGGTCTTAACCGTCATCTTGGCAATCGTGGCTGTTATTGCCTTGTCAATGATCAGAAAGCCGAATATGTGGGCAATATTTGCATGGATGTTTGTATGCTTGATGTAACAGGCATTGATTGTAAGGAGGGTGATACGGTGGAAATCTTTGGTGATCATCTGCCTGTTACTGTGCTCAGCGATGCGCTTGGCACTATTCCTTACGAGGTGCTCACAGGCATCAGCAACCGTGTTCAACGAATCTATATTCAGGAATAAGAAGATGAAAGTACCTCATTATACGCTGATCATTCCTCATTATGACCAACCGGTGTTGCTTGAACGGTTGCTATCTTCTGTGCCCGTGCGTGATGATTTGCAGGTCGTGGTGGTCGATGATGGGAGTCATGCGGAAAATGTGGCACAATTAGAATTCCTCAAAAGGAAGTTCCCTATGGTGGAATTTCTGATGATGCCGAATAATCGAGGGGGAGGGGCTGCCCGTAATGAAGGATTGAAAGTGGTTCAAGGCGATTATGTGTTCTTTGCCGATGCGGATGATTACTTTTTTACAGATGCATTGAATGCTTTGCTGGATCGCTGTGCCACTCAGGCTTCTGCTGATCTAATTTGCTTCAATGCCAAAGCCATTGAGGAGGAAACGGGATGTCCTTCAAATCGTGCCGACCGCTTGAATTGGATGATGGTGCAGCCTGAGAAGGAGCGCGAGCAGTTGTTGCGTTATCAGCATAGTGAACCTTGGTGTAAGTTGATCCGTCGTGAGATTATTGTACAAAATGACCTTCAATTTGATGAGGTTCCCATTCTGAATGATGTGCGTTTTTCTTATCTTGTGGGGCATTATGCAGAGCGTGTGTTGGTGGAGAACTCGGTTTGTTACTGTGTATGCAACTGTCAGAATAGCGTGGGCAAGAAAATGGTGGCAGAGAGGAAAAGGGCATATACGCAGGTCATGGTACAAACCAATCAGTTTTTTAAACAAAACGGCTTGCCCTATTGTTATAAGAGGGTTTATCGTCCCTTGGTGTTTAGCCTTTCAAGGTGGCAATGGCATGATGCTCGTGTTTGTATGGTGGAACTACGCCATGGTGGCGAGAGTGTTCTTTCTATTTTATTGAATGTATTTCTCTATCCGTTGTGGGTGATCAGGTGGGCTCTTAGGAAGAGAAAGTATCGCCGTGCAAGAATAACAACAGACTTCACATGAACAATATATTGCTTTCTTTCATCATTCCAGCTTACAATGCTGAGCCATATCTTCGTGAATGCCTCGACAGCATCTATCGTCTTGACATGCAGGGCTGTGGATTTGAGGTCATTGTAGTCAACGATGGTTCTACGGATGGTACTGCTGCTTTCCTTTCCAATTATCAAATTGGGCATGCAGGCATTGTAGTGATTACACAAGAAAATAGAGGGCTTAGTGCGGCTCGTAATGCAGGTATGAGGGTGGCAAAAGGAGAATATCTTTGTTTTTTGGATGCCGATGACCATTTGTTCGCGGCGAAAGTGCCCACCAAAATGCTTGAGAAATATCATGCAGACATCTTTAGTGTTAATGTCCTTCAGACGGATTTTGCTGGGAGGAGAAAACCCTATCGTCGCTATGTGCCAAATTATGAACAGTTGATGTCTGCTCAGGCTTTTATGCAGGGACGTAATTTGCTGCCTTGTGTTTGGGGCTACTTTTGGCGTACTGATTTTCTTCGAGATCAGAATCTTGAGTTTGTGGAAGGAATGCTCCACGAGGATGAGGCATTTACGCCCCATGCCTTTGCTTTGGCTCAATCATTCATGGCCTTGAATATCGACTGGTACGAGCGCATCCTTCGTCGTGAGAGCATTACTACGACCACCAATCAGGTGAGACAGGAAAAAGGACTTCGCGATATGGTTGCCGCTTTGCAGCACTTAGAAACAATGGTACAGAAGAAACCTGAATTCCGTGTTTGTATGCAGTATAAACTTGACTATTTGGCTGTTGATACGCTTCGGCTCTTGCTTCGCCAGCGACACACCCAAGCTTTTCGCACTGAGATTACTTCAGCTTTGCGGGCTATGGGATACTTTCCTCTCCGTTGGCATAGTGAGTGGAAATATCTGTTGTTCAATCTATATACTCGGATACGACTCTAACGAACGAACTTATGCATATACTTGAAATACCATCTTTTTTCCCTCCTCATGGTGGACTCTTTGTATTGGAACAAGCACGTGCCTTGCAAGCTCAAGGTAACACAGTGCGTATATTGGCCTGTGTACAACTTGGACTGTCAGTTGATGGTGCATTTTACATGAAAGCTCGCAACGACCGTTGGTGGGAAGAGATGGAAGGTGTGGAGGTTTATCGTAGTTATATACGAACCATTCCTTGTTGTATTCGTCCGAATCAGCAGCGTTGGTGTCGTGTCATCCAAGAGATGTATGAAGATTATCAGCAACGATATGGACGTCCAGATGTGTTGCATGCACATTGTTGTCAATGGGCAGGTGTGGTGGCAAGAATGATTGCCGAGCGTGAGGGCATCCCTTTCTTCATTACAGAACATTTGCCCTCTGGCATTTTTGATTTCTATTATGGGAAGGGATGGAAAAAGGCGAAATGGGCGCAGTTATTGCTGAAAGATACCTATGAGCACGCTAACCATGTGATTCCTGTCTCTGCTGAGTTGGTGGATGACTTGGCCCCTTTCTTTGGAAAGGATTATGCTTTCACTCCCATCTCCAATATCATTGATGTGGATTTCTTTGCTTTCCGTCCACGTGAAAAACGAGAGGGTCGCCGCTTCCGTTTTTGTTGTTTGGCTATTGGGGATATTGAGCGCAAGGGATACGATGTGTTGGCAGAGGCGTTGAAGGGTATGGAGAATGTGGAGTTGCATATCGCAGGAAAAGGAACAGAGAGTGAGGCGATGCATAATCTCTTCGTAGGGCTTGACTGTGTAACCTTCCATGGGGATTTGGACAAACAGGAGGTGCGTGAGTTGCTTTATCAGTCAGATGCTTTGGTCTTAGCATCACGAAGTGAGGCACAGGGTTTGGTTATTATGGAGGCCATCAGTACGGGTATTCCAGTTGTCACCACTGATATGATCCCACAAAATGCATTGGTGGAAGGCGCTTGTCTTATCGCTAAGGCTGGGGATCCTTCTTCATTGCATCAACGGATGCAGGAGGTGGTTCACGTAAAGTTCGACCCCAGATGGAGCGATGAATTAAGAACAAGAGTGGCGCCAGATGTGGTGGCACAACAAATAATGAAAGTCTTTAGTCAAGACTGACCCACCCCTTTGCTTGTAGGGCTGTTTCTGGTTCTGGATAGAGTTGGGGATTGAACCAGTGATTTGGCATAATAACGATTTTATGAGGATTGGGATTGAGGAATGCTGCCCACCAACTATAAGTGCTGTTGGCGATGATATTGTGCTGACAACAACTCATGAGCTGCATGTCATAATGGCTACCCCATCCAGAGGTGACAGAATTTCCTGCCCATTCACATTCTTTGGGCAGATGATCTTTGGCCCATTGAGGACTGTCGGCGAATACGAAGAAACGAGGGTTTTGTAGGTGTTGTTTCATGTAATCGATGGCATGAGCATAGTATGCTGCTGTACAGGTGTCCTCAAACCAGGGTAGGGAAGTGTAGTCATTTGCTTTTCGGATATGAATGGCTACAGATTCTTCTTGAGCAAGTCGTTGAGCCAATTCTGCATGGGGGGAGTGAGACTCAAATGGAGCAAACTGAAAATCCTCAAGTATTCTTTCTGCCACTTCTTCCACCATTTCGGCTCTTTGGAAAAATCCAATCAAGTAAGGGCGTTTCTTCAATTCCTCTTCTGTGGGAATACGAAAGGTGGGGTCTTTCATTCGCCACCATACACGACTGGCATGTGGGATGCGTCTGCGGATTTTAGAAAGGATGTCGCTGCCTCCGCCGTAATTGAAGTTAAGGCTTGGAGCAGCTTCTTTCATGATTGCCTTGGGGAAGATGCGCTCCCATTCAACTTGTTCATGGGCATGAATCTTTCTAAAACTAGTCTTATCTACCCACACTATGTAGCCCTTCTTCTGAAGATACTGATAGAAGGCGTATTGGAACATTCTGTTCGCTAAGCCTGAATGTAGGCGTATTACGATGTCTGGCTTGTCATTCATGGTGGTTAAGGTGTGTTTGAAACGAACATCTTCCTGAGGCCGAGGGCGCACGACCACAAGAATGGCGAACTGGTGACAAACCGAATCAATTGGGCTTTGGTGTTGAGTTTGACATTCCAATGCTGTTGACAATGGAGTGCTTCAGTACGTAGTTCATTGTTATGGGCACGAAAAGCATGCATCAACAGCGCATAGATACGATATTCGAAGTACTTCTGCAGTTCTTCACCCTGGATGCCAAATGTCTGAGAGAGGTCGTACCCTAATTGGGTGACGTTTTTGACGAATTGGAACTGCTTCACTTCATCTCGTGTGCATGAGATGGTTTTACCCCCTATGGTATAGTACAAGGTGTTATCATTGAGAAAGGCCACTTTACCAGCCATCGCCAGCATGCAGCATACTTGTACATCCTCACAGCCATAAGTATTATTCCGCATGAACTGCGTGTAGCTGTTGTAGGCTTGAAGCATCACGTCTGTGCGATAGAGAGCTGTACAGAGATGGATGATGGGACGCGCCAATTGAGTGAGGATGGGAAGGAGAAGCGTGTGTCCTTCCACGATTTCAGTTTCCCCTTTGGCAGTGTGAAAGAGCGGATGAGGATGTGGTGAATATATTCGTCCTGTGGAGGCATCTCGGTTGAGATAGTTGGTATGTACGATGGTCACCTCAGGGTGTGCCTCAAGGATGCGCAACTCCTTTTCCAGCTTTTGATGGTCACTCCATTCGTCATCGCCTGCACAGTCAGCAATGTATTTGCCTTCTGCGGCCAATAGGCAATCGAAATAATTGTCAACAATGCCTTTGTTGGGATTGTTGGCAAAAAGACGGATGACATCAGGATATTTCTCTGCGTATTCTTGGCAGACCTTGAGGGTGTGGTCAGACGAGCAATCTTCACCAATGAGGATTTCGATGGGCACATGGCACTCCTGTCGCAAGATGCTGTCGAGCGTTCGTGCGATGGTGTCTTCTTGATTGTAGGTACATACAATGACTGATATGAGTTCCTTTTTTCCCATCTTATCTGATTCTGATCAATGAAGACCCTGTGGTGTTAGGAGCATTGGTGTCTATTTGAACGGCATACACACCACTTCCTAACGCAGGGAGAGGTACCGTGTAAGAGCTTCCACCACTTGGAAGGATTCTCTCAAGTATTTTCCTTCCAGAAAGATCATACAGATGAAGTCTCGTCGTGCTTGTGGTTGGCTGCTCGAATTGCACACACAAGTTGCTTCCCTTGAGACCGATGCGTGCTTGTTGAGGTTGGTGGGTGTCAATGATGCCTGTTTCTTTTAGGTTAAGCACATAGAGTAACCCCTTGTAAGCGTCAATTTCACCATAGCCGTAGAAGTTGTTAGGGTAGGTGAGTGATGTGTCATAGTGGCGACTAGTGGCAGCGATGACCTCTTTTATCTCTTGAGGCGTCAATTGGGGATTGGCTTGCAACCATAATGCGATGATGCCGCCTACAACTGGAGCTGACATCGAGGTGCCGCTGTTGGCGTTCCATGGGTAAGTGCGTCCTTGATAATCGAAATGACGCACATCCCATTTAATGTCATTGGCTTCTGGATGTGTTTGCAGGTACCAGCTACTGTAAGAGGAGACGAGATTGCACCCAGGCGCCATGACGTCAGGCTTGATAAGGCCGCTCAGGGTGGGGCCGATGCTGCTCATCGTACAACGCACACCATCCGTTCCTTCTTCCACATGCTTCCAGTCACCCAAATAGTTGTTGACACCAGTACGATAGATGGTGACGCCTACGCTGATGACACTGGGGGAGCAAGAGGGTGCATGGATGCTGTAGCCGTTAGTGGCATCGTTGAGCGTGGGGTCGAGCGTGTTCGTCTTCATATTACCGATGTATTGGAACATCTCTATCTCAGTTCCATCGCCCGTCAGTTCCAGTGAGATAGGTATTTCTTTATCACCAACTTTTCCATTATCTAAACGACTAATCAGCAGTTCATAGGCAGTTTGTTCAGGTTGAAAGCAGTTGGAGTAGGCGAAAAAACCGAACGCGAATTTCTTTCCTTCTGCTACAGTGATCGTGTCACGAAATACGCTGTCTGGTGTATCGTAAACCTGTTGGCTCGATAGAGTGTAGGTTATGGGAGACTCGCTGCCAGATGGATAGAACTTGATGTGAATCTTCATGTTCTTTTGCTCATCATATGAGCGAAGTAGTGATAGGAAGTAGTTTTTTTCGCTGCTAATGAATGTGCCTGCCTTCTGATTAGAAGCTTTTTTCTGCAGATAGGTCTTCTCCCTTCCTGCATTTCCAGCTGCTGCTACGATAATACGTCCTGGCCCTACCATCTTGTCAAGAACCTCAAAGAAAAGTTGGTCTTCGCTATACATCGAGGAGTGAAATCCTTGGCTGAATGAGATGACGCAAGGTTTACCAACCGATTCTGCATAAGAGAAAATGTACTGAAAACCTAAGAGGTCGAGTGCATTCGTGAATTTGTAGCGTTGTTTTGTATCAATGAGATCACTGTTGTTGGAAGTGGCGTTAGCCACTAAACAGAGGTCTGCTTCTGGTGCCATACCGATATAAGAAGAGATGATATTAGGTCCTTCGGCACCGCTACCTGCGGCAATACCTGCAGTATGGGTGCCATGAGTGTGATGCAGCCCGTCGGCACTATGTTGGAGTGTCAACAGTGAGGACTGATCCACATATTCTCTACCGACATACATGGGGCTATTGATGGTGTCCTTTGACAAATGATCCCATAGCCGTTGGATGCGATAGCGACTAAAATCTTGATTGTAGAATGTGGGGTGAGTCAAATCAAAGCCGATGTCTTGAATCCCTACCACCACGCCTGTGCCATCAAAGGCAGGTGTTTGTGCTGTACCTTCCCATACGGTTTTAGTGGATACTTTGACAGCTGTGGTGTCCAAAAGGATAGAGCAGGGGCTATTGGCCTCAATTCGTTTTACGTTGGGGTTGGCTGCCAAGTTATTCAGTTGGCGGATGGGAATGTCTGCGATATAAATGTCTCCCCATTGTGCTAAAGCGTGGCTTCCATTTTCAGCTAATAAAGTGTGGACATCGTCTGTATGACCAGCGATGCGAACCAATGCACAGATGTGTTGGGGTGCTTCGTCTTCATATCTTGCCACTTTCCTGATGCTGCTGGAGCGTGCTGCTTCACGCACCATGCTGGACATCTTCTTGCTTTCATCAGAGGATTGGGCATAGAGTGTTACGCATAGTCCCATCAGTGCTATAGCGAAAATATGTCTGATGCCTCTTGTCATCTATCCATTATTTGATGATTAAGATTTTGGCGACAGCTCCTTTCTTTCCATCTTTGTCTGTACAAAGGGCATAGTAAATGCCTGAACCTACCCGCCTGCCGTTTTGCATGCAGCAATCCCAAGAGAATTCACCACCGATGCTGGTACCCTCTGCCACTAACTTGCCTGCTGCACTCACAATCTTCACGTCTGAGTTAGACATCAGTCCTGTGATGTGTACCTTTCCCTGATACTCAGGACGGACAGGATTTGGGAAAACCTTCAGATTGCCTGAACTCATGGATGTAGCTGGGTCAGTGGCGTCTCCGCGATAGGAACAAAGTCCTTTGCTGGTGGCGATGAACACTTCACCTGTTTCACCGTTGATGGCGATGTCGTTGATTTCGTCGCTGATAAGCGGACTGTTTTCGGTCGTGAACCGTTCAATGGTTTCTGTACCGTCAGCACTGATAAGATATACACCATCATCCAGCGTTCCAATCCATTTGCGATTGCCACCGTCAATGGCTACGCACTTCACACTCACACCATTCAGCAGATAGTCAGCCAAGTTACTTCCATCGTTACGTGGCACTTTGATTTGAGTCAGATGGAAATCGTTGTCAAACGCCTTTGAAGGTTCTTCGCTGACAAAGAGGCCATAATTCGTACCAATCCACATGCTCCCATCTAAGGCTTCTGTGATGCAATAGACAAACACGGGGTCATACGATGTTCCGTCTTGGTTTTGGAAGGTGCGGATGAATTTATATTTGTCATCTTTGTCAGTCGAGAGTGTACCATTGTAGTTCATGACGAGGATGCCAGAGGTACGGTATTCATTGGCATCTCTTCGACTGTTCGACCACATCCATCCACGTTTGTCAAATAGAATCTTGTCAAAGGTGGTGTTATTTTTTATGTCTTCGAAGAAGAGAGAAGTCCATGTGCCGTCCTTTTTCAGGATGCGGACAATCGTTTCGCACTCATTGTTCATCATCCACAAGTTGCCGTCTGCATCGTAAGCAAGGGCTGTCACACGTACATACCAATCTGGATGTGCGCTGTTGGGTACAATGCTGGTGAGGGGTGAATTGTCATAGGTGTAGTGGTTGACCAGTTTGTAGTTCTTGAACTCATAAATACCACTACGCATGGTGCCCAACCAATGGTGTTCCGTATCGTTGGGGTCTTGTACGACATCTGTCACATTCATATAAGCATCCACGCCCACTAATTTGATGGCCTCTTCATCCTCAAAGGCAGACCATTTGTCGTTCTCGTACTTGAGGGCTGTGCCTGGGTGGTTCACATTCGGATAGTTGAAGTTGCCACCTGCAACAAGCAGCCTGTTTCCGTAGTTCGAAAGACGATAAGCCCAATTTTGAGTGGGCGAGTTGGGGATGATGTTCTTCACCTTTTCTAAGAGTGTTTCTGCCTCTTCTTTCTCTTGGGTGGTTTGTCCGAAGGTGGCAGCGTCGTTGCCCACTTTCTTCCAATTGCTCATGTCTAACAAGTTCTGACTGCGGTCACCTTCCAGCACCCCATCGGGTGTTTTTGCATAGATTTTGTTGCCTTTGATGGTCGCATTGGTCACCTTGCTGCCCAAGGTGTACATATCCACGAAATAGCCCTCCTTCAAGTTGAGCAGCACCAAACCGGAGTTGAGGCTGATGAGAGCCTCGCCATCCACCACTTTCAGTTCGTTGATGGTTTTGTCATCCAGAATCTTTTTTTTGAGGTCAGGCATATTCCATCGTGTTTGATCCATACCAATCAGATCAATGTTGCCGTTCTCATAGAGCACCACCAACCGTTGGGTGGCAGAAGAATAGGCGATATGTGTGATGCCGCAGTCGCTCAGCGCATTCGTCTTGTCATACAGCTCTACGGTTTGGTCTTCAGCGTCGTAACTGTAGAGGTTACCATTGGCAAGCACAAAGATGCGTGCATCCGTCTTCACAGCTTGGGTGGCATTGTGGTAGGACGCATAGATTTTCCAGTCGCTGGCGTATAAGTGATGGATGCTCGAAAGCATCATGAGGAGTATCAGTGTACACAGTCTTATGATCGTCATATTCTTCCTTTTTAGCATATAAAATAAGAACGAGAAAGAGGGGCTTTTATTGCCTTAACCTATCATATCTGAGATTTTCTTGCTTGCGAAGTGCAGTGGAATGGCAATGGCAAAGATGAGTGGTAAAGCGATGAGTGCTACGCTCCAACGTGTCGATGCCCATCCCATAAAGATGATGGTTTGCAGGACGGGGAAACGGAAAAGGTAGAATTCGTAGGAGAAGTCTTTCCATTTGGCAGTTGGGAGCAACCATTTGGCCTCATAACCTGCTGTGATGACCAGAACAGGAATAATGAGAGGATGAAGCCAACCGAACCTCGCATCGAAGAAGAAGGGGATCAGTAGCAGGAGGGTTGCCCACATCAGGGTTTTCCCGTGTTGTTTCACCCATTCCCAATTCAGCAGCATCAATACAGGAATATAGAAGTAAACCAGTTCACAAGGTATCTGGTGGTTCAGCGTGTAGAAAAGGTGGTTCCCTGTGAGTGCTTCTGCCACTCTCGAGCCGTAATGACAGAGGAGGGAGAAGATGATGATGCTCCATAACACCTTGTTTTTCCCATATCGTTGAATCAACTTGTGAACAAGGGGAACGGTGATGTAGAAAAGCACCTCAACCTTCATCGTCCACAATGAACCGTTGACAGCGGTCAGCACATTGGAATCGAACACCCCTGGAAGATTAGGTTGGAGATAATTGAGGAAGAGCAAGTTGTAAAGCAAGTATTTCCATGTGTCAGGACTTGTCACATAGTCGGCTAAGGACAAAGTGGAGATACATCCTCCCACCAAAGTGCAGATGATGATGGTGAGTGAGTAGGCTGGATAGATGCGCTTGAATCGTTTCTTGGCAAACAATCGAGCACTGGGAGCCTGTTGGTAACTGTTGAAGTTCAGGAAACCGCTCATGGCAAAGAAACCGCATACGAAAATGCCGCCAGTACACAGAAAGAGATCCTCCCCAAGGGTATAGCACAGATGATTGCAGAAAATGCATAGTGCAAACAGATACCGTAAAAAGGTGAAGCAGTTATTTCTCGTTGCTGTCATTTCCTTGTTTTTGATTGATAATAACGATGATCATCATCGCTTTATTGCCTTGACCATACGGTCGTTACCAAACATGTCCTGTCGCAGTTCCACCTCTTGATAGCACATCCCTTCCAACAGGTTCACCACCTCTTTGCCAAACCTTCGGTTGATTTCGAAGAAGAGCCTTCCTCCAGGTTTCAGCATCTGCTGTCCCAACGCTCCAATCTGGCGATAGAACAGCAGCGGCTCGTCATCAGGGACGAACAACGCCACCTCTGGCTCATGCTCCAGCACATTTTGTTCCATCTCTTTCTTTTCTTCCTCGCAGATATATGGAGGATTGCTCACGATTAGGTCGTAGTGGTTTAGAGGTGTGAGTTTAGAGTTTAGAGGTGAGAGAACATCCACTTTGTTCAACTTCACCTGTACACCATTCCTTGCTGCATTCTCCCTTGCCACTTCTAATGCTATATCGCTCACATCCCATGCTTCCACTTCAGCATCTGCTATCTTCTTGGACAAAGCGATAGCGATGCAACCACTCCCTGTGCCAATATCCAAGAGGTGAGAGGTGTGAGGTGAGAGGTGAGAGGTTACCTCTTCCACCATCCAGTTCACCAGTTCTTCTGTCTCAGGACGGGGGATGAGTACGCCGGGTTGCACCTTCAAGGTTAGGTCACAGAAATCCGTTTCACCGATGACATATTGGACGGGTTCGCCCTGTGAAATACGAGACGCCATATCGAGGAGGTTTTGCCGTCGGCAAAGCAGGCTTTTGCCGTCGGCAAACAGAGCCTGAGCCGCCGGCAATCCTGCCACCTTCTCCAAAAGCAGGAGAGCGACCGCTTTTGCCTCGCCCTCAGGCATGTTGCCTTCCGTCAATATGGTCTTGATGTCTCGATAGATGTTCATGATGCAAAGATACAATTTTTTTCCTTCATCGCCAAATGAATGGAAAGAAAAAGTAGCGGGCTCCGTTGGGAGTCCGCCACTCTTTTTATGGAATGTTCGTTGGAATCAGTTTATGGGAGAAGTACGCCTACTGCGTTGTACTTCAAGCCATCCTTCACGATGATCAGTTGTCCATCCATGATGAACTTGCCATCCTTCACGTTAGCTGGTTGAACGTCAATCACGTCAATGTCAGTTGGCGTCACTTCGCTGTCTGGACCATAGTACTTGAGTTTGAAGTTGTCTGCCTTGAACCAAGTATTACTCTTAGCCTTGATTTCCACATTGGTATATGCTTGTGCCTTGCGGAGAGGACTCTCAGAAGCTTGATCTTCTCCAATGGTGAAGAACAGTACAGCATCGAAAGCAGTCGCTTTGTCGCCCGTCATGGTGAAATCAGCAGAAGTGTCGTTTGCACTCAAAGTGATGGTGTTACCTGCGTCAGAAGCAAGGATAGCGGTCAACAAGTAAGTACCAGCTGGAAGAGCCTTGATGGTTTGTGCAACATAGAAACCTCCTTCAGGTGCTTTACTACTCCAGATGTTGAATACACGCTTGCCGCATCTTTCATCATTAATAGTAAATTTTGAATCTGAGTTAAGAACAGCTCCAGTGTCACCTGATACCTTTTCGTATGTCCAGCCATTCATTAAGGTCTCTTCATCTTCAAAGCCTGGATTCACCATATACTTCGTCACATCAACAGGAGCCTCGTCAGTAGCGGCAGCCAAGTCGTTAATCATCTCTTCGGCATCTTCGATATCCTTTTGCGTTGGGAGAGCCTTCACAAGGTTTTGCATCTTTGCTGTCAGTTGCTCCATACGAGTACTCAAGTCAACCAACTCATCGGTAGTGAAATCCTTGAAGGCATCATCTCCGTCATTGATTCCGGCTTCCTTATCCATCGCGTCAATATCACCCCAAATTTCTTCTTCGCCAGCAGGATCTGCGGCATCCAGTTCTGTGTAAGCATCATTATAAGCCTTCAGTATTTGCTTATATTTTTCTACTGCCTCAACATTCTCTTGGGCAGCTACGAGTGCATCGTTGACTTCTCCAAGAATCTGGTAGTTTACCTCGTCACTGATTTTGTCCTGATATCTCTTATAGGCCGCTTCTGCAGCGAGAATAGCTTTATCTGTCATGTTATTCTCTCCGTTTTCGTCAAGGAGTTGGCGCAATTCTGCAGCTTTCATCTTCAACACCTCTCCTGCCGCTGTAGCATCCTGTGCACGGTAAGTCAGCTTGAAGTTGTCGAAGATAACCCAAGAGTTATTGTTAGGCGCATTCGTGCTTCCCTTAACGCCAATACGCATTACTTCACCTTTCTTCACCAGACCATATGCCTTCTGAGTGTACATGCCTACACCGAATGCGGTGGCAGCAGAAGCCATGTCGTTAGGGAAGAAAGTATTATCGCTGGTCTTTTGATAGCCACTGCTATAGAAACCTTCTTCCTTTGGCTCAGCATAGACATTCACAAACGGAGTGGTCATATTGTTCAAATATACAAATACAGGAGAACCGCCTGGCTTCACGTAAGATATCTCTTGATTTTTATAGATCTCGTAAGCTCCAAGTGGAGTGGTTTCAGGACGTACATAGCGGTAGAAACCCTGTACGGAGATCTCATACAAGCCTTCAGGAAGACCTTCAACTTCTTGATAGACATCAAAATCAGCTTTACCATAAGCTTCGGCACACTTGGAGCCAACAGCTCCCTTGTTGTCCTTGTTGGTCCAACCTGTAAAGTTGTTGGTCGAGAAGTCTGGATTTGTCAACACGTTCGTCAGGTCACTGCCATTTGTCAAGGTGTTCTTGACGGCTTCGTCATAAATACCCTTGAGGTATTCTTTTTCTTCTGCAATCTTTTCTGCTGAAAGGATACCTACTGTTCCACCATCCAAGAAGTCTGGAATGATGTATAGTGCAGGACCATTGGGGAAGCCAAACTCAGCAACGTCTTCAGGATCTTCTGCTGCCAGATAGTTGTCAAGAATATCATAGCTGTCGTTATCACCGTTATTTTCTTCAATCCATGCGTATGCAGTATTCAAAAGTTCTACATATTCAGCATAGTTGGTCTTGCTGGTTTCAACAGCCTTTATAGCAGCATCCATTTCTGTAAGCACGGAAGATATGGTCTCTTTGTCTGTAGCAGTTGACAAAGTCTGAACGAAACCATCATATGCATCCAATTCTGGTTTGCCATAATAAGCTCCCTCCTCCTTTTCGAATTCAGTGTAATTAAAGATTTCTTTCAACTTCTGATATGCTTCATCTTTATCACCCTTGTAGGAGAGTTTGAAGTTGTCGAAAATAACCCAAGAGTTATTGTTAGGCTCATTCGTGTTACCCTTCACACCAATACGCATGATTTCACCATCCTTCACCAGACCATATGCCTTCTGAGTGTACATGCCTGCACCGAATGCGGTGGCAGCAGAAGCCATGTCGTTAGGGAAGAAAGTATTATCGCTGGTCTTTTGATAGCCACCGCTATAGAAACCTTCTTCCTTTGGCTCAGCATAGATATTCACAAACGGAGTGGTCATATTGTTCAAATATACAAATACAGGTGAACCGCCTGGCTTCACGTAAGGGATCTCTTGATTTTTATAGATATCGTAAGCTCCACCTTCAGGACGTACATAGCGGTAGAAACCCTGTACGGAGATTTCATACACACCTACGGGAAGATTTTTAACTTCCTGATAGACATCAAAGTCGGCTTTACCATAAGCTTCGGCACATTTGGAGCCAACAGCTCCCTTGTTGTCTTTGTTGGTCCAACCAGTAAAGTTGTCGGTTGAGAAATCAGGATTCACGATCCACCTTGTGACCTCTGCAGGATTATCAAAGGTGGCATTCGCAACAGCAGCATTGATGTCTGCAATCTCAATCAAATCCTTCACGGCAGCTTCTGCTTCAGCAAGTTGTGCCTCTGTGGATGATGCATTGTTGTAAACAGTAACATAGTCATCAACAGTGCAACCCTTTTCAATTGCCTCGTCAATTGTCTTCTTCAAGGAAACGAAAGCTTTGACAAGTTTAGTTTTAGCCTCGATTTGCTCCTGTGTTGATGCATCGCTGTTATAGACGTCCTTAGCTGCAGTATAGTCGTGAGCAGCATCAAGTGTCTGGCCTTCATCAATAACCTTGTACAGGTCAAGCAATGCGTTGATCAATTTCGTGTTGGTTTCAATCACTTCAGTGGTTGACGTTTCATCTGAATAGATTGCCTTAAACTTATCCCAACTGCGGTTGGGGTCAGCGCTTTCTGCATCTTTGATTATCTTACCGAATTCATAAGAAGTCTTCAATTCTGCAATGGCATCTTCAAATTCTTTGAGTGTGGCACCAGCCTTCGTCAACAAGTTCTCATACTTGGAGAAATCCTTAGCGAAGCCCAATGCTCTTGCATCGTTGATGAGGTTTTCAAGCGTAGGATATGCGTAGTAAAGTTGGAGCTGTGGAAGAACTTCGTCATAGTCAGCAGGTGCTACCAGCGCCCATGTGCTGTATGCTTCGTTCTCGTTGATGTAGGTTGTAAGTGTATCAGTGTCAAACTTATAAACACCATACACACCCTTTTCTGCTACAAAGTCATAAACAACCTTGTCATCTTCCTTGATGACATTGCCTTCGCCATCTTTCCTCTCCACTTTCCGGATATAGCCAAGCTGGAATGTCTTATCTGCATTCTTCTTGACCACAGTCCAGCCAGCGTAGTCCTTCTCTACACCCTCTGGACCGCCATCGACCCATGCACGGTTGTCACCAGCAACGGCCAAGAATAACTTGCTGTCGGTAGATCTTTGGAATGAGTAGGTGTAATCATCGCTGGATGGACCACGATTTTCATCGGAGGCCACGATTATCCAAGGGGTGCCTTCAATTGAGGCAGAACCATGCATGAACTGGCTGTAGGTGATGTGATTGTTCCAAGCCTTGGAGCCATTTGTAATCAAACAAGCATTTGTTCCCCATTCATTACCACCAACCAAGAACAAGCCTGCCTCCACGTTGTAGAGATAGACTTCTTTGTTTTCCACCCAACTGGTGAAAGTTGGCTGTGGCTTTGCGGGCTGTTGTGCAAATACACTCACCGCTGCAAGCACATAGCTTACGAAAAGAAGTAGTGATTTCTTCATAATGAGTTAGTAATTAAAATAATTAATTGTAAATTAGTTAAACGTTTAGACTCTTCCCTTATTATTATTAATGTGTAAATCGGTCAAAGTCATAGTTAGTTAGTCTCTGATTGCCTCCCTCACGCATGAGGTGCAAGGCATAGTTTGAGGTGGCAAAGGTAAGGAAGATTTACAACAACAACAAATTTTTCCCCCGAAAAAACACAAGAAAGGGCAAAAAAATGTAAAATAGTAACAACTATTTCGTTTCTTGTGCTTTTTCGGAGGGAAAATACATTTCCAAAACGCTTAATGACAAATGACCATCATGACCATCATAATCACACGAAAAAATTTAGATAGTTAAGGAAAAAAATCTGCTATCCTTAAGGAAAAATTTTGTTACCCTTAAGGGCCGCAAATTTTTCCCCTATAGGGAAGATAAAAACTCCCCGACAAAAATCCTCCTTGATGACACCGTCACACAGCCTCCCTATTAGTGGCTTTTGCCTTCTCAAGAGCGACGTTGATGTTGGGACAGATGCAGTCTTCTCCGACCAGTTCGTTGAAGCCATTTTTGGCAAGAATGCCTCGCACGTAGTCATTGACGCCTGAAAGGATGATCTTGATACCCTCTTTCTTCGACATCTCGATGAGGTTGGTGAGGTTGTGCATACCTGTGGAGTCGATGAAAGGCACCTTTCGCATGCGGATGATGCGCACCTGCGGACGCTCCTTCATTCGAACCATCACTTCCTCGAACTTGTTGGCGATGCCAAAGAAGTAAGGACCGTTGATTTCGTACACTTCCACGTGCTCAGGAATGGTGAGATGCTCGATGTTGGGATTCTCTGCCAAATCGGTCTCAGCGGTGGGGTCGATATAGTCGTCATCGGTGAGCACGCTGACTTGTGTGGTTTCAGCCATACGGCGCATGCAGAGGAGGCAGGCAAGCATCAATCCCACTTCGATGGCGATAGTAAGGTCGAAGATGACGGTGAGGCCAAAGGTGAGCCAAAGCACGAAGATGTCGCTCTTGGGGTTGTGCATCAACTCGCGAATGGTGCGCCAACCACTCATGTTGTAGCTGACCACCACGAGCACACCTGCCAGACAAGCCATTGGGATATACTTGGCGTAAGGCATCAGGAAGAAGTAAATCAGCAGTAGCACAACGGCATGAATGATGCCTGCAACAGGGGTTTTGCCACCATTGTTGATGTTGGTCATCGTGCGGGCGATGGCGCCTGTGGCTGGGATGCCGCCAAAGATGGGGCTGAGGATGTTAGCAACACCCTGCCCGATGAGTTCTTGGTTGGAGTCGTGCTTATGACCGATGATACCGTCAGCCACAGTAGCGGAAAGGAGGCTCTCGATAGCGCCCAACACGGCGATGGTGAGGGCTGGGGAGAACAATCCTTTGATGTTGTCCCAATCCAAAGAGGGCACATCGGCTTCAGGCAGAGCTGGATTGATTTCAAAACGGTCACCGATGGTATCGACGTGAATGCCAAAGTATTCAGTCATCACGATGCCAGCGATGGTCATCACAATGATAGCCACCAGAGAACCTGGCACCTTCTTGCTGAGGAGGGGTGTGCAGGCGATGATGACGACAGAAAGGATGCCCACAATGGCTGTGGCGAGGTCAACGGTGCTGAAATTCTGCATGTAACAAATCCACTTCTCGATGAAGTCAGCAGGAACGGCTCCCTCGATATGGAGACCCAGCAAATCCTTGATCTGGGTGGAGAAGATGGTCAATGCGATACCACTGGTGAAACCCACGATGATGGGGTAGGGAATGTAGCGGATGATGGTGCCCAATCGAAGCACGCCTAAGAGTATCAGGAAAAGACCTGCCAAAACGGTTGCAATCGCCAAACCTGTGAGGCCATATTGCTGGATGATGCCGTAGATGATGATGATGAAGGCGCCAGTAGGACCACCTATCTGCACTCGGCTGCCACCAAAGGCACTGATGGCAAAACCGGCGATGATGGCTGTGAGGATACCTTTTTCAGGTGATACGCCAGAAGCGATACCAAAGGCAATGGCCAATGGAAGGGCGACAATGCCCACGATGATACCAGCCATCAGGTCGGCTGTGAACTTTTGCTTGTTGTAGCCTTTGAGTGTATAGAACAGCTCAGGCTTAGAAGGACGAAATCTCTTCATTCTTACTTTTACTTTTTAACTAAAACTCTGAATATAAACCAAATATGTTGTCCAATGGTGGACAGAAGCCCATAATGCTTTGCCATAATCTTGAATCTCTCCCTAAGGGATGCCTGATGATTGGCTGTGGTCATACCTTCAGCCAAGTAGTCAGCAAGGGGTTCGTGAATATAAAGGTTTTGCATGCCTCGCTGCTCCCCCTCTTTCATGCAGCGGATGCACCAGTCGAAATCGGCTGAGAAACGATAGGACGTGTCGTAGGGAAGGGCGATTTGGCGGTTGATGTAGAAAGCTTGATGGCAAACTAGCATACCTTCCTTGAAACTCTGCCAAGTGAGGTGCTCAGGAGGCGTGAGCCGGCGATTGCGAAGGAAGTGCCCCTCGTTGTCCACAATGTGGGTGTCGCCATAGAGGATGCCGATGGAAGCACCGTCAGATACAGCCGATGAAAGATGGGCGAGAGTGTCCTTGCTGTGCAGTTGGTCACCTGCATTGAGGAAGCAAAGGAAGTCGCCTGTGGCACGTTGAAGCCCTTTGTTCATGGCGTCGTAAAGCCCTTCGTCTGGCTCGCTCACCACACGGGCATGAGGGTAACGCTGGGCAATCTCCACCGTCTTGTCTTTCGAGGCACCATCAATGATGAGGTGCTCGATGTTTGGGTGGGTTTGCTGCGCCACACTTTGGAGCGTTCGCTCGATGGTCGCTTCAGCGTTATATGTAACCGTGATAATGCTGAACTTCATGAACTTATAGGGCTTATCGATTCTATGAATTATACACGTCCTTATATTTGTAAGCGACAGCATCTTCGCTATAAGTGGTCATCACCTTGTTGCGTGCCTGACGGCTCAGGATTCCTTGGTCAGCACCCAACGTCCAAAGGATGCCGTTGGCGAAGTCTTGGGCGTCTTTGTAGGCAGCCACATAGCCATTCTCTTGGTGGTCAATCATCTCAGGGATGCCGCCTACGTTGAAACCTACGCATGGCGTGCCACACGCCATTGATTCCATGATGGTGTTGGGCAGGTTGTCTTGCAGGGAAGGAGTGACGTAGAGGTCAACGGCATTGTAGAGTTGCACCATCTTCTGTGGGTCGCTGACATAACTGATGGGGAAGATGTTGAAGGGCACCCTGTGGCGAAGGCTTTCTGCCTCACCTCCCACCACCACGATTTCAGTGCCTTTGGCGAGGTCGGGACGTTGCTGCTTGAGGAGTTGCAACGCTTCCACAAAGTAGTGGAAACCCTTGCGTTCATCTGTGATGCGTTGGCAGCTGAAGAGCAGGAGTCGTTTGTCTTTGGGCAAGTTGAACGCTTGTCGTGCCTGCATCTTGTCCTGAGGGCAGAAAAGGTCTGTGTCTATGGCATTGGGGATGCTGACCACCTTGTGACCCTGGGTGAGTTTCGAGGTCTTGGCTAAATTTGCCATCCATTGGCTGCATCCCACGAAGGTCAGTTGGACATCGCTGTAGAGCTTTTCTTTCTTGAGGAAGACCTGCTTGGCAAGGTCGCCCCACAAGGTACCTCTCATCAGTTCGCAATGATGGCAGAGTTCTTGGTATTTCTGGCAGTTGCCTGAATAGTGGCAGATGCCGGTGAAGTACCATTGATCGTGCAGGGTGATGACGACAGGTTTGCCTGCATGCAGAATCTTGTTGATGTTTGACAGAGAGAGGAACCCTTGATTGACCCAATGCAGGTGGATGACGTCAGCCCGTTGAAACTCTGTGTGCTGGGTGATGTCTGTGCCTGTATTGGCGATGTCCACTTGGAAGAGGTTCTTGCGGCTGAAGTTGTTGGCAATGAAGATGCACAAGCGTTCCCAGAGGAACTTGATGGGTTGCGTCCAATTGTGTCCAACCGAGAAAACCGTGAGGTGATCGGTCTGTTTATCGCGCACAAGCATCTTCACCTTGATGCCATTCTTCTTCAAGGCTTGCATGAGTCGATTGGCAGCAATCGCTGCACCTCCGACACGCTCAGATGTGTTAATGATTAGTACTCTCATCTGTAAATCGGCTGCAAAGGTACGGAAAATTGGAGAATTGGAGAATTGAAAAATTGAAAAATTGAAATAAGGGATGAAAAAACAGGTTATATCATAACTTCCATCCTTTAATTCTTCAATTCTTCAATTCTTTTTTCTATCTTTGCAACCAAAATAGAAGAAAATGAAGGAATTTATTAAGGAGGCGAAGGTGGAAACGGCTGTGATCGTGGGTCTTGTCACGCCACAGCAGAACGAGCGGAAGACGACAGAATATCTGAACGAGCTGGAGTTTCTGGCTGATACGGCTGGTGCGAAAGTGGTCAAGCGGTTCACACAACGGGTGAACGGGCCGAGTAGCGTGACTTATATCGGCACAGGAAAGTTGGAGGAGATTGCTGACTTCATCAAGCAGAAGGAGGATGAGGAAGACCCTGTGGGTATGGTGATTTTCGATGATGAACTCTCTGCCAAGCAGATACGAAATATTGAGAAGGCGCTGCAAGTGAAGATATTGGACAGAACAAGCCTGATTCTCGACATCTTCGCCATGCGTGCCCAGACAGCTGCTGCCAAGACACAGGTGGAGTTGGCACAGTATCGCTATATGCTTCCACGACTGACTCGTTTGTGGACACACTTGGAACGTCAGCGAGGTGGTAGCGTGGGACTTCGTGGTCCTGGTGAAACCCAGTTGGAGATGGACCAACGCATCATCCGTCATCGCATCTCACTCTTGAAGCAACGATTGGTGGAGATTGACCAGCAGAAGACAACCCAGCGGAAGAATCGCGGACGGTTGATCCGTGTGGCGTTGGTGGGTTATACGAATGTGGGCAAATCGACGCTGATGAACCTGCTCTCGAAGAGCGATATTTTTGCTGAGAACAAACTCTTTGCCACGCTCGACACGACCGTGAGGAAAGTGATCATCGAGAACTTGCCCTTCCTCCTGTCTGACACAGTGGGATTCATCCGTAAGTTGCCCACTGACTTGGTGGAGTCGTTCAAGAGCACGCTCGATGAGGTGAGAGAGGCTGACCTGCTGCTGCATATTGTGGACATCAGCCATCCTGACTTCGAAGAGCAGATTCAGGTGGTGGAGAAGACGTTAGGCGACTTGGGTTGTGCTGACAAGCCCCAGATGATCATCTTCAACAAGATTGATGCCTACACCTGGGTGGAGAAGGAGGAAGATGACCTGACGCCACGCACAAAGGAGAACATCCCCTTGGATGAACTGATGAAGACGTGGATGGCAAAGCTGAATGACAACTGCTTCTTCATTTCCGCCAAGGAAAGGGAGCACATTGACGAACTGAGGGAATTGCTGTACAGGCGAGTGCGTGAATTGCATGTGCAGAAGTATCCTTACAACGACTTTTTGTATGATAATTATAATACCAACGGAGAAATAGAATGAGAGAACTAACTGTAAACGAAATCGCTCAGTTGGAAGAGCGTGGATGTTGGGCTGAAGACTGGTCGGACATCTTGGTGGATGAGGCTTTCGTACCCTCCCAGTTGTTGAACGTACTGCTCTACGGACATGTGGAGATAGGTGGTTTAAGTGGTTCAGTCGAGGTGGAAGAAGGATTCCGTCGTCGCTGTTGTGTGAGGAACGCCACTTTGCGCAATGTGACGATAGGCGACGACTGTCTGGTGGAGAATGTTCGTGGTTATATTTCCAACACGCAGATTGGTGATCGCTGCTATGTGGCGAATGTGGGTATCATCACCAATCAGGAGGACAGTACCTTTGGTAATGGTACGGAGATTTCCGTGCTGAACGAGGGAGGCGATGCCAACATCGTCATCTTTGAAGGGCTGACGGCACAGTTGGCTTGGCTGATGGTGAATTTCCCCAAGGCTAAGCAATTGGCTAAACTGTCAACTGTCAACGCTCAACTGTCAATGCCCCACATCGGCTCAGGTTCTCGTGTCGTGGATGTGAAGGAGATGAGCAATGTGCGAATTGGTGAAGGTTGTGAAGTGCAAGGCAGTTGCAAACTCAATAATTGTACTATCATGAGTACGGATGATGCAGGCACTCTCATTGGTTCTGATGTCATCATTGAGGACAGTGTGGTGGCAGCTGGCGCGAGTGTGATTGACGGTGCGAAGGTCTATGCCAGCTTCGTAGGCGAATCCGTGCATATCGGCAAGGGCTTTTCGTCTGAGGCGAGCGTGTTCTTTGCCAACAGTTATATGGACAATGGTGAGTCGTGTGCCGCTTTCTGTGGCCCGTTTGCCACCAGTCACCACAAGAGCACCCTGCTCATTGGTGGCGCGTTCTCCTTCTACAATGCAGGCTCTGGTACCAATCAAAGCAATCATGCCTACAAAATGGGACCTATCCACTGGGGCACTCTTGATCGTGGCAGCAAGACGGCATCGGGCAGCCACATCCTTTGGCCTGCCCATATCGGTTCTTTCTCAATGGTGATGGGCAAGGTGCAGAACCATCCCCAAGTGCAGAAGCTTCCTTTCAGTTATGTGATTGCTGAGGGTAGGGAGACATGCCTCGTGCCAGGCATCAACATCCGTACAGTCGGCACTTGGCGTGATGTGGGCAAGTGGCCCAAGCGCGACAAGCGCCCACTCAGTTCTCGCAACGACATCATCAATTTTGCCTTCCCCAATCCTTATATCGTGCAATCCGTCTTGGAGGGCAAGAACATCCTCGGGGATCTGCTGAAGAAGAATCCTGAGAGCACGGAGGTGTTCACTTATCATGGGTGCAAAATCAAACGGGCAGCCTTGTTGAAGGGTATCCAGTACTATGACTTGGTGCTCAAACTCTTCCTCTATCATTGCTTCCAGCGAAACACGGCTGAGACAGACGACTGCAATGGAGGACGTTGGGTTGACATGATGGGTATGTTGGCTCCTAAGAGCGAATTGGAGAGTGTGGTGCGCGACATCGAGAATGGCTCCATCAGTTCAGCGGAAGACCTGAAGGAAATTCTTGGGAATATCCATCGCAGTTACAAGCAGTATGAACAGGCTTACGCCAACTTCGTGATGCAGAACTGTGGTGACAACCTCTTCATCGACCGTGACCACTGGATGCAAGAAGCCGAGGAGGCATACGCTCTGTGGCTCAAGATGGTCAAAGACGATGCTGAGAAGGAATACCAGATGGGCGATGTGGAAGCAGAGCAACTCCGTGATTTCTTGGAGAGCATCAAATAATGTTGTGGCATCTATATATAAGAATGATATAACACTGATTGAATGAAGAAACTAATCTTTTTCCTGGCGATGATGATGCCTATTGGTATGGTCATGGCTCAAGATGACAACACGGAGAAGCTATGGTATGACACGCCCGCCCAAATCTGGTTGGAGGCTCTCCCCATTGGTAACTCCCATTTGGGAGCAATGATTTATGGAGGTATTCAGAAAGATGAAATACAGTTGAATGAGGAGACTTTTTGGTCTGGTGGTCCTCACAACAATAACAGTAAGACCTCGCTGAACTATCTGAGTCAGGTCAGAGAGCTTATCTTTAATGGCAAGGAGTCGGAGGCTGAGAGTATCATCAATAACCAGTTTGTGAAAGGGCCTCATGGCATGAAGTATCTAACATTGGGCAGTTTGACAGTGTCCAACATGAGTTTCTCTGACGCCAATGCGACGAATTATCGTCGTGAGTTGGATTTGCAGAAAGCTCTCTCGACCGTCTCTTTCACCGTTAATAAGGATGGTGAAACCTTCCGTTGCACGCGTACGTCCTTTGCCTCAATGGCTGACGGTGTGATTGTTATGCGGATTGAGTCAGAGAAGGAAATCAAATTCACAGTACAGCATGCATGCACGTTCACGACTTCATACGAGAAAAAAGATGATGATGGCATTGTTGCCACGATTCAAGGTGTAGGTCATGAGGGAATTGATGGCAAATTGAAGGCACAGTGTGTGTACAAGGTGGAGTGTGATGGTAAGATAAGGGTCAATCGTTCCAGTGGCATGATGTATGTGACAGATGCCAAGACTGCCACACTCTACATCTCTGCTGCCACCAATTTCGTTAATTATAATGATGTGAGTGGTGATGCCGCCGCCAAGAACCAGAAGTATCTGGATGATATTGCCCAATATGACTACGAAACCTTGCTGGCTCGCCATATTGAAGCCTATCAGAAGCAATACAACCGTGTACATCTTTCGTTGCCATCGACTTCCAATAGTGAATTACCCACCGACAAGCGTCTGGATGCCTTCACGGGCAGCAACGACTGGGGAATGGTCTCATTGCTCTTCAATTATGGTCGCTATCTGCTCATCTCTTCCTCTCAGCCAGGTGGACAACCAGCCAACTTGCAAGGTGTATGGAATGACAAACGTGATGCCCCGTGGGATTCAAAATACACTATCAATATCAATGCGGAAATGAACTACTGGCCTGCTGAGGTTTGTAATCTTTCTGAAACGTCAGAGCCTCTCTTTTCCATGATCAAGGACTTGAGTCAAACGGGTGCTATTACAGCTCAGCAGATGTATGGATGCAATGGTTGGATGGCGCACCACAATACGGATATCTGGCGCATTGCGGGTCCTGTGGATGGTGCTTTCTGGGGAATGTATCCCAATGGTGGTGCTTGGCTTGCCACCCATTTGTGGCAACACTATCTTTACACGGGCGACAAGGAGTTCTTGAGAGAATGGTATCCTGTCATCAAGGGTACGGCAGATTTCTACCTTGACTATATGCAGCCACATCCTGCTTACAACAACTGGTTAGTTGTCGTACCTTCAGTCAGTCCTGAACAAGGCCCTGCTGGCAAGTCAACCCCTATCACGGCTGGTTGCACGATGGATAACCAAATAGCATTTGATGCACTGTCAAACACCTTGCATGCTGCAGAAATATTGGGTGAGGATGCCGACTATCAGCAGACACTCAAAAATGCCCTCGCTCAACTGCCTCCTATGCAGATAGGCAGTCGCAAGCAGTTGCTTGAATGGCTCGTTGATGCCGATGGTAGCGAATATCACCATCGCCACATCTCTCACCTATATGGACTTTTCCCTTCCAATCAAATTAGTCCCTACTCCCATAACGAACTCTTTGCTGCTGCCAAGCAGACCCTCAACGATCGTGGTGACGAGGCAACGGGCTGGAGCCTTGGGTGGAAGATATGCTTCTGGGCACGTATGCTTGATGGCAACCATGCGCTGACCATCTTGAGTAATATGCTTAAACTTCTTCCGTCAGAGAGTGATGAGGATACGAAAAAATATCCCGATGGACGTACCTTCCCCAACCTCTTCGATGCCCATCCGCCTTTCCAGATTGATGGTAATTTTGGTGCGACGGCAGGTATCGTAGAGATGCTGTTACAAAGCCATGATGGTGCTATTCATCTGCTGCCATCTCTCCCAACGAAATGGAAGGAAGGTTCGGTGTCGGGCTTGCGGGCCCGTGGCGGATTCGAAGTCGGCATGATTTGGGAAGAGGGTAGTTTGCAGGTGGCGACCATCCATTCCACCATTGGTGGCATTCTGCGTCTGCGTTCCTATGTGCCCCTCGAAGGTGAAGGATTAAAGGAGGCTACAGGTGAGTGTCCCAATCCTCTTTACGCTTCAGCTGATATCAAGACACCCCTCTTGGCAAAGTCACTGACCACAAAACCAAAACTGACCGTCAAGCGAGTATATGAGTATGACCTTTCCACTGAAGCTGGTAAGGATTATCTGGTCGCTCAAGTGGGGACCGGTATCGACAACGTTAAGGTCGCTGAGTCCTCTTCATCCATCTCCTCCTATGATTTGAGTGGTCGCCCGGCTTCCTCCAACAGCAAGGGTGTCCTCATCAAAGGCAATAGAAAAGTGTTGGTGCCATAGGTGTTCGAGACTTATAGCTGATTATAAATCGTCAAATAATATATGTGATTATGGCAAATTTTATTGAGAAAACCTTGGAACCAGGCGAGCAGGTTATCTTCAAGGGACGCCTGCATTGGTCGTATAATTTTCGTTACACAGCATGGGGTATTCTGCTCATTATGCTGAGTGTGGCTGGTATGGTGGTCATTGCCTATACGCATTACAATGACTTCAACAACAAGATGCTGGCACTTTTCTGTACGTGTGTAGTGGTGTGTTTGGTGGGCATTGGACTCATTGGCTTCGGCTACTTTATACGCAACCGTACGGAATTCGCTATCACGAACAACCGTTTCATTCAGAAGGATGGCATCTTCGATATCAAGATGACGGAGATTCCACTCTTTAAGGTGGAGACGGTAAATTTCTACCAGACGTTCTTTGAGCGAATGCTGAAGACAGGAGCCATTGAACTGGTGGGCAGCGGAGGCACTTCTCATCGCGTGGAATTTGTACAGCATCCCTATGAGGTGAGAAACATGATTGCCACCTATATGAAGAAAAAGGACAATACGACAGAAGTGTCCAGCTTTACATCATGCGTCGAATAGGGTTATTGTCCGACACGCATGGTTGTTGGGACGAAAGGTATGAGAAATACTTCAGGGAATGTGACGAGATCTGGCATGCTGGCGACATAGGCAATATGGAGGTTGCTAACCGGCTGGCAGAGATTGCTCCCTTGCGTGCCGTGTATGGCAACATTGATAGCGGCGATGTGCGAATCCGCTTTCCAGAAGTGTACAGATGGAAGTGTGAAGAGGTGGAGGTGCTGATGAAGCATATCGGTGGTTATCCGGGCAAGTACGATGCCAGCATTCGTCGACAAATCTATGCCAAGCCTCCCCAGCTCTTCATTTCAGGGCACTCCCATCTGCTGAAGGTGATGAACGATCCTATCATCAACTGCCTGCACATCAATCCAGGGGCAGCAGGACGCTATGGTTTTCATGAGGTGCGCACGTTGGTCCGTTTCGTCATCGATGGTAAGGACATCAAGGATTTGGAGGTGATTGAACTGAATGACGCATAGGCCGAGAAAAAATCCGCTGCACAAAAGTGCAACGGACTTTTTGTTCTTTGGCCCATTCGCCGTCTTGCGTGTAGAGGATGGAAGAGTCAAGGGTGGTGAAGATGCGTTTGACAGTGGTGCGTTCGCTGCTTCGATAGGGACCAGGCTTGATGTCATACTCCCAAAGGATTTCTTGTTCCCATCCCAAACGCTCTTCAATTACATAAGTGTATCCCCGTGCCACGAAACGGTGACGGCCGTAGTCGGTGTAGGGGAGGTGCAGTGCAACTTTGATTTTGGGGCAGAGTACTTCTGCCTTCTCGTTGGCGCGAGCTGTAATGAAGGCCACTTCGCCAGTGTTTAAGTTTTCCAATTTAATTTTGTACTTCATAAAACAATTGCATTTTAAGTGAATAAAACAATGTACATGCATCAGGTGGAAGTAAGAAGATTCCATCTGATGAAAACAGAGCAGAAAATGTAACAGAATGTCAAAGAACACATCGCGGACTGTCCTACCTGCCGCAATAGGCAGTTTGGGCGTTGGCAAACACGCATTTCAAAGGGGGCAAAGCGACGCTAATGCGTGCTGCCTCTTTCCCAAGCATCCCCAGAGGGTTGCCATTTGCGAGTTGTCTTGGATGTGTTCATAAAATGTAATTGTTTAAGAAGTCTGATGCTTTCCATTTTGGGAAAGGCGGGGCAAAGGTAGGATATATTGTAAGATGAAAATGTAGGGAAAACCCTAAAACGTTCAAGAAAATCCCTCTCTCAATCCTTTCAAGGTTTGAAAAGTGAAGGATTATTTGGTCGCATAAAGAAAAAGACATACCTTTGCAATGGAATAAAAGTTCTTTTAGACAAAGTTTGAGATGGTTCGGAACAAAGAAACTGTGGAAGATACGAGTTTAATCGTCACGACTTACAATAAGCCTGTTTTTTTGGAAATAGTACTGAAAAGTATCTTGCTACAAAAGGTGTATCCATGTGAAGTGATTATAGCAGATGATGGTTCGACAGACAAAACTCGAGAACTGATAGATAGATACAAAGAGATATTTCCAGTACCTCTCATTCATTCATGGATTCCAGATGAGGGTTTTAGGGTTGCTATGTCGAGGAATGTGGCGATAGCCAAGGCCAAGGGTGATTATATTATCATCATAGATGGCGATATTGTGATTTCTCCTTTGTTTGTGAAGGACCATGTTAAGTATCGTAAAAGTGGTTATTTCCTAACTGGAGACAGATCGTATTTGAAAGAGGAGGCGACTCAACGGAGGTGTATCTCTTTGAATCCTTCTTATTCATTTTTCACGAGGGGGCTTAACTGCCGTCGCAGAACGTTGCATATTTCTTGGTTACATAAATTATATAAGGGATATAAGGGAAGAGATGGACGTAGGAAATTACTTGGTTGCAACATGTCTTTCTGGAAATCTGATATAGTGGCGGTGAATGGTTTTGATGAGCGTATGTCTGGATGGGGGTGCGAAGATGCGGAATTAGGTCTGAGGTTTTATAATATAGGGTTGAAACGAAGACATTTAAGAGGAATCGCATCGTGCGTTCATCTGTACCATAAGCCTGTGCAGGAGAAGGAAAACTCATATAAGAAGAATCTTCTCTTTGAAGAAGAAACTTTGAAATTAGGGAATACATGGGCTGCTAAAGGTATTGACCAATACTTATAATTCATTGAACAAAACATTCAAGTGATAGAGGAAATGAAGATAGCTAACGATACGAGTTTGATAGTTACGACATACAATAAACCCGATTTCTTGGAAATCGTGTTGAAGAGCATTTTGTTGCAGAAGGTGTTTCCTTGTGAAGTGATTGTAGCAGATGATGGCTCAACAAATGAAACTCGAGAACTGATAGATAGATACAGGGAGATGTTTCCAGTACCTCTTATTCATTCATGGATTCCAGATGAGGGTTTTAGGCTTGCCATGTCAAGAAATGTGGCGATAGCCAAAGCCAAAGGTGATTATATCATCATTATTGATGGAGATATTGTTATATCTCCTTTGTTTGTGAAGGATCATGTGAGATTTCGTCAAAAGGGATTTTTTGTGACTGGAGACAGGGCACATTTATCAGAGAAAGAGACTGAACGAAGGGTGGTTAACATGAATCCGGTATTTGCTTTCTTCTCGAAAGGGCTTCAATATCGTGTTAGGATGTTGCATCTTTCGTGGTTACATCATTGGTATAGAGGTTATATGAAGCGAGAAGGCCGTCGCAAATTAGTGGCATGTAATATGGCTTTTTGGAAAGCTGATATAGTGACTGTTAATGGATTTGAGGAGCTTATGACAGGTTGGGGGTGTGAAGATACAGAATTAGCATTACGATTCTATCACATAGGTCTCAAGAGAAAGCACCTTCGAGGAGTGGCCTCGTGTGTACATTTATACCACAAACAAAGAGAGCAGAAAGATGAGTCATTCAAGAGAAATTATCGTATTGAAGAAGAAACTTTGACCTCTGGAAAGAAAAAAGCGACTAAGGGCATTGACCAATACTTATAAGCAATCTATGTGCATTGGCAGAATATGTTTTTGGACAAATGTATTAAAGTTTCCAGAAGTGGAAAAACTCTATTTTTCAAAAGACAGGCAGTATGCAGATTCTTGTTCTACATTTATTGATGTGGGACAGTATATTATAAACGATCAGTATCTATGTAAGCTGGATGCTGATGTCTATATACGTTAAGTAGAGAAAACGTTTTCGGGGTTACCTTAATCCTATCTGCTTTTCATACAATTTGCATAGAACGGTGAATTTGTAAATGGCAGAACGCATGGCTTGCACATACCCGGGGATGCCGTAAAAGATGCCGCCTTTCAGGAAATATAGTTTGCAAAAGCGATTGAGAGGCGAAAAGAACATTTTGAACAATGTGACGCGCTTTCCAGACTTCTTTTCCACTTCGTTTTCTGTATAATTGTTGAGTCGTACAATGGTGGCATGCGTGGAATCATCAAGATGACGGAAGGCGAGGTCTTTGCGGGATTTTGGCAAATGGCTGATTTTGCCTTGAACAGAGGGAAAGGTGTGAACGTAAGGAGGCCATTCTGTGCCTTCTCGGATGAAGAACCGCAGCTGATAATCAGGGTAAGAGCTGGGTAAGAACGTGTTCATCGTGTAGTTCTTCCGTGGAATGTAGAGACCTCGTATGTCATCTGGGTGTTGGATAAAGTCATATAGATAATCGTGGAGAGCCTCTGGGATGAGCTCATCAGCATCGACAACAAGTACCCAATCGCTCGTAGCTGACTGGATTGCAAAAGTTCGTGCAGGTTCAGCACTTTTGCAATCTCCCTTAGGAAAGGTGACGATTTTACATCCATAGCTTTGGGCTATAGCTACTGTATCATCTGTGCTTTCCATGTCGCAGACAACAATCTCGTCGAAAGACTTGGCTGTTTCGAGTACACGCGCTAAATATTTTTGTGCGTTGTAAGTGTTGATGACAACAGATATATTTTGATTCATACGAGGAGTTTTTACATCTTTATATAATCTGAAAAATCACAAGCATTGCCGAATCCTCGACGGAGTAAATACCATATAGCCTTGAATCGAGCAAAACGGAGCTTCTTCTGCAAAGCATGGACGTTAATAGGCTCCTGGTGATTCGACCATACTTCACCCTGGCGTGTGATAAATTTCCGCATATCAGAGTTTGAGAGACCCCATTTCAGCAGGAACTGTATTGCTCCGTCGTTTTTCTTGATGCGCTTGGTAGTTTTGGTCTCGAAATGGTAGATACGACTATTTCCAAGCCCTTTCAGGTGACGCACTCCCACGAGTAACAGTTTGGCGGTGAAGTCTGGATCGCTATACATGCCAGGAGTCAATTCTACACTATATCCACCCACGAGATCCCATATGTCTCGATGGACAAGACTAGGAGGACGAGTGGCACCCTGCCAATCGTCTCGATTTTCATTCATATATTCTTTTAGCAGTCGTTCCTCTTGGAATGTCTCAATGGAATCACCGTAATTGGCACAAAGACCAACGTCGTTCTTGTCGTGTGGCTGAATCATCGTACCAGAGAGGTAGAATAAATTGTCGGGCAGACTCTCAACTTCATCCATCAGCACTTGATCCCATTGTGGCAGTACGTACATGTCATCGTTAAGAAAAAGAATGTAGTCAGTCTTCACCAATCGTCGCATCGTATTCATGGCAAGGCAGACACCTATGTTTTGTTCAGAATAGGTGTAGTCCAATCCTTCAGCCTTTACCCACTCTAATGTACCATCGGTACCCTCGTTGATGTGGATGATGATTTGATGTTCCATGCATGAGTTTTTCCTAATGCTATCCACACATAGCTTCAGGTAAGGGAGATTGTTCCAGGTTGGAATCAGAATTGAGAATGCTTTCGCCATACTATGCTTGTTTGTAGGGTTTCTTCAAATCGAGCAGATGAAAATTATGCTGTTTCTGCTTAGCACCAGGAGGAATGGTCATGTAATCACCATAGAGGTGTGTGAGGTATTCGTGTGGCTGCTGAACACCCTCGACCATCTTTCCTTCAAACTCAATAGGGGTAGGTTGACCATAGACACTTCGAGGCATAATGCCTCGTTTGCCAAAGTCGTGATCGATGGTGAGGTCGGCTGTGTCGTAATCGTAGGCTTTCTGCAACTGCTGCATGATATGCTGAACGCCAGACAGTGTATAAAACTTGCGGCAAAGCAATGGAATCCATGAGGAAGGGCCATGTCCGTGTTTGTAAGGATCACGACATAGAAAGTAGATAACTTTCTTGTAGTAGAAGTAACGCATTAGATGTAGGCGTTGCTTTAGAGGATTGGAAGTCATGCCGTCAAGCGGGAAAACATCAATGTAAACACCTCCTAAATATTTCAAGTGCATACGCTCAATGAGCGTTGTACTGGCATCCTGTATTTTCGCAAAAGGCAATGGATAAGTGTTGTCCGTCTCATAAGCCACAATTTCATAGGGCGTAGGCATCCACTCCTTGGCATGAGCCATTAGTAGGTCATAGTCTTTGCGAGGCATTCCCACATCAAGGTCATCATCCCATGGAATAAAGCCTTTGTGGCGTATGGCTCCCAACATAGTACCAGCTACAATGAAGTAACGCAGGTCATGTTCACGGCACACTTGGTCGAGTGCCATGAGATTACCCAAGATATGCAGTTGCAGTGGACGGATGTCGTAAGATGCCATTTTTTGACTTAACGATAACCTTAACAATTTACTCTACCCCTAAACTCTTATTCCGTATTTGTTCAGCGCTTCTTCCAATACGACGAAGAAGTCCTCAATGTCTTGTTCGTCAATGGTGCCGAGGGCGCAAAGACGGAACGTGTTGGTGGTGCTGATTTTGCCTGGATAGATGGTGAAACCACGCTCGTAGCAGTAGTCATGCACTTTCTCGAAGTCCCAGTTGGGGCTATCGGGATAGAGGACAGATACCACCAAGCCAGATTGCCATTCGTGTTTGATGACATCTTTTAAGCCCAAACGCTCAATGCCTCTATGAATGGCGTTGAACACACGGCGATGGCGAGCAAACTTGGCTTCTTCTCCTTCGGCAAAGTACTCCTTGAGTGCCTGCATCGTCGCATAAATCGTCTGCACGGGAGGGGTGAAGTGCATCTCACCTGTCCGCTCAAAGAAGTCATACTGCATATACAAGTTGCAGTAGTAGGAGCGCTTGGGATAGTCTTTCGATTTGCGGATTTCCTCTGTGTTACCAATAATGAAGGAGAGTCCCGTCATGGCCATTAAACCCTTTTGGGCTGATGCCATACAGAAATCCACATTGTCTTTTTTTATGTCGAAAGGTATCATGCCCAGCGAGGAAGTGGTGTCTGTCACGAAGATGGCACCGTTCTCATGTGCCAAAGCACCGATTTCTCGGATGGGGTTCAGAATGCCAGTACCCGTCTCGTGGTGAGTAGTATAAACAATGTAAATGTCAGGATTCTCATCTAATGCCTTCTTCACATCGTCCAAGTTCGGACGTTCATACACTGATGACTTCAAGTCTATATGAGGGAGTCCGTAGTATTGGCACACCTCCACAGCACGGGTGCTATAGGCACCATTGTTCACCACCAGCACTTTCTTCCCTGCAGGTAACAACGAGTTCAGACACACGTCAATGTTGATAGTGCCAGAACCACAGAAGAGGACTGAAGTGTATTTCTCCTCAGGAGCATGTGCCACCTTTAACAGGTCAGAACGCAACTGCTTCATCATACCCGCAAACTCTTTCTCACGTGGGCAGATGTCGGGCACCACCTGAGCATACTTCACTGTATCGGTTGTCGTTGCTGGCCCTGGGTTCAGCAACACGTTTCTCTTGATTTTTTCCATATACATTATTATATTATAAGTCCTGTTATAGGACATATGGTCTTATAAGAAAGGCAAAATATGTTTTTCTGCATAGTTGAGGTCATCCACATCGTCAATCTCATACCACTTCAATCCTTCCACACGCAGCACATACACTTTCATAATGTCCTGTGACATTGTGAGCAGCTCAAACTCATACCCCAACTTGGGTTTCTCCTCCACTTTCTTGGCATAGTCTTCGCACATGGTACGATAGAACTTGTTAGATAGTTTGTGAATACCCACCAGTTCACCTTTCGCGTCCAGTTCTGTCTCCACTGTCGAACAACGTGTCAATCTATTTCCTGCACCATATTCCACGTAGTATTGATCTTGGAATTTCGTCACAGGAGTGATGAGCATGACATCTGGCTCTGGACACTCCAACAAGGCAGTGATGGCTTTTTGCTCAAACACCAAATCACTCTCCAGCAAGAGGAAGTCCTCGTCACCAATCACCTCCCGGCAGTTCCATAGTGTGTACATGCTGTTTGTTTCGGCATATCTTGGTGAGAACACGCACTCTATCTGTGGATAAATGTCTTTTAATGCCTCGTATTTCTCTTTCAGATACCCTGTGCCAATGATGATGCGCTGAATGCCACAGACAAGGAGAGTCTGAATGCTGCGTTCCACCATAGAGATACCACCACACTCCACAAAGCCCTTAGGCACCGTTTCCGTCATCTTGCCGAAACGGGTCCCCAAGCCTGCAGCCATGATCACTGCTGTCCTTACCTGCCCATGCGCTGGGCGTTTTTCACTTTTATTTATCATTGACCACTTTACTTTTTAAGAAACGCCATCAGTGCCTCTTTGTTCTGGATGGGCGTAGTGGTGGGTCTTCCTAAGTCTTTCCTCGCCCCCTTCTTCACCTTCACCTCAATGAGTCGTGGGCTTTCACCCTTTTCTTGTAGAGCGGCTATCAAGTCTTCGATGTTATCTACCGACTTCACGGACTTATAGCCACACGCTAAAGCAACAGCCGGAATGTTGATGCGCAGTCCCACTGTTGGTTGCCCGCCCACCGAGTCGTGAGCACCATTATTGAACACTACATGGGTGTAGTTCTGTACTCCCATATCTCCCACAATACCGAGTGAGCCCATGTGCATAATGGTTGCTCCGTCACCGTCAAAGCAATAGACAGGTCTTTCAGGTTGTTCCAAAGCAATGCCGAGGGCTATCTGTGAAGCGTGTCCCATCGAACCCACGGTGAGGAAATCACGGTCGTGTCCCATTCCGTTGTTAGCACGATATTCGAAGAGTTCTCTCGAAATCATACCTGTGGTTGATACAATGACCGCCTCTTTCTCAATGCTACCAGCTACCGTCTGAATGGCTTCCTCACGACTCATGGCCAGTCCTGATGCAGCGACTGACTGCAATTTGTATTCGTCGAATGTGCCTTTCTGAATCACAAAGGCAAAGGCGCGTTTGGTTTCATTCATATAGACAATGGCTTCTTTCAGTTGCTGAGCCAAATCATCCTCTTCTGTTGCCATCACCACATTCTTAATGCCCATCGCATCCAACAACGGAATAGTCACCTTACCTTGCTTCACATGCTGCGGTTCATCATGCTTGCCAGGTTCTCCACGCCACCCTACCAGCAGAAGTACGGGGATGTTATACACGTCTTCATCCGTCAGCGACATCAGTGGGTTCACGGTGTTACCTAATCCTGAGTTCTGCATATATACCACAGGAATTTGCCCAGAGGCCAGATAATGTCCAGCCGCCAAACCGACAGCCGCTCCTTCATTGGCTGCAATGATGTTCTTTTCCTTGGGTGCGTTGTCTGTTAGATACGCACAAATGTTCTTCAGCAGTGAATCAGGCACTCCTGCAAAAAAGTCAATGCCTGCCTTCGCCAGTGACTCTACAAAATACTTAGGCTTTATCATATAAAACGCTCTACTTTCAACTACTTCGTTCCTGGTATCAATTCCAATATCTCCTTGATGGGCATACAGAGGTCACGAGCCTCCTGCGCACGGTGATTCTCCAAAATGGAACGTGCCACCTTCATCATGGCAGGGTAGGCCGCTCTTAGCATGTGATTGGCATAAATCACAATGTTCACACCCCACTGCTCGAAGTCCTCCGTACGGAATTGGTCATACGTGGTCGGCACAATCACGATAGGCACCTTCGTGTGCTTCTTCCTGAACGCTGTGCAGAACTCCTTGATATCGGCACCCGTCTTTTCTTTGCTGTGAATCATCACACCGTCTGCGCCTGCTTCCACATAAGCAAAGGCTCTTTCTAATGCATCAGCCACAGGTTTACCTGCGATGAGGCTTTCCACACGGGCGATAATCATAAAGTCTTTCGTCACCTGTGCATTCTTTCCTGCCTTGATCTTGTTGCAGAAATTTTCTATCGTGTCCTGCGTCTGGATGGCGTCAGTGCCAAACAGCGAGTTCTTCTTCAACCCAATCTTATCTTCAATGATGACTGCTGAAATGCCGTTACGTTCCAGCGTCCTTACCGTAAAGACGAAGTGCTCCAGTTTGCCACCTGTGTCACCGTCATAGATGATGGGCTTAGTGGTGCATTCCAGAATGTTGGTCAAGTCTTGCATACGGGTAGTTAAATCGACAGCTTCAATGTCGGGTTTGCCCTTTGAGGTGGAGTCGGTCAATGAACTTGACCACATGCCGTCAAACGACTCCATCACTCCTCCTTGTTCAAATTGCAGGTTCTCAATGATGAGTCCGCTTAGACCGTCGTGTGCCTCCAGAATTCTCACGATGGGCTTGGCGTCAATCAGTCTCCTCAGTGATTTCATTCTCACTTCGGGGGTGGTGCCTATGCTCTTGATTTCCTCAGCCAGTGCTGATGAATTGATGCCTTGTGTGTACGGTATTTCAATGACTTGACCGCCCCATTGCTTCATCACCTCGATGACATCTTCCCTGATTTCGCTATCAGCGCCCGTCTTCCAATCGTCTCCGTGAATGATATAGTCGGGTTTGTATTTTTTCAGGTTCTCCACATAACTCCACTCCTCCTGAGGAACGACTTGGCTGACACCTTTAATGTTCTCAATCACGGTCTTTCTTTGCTCATAGGTAAGATGCGGAATACGCTTGTGGGTTGCAATTGCTCTGTCCGTGAACAGGCCAATCATCAAGTCACCATATTTTGCTCCTTCATGGATAATGTTGATAAGTCCTGGATGCATGATGTCACCAATCATGCCCAGATAAACAGTCTTTGCCATATCTTATTGTCTTACTTTTTCATAAATGTCCATCAACTGCCTTGCCAGTCGTTGGGGGTCAAATGTTTCCATCGCAAACGCTCTGCCGCCCTCAATGCTTTGTTGCCGCAACGTCGAGTCCGTCAGCAGTTTTACCATCTTCTCACAAATGTCTTCAGGACTGTTAGGATCTGCTAATTGTGCCCAAGGACCACCTGCCTCTGGCAGACTGCTCACATTGCTCGTCACAACAGGGCAACCGCATAATTGTGCTTCCACAACAGGCAGACCGAATCCTTCATAGAAAGAAGGGTAAACCATCAGTTGGGCATTCGTGTAGAGTCGTTTCAGTTCCGTGCTGAACACCATTTCTGGCCACACAAACCGATCCTCCATACCCTTTTCTGCTATATATCGCTTCACTTCATTCTTGTAACTTCCGCCACCTCCTACAACAACCAATGGTAGTTGCAGATCTTTCGGCATCAGTTCCATTGCTTTCACGATGCCTAGCAAATTCTTTCTGGAATTAATGCTTCCCACGTAGAGCATATAGGGCGAGACTTCCTCACGTTCTATGGGTTCATAGTAGATGGGGTTTACAGGCTGATACACCACATCAACCTTTCTTTCGGGCACATTGTAAAACTCCAGCACATCTTGCTTTGTACATTCGCTGATGCAGATGATTCTATCGGCATGATCGCAGGCGTATTGCCATTTCATGTCGTAAATCTTACGGTCGTGCCAATGATACATGTCTGGAAAGGTTTTGAATGCCACATCATGAATGGTTACCACCGAAGCAATGCCTGAATGGAACAATCCCACTGGCATCTCGTTGCTCAATCCATGAAATACTTCGATACCATCCCTCTTCATGTCGTTCACCAACCCGTAGGCTCTCCACACACTTCCTCTCACTACTCCCTCGGGCTTCACCACCTTGCATCCCTTCTTGCCCATATATGGCAACGTCACTCCGTTCAACCTCACCTTGGGTGTATAGAGCAAATACTCATGCTCAGGAAACTCAGCCGTCAGGATGTCAATTGTTGTCCTGCTGTGGTTCCCTAATCCAGTGAAGTTGTTGAAAAGACGTTTGGCGTCGAAACCTATTCTCATTTTCCATACAGCACGGGATTCGTGCTCGGGTCATTATACATCTTCATCTGTTTGTACACTTTCATGTACTTGTTGCCGTCCTCGATGTCTTCCAGCAATTGGTCAATGGCGGTTGACAAGTCTTTGCGCTGCTCCAACAGCACATCCAACTTCTTCTGACACGTCGCCTTGTGCTCCTCGCTGGCGTCCGTACGTTCCACCTGCTCTTTCATGTGGTAAATCTTCAGTGCCAATATAGACAAACGGTCAACCGCCCATGCAGGACTTTCCGTATTGATGGTCGCATCTTCTTTCACCTTCACATTCTGATATTTCGTCCAGAACCATGAGTCTATTCGCTCCACTAAGTCCGTTCTCTCCTGATTGCTCTTGTCGATGCGGCGTTTCAATCCCAGCGCCTCTACAGGGTCAATCTGAGGGTCGCGGATAATGTCCTCCAAATGCCACTGTACCGTGTCAATCCAATTCTTCGTGTAGAGGTCATAATCAATCGTTCCCACTTCATATGGATTCACTATCGGTTCGTCAATATTATCCTTCAAATGATAGTCCGTAATAGCCCTTTCAAAAATAGGGAAAGCACGTTCTGTAAAAGTCATAAAAGTACATTTATGTTAAAAAACGCCACAAAATTAAAGAATTTTCTTGAAACATACAACTAAATCATCCAAAATCATTAACTTTGCCGCCACATTCGATAAAAAAGCATAGCCCCAACCTTCCCCAAGCGCACTGCAGGTTGATTCCGAAGTCGGTGCCCAAGTTGGAAGCGAAGGGGCTTTTTTATACCCCATTTTCTCCATTTTTATTCTTTTTGTGAGTGGACAAGCATTGGTGGTGGAATTTTTTTGTTTTTCACTTTACACTTTTCACTTTTTCTTTGTACCTTTGCACCCGAATTTCAAACGCATTACTATTTATGGGAGGTTTTTTTGGAACCGTATCAATGGAGAAATGTGCGGCAGACCTTTTCTATGGCACTGATTATCAGTCACACCTCGGAACACGAAGAGGCGGTATGGCTTCATACAGCAAGGAAAGGGGATTCTACCGTGCTATCCATAATCTTGAGAGCACTTATTTTCGTACACGTTTTGAGGCGGAATTGTCCAAGTTTGATGGCGAGTCGGGCATTGGTATCATCAGCGACACAGATGCACAGCCTATGCTGTTCAACAGCCACTTGGGACGTTTTGCTATTGTGACGGTGGCGAAGATTAACAATATGGAGGAGATTGCCTCTAAACTGTTGGATGAGAATATGTACCTATCGGAGTTCTCGTCGGGCAAAATCAACCCGACAGAGTTAATAGGTGTGCTGATTGTGCAGGGAAAGAATTTCGTGGAAGGCATTGAGAATGTGTTCAAGACTGTGAAGGGCTCCTGCTCAATGCTCTTGCTGACGGAGGACGGCATCATTGCTGCTCGTGATGCATGGGGTCGTACACCTATTGTCATCGGACAAAAGGAAGGTGCGATGGCTGCTACGAGCGAGAACACAGCATTTGCCAATTTGGGTTATGAAACTACTTATTATGTTGGTCCGGGTGAGATTGTTCGTCTGCGTGCCGATGGAATGGAGCAGTTGCGCAAGCCCAACAAGAAGATGCAGATTTGTTCGTTCCTGTGGATATATTACGGATTCCCCACCTCTTCGTATGAAGGCAAGAATGTGGAGGATGTGCGTTTCGAGACCGGTCGTGTGATGGGCGAGACGGATGATACAGAAGTGGATTGCGTAGGTGGTATCCCTGATTCAGGTATCGGTATGGCTGTGGGTTACAGTGCAGGCAGTCGCATCCCTTACCAGCGTGGTATCAGCAAATACACACCCACTTGGCCTCGTTCGTTCATGCCACCAAGCCAAGAGGTGCGTAATCTTGTGGCGAAGATGAAGCTCATCCCTAATAAAGAGCAGTTGAAAGGAAAGCGTTGTCTCTTCTGTGACGATTCCATCGTGCGTGGTACACAGCTTCGTGAGAACACAAAGGTGCTCAAGGAGTTAGGTGCCAAGGAGGTGCACATGCGTATCGCCTGCCCACCGCTGATTTACGCTTGTCCGTTCGTCAATTTCTCAGCCAGTAAATCGGAATTGGAACTGGTGACACGTCGTGTCATCAAGGACTTGGAGACGCATTCACGCACAGCCACGATGTTGGCAGATGCCCAGACGGCTCAGAATGTGGAGGTGCCAGCTGAACGCATCAAGGCATACGCCACCACGGATTCGCCTGAATATAAGGCGATGGTGGAAGAGATTGCACGTCGTCTTAACCTCGACAGCCTTAAGTTCTCCAAACTCGAAACCATCGTGAAGGCGATAGGCCTAGAGAAGTGCCAGATATGTACGCACTGCTTCGATGGTAGCTCATTCCATTCGTTGGAAGAAGAGAATGAGTAAAGTAAGAAGTGAGAAATATAAGTTAAGCGGGAAGGTTATTGACCAAATAGTCGATAACCTTTTCGTTTGCTATTTTCAGTGACTCGCAGGCCTTGTGAAGATTGCGTGAGAACTCTTCGAAAGTCTCAGCACCGCTGTCGCACAGGTCGGTCACAGACTTGACATAAAGGATCGGGACATTGAACAGGGAGCAGACGAAGCCGACAGCAGCGCCTTCCATATCTTTCAGTTCTCCTCCGTTTTTTTCAATGATCTCAAGATCGCACGGTTGCATGTCTAATGAAGAACCAGTGGTGACCTTGCCCATTTTCATCCCTAAGGCTTCTGCTAAGGCTTGGCTTCCCACCCAGACAGGATAGTTGCCGAGACTTTGTGTGCCCCAATTGTTGTCGCCTGGCACACGGCGGTCGTGAAATATCACCCCATTGCCGATAAACACCTCTGCTATGTCGGCTCCCTTCTTCTGAAAACCTCCACAAGTGCCCGAGTTCACCACAATGTCAGGATGCAAGCGCTGGATGGCACTCAGCGTTGCCACAGCTGCCGCTTCACAGCCAATGAGATCGCTGCCTTGCTGCTGGCCGTTTAGCACCACATCGAGGGTTACACCATTCACTTCCCCTTCATACAACAGACAGGGTAGGGGAGAGAAAAAACCTTCCACTTGTTGAATACCATATCGCTCAATGAATGGCTTTGCTTCTGCCACCATCGCTACTACATAACAGATTCTCATACGCTTTCAGATATTAATTGGGCACAAAAGTACAGAAAAAAAGCGAAAAACACTGCACAATTCATTGAAAATGCTTACCTTTGCCTCACCAAAAACCTAAAATTATCAATTTTCAAATATTTATCAATGAAAAAACTATTTGCTATTAGTTTTTGTGCCATGCTCCTTGCAGCACCTGTTTGGGCACAAAAGAAGAGCGCCGTTTCGTTCGACTCTTACGAGTACGACTTCGGAACTGTCAATGCGGCAGAGGGCGCCATTTGTCACACATTCACATTCAAGAACAAGTCGAAGGCACCTGTTGCTATCGGTGAGGTGAAACCCAGTTGCGAGTGCATCCAGGCACAGTATGCTGATGGGGCTGTTGAGCCTGGTCAGTCAGCCACTGTGATGGTGGTGTTCAACCCGCTCAAGTCTATCGGCAAGAGTTTCCGCAGTGTGGAACTCCTCGACAAGAACGGCAACACCCTTGGTGCCCTCAGCATCAAGGCACAGGTGAACGAAGGTCCTGCTCCACAGAAGTACCCTTATCAGAACACGAATCTTTCCTATGCTGAGCGTGTGGAGAACCTCATTTCTCTGCTCACACCCGAGGAAAAGGTGGGTCTGATGATGAACAAGTCCATCTCTGTGGATCGTTTGGGTATTCCTTCCTATAACTGGTGGAGTGAGGCTTGTCACGGTGTTCGTCAGGGCGACTACACTGTTTACCCTCAGCCTATCGGTATGGCGTCTGCCTTCAATCCTCAGCAGATGTACGAGGTGTTCTCTACTGTTTCCGACGAGGCACGTGCCAACTGGAATCGCACTGACCACAATGATCCAAAATTGTTCAATGTGCCAATGGGTGTGACCTACTACCCTGGCAACCCAGAGTTGACCTTTTGGTGTCCAAATGTGAACATCTTCCGTGATCCTCGTTGGGGACGTGGTCAGGAGACTTGTGGTGAAGACCCCTATTTGAATGCTGTGCTGGGTGTTCAGACTGTTTTGGGTATGCAAGGTAACGACGATAAGTACTTCAAGACTCACGCTTGTGCTAAGCACTATGCCGTGCACAGTGGTCCTGAGCCACAACGCCATTCTTTCAATGCTTCTGTGTCGATGCGCGACCTTTGGGAGACATACCTCCCTGCCTTCAAGGCATTGGTGAAGAAGGGTAATGTGCGCGAGGTGATGTGTGCCTACAACCGTTATGAGGGCAAGCCTTGCTGCACCAGCGACCGTCTGTTGGTTGATATCCTTCGTCGCAAGTGGAACTACGATGCCATCGTGCTCACCGACTGCGACGCCATCAATAACTTCTACAATCGTGGTCAGCACGAAACACACGCAGGTCCGCTGGAAGCTTCTGTTGATGCTGTACTCAACGGCACTGACCTTGAGTGTGGTAAGGTGTTTATGGTGCTGACAGAGGCTTTGGAGAAAGGTCTCATTCAGGAGAGTACCCTCGACTACCATTTGCGCAAGAGCCTCTACGGTCGTTTCGAGTTGGGTATGTTCGACCCAGCCGATATGATTCCTTGGGCAAACCTTACTGCTGACGTAATCAGCAGCGAAAGCAATAATGACCTCGCCATCCAGGCAGCGCGTGAGTCAATGGTGCTGCTCGAGAACGGTAAGGGTATCCTCCCACTCTCTAAGAACCTCAAGAAAATCGCTGTGTTAGGTCCTAATGCTGACGATGTGGAACTGCTCAACGGTAACTATGGTGGCACTCCTACGAAGGCTCACCAGCATTCTCTTCTTGAAGGCATCAAGAACGCATTGCCCAACACGGAGGTGTTCTATAAGAAGGCTTGTGAACTTTCTGATGGCTATACCACTATTCATCACTTGCAGGAGTTTAACGGTGGCAAGGGCATCATGGCTGAGTTCTTTAACAACAATAGCCTCAGTGGCAAGCCTGCTGTGACGAACTACTACAATGAATTGAACTTCTCCACTTTTGGTGCTTGGGGCTTTGCACAGGGTGTCAGCAAGGACACGCTCTCTGTACGCCTCTCTGGTCAGTACAAGGCAACCTTCACAGGTGATATGCAATACACCCTTTCTACCGACAACGGCTACGTTCTCAAGGTGAACGGCAACGTGGTGGAAGAGTCGAAAGGTGGTGGCGGTCGTGGCTTCGGCTTTGGTTTCGGACGTGGTGGCGCCAACTACAAGTCCTTCCCTGTGAAGGCTGGCGAGACTTACGACGTGGTGATTGAGTACAAGTACGGCAACGGTAACTTTGCGATGCTTCGTGGTGACATCTGCGAGCGCAAACTTATCGAGTTCGACGACCTTGCGAAGGAAGTGAAAGATGTGGATGCCATCATCATCATCGGTGGTATCTCTGCCCGTATGGAAGGTGAAGGTGGCGATAAGGCTGACATCGAACTGCCAGCAGTTCAACAGCGTCTTGTTCGTGCGATGCATGCTACTGGCAAGCCTGTTGTGTTTGTAAACTGCTCTGGTTCTGCTATTGCATTCGGCAGCGTGGAAGGTCAGTATGACGCACTCCTTCAGGCTTGGTATCCAGGTCAGGGTGGTGCGAAGGCTTTGGCTGATGTGCTCTTTGGCGACTTCAATCCAAGCGGCAAGCTGCCAGTTACTTTCTATCGTTCCAACAACGACCTGCCCGAATTCACTGACTACAGCATGGAGAACCGCACCTACCGCTACTTCAAGGGTGAGGCACAGTTCCCATTCGGATACGGTCTTTCTTACACGACCTTCAAGTGTGGTCAGGGCAAACTCTCCAAGACTTCTATGACTGCTGATGGTAAGGTGACACTCACTGTGCCTATTACCAATACAGGTAACCGTGAGGGTGCTGAAGTCGTTCAGGTGTATGTGAAGGCACTTGACTACCCAGAAGCACCTATCAAGTCGCTCAAGGGCTTCCAGAAAGTGTTCCTTAATGCAGGTCAGACAGCGCAGGCAGTCATCACGCTTGATGGCGAGTCCTTCGAGTACTACGACCCATCCATCGACGAACTCTCCACACGTCCTGGACGTTACAAGATTCTCTATGGTAGTTCTTCACTCGATAAAGACCTCCAGAGCCTCGACTTCGTCGTGAAATAAATACAATAGCAATGAAAATATTCAGATCACTCATGTGTGTAGCGGTTTGCCTCTGTGCAACCGCTACGCTGGCTCAACAGCCAAAGTTGGAAAAGTCTACCATTTGCAATGCTGACGGTACGGTGACTTTCCGTTATGTCAATCCCAACGCCAAGGATGTGCAAGTGGATGTGCAGTTCGCTGGCAGAAAACCCATGCAGAAAGATGCCAATGGTATCTGGACTGCCACTCTCGGTCCTGCTGCCCCCGACATGTACCCTTACTGCTTCGTGGTGGATGGCGTCAGTGTGATGGACCCCCTCTGTCCGCAGTATTTCCCGAACGAGGGTTTTAAGAATAGCCTCCTGGAGATTCCTGCCAAGAGCGGTAGCCTTGCCCATGACATCAAGAATGTACCTCATGGAAATGTGCAGTACATCCACTATTACTCTAACAGCCTGAAGGGTGTGAACAACGCCATCGTGTATCTGCCTCCGAAATACGATACCGACAAGGAGAAGAAGTACCCCGTGTTCTATCTGCTCAGCGGCACGACCGATACGGAGGAAGTGTATTATAAGGTAGGACGCGTGAACTATATCCTCGACAACCTGATTGCTGAGGGGAAAGCCGAGGAGATGATTGTCGTGCTGCCATACGGCAATCCCACCAAGTTGTTGCCTCCCGCACCAGCTCCTGCTGGCGGTTTTGGCGGATTCGGCGGCGGTATGGGCATGATGCGCGACGTGGTGGGCGATGACATCACGGGTGACCTGATGAACTATGTGGAGAGCCACTACCGCACCATCAACGACCGCGACCATCGTGGTATTGGTGGTTTCTCACGTGGTGGCAACCAAGGTCTTGGCATCGGTCTCCGCAACCTTGACAAGTTCTCTTACCTCTGCTCTTACAGCTCTTTCACAGCTACTGAAATCCCTGGTGTGTACGACAATGCTGCCGACACGAATCAGAAGATTCACCTCTTCTGGCTGGGTGTGGGCACGGATGATTTCCTCTTCGGAAATGCACGTGACTACATGGAGCACCTCGACAAGCACGGCATTCGCAGCGTGAAGGAGTTCACACATGACAAGTTCGGTCACACTTGGATGAATGCCAAGTATTTCCTCGACAAGTCTCTGCGTCTGCTCTTTAATCCTGCCGCATCAGAGGAAGCCATGAAGAACGGCAAGCCTGCCTTGGAGCGTACAGGTCAGGAACAGCAGTTCACAGGGGCCACGATGGCACGTCTCTTCCCCCGTCAGGTTACTTCGCCTGAGTATGCCGACGGCAAGGTGACCTTCCGCATCAATGCGCCAGAGGCAAAGAATGTGCAGCTGGAGAGCGAGCTCCTCTCATCCCCCGTTTCCCTCACGAAGGGCGACGATGGCGTGTGGAGTGTGACGCTGACCGACAATGTGGATGATGTCTTCAAGTACTGCTTCATTGTGGATGGCACCAAGGTGGCTGACCCCACCAATATGTACCTCTCCCCCGACAAAGGCTTCAAGTACAGCATCGCCTATGCACCCAACAACCCCTATGATGTACAGAAGCTGGGCAACATCAAGTTCGGAACAATCACTCAGAACTTGAACCAGAATACAGCAGTCTATGTTCCCTCATCCACTTCAGCACCTGACGGAGGCATCATCTTCTTGGTGCCTGGCAAGGATGACACAATGGAGAGCTGGTTCAAAGTCGGTGGCGCCAACCTGATTTCTGATAAGCTCATCGCTGAGGGTAAGATCAAGTCTTTCCACTTGATTTCCGATGCCGATGCCAGCAAGCAATTCATTGAATCGAAGACGGTTCATGTCCTCAAGGCTTCCGACTACAAGACTTGGAAGGAGCGCCGAGCAGCCCTCGAGAAACTGCTCCTCAGTTTGTAAATAATTTTCCTATAGCACATAAAAGGGGAAGGCTACCACCAGCATTCTTCCCCTTTTTTATTATGTATTATATTTTCGCTTTTTTGACGATATGGTGTCTCGTTGAGCTTTGCAAACACTTTGCAGCCCTTTGCAAACAAAATGCAAAGTCGATTTGGTGGGTTTTTCATCAAAATGCCGTACTTTTGCAGAAAAATTGGAGCAATGAAGCAATTATGGATGTTATTGACGACCGCCTTGCTGTTGTTGGGATGCGGTTCCACCACAAAGAACAAACCGACTTACTGCCTGCAAGGGGCATGGGTGCTGCGTCACCTGCAGTACCCTATGGGAACAGAGTATGACCTCTCGTTGGAGGATGGCGGCACACTTTGCCTTATTTATGACGAGGACAGCACCATCTACGAATGTAAGATTACCTCCACATCCTCAGGATTGGTCATTGCGCCGAAAGCCAAGACCAGCATGACCCTCATTGACAAGGGCAGGGGCGAGTGGCTCTACTTGGAGGGAGAAGACCCCCATCCCCTCACTGTCGGTGACACCCTCATCACCATTCAGCGTAACGGCGTTCTGTATTCCTATACCCGAGACGATGATCTCTACCAAGAATGGGGTGCCGATATCTGCGACCTCATTGCCAACGAGGTGGAGCGTCCAGAGGCGGGCAGCAACAACTATGTGCTCTCAGCCCGTGAGCGGCAACAAGAGAGTTACATCCAGTGGCTCATCACCGCTGTTGGATTGGTCATTATCATAGCCGTGACCAACTACATCGTTTATCGGCGCCGCCGTCGTCAGATGCAACTCCAATTGCAGCAGATTCAGGAGGTACAGGAACAGCGTCCCGCCTCAGTACGCCAAGCCATCGAGTCGGTCGAGATTGCCTACTTTGCCTCCGACGAATACCACACCTTACAACATCGCATGGTCACAGGACAGCGGTTAAAAGAGGAAGACTGGCTTGACATCGAAAGTCAGATTCGGAAAGTCTATCCAGGCTTCGGCAGTCAGTTGCGCAACCTTCACCCTATGTCCGAACTCGAATACCAAGTGTGCCTGCTCATCAAGCTCAGGATAGCCCCTTCCGACATCGCCACAGTATTGGCACGCGATGCCAGCACTATCAGTACTGTGCGTAGCCGACTCTACAAGAAAGTGTTTGGTCAGAAGGGTGGTGCCAAAGAATGGGACGAATTCATCCTATCCATCGGCACTTAACAAGATGCAAACATTTTGCAAACCCGATGCAAAGTAAATGCAAACAAAAAACCTTGGCAGGATGGTGAAAAGCCCGTACTTTTGCACCGACAATTCACTTCATGTCTAACCTAATTAAAAAAGTAAAGCGTATGAAAAGAGTTATGTTCATCCTTGCAGTGGCGCTCATGAGTGTCCTGCAGGCTAGTGCCCAAAAAGTGAAAATCGCCGATAAAGAAATCGTTGGTGCATGGTACATGGAATCTATGCAGTGGGAGGGCGAGAAAAAGACAGTGTGTGGCAAGGCTACAGGCTACACCCAGTTCAAGTACTACGGTGCTGATGGCGAATATGCCTGTGCAGAACTGGCGTTGACCAAAGACGGCAAGATTGTCGTGATGCCCCATGAGTATGGAACCTATACCTTCAAGGATGGTTGGTACTCCGAGATGGGACGTGAGAAAATCAAGGACGCTATGGTTTTGATCGATAAGAACACGTTCAAAGGCACTTGGCAGAAACGTCACGACATCTGGAAGAAGGTGTCTTTGCCCGACAAGGCGGTGAAGTACATCCTTGACTGCTGCAAGACAAAGGAAACGCCCTCCGATGTTCAGCAGATGATCAAGCAGAATATGTTCAAATAAAGATTAGTTAAACATAATTATTTGAAAGTCCTATAGGCAGCAGCCTCGCTACGTCGTGAAGACGTGACGGGGCTGAATACTTTTGTGGATTTTCATCTGAGTCTGTACCTTGATCAGGTTGCTGCGTACCTGCTGCTACTGGGATAGGCATCCATTCCCACTTTCCCCTCGTTTCCACAAAATTTCTAAAGTTGCAAAATATATTTTGAAAGTTTCAAAAAAAATTTCCAAAGTTGGAAAAATAAATTTCAAACTTTCAAAATTTTGCGGACTGCCTATTTCCTGTAAATCTTCTTGCCGTTCTTGTAGCTCTTGAGTGTTTCCCAATTTATTGGCAGAAAGTCATCGCCATCGATTTCGCGGGCGATAAGCCAGAAATGATCGGGTCGATGATAGGGCTTGACCTGAACGTAGAAATAGTTGCTGATGTCTTTGTTAATGTAGAGCAGGATAAAGTTTCCATTCAAGTCGGGATTGAGGGTTCGAGGATAGATGTGGTACTTGACATCGGGGTGTTTGTAAAGATAATTCCAGGTCTCTTGTAAGAGGTCTTGCGAGATTTTCTCAAGTTGTTCTTTCGTCCCCATCTCATAGACATATCCTTTTTGTTCGATGATTCGACAATGCTTCGAAAGGTTTCCTTCCCCAACATCTGGGGTGTGGTCATTTTGGCTGCTGTCGTTATAGACATAATAGGATTGTCCCTTGACTCCATTTCGCTTGAGCACTTTCTTCACAATCTTCCAATACTCTTTCTTGTTGATGGGCACACTCGGGCGGTCCATCACGCTGTCCCTATATTCGTATGCCAGATACGCAAAGTGACCCCATCGTTCAGGAGTGTATCGAAAATTGAGGGATCGTATGCCAAAATTTAATGTGCGATAGTAAGATTTGCCAGTTATTGGATGTTGGGCGACAACTTTTTTCTTTTGTCCAGTGTCAAGCATGAGCCGATAACTCATACTGTCGATACTGTCATGATGAGCCTCATACATATAGCATTCTTTTGATTCGTCATTGTTGAGTTCCATGAATGTACTACGGATGGAGTCAAGCAAAAGAGTACTTTTCTCTTTATTTTCATTATGTACGAAGTAATGTGAAGTTTCGGATCTCTTTATGAAGAGTTCGTCAGAGTTATAATACTCTTCACACATAGGATACCCCAACGATTCCGCATATTGGAAAAGGTTCTCAATCTTCTCTGGCATCTTGTGATTGCGGAGTCTTTCATTCTCTTGCCCATAGGCACAGAAGCAGATGAGCATTGCCCATAGTGTGATAATAATCTTCTTCATATTGTTCCTCCTTATTTCTTATAATACACTGCCTTTCCATTCACCCAACTCTTCATGTTTTGCCAACCTTCTGGAAGCCACAGATCTCCAATCGTTTCCTCCACCAACACGCGGCAGATGCCGTCCCTCCTGTTGCCTGGAGGATAGAACACGATGCGATATTCATGTTTGGGGTCACCTTCCCAGTAGTCACTATGAAAGAGATTGAATTGCCAGAATTCTCCGTGATAGTTGTTTCGTGAGTAGGAAAAATTGATGGTGTGGGGATGCGCTTTGTTATATTGGGCGATGGCTTCCCTCAACTGATGAAACACCTGCTCGCCCTGTTCATCCGAAGGGATGGTATAGAGGGTGCCTCGTGTCTCAGAGTCGTATGGAAGGTGTTTGTAATTAAGCGCGGTCGTGATCCAATCCATCCCTTTGCTGGAGGTGGGATAGGAACCATCATGACGGATATAGAAATCGTGGTTCTCGATGCCCTCCTGGTGCAGGATGGAGCTGATGCGTTGATTCATTTCCGCCACATTGACATAGTGATTGGAAGGTTTGTCCCCGTTCTCTAAATGATATTCAAAATGGTACCATCCCTTGGGCTTCAGTTCGCTGGTTCCATCCTCATCTATGGTGAAGAACGTGACGTTCTTGTCGGTGTATATCAGCTTGACCGTTTCTCTACCTGCTGGGTTGTTCAGTGTGAGGAGATACATTAAGGTGTCTTTCCCTTCCTCATGCGATTCCCACAGATAACTTTCCTTCGCCTCCTTTGAGAGTTCACGACACGCATCCCTCATCGCTTTCAGTTCCTTCTCAGGTTTCTCCACATTCCTGTAGTTGATGGGCTTCTTGAATTCTGCCCGATGATAAGTAACTCCACTCCTCTGAATGTAGAGACCCTGCTTGTCGAAGTCGCTTGAATAGAGTTTCATGGACAACCCGTTTGTGATGAGGCTGTCAATGATAGGGTTCATCTGTGCATATCCGCATAGACTTACCAATATGATGGATAATGTGATGATGAGCCTTTTCATAAGGTTTCTTTTGTTGTTGTTAGAAATCTTCTTCGTTGTTGATGGCGAGTTCGCCAATGTCCATGAGTCGTTGACCTCGTTGTATAATCTCACGTTTCATCTCGTCGTAGTCAAGATGTTCGTAATCAATCTGCTTTTGTGGTGTGGATGTATGCAAGGGTCTTTCATGAATTTCAGGCTCACTTAACTCTTCTGACGCAATGTGGTAGGGTGGTGCTGAGTAGATGATGGTGTCCGGCAGCACTTTCTTCTCTGGTTGTGCTTCCTGCTTCTCTACTTTCGCCATATATGTTTTGGGCGGTCTTGATAACCTTTGTATTTCCTTTACCTTGTTGATGGTGTCCGCCTTCTCCACATTCTCCTTCTTCTCCTGTGGTTGTTCTTTCATGGACTTCTCCTCTACCTGTGGAGCAGTCTTGATGGTGTCGGTTTGTGCCACCAGATCAGGTTTCTCATTGAATCTGTTGTTCAGCCAGAATCCCATCACCAACAGCAGCAGGATTGCTGCCGCTATCCCTACGCTGAGCCAAATGCACTTGTGCAGTATTCGGTTCCTCTTCGCTGTTTCTTCCTGCCTGATGCGTTGCGTCAGACGGTCAGCGAAGTCGTCAGAAAGGCTCATCCCTTCTGTCTCTTTCGCCACCCGATGCACGACTGTGCGGAGCAGCTCGTCTTGATGTTGATTGTTATTTTCCATCTTGTTCGAGTTTTATAATGATGGTACTTAATTTCTTTCTCAGATATTGCAATCGTGAAGCTAAATAACTTTCCGAACGACCAGTGATGTAGGCTATTTCACGTAGCGACTTCCCGTTGTGGTAATACAAAATCAACAGCATCTGGTCATTGTCCGACAACTGCCTCACCGCTGGTTCAAGCAGCGCCACCCGATCAGGTGATGATTCCTGGAGAACTTGGTTGACAGTCTCGTCTGCAATAGCCTCCAGCTCTTCTCCCTTCATCTCTACAAACGACATTCTCTTTCCGTCTCGAAAGCGTTTCAGCACCGTATTGTAGGCAATGCGTAACAACCACGTTTTGAAACTCGCCCTCTCCGCATCATATCGTTCCAAGCTCTGATAGGCAGCCACAAAGACATCCTGTGCAACATCCTCTGCATCCTCACGCCGCGGAATGAGACGTGCCACAAACCAGAGCACATCCGTTGCATGCTGTTTCACTAATTGTCTTATCTGATTATCGTCAGCTTTCATCCTTCAATGTCTTCTATCCCAATATTACCCGTTTCCGAATAATATATAATCAAAGGTGCTACTTTTTTACAAATTATTGCTTTTCGGGGGCAAAGGTATAGTTTTTTTATCAAGTGACAATGGTTGAGATAATGAAGAGGTTATGGGAAGGAATAAAAACGCCTCCAACTCTAATGATTTGAGGAGTGAAGGCGTAAGGGGTATTTATTATTGCCATAAAGGCTCGTTCTCCCAACCATAGGGAAAGCCCATAGCCTTAAGGTCTATTTGGGGGTAGTCAACGAATAGCCAACGAAGTTTGGCAAGCATATCGTTGTTTGGAGATATGATATTCAAGAAATACTTGATGATACAAAGACTGTAATAGGCTTTACGTTGGTTGACAGGGATCATAATCCAAGGTTGGGTCATTCGACGCTGAGTAAGCACTTGCAATGCAAATGTGCGATTCCATACGCGAGCGTGATGACCACAATTATTTCGGGCAACAGTAATGATGGTCATCCAAGAATTGAAAACAGGTATGCTTAATGAGAACTCTTGGGCTATCTTCTTTCGAATCTGGTTACTCTTGATGTTGTCGTATATCTTTGTCAGCACACCTAAGGGAGAATCTCGGCCTGCATCCAAGCGGGTGGATATGAATCTGAATAGGTGTTGCGGAAATGCTCAATGAAGTCCTCTCGAGACTTTGCCAGTTCTGCATCTATGAACTGTTTCGTCTTTGCAAAGGTGTGGGCATTATAGAAACATGACGGGTCGGTCATCCAGAACAAGTTACCCGGCTCACGGCTTGTTATGTTAACAATGGCACTACGGACAGCTATCTCTATCTTCTCAATCTCATTGAACATCAACAATCGCAAATGTCTATCAAAGCGGTACATGTCCAAGGCTTGATTGAACGTGGAACCAGGCTTGAAAACATGATTTTCCTTCGGTGTTGTCAAAAGAGGATAAAGATAAGCGCTGAATCTGTAATAGCCGATATGGCGAAGATAATCCTCGGTTCGTTTTGCATTCTCTATGAGAAGGCCACGGGATTGCAACAGTGATGCCAGTTGTGCTGGTGACGAATATGATTTAGAATATCGTGCCATAATAAAATAAAACGCCCCGCCGATTTAAGCATCGTAGAGAGGCTTGGCAAGGATGGAGTGCTAAGCGGACTATGAGCGAGGGCATGGTCGAGCGGGATTTTCATTCATTCACCAACACCAACCCGTCTTCTGTCATTCCTTCCACACTGATGTACATTTCCTCGCATGTGGAATTATTGAAGAACTCAACTTTGGCTTTGCCTTGTGCATTAGTGGTGATGTCGGGTTGCCACCAGATGGTGCGTCGGAAATCAGCCATAGGGGGAATGATAGAGTAGTCCTCCGTCTTGAACGTGGAGGCTTGGTTGAAACCTTGGAAGTAGGTGCGGCGAAGTCCCTTGTTGCTCTCAGTGGTGTACTTGATACGAGAATAGAGATATATCAAGACTTCATTCCTTTCTTCTCTTGGATCATATGGAACGATGTACAAGCTCTTCACTTCATTCATGAACCATGGGAAAAATGGGCTGAATGAACTACCACCATTATCAGAATAGCCTACTTCTGGATTATGGATTCGTTCTCCATTATCAACAATCCACCTGATGGGGCGACCTCCATACGCCATTCTTCCTCTTGGTAAGAATTTTGCGCCAGGTGACTTCATTTCAGGAGATCTTGGCAAATCTATGCACTCAGGATTGTTGAACATCATGTTGTTCTTGCAAAGGAACTCAAAGATGGTGGGCTCTGACTCACCCCTGTCGAGGATTTTGTCCAATTCCTTGTCCATGTCGTAATGGAGTGTCGCATATTGGCGGCCAAACGCTTCGTTCTTGTACCTCCAGTCATCATTGGTGAAGTATCGTTTCTTCGCCTTCACGGTCACGTTCTGCAGCACATGGTTCTTCTGCGTGATGGGGATAAACTCATCTTCTTCATCCACATATTCTTGGAAAGGCTTCTTCACGAAAGCGTTGGGCGAAAACGGATGAAGAATCACCCTCTCATCAGGTGTGATGTACCTCGGCTCAGGTGAGAACTGCCTGTCGATGCCCACATAGTAGGTCTTTGTCTTCTCTTTCTTCTTCCCGTCCTTTGTGGTGTAAATGCACAGTTTCCATTCCCCATCCACAAAAGGCAGTTTGAAGGCATAGTTGCCCACTGAATCCGTCCTGGTGTTGCCTATCAGGCTTTCTCCCTTCTGGTTGTACAGGATGGCATACAGATGCACGTTAGAAACAGGGTTGCGCTTTCGATATACATTCAGTTTGCCGTTCAGGATCATCCTGTCTTCCAACGGTTGTGCCTTTCGGAAGGTGTAGCGCTCAGACATCAGGCGCCAATCGTATCGCCTCCAGCCCTGTGTCAGCATCAGCAGGTCGGCATTCTTTCGGTGTTCCTGATCGTCTGCCTCGAAGTAGTAATCCACATTATTGATATAGCCCCTCACCTCAGAACTCAACAGCATCCACGTCTTCATATTTCCCTGTTTGCCGTTCGTCATCGTATGGGCATCGATGGCTGAGAAGGAAAGATTTGCATTGGGTCTTGTCTGCAGTTCCATCTCCACTTTGCCACAAGGTTTCAGTTTCTGCGTTTTCGCCACAATGCTGATGCTGTCTCTCCTGTCAGGTTTGGGGTAGATGAAAAAGAGCCTTTCCGCCATGATTCTTCCCCAGCTGTCAAAGAAAGTCATCTGGTTCACGCCCTCAGGCATTGATGACCTGTCCAACTCTATCTTCATAAGCGGTGAAGCCGTAAGCGTATCACAACGGATGATATTTCCATTGTGCATCAGGACATAGCCCAACAAATTGCCACAGACACCCCTTGTGCATTGGAGTGTGGCAAGCATCTGCTCATTCACGGCATCCACACTGAGTACACAACCCTCCTTCTTTGCCTCAGGCAAGGTGAAGTACTGCACATTCCTCCTCATGCTCTTCTTGAGATTGCGCATCTGGAAGGTGAGTTTTCCAGTATCGGGCACCAGTTCAAAGAGTCCTCTGCCCAATGTGTCGGTTTGGACAGAGGCAAGCACATCGCCAGCCTCGTTCATCACGAATCCCTCCCCTTCATGCGGATGTCCGTTGTCATCCACAGCCAATATCGCCACACGGCATTTCTTGCCTGCCACCATATCTCCTCCCTCAGGATAGAACTTCACGCTGATGGTCTTCATCAGGTCACTCGTATAGATGCCCTCGTCAATGGCATTCTGGTAGAGCGAGTCCTCGCTGATTCGGTTGTTGGGGTCACGATTGGAGTAAAGCATGGTTCTAATGGTCAGATCTGAATAGTCCCCCTCCTTCTTTGGAGCCTTGAACACGGGGAAGACACGTGAGAAAACGGCGTTCGTTCCCCAGTTGGTCATATAGCGTGTATAGGCACGAACCTCATAATAACCCGATGTGAGCAGGGAGTCCAATTTGATGTCTCCATGCGACACACCCAACGAATCAATCGGATACTTACACGTCTTGACAATATCGCCACTCGGGTTCAGCAGCTCCACATACAGCACCTTGCTCAGGTCGGAAAGGTGTCCGTTGTCCGTCCTTGTCACATACGCCTTGAACCACAGGGTTTCGTTCTCGAAGTACCCCATGTTGTCAAAGTGCAGATAGACCTTTTCCTGCGGCACCACCTTGTTGAAGTTCATCGCCTTCTGGATGTAGGGAAACACAGGAGAAGCGGATACCGATGTCTGCATCGTCTCCGGATGCGGTTCTTCTGCAATCATCTGTTCCAGTGCCGTCCGCTGCATGAAACCCGTCTCCTGTTGGAGAAGCGGATTGGTGCCTGCCTCCAGAATTGCTTTCAGCAGGTTCTCTTTCACGGAGGCGCCCTTGCCTGTCGGTATGGCAATGCCTTCTGCATCAGCCAACACCATGCTGGCAACCAGCCCGTCGGCTTGAATCTGTGCGGACGCTGTCTCCACTTCGGTGAATCCCCTCTGGTGCGTGTAGTGGACTTGGATTCGAATGGTGGCAGGTTGCACCTGATCTTCCTTTTCTCCATGACGGCTCACGTTCACCTTCATCCCACGCACAGCACCATCGAAGCGGAGCAGACGGAAAGTATTCGCGTCAATATACAACTTCCCATACAGGACATTCTTCCAGGTTTCCACTTTGGGTTTCAGATCCACCACATACATCAAGCTGCCGCCATCCGCTTGCAACGTCTGGCAGGACGAGGCATAGTAATAATTCAGGAAGGAAGCGGAGAAGGTCTCTGGAAATGGCTGGATGACAGACTCCGTCAAGAGGGTCTTTCGTATCATGGGACCTGCCGTCATGAGATTGTGCAGATTGGTGTGTTGCAGTTGTGACATCTCCTGTTCTCCCGTCATCATCCTCGTCCAGTATTGCCCAGAAACCACTCGCATATTACGTACATTCACAGCTGACTGCGCTGTCAGAAAATCTTCCACCATCTCTTCGCATCCGCCGCTTCTGATGGTGATGCGATTAAGAAACAGTCTCGTCTCCTTGCTGTGCTTTTTGAAATCCTGCACCAGCACTTGGTGGGCTCTCTTCAGAATGGCATCGTCGGAGAGCACCGTCACACCAGTCACAGCCAATGATGTTGGTCGCATCTTCACCACGTCAGGCATCTCACCCGCTTTCCATTTGCAGGTCTGGTAGCCCACAAAAGAGAAACGCAGCGTGTCCTCCTCCTTTGCCACGATGGTGAAGTCACCCTCCATATTGGTGACACATCCTCTGTCCTCTGTCCGATAGACATTCACAAAGGGCATCGCTTCCCCCGTCTCCCCATCCACCACGCGGGCTTGGAACACCTGTTGCGCATGAATGGGTAGAGTGAGGAAAACCAATAATAATATGTGGAGCAAACGATGCCTCATCGTCGTTTTGTGTTATTTTTGTTTCTGCTTTATATAACGAATAACCTCACCAAAGATAAACATGAAAATGCAATTTTTTCATTCATTCACCAACATTTTCCCGTCTTCTGTCATTCCCTCCACGCTGATATACATCTCCTCACAGGTGGAGTTGTTGAAGAAATCCACCTTGGCTGTGCCTTGGGCATCGGTGGTGATGTTGGGTTGCCACCAGATGGTGCGTCGGAAATCTGCCATCGGAGGAATGACGCTATAGTCCTCCGTCTTGAACGTGGAGGCTTGGTTGAAACCTTGGAAGTAGGTGCGGCGAAGTCCCT
>Ga0265300_10000130_pt1 | contig 78970 bp, 65 predicted proteins | sample AusTroGonzalo_MG_FD_193482 | JGI IMG/M metagenome (GOLD analysis project Ga0265300, IMG submission 193482) | Bovine rumen microbial communities from tropical cattle in Woodstock, Queensland, Australia - Gonzalo_03 | ecosystem: Host-associated > Mammals > Digestive system > Stomach > Rumen ... | reverse complement strand
CGACATCCTCTCCCCGGAGTTCCAGGCCCGCTACGACGCCCTCAAGCAGAAGCATTTCGGACTGCTCGCGCAGTACGACTTCCAATATGACATCACCGACTACGAGAAGCAGTGGATGCAGGCCGTGGGCGACCTCAAGCGCTTCTCCTTCATCGAGAGCGAGCTCGTCGTCAACGATTATCTCCAGAAGGACGTCCCCGTCCTCGCGGAGGGCGCCCAGGGCTCGATGCTGGACATCGACTTCGGCACCTATCCGTTCGTGACTTCCTCCAACACGATGACCGCCGGCGTCTGCACCGGCCTCGGCGTGGCCCCCAACCGCGTGGGCAAGGTGATGGGTATCTTCAAGGCCTACTGCACCCGCGTGGGCAGCGGCCCGTTCCCGACCGAGCTCTTCGACGAGACGGGTGAGAGCCTGCGCCAGATCGGCCACGAATTCGGCGCCACGACGGGCCGTCCCCGCCGCTGCGGCTGGCTCGACCTCGTCGCGCTCAAGTATGCCGTGATGATGAACGGCGTCAGCGAGCTGATCATGATGAAGGCCGACGTCCTCAACACCTTCGAGACCATCAAGGTCGCGACCGCCTACGAGATCGGCGGCAAGCGCGTGGACTACTTCCCCTTCGAGAGCGGCGAGGAAGTGACCCCGGTCTACAAGGAGTTCAAGGGCTGGAACAGCAACATCTGCGGCGTCCGCAAATACGAGGACTTCCCGCAGGAGCTCAAGGACTACATCGCCTTCATCGAGCAGGAGACCGGCTGCCCGGTCAAGATCATCTCCGTCGGTCCCGACCGCAAGGAGATCGTCCTCCGCTAGGCACAGCTCCCTTTCTACAAAAAACCCGTTGGACTTCCATCCAACGGGTTTTTTGTCAGCGTACCGGGAAGGTGAAATACGTATCCGGATAGGGCTCGTCCGCGAGCGTGAAGTGCCACCACTCGCTCTCCAGCGGTTTGAAGCCGTGGCGGAGCATCGCATCCCGCAGGAGCATCCGGTTGGCGTACTGCTCCTCCGTGATGTCCCGATAGTCCGGATGGCTCTCCTCGCCGAACCAGTCGAAGGTGCCGCCCATGTCCACCTCCTTCTCCGTCGCCATGTCGAAGAGCGTCAGGTCAACCGTGGAGCCGCGCGTGTGGCCGGATTTCTCCATGATGTACTCCTGCTCGAACAGCAGGCTCTTGTCCACGTCGGGATAGAAATAGCGCCGCATCGCCGTGTCGGCGACATCGGCCGCCCAGCGCACGAAATGGTCCACGGCGCACTGCGGCCGGTAGGCATCATAGATCTTGAGCCGGTAGCCCTGCGCCATCAGTTCGTCGCTGACGGCGCGAAGGCTGTCGGCGGCCTGCCGCGTCAGCCAGGCCGTCGGCGCCAGATAGCCGTCGATGCGCGTGCCCACGAAATTGTAGGTGCCATAGTAGCGGATCTCCAGGATGGCGTCCGGCACGATGTCCGGAATGGCCACGAAGTCGCGGGAGTCCGCCGGATGGTCGTTTCTGCAGCCAACGGCGGAAAGCAGCACGACGGTCAGGAGGAAAAACAGCTTTCTCATCGCTTTTCGATTCTTTTGGCGGGGCCGATCGCCCCGGTGGGACAGACCAGGCCGCACAGGAGGCAGCCCACGCACTTGGCGCCGTTCACCTGCGGCCGGCGGTCTTCGCCGAAGGCGATCGCCTGGTGGCCGCCGTCGCGGCAGGAAGTGTAGCAGCGGCCGCAGCCGATGCATTTCTCCCGGTCGATCTTGGGGAAGACGACGGTCCCGCGGTCCAGTTCGCCCGCGGTCACGAAGTCCGGCAGGGCCTCGCCGACCAGGTCGGCCAGCCGGCTGACGCCGCGCTCCGCCAGGTAGTTCCGCAGGCCCAGCGTCAGGTCGTCGATGATGCGGTAGCCGTACTGCATCACGGCCGTGCAGACCTGGACGTTGCGGCAGCCCAGCTGGATGAATTCCAGCGCGTCGCGCCAGGTCTCGATGCCGCCGATGCCGCTCAGGTCCGCCTTGACGACGGGATTCTTGGCCAGGTCAAGGATGTAGCGCAGGGCGATGGGCTTGACGGCCCGGCCCGACAGGCCGGACACGCACTTGCGCCCGTTGACCGCGCTCCGGTCGTCCATCGTCACGCTCTTGACGGTGTTGATGGCGGAGATGCCGTCAGCCCCGGCGAAGAAGGAGGCCATCGCCGGCTGGGTGATGGACGTGAGGTTCGGCGTCATCTTGGGGATGACGGGAATCTTGACGCTGCGCTTGACATAGGAGGTATAGAAGAGCACGAGCTCGGGGTTCTGCCCCACGTCGCTGCCCATTCCGGAGAGGCGCATCTGCGGACAGGAGAAGTTGAGCTCGACCGCGTCCACGCCGGCCGCTTCGGCCATCTTGGCCAGCTCGATCCATTCCTCTTCCTTCTGGCCCATGATGGAGGCGATAACCACCTTCGAGGGGAAATCCTTCTTGAGCCGTTTCAGGGTCTCGAAGTCCTCCTCCACGGGATTCTCGCTCAGCTGCTCCATATTGCGGAAGCCGTAGAAGTCGCCCTGGCCCGGCGCGTGCAGCGCGTCAAAGCGGGGCGAGACTTCCTTGATCTCCTGCAGGCAGATCGTCTTGTAGAAGACGCCCGCCCAGCCGGCCTCGAACGCCCGCGCCACCATCTCGTAGCCGGTGCTCACGGCCGACGACGCCAGGAAGAAAGGATTCTCGCAGCGGATGCCGCAGAAATCGATGGACAGGTCCGGCAGGGCCCGCGGCGCCGGAACTTCCGGCAGCGCGCGCACGATTTCCCGGATCCGGATGGGCCGGTCATAATGGATACAGGCTTGCTCCGCCGCCTCCAGGGCGGCATCGTCGCACCCGGCCACCCACTGCCGGGCCAGCGCTTCGTTGCCGAAGCGGACCGCCCGGATGGCCCGGGCCGGGTCCCCTTTTCCACAAGCCTTGCTGCAGGGCGCGTCCACACAGAACAGGCAGCGCGCGGCTTCTTCTTGGATATGCATGTCGCAACAGATTAAATGTCGTAGGTCAAACCGATGGTCATGAACTTGTTGTTCGCCTTGAGCGGGGTGCCGGTATACGGGACCGTCCCGCCGAAGCCGTTCTGCAGCCCGACGTTCAGGTGGAAGCCCCGGATGCCCAGGGAAAGCGCAGCGCCATAGACCGGCCCGAAATCGCCGTAGCCGGCATTGGCGGTGACGCCGATCCGGCGGTCGGGATTCCAGGCGACGGCCGCGCGGGCTTCCCGGTAGGCCATCCGGCCCCAGCCGTTCAGGCTGCCCGTCACACCGACGGTCAGCGCGTCATAGAACGGGAGCGCATATTTCGCGCCCAGGTTCAGCGTGATCGGCACGGGCTCGAAACGGACCCGCCGTTCCACGCCCTTGAGCCGCAGCGTCTCGCGGAAATCCTCCTTCAGCGCGTCGAACTCGTCCTGCAGGGCGCCGTCCCGGAGCTCCGCGGCCGACACTTCGCGCAGGCCGGTGAAATAGGTTAGGCCCACGGAGTTGCCGGCATTTCCATAATACCACAGCAGGGCGCCGAGGTCCAGGACCGAGGCCGACAGGGTCAGGCCCTCCATCGGCGTCACGGCCACGCCCAGGTCGAAGGCGAGGCCGGCCCCGGCGGGCAGCCGCCATTTATCCTTGGCGCTGATGTCCTTTACGTTCAGGTAGCCGTCCGCGTCCGCGCGGATCTTGCCCATCCGGCTGGTGAGGTCCAGGTCAGCCTCGACGATGGCCTGGTAGCGCTCCTGCGTGAGGGTCAGCCGGAAGCGGGTGACATCGTAGCGGGCCGACGCCAGGCCCAGCAGCAGCTTCGCGCGCACCCCGACGGAAACGACGTCCGAAAGTTTGCGGGAATAGCCGTAGGCGATCTCCGCGTAGGCATTTCCGGCGACGCGGGCGCCGGACAGGTCGTACTCCGCCTCCCCGGTCCCCAGCTTGAGGATCCGGAAGATCTCTTCGGGAACGGATGCCTCGTAGCGCATCCGCACGTTGAGTTCCAGCGTATGGTACGCCTCCCCCGCGCGCCAGCCGTAGGAGAACAGGTTGTAGTTGACGGCACCGTTGACGGAATTGTCGGGCCGGAGGCGGCCCAGGAAGGTCGCCGCCGGCACGCTCTCGTGCAGGGCCGTCACCACTTTCCCGTCCGCGGTGGGATAGAGGAAGCTGGAAGCGCCGACGTTGTTGCGCGTCACGCTGCTCCATTGCCCGACGCTCAGGACGCTCCCTTCATTCGAGAAGGCGGGGTTGTCCCGGTAGGCAAGTCTGTATCCGTCCAGGAAGAAGGCATCCTGGAAACTCTGGGCCTGCAGGGAGAAGGCCGCAAATACCAGCACGAGGGCCGGAATGAATCTGATCGTTCTCATGGCCGCTTAGTTTTCAGGAATGGTGACTCCGCCCCGGATCCGGGCGAAAGAGGACTTGACGAAGAGGCCCTGGCGGGCGGTAACCGGCACGCCGACACATTCGGGCGGCACGCTGGCCTCCAGCTCGATCTCCAGCCTGTCGATGTCCGGGACCGCGCCTTCGGCGGCCGCCACCTGCAGATGCAGCTGCGACAGGCCGGGCGACAGGGTCGATCCGCCGGCGACGGTGAGGCCGGGCGTGACGGTGAGGTTGTCGTCCGGGACCCAGTAGCCGTTCTCCCCGCGCTTCAGCGCCTTGACGCTGCGGACCGTCACGGACAGGGGCAGCGTGTTCTCGATCTCGACCGACGCCTCGCACCGGCGCAGCTTATACTTCCCGATTTCCAGGCCGATGTCGTCCACCGAAACCGTCTGGGTGAGGGAGAAGCGTTCGCTGAAGCCGATCCGGCAGCTGTGGTTCAGGCGGAACTCGAAGAGATCCGACGTCAGCGGGTCGTAGATCCGGTCCGCCGGATGGGCGGGGAGGTCCAGCGCGAGGTCCGTCAGGGTCACGGAAGAGACCACGTCCCCCACCTCGGCGGGCAGCTCGGTGCTGTACAGGGAATTGTTCCGGCCGGAGCCCCTGCGCAGGGAGGCGGAGGCTTCTTCCGAAGCCATATAAGACAGGCTGTAGTCGGCATCCAGGCACAGGATGCCGACCGTCGCCCGCACGGGGACGACATCCCGCAGCGGGTTGGTGACGACGATTTCCAGCTGCTGGTTCAAAGTGGACAGGCCCAGGAGCCCCAACAGCGGGGCCATCCCCTCCACGGAACCCGAGACGGAGCCGGGCTCCCAGGTAAAGGGGGCCTCCACGTCGTCCGTCTCCCGTTCCAGTTGATAGACATTGGCTGCGAACAGCGTGCTCTCGGACTTCAGGACATAGCTTCCGTCCCGGGCATCTTCCTGGATGTAGTCACCCAGGATCTGCCCGATGGAGGAATCCAGCAGCAGGGAGCCGAGCGTAATGGGACCGATGCTCCCGATCGGGACGCTGATTTCTTCTTCGAACAGGGTAATCTCCCTGTCAAGACGTCCGTCGGAAATATCGTAGTCCATATCCGCGCAGGCGATCAACAACCCGGCGGACAGAAAACAGAACAATTTCTTCACGGAAGTGGTCTTTTTATTTTTCTTTGGGGTGAATCTTGCTGTAGAGCTTGACGGAACCGACAAGCGCATTGAGATCGGAGCGCGGGACATACGCCGCGCGGATGTAGCCTTCGCGCTGGATGCTGAATTCGAGGGAACGGGTCAGCAGGACCTTGCGGGCGGTCACCGTGACCGGCTCATAGACGTCGCCCGGGTAAGCCGGGGCCAGGCTGCCGGTCAGTTCGATGCACGAGCCGGGCTTGGACTTGGCCAGTTCCTGCAGCTGCTGAAGCATGTCCTTCGCTTCGGCGAGGGTGTCGCCCAGCGGAATGAAAAGATGGAAAAGCGGATCGATGTTGACCTGGATGAGCTCGTCGCCGAAGCCGAGGGTGCCGACATCGAAGAAATAATGGTGCTGGCTTCCGACCGGCACGTCAACAATCTGGCAGGCAGTATAACCCGATTCGGTATCAACCTCCGCAATCTCAAGAACCTGAGGAAGTTGCAACTCTTGCGCTAACGCCGTGACGGACCACACCAACAACGCGATGACGGTTAGAATTCTTTTCATAAGCGTCTGTCAATTATGGGTTAGTGCTGCCAATATACAAAATTCCGCCGATTTTCAACGAAAACCGGCGGAATTTTAAAATGCCCTTCCTAGAGGATGCCGACGCGCTTGAAGATGTAGTCGACGTTCTTGAAGTAGTATTCCAGCGTGAAGCAACCCTTGAGTTCTTCCTCGGAAAGCTTGCCCATCACCTTGGCATCGGCGAGCAGGAGATCCTGGTAGTTGAGCCCCTCCGACCAGGCCTTCATCGCGATGGGCTGGACGGTGTCGTAGGCCTCCTCGCGGGAGAGTCCCTTGCCGATCAGGGCGTTCATCACGCGCTGGGCGAAGATGACGCCGTTGGTGCGCCAGATGTTCTTGATCATGTTCTCCGGATAGACCGTGAGGTTCTCCAGGATGCCCTTGAAGCGGGTCAGCATATAGTCGAGCAGCTCCGTGGCGTCCGGCAGGATGATGCGCTCGGTGGAGGAGTGGGAGATGTCCCGCTCGTGCCAGAGGGCCACATTCTCGCAGGAGGCGGACATGTAGCCGCGCATCACGCGGGCGCAGCCGCAGATGTTCTCGCTGCTGATCGGGTTGCGCTTGTGCGGCATCGCGCTCGAGCCCTTCTGGCCCTTGCGGAACGCTTCCTCCGCCTCGCGGACCTCGGTCCGCTGCAGGTTGCGCACCTCGAAGGCCATCTGCTCCAGCGTGGAGGCGATGACGGCCAGCGTGGCGATGTAGAAGGCGTGGCGGTCGCGCTGCAGGACCTGCGTGGAGATGTCGGCGGCGTGGGTGCCGAGCTTCTCGCAGACGTAGTCCTGGATGAACGGCGGGATGTTGGCGAAGTTGCCCACGGCGCCGCTCATCTTGCCGGCCTCGACGCCGGCGGAGGCGTATTTGAAGCGGTCGATGTTGCGCTTCATCTCCTCATACCACAGCGCCCACTTGAGGCCGAAGCTCGTGATGTCGGCGTGGATGCCGTGCGTACGGCCGATGCAGGGCGTGTCCTTGAATTCGACGGCACGCTTCTTCAGGACCTCCAGGAATTCCTCCAGGTCCTTCAGGAGGATGGCGTCGGCCTGCTTGAGGAGGTAGCCGTTGGCCGTGTCCACCACATCCGTGGAGGTCAGGCCGTAGTGGACCCACTTGCGCTCGTCGCCGAGGCTCTCGCTGACGGCGCGCGTGAAGGCGACCACGTCGTGGCGGGTCTGCTCCTCGATCTCCTGGATGCGCTTGACGTCGAATTTCGCCTTGGCGCGGATCTTCTCCACGTCCTCGGCCGGGATGACGCCCAGCTTGCTCCAGGCCTCGCAGGAGAGGATCTCCACCTCGAGGTAGGCGTTGAACTTGTTCTCTTCGGTCCAGACGTCCCGCATCACCTTGCGGGAATAACGCTCGATCATATCTCTTCTCTCTATTTGTTAAGGAATGCCTTGATGTTCGCTTCGATGCGGGCGGCGGCGTCGCCTTCGGCGCTGGCCGGCTGGAATTTCTCGCCCGTGATGTGCTCGTAGAGCTCGACGTAGCGGTCGGTGATGCCCGCGACGACCTCGTCGGTCATCTCCGGCACCTGCTGTCCGGCCTGGCCCTGGAAGCCGCCGGCCATCAGCCACTCGCGGACGAACTCCTTGGAGAGCTGCTTCTGGCGCTCGCCCTTGGCGAGGCGCTCCTCATAACCTTCGGCGTAGAAGTAGCGGGAGGAATCCGGCGTGTGGATCTCGTCCATCAGGATGATCTTGCCGTCGCGCTTGCCGAACTCGTATTTGGTGTCGACCAGGATCAGGCCCTTGCCGGCGGCGATCTCCGTGCCGCGGGCGTAGAGCGCGCGGGTGTAGCGCTCGAGCTGCTCGTAGTCCTCGCGGGAGACGATGCCCTGGGCGATGATCTCCTCTTTGCTGATGTCTTCGTCGTGTCCCTCGGCGGCCTTGGTGGTCGGGGTGATGATGGGCTCCGGGAAGCGCTGGTTCTCGACCATGCCCTCCGGCAGGGCGACGCCGCAGAGGGTGCGCTTGCCGGCCTTGTATCCACGCCAGGCGTGACCGGTGAGATAGCCGCGGATCACCATCTCCACCTTGAACGGCTCGCAACGCCAGCCGATCGTGGCCATCGGATCCACCTCGGCGATCTTCCAGTTGGGGAGGATGTCGGTCGTGGCATCGAGGAACTTGGACGCTATCTGGTTGAGTACCTGCCCCTTATAAGGAATGCCCTTGGGGAGGACGACGTCGAAGGCGGAGATGCGGTCGGTGGCGACCATGACGAGGTAGTCGGAGCCGATGCTGTACACGTCACGGACCTTGCCGGTGTACTTGGCAACCTGTCCGGGGAAATGAAAATCAGTGCTGAGGATGGCTTTCATAATAACATTAGAAATTGTGGGCACGAAGTTACAAAATGTTTTGCATTTCTCTCGGCTTGAAATTAATTTTGTATGATGATTTACGCACAACAACGCGAGCTCCACGAGGAATGTGGTGTCTTCGGCATCTACGGCGTTCCCGACGCCGCCAATCTGGTCTATTACGGGCTCCACGCCCTCCAGCACCGCGGCCAGGAAGGCTGCGGCATCGTCGCCTGCGGCGATGACCAGGTGCTCCGCCGCTTCCGCGGCGAGGGCCTGGTGCACGAAGTCTTCGACGAGCAGCGCGTCGCCGGCCTCCCCGGCTCGATGGCCATCGGCCACGTCCGCTACTCCACCACGGGCGGCGGCGGCCTGGACAACGTCCAGCCGTTCCTGTTCCACCACATCACCGGCGATTTCGCGCTCGCGCACAACGGCAACCTCGTCAACTCCGAGCAGCTCCGCAATTACCTGGAGGACCGCGGCAGCCTCTTCCAGTCCTCTTCGGACAGCGAGATCCTCGCCCACCTCATCCGCAAGGACACCAAGGAGCACCACCGCCCCCGCATCCTCGCCATCAAGGAGGCCCTCAATATGATCGAGGGCGCGTTCGCGTTCCTCATCATGACCAAGAACCGCCTCTACGTCTGCCGCGACAAGCACGGCCTGCGGCCGCTCTCGCTCGGCAGCCTGGGCGGCGGCTACGTGGTCAGCAGCGAGACCTGCGGACTCGACGCCGTGGGCGCGAAGTTCATCCGCGACATCGAGCCGGGCGAAATCCTCTGCATCGACCACCACGGGCTGCGCAGCAGCTCCTACTCCGACTTCCGGCACCATTATATGTGTGCGATGGAATATATCTACTTCTCCCGCCCGGACAGCAACATCGAGGGGGTCAACGTCCACTCCTTCCGCAAGCTGACGGGGCGCTACCTCTTCGAGGAGTCGCCCGTCGACGCGGACATCGTCGTGGGCGTGCCCGACTCCAGCCTGAGCGCCGCGACGGGCTACGCCGAGGCGAGCGGCCTCCCCTGCGAGATGGGCCTGCTCAAGAACAAATACGTCGCCCGCACCTTCATCCAGCCCTCCCAGGCGCTGCGCGAGAAGGGCGTGCGGATGAAGCTGTCGGCGATCGCCTCCGTCGTGGAGGGCAAGCGCATCGTGCTGATCGACGATTCGGTCGTGCGCGGCACGACCTCCCGCCGCATCGTGAAGATGCTCCGCGAAGCGGGCGCGACCGAGGTGCACCTGCGCATCGCCAGCCCGCCCATCACGAGCCCCTGCTTCTACGGCGTGGATATGTCCACCTACGAAGAGCTCATCTGCGCCCACAAGAGCCTGGACCAGGTCCGGGAGATCCTGGGCGTCGATTCGCTCGCGTTCCTGTCCCCGGAGGCGCTCTACAAGGCCGGCAAGCGCTCGGAGCTCTGCCTCGCCTGCTTCTCCGGCGACTATCCGACCTACCTCTACCAACGTATCGAGGAAGCCAACAAGGATGGCAAATTCTAAAAGGAAATGATCCGCGAAGAAACCGTATTCGGACCCATCCACAGCCGCCGGCTGGGATCCTCGCTCGGCATCAACCTGCTGCCGCGCAAGGGCAAGATATGCAACTTCGACTGCATCTACTGCGAATGCGGCTGGAACAAGGACGGCCGCGACGACCAGGTCCTGCCGACGGCGGCCGAAGTCCGCGCCGCCCTGGAGGACAAGCTGGCCGCCTGTATGCTCGAAGGGACCCCGATCGACTCCATCACCTTCTCCGGCGACGGCGAGCCGACCCTCAACCCGGAATTCCCCCGCATCATCGACGACACGCTGCAGCTGCGTGACGCCTACTACCCCGACGCCAAGGTTTCCGTGCTGACCAACGCCACGCGCATCCACATCCCGGCTGTCGCCGACGCGCTCAAGCGCGTGGACAACCCGATCCTGAAGATCGACGCGCCCACGGACGCGCTCATCGACCGGATCAACCACCCGGCGCCCGGCTACAAACTGGAGCGTACGCTGGAGGCGATGCGCGGCTTCAACGGCAACTTCGTGCTGCAGACGATGTTCCTGCGCAGCCCGGACTTCGACTCGTCCAGCCCGGAAGTGCTGGACGGCTGGATGGACATCGTCCGCGACCTGCGGCCCCGGAAGATCATGGTCTACACCGTCGACCGCCCCACCCCGGCCTCCGGCCTGGAAAAGTTCACCGCGGCGCAGATGCGCGCGCTGGTGCAGCCGCTGATCGACGAAGGATTCGACATCGACATCAAAGGATAAGAAAAACGCCCCATCGCTGGGGCGTTTTTCAGTAGGGTTCCACTCCGGGACTACTCGTCCGGGCGGTATTCGAGGATGTCGCCCGGCTGGCAGTCCAGCGCGGCGCAGATGGCTTCAAGCGTGGTGAAACGGATGGCTTTGGCTTTACCGGTCTTCAGGATCGAGAGGTTTGCAGCTGTGATCCCCACGCGTTGGGCGAGTTCCCCGGAGGACATTTTTCTCCGGGCAAGCATCACATCTACATTGATGACGATCATAACCTAGTCCTCCGCCTTGGTTTCAGCTGCGGCAGGAGCCTCCTCCGGCTTCCCCTTGAGGTAGCCCGGCAGGCTCATACCGGCCATCTTGAACAATTCTTCGAGCGGGGGGACGGAGCCCATCAGGCCGGACACGAAGTTGGCCGTGGCGGTCTTGCCGTTCTCACCCTTGCCGCTGTCCCAGACAGTGACCTTGTCGATGTTGATGCCCTTGACGGCCTCGACCTGCGTCTTGACGAGTTCGGGCAGCTTGTCGGTGATGAGCATCGTGATGGCCTGCTGGGCGTCGCCCCCGGCGGCGGACACGAGCTGGCCGAAACCTTCGGCCTGCTTGGAGAGGATCTCCAGGGTACCGCGGGCCTGGGCGTCCATCTTGGCGTAGATGGCGTCGGCCTCACCCTTCGCCTTGCGGCGCAGCTGCTCGGCGACGGCCTCGGCCTCGATGATGGCCTTTTCCTTCTCGATCTGGGCGGCCACGACCACGTTGGCCTGCTGGGTCGCCTTTTCGCGCTCGGCGCGGGCGATTTCGGCGTCACGCTCGCTCTTGTAGGCCTCCTCGAGGGCCTTCGCGGCCTGCACCTTCTCGGCCGCGACGGCCAGGCGCTCGGCCTCGGCCTGCTTCTCACGGCGCTGGGCGTCGGAGTTCGCGATCTCGATCTTGGCGGCGTTCTCACCCTTGACGGCGTCGGCGTCGGCGGCGGCCACGTTGACACGGGTGTCCTTGTCGGCCATCGCCTTACCGGTCTCACCGTAACGGTTCTGCTCGGCCACGCTCTTCTTGGCGTCGTTGATGGCCTTGGCGGCGGCTTCCTTACCGAGGGCCTCGATGTAGCCGGACTCGTCGCGGATATCGGTGACGTTGACGTTGATGAGCTTCAGACCGATCTTGCGGAGCTCGGCCTCCACGTTGGTGGAGACGTTGGCGAGGAACTTGTCGCGGTCGGCGTTGATTTCCTCGATGTCCATCGTGGCGATGACCAGACGGAGCTGACCGAAGAGGATATCGGTGGCGATGTTGCGGATGTCGTCGATGTGCAGGCCGAGCAGACGCTCGGCGGCGTTGGTCATGCTCTCCGGCTCGGTGGAGATACCGACGGTGAAGCGGCAGGGCACGTCCACGCGGATGTTCTGCTTGGACAGGGCGTTGGTCAGGTTGCACTCGATGGAGATCGGCGTGAGGTCCAGGAACTGGTAGCTCTGGAAAACAGGCCAGATGAAGGCGGCGCCACCGTGGATACACTTGGCGGAGGTGTCGCGGCCGGTCTTACCGTAGATGACGAGCACCTTGTCGGAAGGGCAGCGTTTGTAGCGGGCGAGGATGGCCGTGAAGGTCACGAAGAGCACGCCCACGATGATCAGGATCAGATAAAGTTCCATAAGCGTATAGGATTGATTAGATTATGACTGAATTGATTTCTTCGACGAGCAGGGTCGTGGCGCTGACCACGTCCACCACGCGGATGCGGGTGCCGGTCTTGAGCGTCGGGCCGTCCGTCAGGGCGGCGTACTCGCGCACGGCGTTGTTGATGGTGATCTGCACCTTGCCTTCGCCGGCGCGCTCGCCGGGGATGGTCAGGTAGACCGTGCCCTGGCAGTCGACGGCGGACTTGTAGACATTGATGTTGCCGGTCTCCTGCATATCCGTGAGCCACTTGAAGAGCAGCATCACGAGGATGACCAGCACCACGCCCACGGCGATGGCGATGAGCATCCGCAGGCCCGTGGCGGGCACGGTCTTCTGCAGCAGGATGGCCGTCCAGCCGAAGCCGATCAGGAAGTTGATGAAGTTGCGGAAGGTCAGCAGGTTCATCCCGGAGCCGGCATGGGCCGCCTCTGCGGCGGCGGTATCCGCGTCCAGCGCGGCGTCGGTGCCGGCGCCCGCGTCCACATCCGTATTGATGTCGAAATCACTGTCCCCGGCGGCGCCGAGGAAGGTCATCACGGTCTGGATGACGAAGACCAGCGAAGCCGAGAGGGTCACCGCCCACAGGATCTTGTTCGCCAGGTCAAGGGAGTTCCACCATTCGATAATCATAAGGCTAAATTTGGGTTTGTTTCTGCAAAGATATAATTTTTTATTGAGAAACAATATATTTTTGTTGATTTTTTCGGATAAAAATATTTTTCATAACTTTGCCCCCCAGAACAGGGTGAGTTGCCGTGCAACTTGAAAAGGGAATCCGGTGCGAAACCGGAGCTGTGCCCGCAGCGGTAATCCTTATTATTATGTTCCGGCCTATCTGATGCCATTGCCCCTCCGCGGGGTGAGAAGGCGGCCGGAAAGAGGAGAGCCCGAAGACCTGCCATGTTCGAGTCAAACCGGAAGCCCGGGGTCAGGCTGACTTTATGACGCTGAATTATGTTCTTAACTTCCCTTCTTTTTGCGGCGGGTCTGCTGGTGGCAGAAACGCCGGACACCCTGCAGGCCGTGACCATCGTGGCCGACAAGGGCGTCGTCGTGTCCAGGACGGACACGGTCGCACTGCGTGCCGACGGGACGGCCGCTGATGCGCTTCTGAGAGTTCCCGGACTGGGTCTGAGCGACTACGGCGGACTCGCGGGCCTGAAAGGCGCCAACCTTCGTGGCCTCGGCACGCCGCATACCGATATCTATCTGGACGGCGTCCGCGTCTCCAATTTCCAGAGCGGTCAGAACGACCTCGGTATGCTCCCGATCGAAGTGCTGGGCAACGTCGTCGTCGACTATGCCCAGAACAGCCTGTCCTTCCGGACGGCGAAGCCGGTTTTCGGGCGCAGCCCGTTCGGCGGCCGCATCGGTCTGCAGGCCGGTTCCTTCGGCACCTGGATGCCTTCCGTGCGCTTTGACGTCAAGGCTTCCGAGCGCGTGGCGATCAGCGCCTACGCCTCCGGCATCCTGACCAAGGGCGACTTCCCCTACGGCGGCGACAAGCGCCGCACCGGCAACGACCTCAAGCAGCTGCGCGCCGGCTACGACGTGTTCGGCAAGCTTGACGGCGGCCAGTGGCAGATCAAAACGTATATCAACGCTTCCGACCGTGGCACGCCCGGCTCCCTGAGCTGGCCGTCCGACGACCGGCAGTCCGACAAAAACTTCGTCATGCAGGGTACGCTGAGCAAGGCTTTCTCCGAGCTCTACACCCTGAACCTGAGCGCCAAGGGCGCCTTTGACAACATTTTCTACAAGAGCGCCTGGGGCGATAGCAACTACGACTTCAGCGACTTCCAGCTCAACAGTTCCCACACCTTCCGCTTAACCGACTTCTGGGCTGTTTCGCTGGCTGCCGACCTGGAGCACGGTGCCTTGAAGGCTACCGGCTATGACGCTTCCCGCACGGCGGCGATCGCCGCGCTGGGCACCGCCCTGCGCCTCGGCCGCTTCAGCGCCGACCTGGCGCTGGAGTACCGCGGCACGTTCGACAAGGGTGCGGCTGGCCTGAACAGCCTCTCCCCTTCCGTCGACCTGCGCTATGAGCTCTTCGATGGCTTCAGCATCACGGCCTTCGGCCGCCGCGCCTTCCGCGCGCCGACCTTCAACGAGCTCTACTACCCGGGCTACGGCAATCCGGAACTGAAGCCGGAGGATGCCTGGCTGACCGACCTCGGCATCGACTGGAGCCGCGCGATGGGCGACTGGAAGCTCGGCGTCAAGGTGGACGGTTTCTACAACAAGCTGAAGGACAAGATCATCTCCGCTCCTTCCGCCGCCGATCCCTACCTGTGGCTGCCTTACAACATCGGCCGCGTGGAGGCCTGGGGCGGTGACGCCGTCGCCTCCGTGCGCTACGACGACGGGGCCGTCGCCGGCGGATTCTCCGCCCGCTACGCCCGTCAGGCCGCGCTCGACAAGACGCCGGACAGCTACACCTACAACCAGCAGATCCCGTACGTGGCGCGCCACACGGTCGTGCTCGCCGGCGACATCGCTTACGCGGGCTGGAAGCTCGACGCCGTGTGGAACTGGCGCGGCGGCCGTTTCGACGCCTCCGGTGAGATGCCGGACTGGAACAGCCTCGACCTGTCGCTGCGCAAGTCCATCGAGCTGTGCGAAGACAGCGTGCTGACGCTCTTCGTCACCGGCAAGGACCTGCTCGACTGCCGTTACGAGCTGGTACGCGACTACCCGATGCCGGGTCGTTCCGTACTCGGCGGTATCGAATTCAAATTCTAGGAAATTACTTCTTCCGGCTGGCCGCCTCTTTGAGGCCCAGCCGGATATTCTCAATCACTGCCTTCGAAGACCAGGTGGCCCCGCTGACGGCGTCCAACTGGACTTCGGAGGCTTCTTCGATGGTCTTGTCGGTGAGGGAGGAGAAGATTTTGCTGTCCAGCACGAGCTGGAAGAAGCCCGGGGTCTCGCTGTTCGGCAGGGCCACGATCTTCTCGATCTTGCCGTTCTTGACGTGGATCTCGAGCGGCGTGGTGCCGGCATACCCCATCACTTCCTTGCCGAGTTGCTCGGTGTTGATCACATAGCTACCCTGCTTCGGCTTATTTTTGGCGGCGCAGGCGCCCAGAAGGACGGCGGCTGCAGCCAGGAGAATCATCATACGTTTCATATCCGCAAATATAAGGATTCGCGCAATTATGCGCAATCGCCTGAAATAAGGATTTCGCGCAGCTCTGCGGCGGTGTCCGCGACGCGGTCCGCGGCCTTGCGGGCGTCCTCGGGGCGGAAGCCCCAGGTCACCGCGACCGCGGGAATGCCGGCGGCGCGTGCCGTGGCCATGTCCGTGCCGGAATCGCCCACCAGCAGCGCCTGCTCCAGCGGTTCGCCCGCCGCGGCGCAGATCTGGCGGATCACGGCCGGGTCCGGTTTGAGCGGCCGGCCGTCCCCGCCGCCGAGCACGGCGGTGAAAGGAATCTGCGGAAAGAGTCGGCCGACGAGTTTCTCGGCGCCCGACTGGAATTTGTTGGAGGCGACGGCGAGCTTGAAGCCGGCGGCGTGCAGTTCGGCCAGCAGTTCCGCGACGCCCGGATAAGGGGCGGACTTGTCGTCGATATGTTCTATATAATAGGTCATGAAGCCGGCGAGCAGCGCATCCAGCAGCTTTTCGTCGCTTTGCAGCGGCTCCGGCATCGCCCGCTGCACGAGCTTGCGGACGCCGTTGCCGACCATCTTCCTGTATTCTTCGAGCGTATGCAGAGGTAAATCCCTCATTTCCAGCGCCACATTGACGGCAGCGCCCAGGTCTGCGATCGTATCCACGAGCGTGCCGTCCAGATCAAAAATCACCAACTTGTGTTTCATGACACAAAGATACGCCCAATTATTTTGAAAAACGCTTGCAGTTTTCAAAAAAAGCAGTACCTTTGTAATCCCAAACGGGAAACGGGGTATTAGCTCAGTTGGTAGAGCGTTTGAATGGCATTCAAAAGGTCAGGAGTTCGATTCTCCTATGCTCCACAAAACGAGAAGTCAGGCTGTCGCCTGACTTTTTTCGTTTTGCGGAGCATTCGCTTCTCCTCACCCACCGACAGCAATTCGCGAGCGGGCATTTAGAGGAGGACGTGCGGGAGACGTCCCAAAATTTTGCAGGTTACCCGCAAAATCGGCCATTTTTGCGGGTGACGTCCCACGGAATGGGACGTCTCCCGCACTTCACCCCCCCCATAGCATTCGGCCACTTCCTCCTACCCCTCCGGCAGCAGGTTTTGTAGGAGCAGGTGCGCCTGGTCTGCAGAATTTTGGACCACCAGGCGCAAAAATGGCCGTTTTTGCTCCTACTCTGCAGATTTTTGGACCACTAGGCGCACCCGAGGCAGCGGTCCCGGGGAAGGAGACCCGGGTTCAGTGCGAGGAGGAGGAAGCGGAGGGGGTAATGGAAGAGGAAATGTGGAAGAGTGGCGATGGTGGCGATAGAGATGGAGAAGATGAAGATGAAGATGAAGATGAAGATGATGGTGATAGAGAAAGTGGAGATGAAGGTGAAGGTGAAGGTGAAGGTGGTGGTGGAGGGTGAAGGAGAGGGAGGTGATCGGGGAAAGGAGGCGGTGGGAATTCGTGGATTATGATTATATTTGAGTGATGAAAAGTCGCGCGCTGATTACGTTGTTCCTGCTGCTCTTGCCCCTGTCTTTGTCGGCGGGGATCCGGTCGTCCCGTATCCAGCAGCCGGAGAAGATCGTGCAGGGAGAAGCGCTCGAGGTCCGCTATGTCCTGGAGATTTCCGGATCGTGGCAGTATCAGGTCTCGGGGGAAGGTGTCGACGGGGTCCAGTTCCTGAAGCTGGACCAGACGAAGAAGCGGCTGTCAAGTTCCCTCTCGCGGGTGGAGATCATCTACCGGATCAAGTGCCTGGCGGCCGGTGAGGTACAGCTCCCGGCGATCACGGTGTCGACGGACAAAGGGTCCCAGACGGTGGCAGGCGCCACCCTGCAGGTGGAGCCGAACCCGGAGTACGGCGCGGCGTGGCGCATTGCCCGGGATTTCCTGCTGCGGCAGGGAGAAGATTGCCGGAATCTGGACCGGCAGCATTCCGCCGGAGGCGTCCACGCGTTTTATGATCCCCGCCGGAACGTCTTCGCCTGGGCGACGCCGTCGGATGTCGTCGCCTACGGAAACGGTCTGAAAGTGCAGACCGGAGAAGAAAACCATATCATCGAACAGCTGTTCAATTCCTGTGCGGGCGGGCGCTTCGCGGAGATTCCCGAAGGGACGCTCGCCCCGCTGCTCGGGGACATCGCCCTCGGGCAGAGCGGAAAATATTGCCAGGGATTTCCCAAAGTCCCCTTCCGGGGACGGGATTCCACCTGCGTCACCGGCTGCGGAGCCGTCGCGCTCGCGCAGGTCCTCCTTTATTACGGGACATCCGTCCGCCCTGCGGGGAAAGGCGAACTGACGGTGGCTGGCGCCGCCCCGATCCCCGTCGACATCGCCGGAAGCTATCGCGACGACCTGGCGGACAACGAACTGCTCTACCTTTCCGCCGCGTCCCTGCGTTCCGAACTGTCGCCGGAAGGGACCAGCACGAACGCTGCCTGGTTCCGCCACGCCCTGGTCGGCAACTGGGGCTTCAGCCCGGCGTGCCGGTATCGGGTCGAGCTGTCCATACACGATTTGACGGAGCTGGTCCGCACCGAACTGGAAGCCGGCCGGCCCGTCATCCTGGAGGGGCCGGACCATCTCTTCATCTGCGACGGTTATCAGGACGGATTCCTGCACTTCAACTTCGGCTGGGCCGGCTGGTGCAACGGCTGGTACCGCCTGCCGGAAGAAGCCCCGATTTCGGGATGCATCACCGGCCTGCGCCCGATGCGCCCGGAGGAGGCCATCGAATTGGAAGTCACGGTGAAAAAGGCCGGGGCCCTGGCTGCCGCCATCCCGGCGGAGCAGGCGCTCGACGTGACCCGGCTGAAGGTCTCCGGCAAGATCCGGGGCGAGGACATCGCCCTGCTCCGCCGGATGGCAACGGAAGGCAGCCTGACGGAGCTGGACCTCTCCGACGCCAGGATTGTCGGCGGGCCCCTCGTCGGGGCGCAGCCCTACGTGGAGCGGGACGCCTCGGGAATGACCCTCACGTCCCAGTACAGCAACCTCCTGCTCGGCATCCAGGGGACGCCGAGAGAATGGAAGATGGACGAGATAACGGATGAGCAGTGGAAAGAAATAACCCGCCGGGGCCTGAACTACGGACCGGGCTACTCGCTGGTCCGGGACGGGCAAGGCGTCCGCATCCGCTATTATTCCAGGGAGGACACCGTCGGCCCGTATATGTTCGCCGACTGCGAGAACCTCCTCCGGCTCCGGCTGCCCAGGACCACCGCGTCCATCGAAGAGAAGGCTTTCTGGAACTGCTCCTGCCTGGAACAGCTCATTCTGCCCCGGGGGCCGGTCGGCTGCTCCGGCCAGACGCTCGAAGGCACGCGCCCCTTCCTGGAGATCCATCGGGAATGATTCCCCGGAAAATAATTGTTTATATAACTGAAAATTGCCATATTAGCATCCTATAAGCAATCTTCCATGGAAGAGAATCTGAAGTTCAAGTACGACGCTCCGGCAGTAACCGTCTTCGAAGTGCAGACCGAAGGCTGTATGGTTCCTTCGTCCTGGGGCCATGAAGAAGGCTAGCGAACATGCTCCGCAATCTCAGTGATTTTTTAAGCGGCAAGGCCAGCATCTTCATCATCCTGACCGCTGTCGTCACATTCTTCTTTCCCCAACTTTTCGCCCGGGTCAAGGGCGACACGCAGACCGTCATCCTGGGCATCATCATGCTCACGATGGGCCTCACCCTCACGCCCGGCGATTTCAAGCTGCTGGCGCAGCGCCCCTTCGACATCCTCATCGGGGCGGCGGCGCCTCGGCCCTTCGGGCCTCGTATTCTCTTCGACCCGCCGGCAGCGATCCGCGAGCAGGAGTTTGGGGGCAGGGTGCTCCTAGTCTGCAAGATTCTGGACCGGTAGGAGCAAAAAGGGCCGTTTTTGCTCCTGGTCTGCAAAAAATTGGACCACCAGGAGCACTTCCAAGAAGTATTTGATACAAAAAGGATTGCTTACTTGATGGGGAATGGGTATATTAGCACAACCATCGAAACTTCTAATATGACCCGACTTACGATTATCCTTCCCCTGGCGGTCGTCCTCCTTGGCGCGTGCGCGCCGAAGGTGTCGGAGACGACACGCATCCAGGGCCGCATCGAGGGCGGCACAGCCGACAAGCTCACCGTCACGGTCCAGGACCACGGAATCAAGAACCAGCCGGTCGAAATCATCGACGGCACGTTCTGCTATGAACTGGCCACCGAGCCGGCCATCGACGTGGTTTTCACCTGCCAGCTGGACGGCAAGCAGCTCCGCCGATCCGTCATCCCGGACGGTTCGGACCTTGCGCTCGTCTTTTCCCCGGAAGGGGCGACGCTCAGCTCCTCCAACAAGAAATCCGTCAATTACAGGATGTTGGAAATCGAGGCGGTCAAGCAGCAAGCGAAGGATCTATCCACGCAGTATATGAGCGCGAAACGCGCCGGAGCACCCGCGGAGCAGCTCGATTCGCTCGCCGGCCTGGAGGGCCCGCTCGTGAAGAGACTCAAGGACCTCTACCGCGAAGATCTCGAGAAACAGAAAGACAACAACCTCTCCGTCCGGGCCTTGAGCTACCTGCGGATGGACCTGCAGGACAAGCAGCTGGATTCCCTGATCAGCACGCTGGATTCCGCCGTCATCCAGACATCGCAGGTCAAGATGATCCGGGATGAAGTCAGCCATCGGCTGGCCACCCAGGAGGGAATGCCTTTCGTGGATTTCAGCATCGAAACGGAAGGCGTCACGGTCCGGCTCTCGGATTACGTGGGCCAGGGGAGGTATGTCCTCGCTGATTTCTGGGCCAGTTGGTGCCGCCCCTGCATCGTCGAGATGCCCTACCTCAAGGAGGCATACAAGAAATACGGAGACGCCAACCTGACCATCCTCGGCATCGCCGCTTCCGACGCCCCGGCCGATTCCCGGAAAGCCATCCGGGAGCTTTCGATTCCCTGGCCGCAGATGCTCGGCACGAAAATGGTCGCGATGGACGCCTACGGGATCGCCGGCATCCCCTACATCATCCTCTTCGGTCCCGACGGGACCATCCTGCGCCGGGACCTGCGCGGAGAAGAGATCGCCCAGGTCCTGGAAGAGTACCTCTCCGCCAAATAAAACAGCATGCTCCGGAAGCTCAGTGATTTCTTGAGCGGCAAGGCCAGCATCTTCATCATCCTGACCGCTGTCGTCACTTTTTTCTTTCCCCAACTTTTCGCCTGGGTCAAGGGAGATACGCAGACCATCATCCTGGGCATCATCATGCTCACGATGGGCCTCACCCTCACACCCGGCGATTTCAAGCTGCTGGCGCAGCGCCCCTTCGACATCCTCATCGGGGCGGCGGCGCAGTTCACCATCATGCCGCTGGTGGCGTTCTCCCTTTCCTGGCTGTTCAGCCAGGTCCCCGCGTTCGCGCCCTACAGCACCGCGATGGCCATCGGCCTCATCCTCGTGGGCTGCTGTCCGGGCGGCGTGTCGAGCAACATCATGTCGTTCCTCTGCAAGGCCGACGTCGCCTACTCCGTCGGAATGACCTGCGCCTCGACGCTGCTCGCACCCGTGCTCACGCCGCTGCTGGTGCTCCTGCTGGCCGGCGAGCGCGTGGACGTGGACGCGCTGGGAATGTTCCGGCAGATCCTCATCGTCACCATCATCCCCATCGCCATCGGCTTCCTCCTGAACCTGTGGCTGGGACATAAAGACGTCTTCCGCAAGGTGCAGGGCTGCATGCCGGGCCTGTCGGTCGTCTGCCTCGCCTGCATCGTCGGCGGCGTGATCACGACCGTCCACGACCCGCTGGTCGAGAACGGCCTCCTGCTGTTCCTGCTCACCTTCGGGATGGTGCTCTGCCACAACACGATCGGTTATGTGCTGGGCTACACGGTCGGCAAGCTGTTCCACTTCAGCACCGCCAAGAAGCGCACCCTCTCCATCGAGGTGGGGATGCAGAACGCCGGCCTGGGCACCAACCTGGCGATGACCTTCTTCGTGGCCACCAACCCGATGGCCGTCGTCCCCTGCGCCATCTCCTGCGCGTGGCACAGCATCAGCGGCACCATCCTGGCCAACATCTTCGCGCGGCGGAACGAAAAAGATCCGGCGGCCTGACGCAGTATTTCCGGGACGGGCACGTTATAACGGTAGAATCAACAACCTACGCTTATGAAACGAATGCTTTCCCTTGCTACCGCCATCCTCCTGGCCCTGGCGACCGTATCCTGCGACAAGCAGGCTCCCGACAACCCCCTGACCATCGACTGGCATCGCCTGGCCCAGACGACGATCACCACGAAAGGCGACGCGTACGACGACACCGTCACCTCATTCACCAACGTCCAGGCCAAGAAATCGAGCGAGGTCGAGGGGCAATCCTGGTTCATCGCCTTCAGCACCGGAAAGACGGTCTACGATGCATTCGTGCTCAGTTTCCACTTCGACGACATCGACAAGCTGAAGGTCGGCGACACGCTGCCGATCCGCCACTTCCTGTTCTCCTTCGTCTTCTCGAACGACAGCGAAGCGTCGACTTGCGCCTATGAAGGATCGGTCTCCCTCGCCGAAAAAGCGGACGACCACATCGTCCTCCATTTCCAGAACCTCCGTTTCAGCTGCTCCTTCGGAGACTATCTGACCAACGGCTTCCTCTATTGCCCGCTGGTGCCGTAGCATACCCTGGGGTGGTCATCAGAAATGGTGATTCTCGGAGAAGTTTGTGCCTTTTTCTTGAATAAAAGCCCGAATCTGGCTAACTTTGCCGTACCCTAATTTTATAGTATGCAAACCATCAAAGAAGTGCTTTACGATTGCCAGGCCAAGAAAACCGCGGTCCTGGCTACCAACTTTTATAATTACGAGACCCTCGTGTGCGTCGCGAAGGCCGCCCAGGCGGCCGGCGCGCCGGTGATGCTGCAGCTGACGCGCTCGTCCATCGATTATATGGGCATCCACAACGCCTACAAGATGGGCCGCCAGGTACTGGCGGACTACGGCATCCAGGGCTACATCCACCTCGACCACGGCCCGAGCCTGGAGCTGGTCCAGCGCTGCCTGGACGAGGGCTTCGACTCCGTGATGATCGACGCCTCCGAGAAGCCGTTCGACGAGAACGTGGCCACGTCGGCCAAGGCCGTCGAAATGGCGAAGCCGTACGGCGCCAACGTGGAGGCCGAGCTCGGCTACGTGGCCAAACTGGGCCAGGAGCAGGGCGGCGGATTCACGACGCCGGAGCAGGCGGTCGAGTTCGTGAACCGGACCGGCGTCGACGCGCTGGCCGTGTCCATCGGCTCGGCGCACGGCTTCTACAAGCAGCCGCCGCACCTCGACATTCCGCGCCTCGCCGCGATCCACGCCGCGACCCCGGTCGCGCTCGTGCTGCACGGCAGCTCCGGCATCCCGCACGACCAGGTGCGCGAGGCCATCGCGAACGGTATCGTGAAGGTGAACCTGGCCACCGAGATCAAGGACAACTTCATGCGCGCCCTCAAGCAGGTGCTGTCCGAGAGCGACGAGATCGATCTCCGCAAGGTGTTCCCCAAGGCGATGATTCCGGTCGTGGAGCTGCTCAAGGAAAAGTACGCCGTCACCGGCGCCCGGATCTAGTTCCGGACCGAATAGCAAAAGAAAAGGCACCGCATCACTGCGGTGCCTTAACATTATTAATAACTAACCATTAAAAATCAGCGCATAGAATCGCCATCGTCCTTTCGCGATGGCTTTGTTTCTTCAAAGATAACTGATTTTTTGCATTTACGAAACGTAAATTTTACTAAATTGGGCAAAATTTAATCACAGACTGCTATGATTCTCACCACCACTCCGACCATCGAAGGTCGCACCATCCTCGAATACAGAGGTGTCGTTTTCGGCGAGGTGATCGCCGGTGTCAACTTCATCCGCGACTTCGCAGCGAGCATCCGCAACTTCGTCGGCGGCCGCAGCGGCTCCTATGAGGAGGAGCTCCTCACCGCCCGCACGCAGGCCCTGGCGGAGCTGGAAAACCGCGCCCGCGCGCTCGGCGCCGACGCCGTCGTCGGGATCGACATCGACTACGAAGTGCTGGGCTCCAACGGGAATATGCTGATGGTGACCGCTTCGGGCACCGCCGTCAAACTCGCCTAATCCTTTCCCCCTGATCTACGAGGAGCGCATCCTGGGTGACCGGCCCCGTTGTCTGCTGCTGCAGCCGACGGCCAGGCACGAAGCGCCCGCGCTGGAGGCGGAGCTGGCGGCCGTCGTGGCCGCCGCCAAGGCTCCGCTCGCCGCGGGCCTGCTCCACGTCGACGACTGGGACGTGGACTTGATGCCCTGGCCGGACCGCAAGATCTCCCGCGACGAGCGGGCCGGACATTGCGCCGGGCAGACGCTGCGGTTCATCCAGGAGGAGGTCCTGCCCCGGCATCCGGGGCTGCCCGTCATCCTCGGCGGCTACTCGCTCGCGGGGCTGTTCGCCCTGTGGGCGGCGACGCAAAGCGATGCGTTCGCGGCCGTCGCCGCGGCGTCGCCGTCGCTCTGGATCGAGGGCTGGGTGCCGTTCGCGCGCGAGCACGCGCCGCGCGCCGGAGCGGTCTACCTGAGCCTGGGCGACCGGGAGGAGATAGCCAAGAATGCGGCCATCGCGCGCGTCGGAGACTGCGTCCGCGCGCAGCACGAGCTGCTCCGCGGCCAGCTGGGCCCGGAGCGCTGCACCCTCGTCTGGGAGCAGGGAGGACATTTCACGGACAATGCCGGCCGCCTGGCCCGGGCGTTCGCCTGGTGCCTCGGGCAGCTGGGACTTTAAGGGAATAATTCCAGAACGGACCGCCGGAGAAGCTCTTCGGCGGTTTCCTTTTGTACGGCCAGCGCGGTCGGGAGCGCGTCGGGCGAGACATGGACGAGCCGCTGGAAGCCGGCGGCGGCCAGGGCGTCGCGGTCTTCGACGCGGCCGGACAGCAGCACCACCGGGACGGCGCCCGCGTGGCGCAGGACGCCGAACGGGACCTTGCCGTGCAGGGTCTGCCGGTCGGACTTGCCCTCCCCCGTGACGATGAGGTCCGTGCCGGGCAGCAGCCCGGCGAAACCGACCGCTTCGAGGACGCGGTCGATGCCGCGCACGCAGGCGGCGTCGAAGCAGCCGAGGAAGGCGGCGCCCAGGCCGCCTGCGGCGCCGGCGCCGGGCAGGAGGCGGACATCGCGCCCCGTCCGGGCGAAGATGGCGGCCGCCTGCGCCTCCAGGCGCTGTTCGAGGATTTCGACCGCTTCGGGCGAAGCCCCTTTCTGCGGGGCGAAGACCCGCGCCGCGCCCGTCGGGCCGACCAGCGGGTTCTCGACGTCGCTGAGCAGTTCGAGGCGGCAGCCCTGCAGCGCTTCGCGCAAACCGGGCACCTGCAGCATCCCGCTCCCGCCGTCGCAGGTGGCGGTGCCGCCGAGGCCGACCAGGAAGTGCGCGGCGCCGGCGGCGCGGGCGGCGAGCAGGAGCTCGCCCACGCCGCGGCTCGACGCGCGCAGCGGGTCCCGCTCCTCCGGCCGCAGCAGCTGCAGGCCGCAGGCCTCGGCCACCTCCACGATGGCCGTCCCGCCCGCGAGCCCGAACCGGGCGCGCACGGGCCGGCCGAGCGGGTCGGTCACCTGCGCCGTCCTGATTTCGCCGCGCAACGCGGCGGCCAGCACGTCGAGGGTCCCTTCCCCGCCGTCGGCGAGGGGCAGCTCCACGACCTCCCAGTCGGGATGCCGTTCGCGGACGGCGGCAGCCAGCACCCCCGCCACCTCCCGCGCGGAGAGGCAGCCTTTGAAGGAATCGGGTGCCAGGATGAGTCGCATTCGTCGTTCGTCGTATAGGACAAAGATACGGATTCGGTCCCAATTTTGTATCTTTGCCGCCAGCTATGAAAATATTAACCAGACATTTTTAAAACGTGAAACGGATGATTACAGCGATCATAATCGTGGCGGTGGTCTTCATCGCCCTCAGATTCATTATGTTCCCCCCGGTCAAAGACATCCCCGCCACTGGAGCATACAAGTTTGCCTCAGAAGACTACTGGGTGACGGAGAACAAGGTGGACCCCTATTCCAAGAAAGGAGAGAACCGGCAGCTCCAGGTCAGGAAATGGTCCCCGATCGACTGCCCGGAGCAGAAACCCGTCGTCGTGGCCTCCCACGGCTCCTGCGGGACCATCGGCAACAACCTGACGCTCTACCGAGAACTGGCCAGCCACGGCTATACGGTCCTGGCGGTGGCGCATCCCGGCCAATGCGCGAGCATCAAATACGAAAACGGAAAAAAGAGCGGCCCCAGCGGGGATTTCATGAAGGAGTTGACCGCGCTCAACCCGGACGAAAACCCGGAGCAGGTCTATGAAGTCTACCACAAGTGGATGGACATCCGGACCGACGACCTCAACGCCGTGATGGACGACTATATCGCGAAGAACGGGGCTGCCCGCTTCATCGCGGAAGGTCATTCCCTCGGCGGTTCGGCGGCATACGGCATGGCCCGGATCAGGAAGGATGTCATCGGCGTCCTTGCTTTGGAATCCCCGATGATGTACGACATCAAGGGCGTCGAGGACGGAGCACTCATCTTCGACGACAGCGACTATGAGGTCCCGGTGTTGAGCATCTATTCCGATGCCTCCTATCCCTACCTGCGGGTCTGGGAGCAGTATAAGAACAACGCCAGGCTCCTGGACAGCACCAATCCCCTTTACAAGAACATCCATTACGAAAAAATCGGGCATATGGGCCTCTGCGACCTGTCCCTGGCCTCGCCGGTCCTGACGGCGATCCTGGACAAAGGATTCCAGAAAGTCAAAGCCCGCGTCCAGCTCACGAAGTTGAACGAAGACTGCCTCGCCTGGGTCCTGAACCTGCCCCAAAAAGAAACTGAATGATCAAAGTTTTGTTTGTCTGCCACGGCAACATCTGCCGGAGTCCGATGGCGGAATACATTTTCAAGGCGCTGCTGCGCGCCCGCGGCCTGGAAGACCGCTATTATGTTGAATCGGCCGCCGTCTCGACCGAGGAGATCGGCAATCCCATCTACCCGCCCGCACGGCGCTGCCTCAACCAGCACGGCGTCCCCTTCGACGTCCGGCAGGCGCGGCAGATCACCCGCGCCGACTACGACCGCTTCGACCGCATCATCTGTATGGACGCCTCCAACCTCCGGATGCTGCGCTACATCATCCCGGACGACCCGCAGGGGAAGGTCCACCTGATGATGTCCTACACCGGGCGCAGCCGGGACGTCGCGGATCCCTGGTACACAGGAGATTTCGAGACGACCTTCCAGGACATCCTCACCGCCTGCGAAGCAATGCTTGCCGGAATTTCCCGCTGAGTTTCCGGAAAATTCCTTATCTTTGCTTTCCGGTCGAAAGCGGCCCTTTCCAAACGAAAATTACACCCTAATGACGAAAGACATATATCTGGCCGGTGGCTGTTTCTGGGGCACCGAGCACTATCTCAAACGTATTCGCGGCGTCGTCAGCACCGAGACGGGTTATGCCAACGGCAACATCGCGCATCCGATCTACCGCGAAGTCTATACCGACACGACGGGCTACGCCGAGACCGTCCACGTGGTCTATGACCCCGACGTCCTCGGCCTGGAGCGGCTGATCCAGATCTACTTCAGCGCCATCGACCCCACCAGCCTGAACAAGCAGGGCGAGGACGAAGGCACGCGCTACCGTACCGGCATCTACTATACCGACCCGGAGGACCTTCCCGCCATCCGCAAGATCTACGATCGCGTGGCCGGCGAGGTCAAGGCTCCCCTGGCCGTGGAAGTCAAACCGCTCAAGAATTTCTACCGGGCGGAAGAGTACCACCAGGACTATCTCGACAAGAATCCGCAGGGCTATTGCCACATTTCCCCGGCCCTGATCGAATTCGCCCGTACGGCCAACGACCCGAGCAACGACGCCGACTAGGCGCTCCATCCGGCGATGACGGCAGCCCCGACATACATCCAGGTGCTCCTGCCGGTCAAGCTCCGGTGGATTCCCACTTACCGTGCCGACGAGCCGCTGCAGGCGGGCCGGCGCGTATGCGTGGAGCTGGGGCGCAAGCGTTATGACGGGGTAGTCTGGCGCACGCTGGAGCGGCCCGACCTGCCGCCCGAGCGGATCCAGCCCATCGTCGCCGTCCAGGACGAGCTCCCGCGCGTGACCGCGGAGGAGCTGTGTTTCTGGGAATTTCTCGCGAATTATTACCTCTGTACGCTCGGAGAAGTGTACAAGGCGGCCTACCCGCTGCTCAAGCAGCGCAGCGAGCAGACGGCCGCCGACATCCTCGCGCGTCTGCAGCAGCGGCTCGCCCGCAAGGAAGAGCAGCTCGCGGGCAGGCACGGCGAGCGGGTGATGCAGCGGCTGACCGCCGAAAGGGATGCGCTGCAGGCGCAGCTTGCCGCGTGCCGGGCGCAGTCCGGCTCCGCCGACAAGCCCGGCCGCCCCGCCGCCCCCGGCAGGCCGCTCGTCCTGACGGCCGCCGACCGGCGCAACGCCTATCTTCCCGCCCTGCGGGAGGCCCTCGCCGCCGGGCGCCAGGCCCTGGTCCTGACCCCCGAAATCGCCTTCTGCGACCGGCTGGAGGCGCTTCTCGCGCCGGAATTCGGCCAGCAGCTGCTGGTCTTCCATTCCGGCAAGACGCCGGTCCGCCGCCGCACCGCCGCCGAGACGCTCCGCTCCGGCGCCCCGGCCATCGTCCTAGGCACCCGCTCCGCCCTCTTCCTCCCCTTCGGTGACCTCGGACTGGTCGTCGTCGACGAAGAGCAGGACGCCGCCTACAAGCAGACCGACCCCGCGCCGCGCTACCACGGCCGCGACGCCGCCATCGCCCTCGCGGGCATCCACGGCGCCCGCGTCCTCCTCGGTGCCGCCGTCCCCTCCCTCGAGACCCTGCTGAACGTCCGCCTCGGCAAATACGACCTCGCCGCCGGCAGCGTCTCCGCCCCGGCCGCCGAGATCATCGACCTCCCCGCCGAACGCCGCAAGAACGGCCTCGTCGGCACTTTCTCCCGCAAACTCATCGACGCCATCCGGCAAACGGACGGTCCCGTCGTCCTCCTGCGCGGCTGGGAAAAGCCCGAGCCCCTGCAGGACGAAATCGCCGCCCTCTTCCCCGACCGGGAGATCCGCGTACTGACGCTGAACGCCCTGAAACGCGAGGGCGCCTCCGGAGCCGCCCTCCTCGCGGTCCTGCAGGCCGACGCCCTCGTCTCCCGCGACGATTTCCGCGCCGACGAGCGCGCCGCGCAAATCATCGGCACCCTCTGCCAGTTCGCTCCGCGCGTCATCGTCCAGACCGCCATCCCGGCCCGCTTCGACGCCTCCCGCGGCGCCGACGCCCTCCTCGACGAACGCCGCCAGTTCGGCTTCCCGCCCTACACCCGCCTCGTCGAAATCCGCCGCCAGGGCACCGGCGACATCGTCGACCGCCACTTCCTCCCCCGCGACCGCAGTCTCGCCGACCGCAAAGCCGCCCTCGCCGCCTCCCTCCCCGCCGGCACCTACCCCGACGTCGATCCCCTCGACTGACTTTTCCATCAATCACAGACCGGAGATGGGGAAAAACAAAAAAAGCATCGCGGAAAGCGATGCTCTTTTTTGGTACTGGGTAGGAGAATCGAACTCCTATTGCGAGATTGAGAATCTCGAGTACTAACCGTTATACGAACCCAGCGTTTCGTTTGGGAATGCAAAGATAGGTATATTTTTGGATTCCACAAATTTTTTCGCGCAAGCAGCGAAAAAAAATCACAAAACTTATTTCATCCGGTAGGGCGCGTCCTCGTAGAGGAGGTAGCGCTTGGCCTTGCGGATCCACTTCTGCTCCTCCAGCTTGACGTGCTCCTGCACGACGTCGAAGGTCAGCCGCCCGCGCAGATATTCCTCGATCACCGGGTCGGCGATCTTGACGAACAGCGAATCGAACAGCTCGAACTGCGAATAGCGCTCCGACAGGAAACGCATCAGCTGAAGCGTGTGCAGCAGCGAATGGTACTGCGCGCCCGGCTGCAGCATGATCTGGTAGCCGTAGCACTTCTGCCCCGCGTAGCGGCCCGCGGCCGGCGTGAACGAGCACGGACGCATCATCACGCCCGGGGGCGTGGGCAGGAAGCGGACGTCGCCACTCTTGATGAACGGCGCGCCGAAATATTCATACGGCCGCGCCGTGCCGATGGCGGGCGTGATGGACGTGTTGTTCCACAGACCGCCGCCGGGATACATCTCGCAGGTGAACATCCCCGGGATGTCGGACGCCGGCGCGATGGTCCAGGGCAGCAGGTCCTTGCCGACGTCGGACACGAAAGCCGAAATGATATGCAAAGGGAACTTCGCCCCAATCTCGCCGCTGTACAGGTGGCACAGCTCGCCGAGCGTCAGACCGTGCCGGTGCGCGACCTTCGGGGTCCAGATGTCCGACTCCACCGCCGGCATCGTCCCTTCGACCACGCGGCCGGCGGGGTTGATGTGGTCCACCACATAGATAGCCGGACTCTCGGCCATCCGGGCGCACATCGACAGCAGCCGCATCACGTCGCGCGTATAGTTGAAGTAGCGCGTGCCGACGTCCTGGATCTCCACCACCACGGCATCCAGCCCCTCCAGCTCCGCCGCATCGAAATCGATGTGGTTGGTGTCGGGGGTCAGCTCGGTGTCGCGCGGGCTGAAGATGCGCTCGAGGTTGCCGCGTTCGCGGAAAATGTCATACAGATAACGCCCGCGGTGCGGGTCCCAGCAGTTCTGCGTGCAGAAACAGGCGACCCGCCCCTCGCGGAGGCTTCTGTCGAGTTGTTCCTCGATCGGGGTGGTGCGGAAGGAAAACATACGCTATGCGCCGATAATACCCTGTGCCAGGGCGATGACTTCCTCGCCGAGACGCTGCGCCTCCTCCTCGGTCTGCGCCTCGGAGTAGATGCGGATGATCGGCTCGGTGTTGGACTTGCGGAGGTGCACCCACTGCTTGCGCGCCTCGAAGTCGATCTTGACGCCGTCGATGGTGTTGACCTTCTCGTTCTTGAAATGCTCCTTCATCGCATCCAGGATGCGGTCGATCAGGGCCTTGTCGCTCAGGTCGATGCGGTTCTTGGCGATGAAGTACGGGGGCAGCGTGGCCTTGTAGGCGCTCACGCTCAGGCCCTTGTGGGCCAGGTGGCTGAGGAACAGCGCCACGCCGACCATCGCGTCGCGGCCGCAGTGGCTCGCGGGATAGATGACGCCGCCGTTGCCCTCGCCGCCGATCAGCGCGCCCACCTCGTGCATCTTGGTGGTCACGTTGACCTCGCCCACGGCCGCGGCATAATAGGTGCCGCCGTGGGCCTCCGTCACGTCGCGCAGCGCGCGGCTGGAGCTGAGGTTGGACACGGTATTGCGCGGGGTCACGCCCGCTTTCTCGGCGCGCTCCAACAGATAGTCGGCCACGGCCACGAGCGTGTATTCCTCCACGAACGGCTTGCCGTCCTCGCAGATGAAGGCGAGCCGGTCCACGTCGGGATCGACGCTGATACCCAGGTCGGCGTGCTCGCGGACGACCGTCTCGCTGAGCTCGACGAGGTTCTTGGGCAGCGGCTCCGGGTTGTGGGCGAAATCGCCCGTCGGCTCGCCGTTGAGCGTGATGCACTCCACGCCGAGGCGCTCCAGCAGGCGCGGCATGATGATGCCGCCCACGGAATTGATGGCGTCGAGCACCACCTTGAAGCCGGCCTTGCGGACCGCTTCCGCGTCCACAGCCTCCAGGCCCAGGACGGCGTCGATGTGCTCGTCGGTGAAATCGTGCTCCTCGATGCTGCCCAGCTGGTCGACTTCGGCGAAGTCGAAGTCGCCGCGCTCGGCGAGGTCCAGGATGGCCTGGCCCTCCGCGGCGGTCAGGAACTCGCCCCGCTCGTTGAGGAGCTTGAGGGCGTTCCACTGGCGCGGGTTGTGGCTGGCAGTCAGGATGATGCCGCCGTCGGCCTTGGCGAACACGACGGCGAGTTCGGTCGTGGGCGTGGAGGCGAAGCCGCAGCGGACGACGTCCACGCCGCAGGCCACCAGGGTGCCGCAGACAAGCTGCTCGACCATCGCCCCGCTGATGCGGGCGTCGCGGCCGACGACCACTTTATAGCGATTGCCGCTGTTGGGAGCGGGCTTGCGTGTCTTCAGACACGCGCAATAAGCATAGGTGAATTTGACAATGTCGACGGGGGTCAGCGCCTCGCCGGGGGCTCCGCCGATCGTGCCGCGGATGCCGGAAATCGATTTTATCAGTGTCATGGTTTGCAAAATTACGAAAATAATTCTTATCTTTGCGCCCGATTCAAAAAACACTAGTGTAATGAAAAAAGGAATCCATCCCGAAACCTACCGTCTTGTAGCTTTCAAGGATATGTCAAACGAGGACGTGTTCATCACCCGCTCCTGCGCTACCAGCAAGGAGAACATCACCATTGACGGTGTCGAGTACCCCCTCGTGAAGCTTGAGATTTCCAACACATCTCATCCTTTCTACACCGGCAAGATGAAAATCGTCGACAGCGCCGGTCGTGTTGATATGTTCTATCAGAGATACAAGAGCCGCAAGAAGTAATTCACTTCTTCGAAGCAATATGGTTGAAGAAATCCCGGACACCAGGTGCCCGGGATTCTTTTTTTCGTATGTGCCTGCCGGGCTTATTTGCCCAGGGACGGCAGGTTGATCATCATACCGCCCTGGCCGGAGGTGACCTGCGGCAGCTGGCCGTTCCATTTCTCGATCCAGTCCTCCTGGATGATGAACGGGCTCAGGGAAGCGGAGATCGTGCGGTTGTAGTAGGCCTCGGCGTCGGCCTTGACGCGGGTGGCCTCGGCCTCACCCTTCGCCTTGGCGATGGCGATCTGCGCGTTGGCCTCGGCCTGCTTGACCAGGTTCTCGGCCTTCAGTGCCTCCTGGATGGCCTGGTTCTTGGCCTCGATGGCGGCGCTCAAGGACTGCGGCGGGGTGATCTGGGAGGTGAACTCCTGCACCTTGAAGCCCTCTTCGTTGAGCGAGCGCTCCAGCATCGTGCGGACTTCCTGCTCGAACTTGGCGCGGTTGGCCATCAGCTCGTCGGAGGTATAATTGTTGGCGGAGATACGGTAGGCGTCGTAGATACAGGTGCGGATGTAGCCCATCTCGATCTCGCGCAGGGACTTACGGTACTTGTTGAAGACGTAGGCGGCCTTGGTGCGGTCCAGCTGGTAGGCCATCATCGGGTCCATCGTGAACGTGGCGGCGTCCTTGGTCGTGACCGTGAAGGGATCGTAGTTCACGCGCTGGATGAACACCGGATAGGTGAAGACCCGCGTGGTGATCGGGTTGTAGAAGGTCAGACCGGAGACCTGGTTGGCGACGAGTTCGCCCTGGTCGGTCAGCGAGAATTTCTTGAACTTGATGCCGATCTCGGAGTTGTCCACCATCTTCGTGCAGGTGGCGAGGAAAAAGATGAACGCGCCCAGACAGACGGCGAGCACGGAATAAAACTTAGCTTTTTTCATATCGGATAAGGTGGTAATTTGCAACCTTCAAATGTACAACAAAAAACAATCCGGCACAAGAGGCCGGATTGTCCATAATGGCTGCAGCTTGTCCAGGTAAGGTTTATTATTCTATGACACGTTCAAAGGGGACAAGCGGCAAACCGGAAACGGCATGCAGGTTGCCGGGCCGGAAACTGCCCCAGCCATAGCGGACGGTCCGCGGCTGCGCGACCGATTCGCTGCGCACCAGCATCACATTGCCGAACATCCGGGCCTCGCGGACCGGATAGAATACGCCGTCGGCACCGGCGATTTCCAAACCTTCGATCTCCACGCTGCGGTCCAGCCCGTCCGGGCAGTCCGCCAGTTCCACGCAGACCGTACCGGGCTGCGCGAAAGGACCTTCCGGCGCCGGGTAGGCGCGCACCGCCTCCGGCGACTTGCACGCCACGCGCTCCAGGCCGTAGTCGCGGTGCAGGGCCAGGTAGGCCAGGCGCTCCCCCACCTCGCGCTTGCGCGCCGGGTGGATCTGGTCGATCTCGTACGGCCACACCAGGTCGTTGGTCCCGGCGATGCCGCCGTTGGGCATCCGCTTCGCGGCGTCGTGCTGCGCCTGGCGCAGGCGCGCGCCCTCGAGCGGGTCTCCGTAGCGGTAGGGCGCGATCTCCACCTGGTAGAACGGCAGGCGCGCGTCGGCGTCGCCCCAGTCGGCGCGCCACACGGACACCAGCTTCTCCAGGCGCTCGGCGTACACCGCGTCCGCGCCCACGTTGGAACAGCCCTGGTACCAGATGAAACCCTTGACGGTGTAGCCCTTGACCGGGTTGACCATCGCGTTGTACATCATATACGGGCTGAAATATTCATACGGCAGCGCCTCCACCGAGGCGGAGTCGGTCGGGACGTCCGGATAGGTCCGGACGACCTCCTCCGGCAGCCAGCTCTCGACCTTGGAGCCGCCGTAGGCGCTGAACAGGATGCCGACCGGCACATCCAGCGTCTCGTTGAGCTTGCGGGCGAAGAAGAATGCCGTGGCGCTCATCTCCGCGACCGTCGTCGCGTCGGCGCGCCACCATTCGCCCTCCACCTCGGCGAGGGGGACATAGCTCCGCGCGCGCGGCACCTTGAACATCCGCACGCGCTCGCGCAGGGGCGCGGCCGTGAGCACGTCCGCCGCGCCCTCCACCGGGCAGCCGTAGAAGCCGCGGATGGGCATCTCCATATTGCTCTGGCCGGAGGCGAACCACACTTCGCCGACCAGCACGTCGCGGATGACCAGGCGTTCGCGGCCGGCGGAGACCGTCAGTGTGTGCGGCACGTAGGATGCGGCCGGCGTCTGCACGTCGACCTGCCAGTTGCCGTCCGCGTCGGCCTGCGCGGCGTATTTCCGGCGCTCCCAGGAGGGAGCGACCGTCACGCGCGCGCCGGGATCCGCCTTGCCCCAGACGCGGGCGGCGGTCTGCTGCTGCAGGACCATCCCGTCGCTGCAGGGCTGCCGGAGCGCGAGTTGCGCGAATGCGGCCGTGCACGCGAGCAACGCCGCCATCAGGGTGAGTATCTTTTTCATAACGTGATTCTTTCGAGGATTTCCATACACATCCGTCCGTTATGGTACGGGCACTTCCAGAAGCCGGCGCGGTCGTCCGTGACGTTGGGCGTCCCGTCCGCGCGCACGCTCCAATACCATTCGCCGTCCGGGCAGCGGAGCTCCCGGCGGATGAATTCCCAGATGTCCTGCGCGCGCTCCGCCCAGGCGGGGTCGCCGTCGCGCTGGAAACGGTTCCAGCACCCCACGACCGCTTCCGCCTGCACCCACCAGTGGCGGTCGCCGTCGCGCCGCCCCGTCGCGGGGTCGTATTCATAGATCATCCCCGCGTCGGGCTGCCAGCCCTCCAGCGCCGCGGCGGCGATGCGCCGGCAGGCTTCCGCCGTCCGCACGGCCAGGTCCTCGTCTTCCAGCAGGCCGGCCGCCTCTTCGAGCAGCCAGGAAGCTTCGATGTCGTGGCCGTAGGAGACCGTCTCCGACTGCAGGATCCAGGCCTCGTCGAAGAACAGGCCCAGGTGGCCGTCGGCGCGCACGATGCGGTCGAGGAAAAGCTCCACCAGGTTGGCCAGCCGGTCGCGCAGGCCCTTGTCCGGCCACACCCGGTAAAGGCTGGTATAGCCTTCCAGGATGTGCAGGTGCGTATTCATCGTCTTGGCGTCGTTGCGGTCCTTTTCAGACAGGCGCATATCCGCGATGGGCGACCACGCCCGCGAGCAGGCTTCGATGTAGCCGCCCCCGATCGTGTCGTAGCTGTGCGCCTCGATGTCGCGGTACAGGCGCACGGCCAGGTCCCGCGCCCCGGCCTCGCCGGTGGCGCGGAAATATTCCGCGAGTCCGTAGACCGCGAACGCGATCGCGTAGAACTGTTTCTTGGTGTCGAGGGGCTGCCCGGCGGCGCCCAGGCTCCAGTAGACCCCGCCGTAGAGCGGGTCGTGGAAGCGGTCCCGGATCACCGCATAGCTGCGGTCGGCCGCTTCGCGGTAGGCCGGGTCCCCGATCAGCCGGAACGCGGACGAGAAGGTCCAGAGGATCCGGGCGTTGAGGATGGCGCCCCGGGGCGCGTCGGCCACGAGCGTACCGTCCCCGGCGATGCAGCCATACCAGCCGCCGGCAGGATCCCGCATCCGCTGCAACCAGAAGGGCAGGATGTCCCGCGTCAGCTCGTATCCGAGCGCTGATCGGAAGGTTATCGGTTTCATGTACGCGTAAAAGGCTTGTGTTCCCAAAGTTAGCAATTTGTCTGACACTTTGGACACTTCTTTCGGAAATAGCAAAAAATAAGTTAAAAAAGTATCACTTTTCAAATTAAATACTATATTTGCGCACTCAAAAAACTGCCCGATATGTCCAGTGTCCTTTCCGAAATCACCGCCCTGTCGCAGCGCGACTGTTTCTACATCGTCGAGCGGCACAAGAGCCAGTTCACCTACCCGCTGCACCAGCACCGGGAATTCGAGCTCAATTTCATCCAGAACGGGCAGGGACTCCGGCGCATCGTCGGCGACAGCGTCGAGGAGATCCTGCCCCTGGACCTGGTGCTCATCGCCGGCGAGAATCTCGAACACGTCTGGGAGCAGGGCAACTGCACCGCCGAGGATATCCGCGAGATTACGATCCAGTTCTCCCCCGACCTGTTCGGCGGCGAGCTGCTCGGCAAGAACCAGTTCGCGCGCATCGCGAAGATGCTGGAGCACGCCACGCACGGCATCGCCTTCCCGCCCCAGACCATTATGAGAGTCTATCACTGGCTGGATACGCTCGCCTCGGAGAAGGATTCCTTCCGGCAGTTCATCAACTGCCTGCAACTGCTCTACGAGCTCTCCGGTTCCCCTTACCGGGCCCTTGCCAGCAGCTCTTTCGCGCACGCGCCGCGCGACCGCGAAAGCCGCCGTATCCTCAAGGTCAAGGAATACATCAACGAGCACTACGCCGAGCCGCTGACGCTCGAGATGATGGCCGACCTGGTCGGAATGAGCCCCAGCTCCTTCAGCCGCTTCTTCCGGCAGCACACCGACCGGACCTTCACCGGCTACCTGATCGACATCCGCCTCGGGCAGGCCGCCCGCGAGCTCGTGGACACTTCGCAGAACATCTCCGAGATCTGCTACCAGTGCGGCTTCAACAACCTGTCCAATTTCAACCGTATCTTCAAGGCCAAACGCGGGATGTCCCCGCGTGAATTCCGGCAGATTTACAAGAAGAAAAAAGTCCTAGTCTAAGCAGGAATTTTGCGATATTTGACAAAATCGTACTTGTTTGCCGCAGCGGAAGCACGTAATTTTGCCTCCGACATTTTACATAATTATGCGCGCAAACATGACCCGGTTTTTTCAGCATTTTCTAATTCTTTTCCTGTCAGCAACTTGCATCCTCGGATGTGGGCCTAAGAAGTCGTTCTGGGCCGTCGAGGAAGGGCGGATCGTCCTGGACGGCGAGCCCCGCTATTTCATCGGCACCAATGTCTGGTACGCCCCGCAGCTCGCGCTCAGCGACCCCGGCCGCCTGGCCGCGGAGCTGGACACGCTGCACGCGCTCGGCCTGGACAACCTCCGGATCCTTGCCACGGACGAGAATTTCGCCGGGATGGACATCGTCCTGCGCGCATTGGAACAGCGCGGAATGTCAGCCGTCCTCTTCCTCAACAATGCGTGGGAGTGGAGTCCGGACGGCTATCGCTCCTGGCTGGAGCTGGCCGGCGCCGGTCCCCAGCCGCACCCTGCCGTCGACGGCTATGGCGCCTATATGGCCTCGATGTATGCCTTTGCCTCCAACCCGCGGGCGGTCTCCCTCTTCCAGGAGCACGTCCGCCGGGTGGTGGAGCGCTACAAGGACTCCCCCGCCGTCTTCTCCTGGCAGGTCTGCAACGAGCCGCGCCCCTTCACGGAGGACCCGGCCCGCATCGACGACTTCGTCGCCTACGTCCAGGGAACGGCCCGCCTGATCAAGTCCATCGACCCGCATCACCTGGTGAGCACGGGCAACGAGGGGGCGATGGGCTCCAATGGGGACATCGAGCTCTTCACCCGCCTCAACGACTGTCCGGACATCGACTATATCACCCTGCATATCTGGCCCTACAACTGGAGCTGGGCCCGGGAGGAAGCGCTCGCCGGGGACGACCCCGAGGCGGCGTTGCAGGACGCGCTCCGGCTGACCGGGGAGTACATCGACGCGCACCTCGAGCGCGCCTACGACCTGCGCAAGCCGCTGGTCATCGAAGAATTCGGCTTCCCGCGCGACGGCTTCGCCTGGCGCAACGACGGCAGCACGCGCCTGCGCGATCGCTATTATGCGTATGTGTTCTCGCGCGTGCTGGCTTCCGCCCGCCGCGCCGACCGTCTGGCCGGCTGCAACTTCTGGAGCTGGAGCGGCCTCGCGGAGCAGAACCCCGCCCACCAGTTCTGGCAGCCGGGCGACGCGCTTGCCGGGGATCCGCCGCAGGAGGCCCAGGGCCTCAACGGCGTATATCTCTCCGACGAAAGCACGGTCGGGCTCATCCGCAACTATACAGACAGCCTCGCCCGCACCCTGACCGTCTGGGCCCCGGATCCGGAGCACTGGATGTTCTACGGCGACTGCCCGCACGCGCTGGAAGTCCGGGCCGCATCCCGGACCGCCGGAGACTATCCGCTCACCCTCGCGCTGGTGCGCGACATCGACCTGATGTCCGAGGCGCAGGACACCGTCCTGCTCCAGCTGCAGACAGCGGCCGTACGGCCCGGCGAACCTGCCAGCCTCAGTTACGCGCTGAATGCGGCCGGGCCCGGTTTCTACCAGGTCCGGCTCGGACAATACCAGCGCTTCAACATCGGCATCAACCCCGAACACATCGAGAGTCCGCAGGACAAGCAGCCCGACTTCGATGAATTCTGGGAGCGAACCCTCGCAGAGCTCGCCGCCGTCCCGATGGACGCCCGGATGGAGCCCGTCCCGGAGCACTCCGACAGCCTGCGGAGCACCTACCGCGTCACGTTCAAATCGCTGGACGGCGCCACGGCCGGCGGCATCCTGTGCGTGCCCGTCCGGGAAGGGAAATATCCCGTGTCACTGGAGCTGATGGGTTACGGCGCCGACCCGTACTGGTTCGACCCCGCCGCCGAGCCGGACAAGATCAATTTCCTCGTCAGCGTACGCGGACAGGGTATTTTCAAGGAGCCCGAAGGGCGCTGGATCGACCGCGGCCTGGAGAGCAAGGAGACGTTCTACTACCGGGGCGCCTTCTGCGACGTGGTCCGCGCCATCGACTTCATATGTTCGCTGGACCGCACGGACCCGTCCCGCATCTTCGCCTGGGGCGACAGCCAGGGTGGCGCCTTCACCTGGATCGCCGGCAGCCTGGACCATCGCGTGCGCGCCATCGCGCCGAGCGTGCCCTTCCTGAGCGATTATCCCGATTACGCCCGCATCGTCAGCTGGCCTGTACACGAAGTGTTCGAGACGGCCGACGCGGCCGGCATCGAGCGGGAGGAACTCTTCCGCACCCTGTCGTATTTCGATATCAAGAACTTCACCGACCGGGTCACCTGCCCGGTCTATATGGCCTTCGGCCTGCAGGACCCGACCTGCCCGCCACACACCAACTTCGCGGGATACAACCAGGTCCGCGCGCCCAAGGATTTCCACTGCGAGCCGCTCTGCGGCCACGCGATGTGGAAGGAACGCGCGTGGCAACGCCTGCGCGCCCATTTCTTCGACCACTATTAACAACCTACAATTCCACTAATTAACAAATCTACCCCCAATGAAACAAAAACTGTTGACATGTCTCCTGACGCTCCTGGCGAGCGTCAGCCTGCTGGCCCAGAACGTCACCGTCTCCGGTGTCGTGAGCGACCAGACGGGACCTGTGATCGGTGCCAGCGTGTTCGAGAAGGGCACGAAAAACGGCACAGTCACTGATCTGGACGGCAAGTTCAGCCTCTCGGTCAAGCCCGGGGCGTCGCTGGTCTTCTCGTCCATCGGTTACGCCGCACAGGAAGTCCCCGTCGGTTCCCAGCGGGTCTTCAACATCTTCCTCCAGGAAGACAAGGAATACCTCGACGAGGTCGTCGTCGTCGGTTATGGCTCCATGAAGCGGAGCGACCTCTCCGGCGCTTCCGTCTCCATGAAGGAAGAGGACCTCAAGGGGTCCATCATCACCAACCTGGACCAGTCCCTGCAGGGCCGTGCTGCCGGCGTTTCCGCCGTGCAGACCTCCGGCGCGCCGGGTTCCTCCTCTTCCATCCGCGTCCGTGGCCAGGCGACGGTCAACGCCAACGCCGAACCGCTCTACGTCATCGACGGCGTCATCATCCAGGGCGGCGGCAACTCCGGTGCGGACTTCGGTCTGGGCGACGCGCTCGGCAACGGCCGCGTGTCCACGATCTCCCCGCTGTCCACCATCAACCCGGCCGACATCGTGAGCATGGAAATCCTCAAGGACGCCTCCGCGACCGCCATCTACGGCGCCCAGGGCGCCAACGGCGTCGTGCTCATCACCACCAAGCACGGCAAGGCCGGCGAGGCGAAGTTCTCCTATGACGGCATGGTCGCGTTCTCCCGCCAGAACAGCCGCATCGCGATGATGAACCTCCGCCAGTTCGCCGAGTACTTCAACGACATGGTGGCCCTCGGCGAAGTCGAGGCCAACCCGCTCTACGCCGATCCTTCCATCCTCGGCAAGGGCACCAACTGGCAGGACGAGGTGTTCCGCACCGCGCTCCAGCACCAGCACCAGATCAGCGCCCAGGGAGGCACCGACAAGATCCAGTACTACGTGTCCGGTTCGTTCATGAACCAGGAGGGTACCATCATCGGTTCCAACTTCGACCGTCTGTCCTTCCGCGCCAACCTCGACGCCCAGCTCAAGGACTGGTTCAAGCTCGGCCTCAACGCCACCTACGCCAACACCCACGACAACCTGAAGCTGGCCGACGGACAGGAAGGCGTCATCTTCTACTCCCTCTCCAGCCTTCCCGACATCCCGGTCTACGACCTGGACGGCAACTACGCCACCGTCGTGCGCGAGGGCTACACCACCAAGAATCCCGTCGCGCTCGCGATGTACAACGAGAACCTCCTCGAGCGCCGCAAGCTCACCGGCAACGTCTACGCCGAGCTCACCCCGATCAAGCACGTGGTCTTCCGCAGCGAGGTCGGCTTCGACGTGAGCGCCTCCCAGGCCGACACCTACAAGCCGCGCGTGAGCCTCGTCCAGCAGAATTCCAACGCGATCAGCCAGCAGCGCAACTCCAGCACCTACTGGTCCGTCAAGAACTACGTCACCTACGCCAACACCTTCGGCAAGCACAGCCTCACCGCGATGGTGGGCCAGGAAGCCTGGGAGTCCCGCTGGAGCTATCTGAGCGGTTCCAACACCGACCTACCCTCCGACGACATCCACAACCTGCGCCTCGCCACCGGCACGCCGAAGCTGAGCAGCGGTTTCGGTTCGTCCGCCATGGCCTCCTTCTTCACCCGTGAGACCTACAACTTCGACGACCGCTACCTCGCCACCTACACCTACCGCTACGACGGTTCGTCCAACTTCGGTCCGGACAACCGCTGGGCCGGGTTCCACTCCTTCGCCGCCAGCTGGCGCTTCACCAACGAGAAGTTCCTGCAGGACTTCAGCCGCGCCATCGGCCTGAACAACGGCAAGATCCGCGTGGGCTGGGGCCAGACCGGCAACGCCAACATCGGCGCCGGCGCCTGGGAGTCCGGCATGAGCAAGCTGCCGTCCGCCCTCGGCGACAGCCAGCGTCCCGCCAACATCTCCAACACCGGCGTCCACTGGGAGAAGCAGGAGCAGACCAACATCGGTCTCGACCTGAGCTTCCTGGACAACCGCATCAACCTGACGGTCGACCTCTACAAGAAGGTCTCCTCCGACATGCTGATGTCGATGACCCTGCCTTCCTACATGGGCACGCAGGGCAACGCTTCTTCCGCGCTCGCCGCGCCGAAGGGCAACTACGGCACCATCGAGAACAAGGGTATCGAGATCACCCTCGACACGCACCCCATCGACGGCCGCAACTTCGGCTGGGACAGCAACTTCCAGATCTCCTTCAACCGCAACCGCCTGGTCGCCCTGGACGGCAGCGCCAACGCGCAGCTCGTCGGCTACGGCCAGTGGAGCGACATCGTGTCCGTGACCGAGATCGGCGAGTCCCTCTACAACTTCTACGGCTACAAGGTCGTGGGCGTGTACAAGGACTTCGACGACATCATGAACTCCCCGAAGGCCGAGAAGTTCCCGGAGGACGGCGTGTTCAACCGCAACACCACCGTCTGGCCCGGCGACCTCAAGTTCGAGGACGTCAACAAGGACGGCGTCATCAACGAGCTCGACCGCACCAACATCGGTTCCCCGCTTCCGAAGTTCACCTTCGGCTGGACCAACACCTTCCGCTGGAAGAACCTCGACCTGAGCATCTTCCTCAACGGTTCCGTCGGCAACAAGGTGCTCAACTACAACATGATGGGCCAGGGCTACAACGGTCTCGTCCATATGAGCAGCACCTGGTACAACCAGCACACCAGCATCGCCGACCGCGCCCGGCTGGCGGCCATCGACCCGTCCAAGACCTACACCGGCAACGACAGCTGGCAGACGGACGTGGCCAACGTCCGCGTGGTCAACGGCGACACCAAGACCCCGCGTCCGAGCATCTCCGACCCCAACGACAACGACCGCCTGAGCGACCGCTACGTGGAGGACGGCTCCTACCTGCGCGTCAAGAACATCACCCTGGGCTACACGTTCCCCAAGCGGCTTCTCCAGAAGGTCAACATCGACAACATCCGCCTCTACGTGAACATCCAGAACCTCTATACGCTCACGAAGTACTCCGGCTACGATCCGGAAGTCGGTGCGTCCACGCAGGACTCCACCGGCCTGACCTTCGGCGTGGATAACGGCCGTTATCCTTCTCCGATGACCTGTTCCTTCGGCATGAACATCACTTTCTAACATGGAGGACGACAAGATGAAAACCATTATCAAGACTCTCTTCATAGCAGCCGCCGTCTGCACGACGGCAGTCTCCTGCAGCAAGTTCCTGGACCGTCCGGCCGAAGACAGCTACACGACGGCCAACTACTACCAGAACGACGCCCAGATGGAGCAGGCCGTGAACTACCTGTACAACTCCCCGTGGTACGACATCATCCGTTTCTACATCTACGGATCCGAGACCATGTGCGGCAACGTCTACCAGGGCCAGAACGCCTACTCCACCCTCACGGTCAACGGCACCGACCAGGACCTCAAGAACATGTCCTATTCGCTCTGGGCCGTCAACGCCCAGTGCAACACCGTGATCAACAACATCCGCAATTCCAGCGGCAGCGCCTCCAAGGCGGCGAAGGACAAGGCCATGGGCGAAGCCCTCACCTGGAAGGCGATGGCCTACTTCCTGCTCGTGCGCACCTTCGGCGACGTGCCGATCATCCACGACAACACCGAGATCATCAAGGAAGCCAGCTACAACGACCAGTACAAGGTCGAGAAGGCCGACGTCTACGAGTACATCGTGATGACCCTCGAGAAGGCCATGGAGCTTCTTCCGAAGGATGCCAACATCGGCAAGTACAACCGCATCGACTACTATGCCGCCGAGGGCCTGCTCGCAAAGGTCTACCTGACCAAGGCGGGCGTCTCCGGCACGCTCGACCAGGAGGACCTCCGCAAGGCCGCCCGCTACGCCAAGGACGTCATCGACAACTCCGGCCGCAGCCTGACCCCGAAGTACTCCGACATCTTCCGCCTCTCCCCGTCCGTATTCCAGCAGACCGGCGAGAACCTCATCTCCTGGCAGTGGTCTTCCACGACCGGCATCTGGACCGCGCAGAACTCCATCCAGAGCGACGTGGCCATGAGCGGTTTCAGCGAGTTCGGCGACATCTGGGGCGACTGGAAGGGCCCGAGCGTGGACCTGCAGGATGCCTTCGGCGTGTCCGCCGACGTCAACCCGGAGAACCGCGTCAACAAGGATGACCGCCGCGCGGCGACCATCATGATGTTCGGCGACCAGTATCCCTACTTCTGGGCGGATGCCGGCGGTTTCGACCTGTACCGCTTCTATTACGACAACGATTACTATTGCCCCGGCACGGAGGAGAACGCCTCCAACAAGCAGTGGTGCTGCCAGTCCGGCGCCAACTACGCCAAGCACCTCTTCGGCTGCGGCGCCGACCACCTCGCCGCCCTCGGCGTGAGCGCCGAGCGCATGTGCTACCAGCTTCCCACCCACATCCTGCGCCTGGCCGACATCTACCTGGTGTATGCCGAGGCCAGCCTGCTGACCGGCGACAGCGCCAGCGCCCTGACCTACGTCAACCTGGTGCGCGAGCGCGCCAACGCCCCGCTGCTGACCTCCGTCACCTTCGACGACATCTGGAAGGAGCGCCGCCTGGAGCTCGCCCTCGAGGGCGACCGCTGGTATGACTACGTCCGCCGTTCCTACTACGACATGGACGCCTGCATCGCCGAGCTCCTCGCCCAGCGCCGCTCCCACTGGGACGGTCTGGACGCCGTCTACAAGAAGTTCGTCACGGACGACTCCGGCAACTACGCCGGCCCCGGCGCCCATCCCTGGGACGCCGCCGGCATCACCTACAACGACGGCGAAGAGCTGGTCGATGTCAAGCCGTCCATGTTCACGGTCCCGTTCCCGACCGAGGACGTGGTCATGAACCCCAACGTCGCGTCTACCGCCGCACCCATCCATGTGGACGTCCGGGAGACCTTCACCTATGACTTTTAATCTCCGACCCGATGAAAGCAACGAAAAAATATATTGGATTCCTGCTGGGGGTCTTTGCGCTGGCCGCTTGTGACAGCATCGACTACCCCGACCGCTTCGTGCAGACGTCCGGTGTCCCGACGATCGATTTCATCCGCTATGCCGACAAGGACGTGATCATCACGCAGGCCAGCATGGAGGAAGTCATCTGCATCGTCGGCGACAACCTCACCAGCGTCCACGACCTCTATTTCAACGACCAGCCGGCCATCCTCAACAGCAGCTACATGACGGCCAAGACCCTGGTCGTGACCGTCCCGAAGACCGCGCCGGTCGAGCAGACCGACAAGATCTACTTCTACAACAAGGACGGCCAGTACACCACGTACGACTTCAAGGTGCTCGCACCCGCCCCGAAGATCGAGCGGATGAGCAACGAGTGGGCCGCCGTGGGCGAGAAGGTCACCATCACCGGCAACTACTTCATCGAGCCGATGACCGTCCAGTTCCCCGGCGCCGAGGCGACCGAGCTCTCCAACGTCACCGCCACGTCCTTCGACGTCGTGGTGCCCGAGGGCGCCCAGCCCGGCAAGGTCAAGGTCACGACCGCTTCCGGCACCGCCCAGTCCATCTTCATGTACAAGGACACCCGCGGCATGCTGTTCAACTTCGACGACGACCCGCACCCGACCAACCACGGCTGGCACGCCCAGGTCATCGAGACCGACGCGACCGCGCTCGACGGCAATTTCCTGCGCCTCGGCGACCCGTCCGTGACCCTGGACGCCCAGGGCGGCTGGAACGACGGCAATTTCTCCTTCGAATACTGGCCGGGCGACTGGGACGATCCCGTCACCTATGCCGACAGTCCGCGCCTGACCGATTTCGTCGACTTCACCGCGTGGAAGAACATGGCGCTCAAGTTCGAGCTCTACATCCCCAGCTCCAACCCCTGGAAGGCCGGCGCGATGCAGCTGATCGTGGGCGGCGTGGACAAGATCACCGGCGGTGCCGCCGACGCAGTCGACATCGACGGCAACGTCCTCGGCGGTGCCAACAACACCTTCTTCAACAACACCGAGCTGCCGCGCGGCATGTACGTCCCCTGGAAAGAGACCGGATCCTTCGACACCGGCGACAAGTGGATCACCGTGGTGGTCCCCTACACCGACTTCGTCTACGGCTTCGACGGCTCCAAGGCCTCCGGCGAACTGTCCGCCACCGACTTCACCTCCCTGACCATCTTCGTCTGGGACGGCGGCACGCCCGGCACCGACTGCCAGCCCGTCATCAAGATTGACAACATCCGTGCTGTCCCTGTCAAATAATCAAACGAGACCGGAAAATGAAAAATATATTCAAACATACCCTGCTCGCCGCGGCCGTCCTGGCGCTCGCTTCGCTGACCGGCTGCGTTGACAACAAGCTGGATACCGACCAGTACGCCGGCTCGGTCGCCCTGGCCGCCATCGCCCCCAACCCGGTGATGCGCGGCGGTGAGCTCCGCATCATCGGAAGCAACCTCGAGACCGTCACCGAAGTGCGTTTCGCCGGCGACGTGACCGTCACCGACATCACGACCATCGCCAGCGGCGCCCGCAGCGAGATCCGCGTGGTGGTCCCGGTCGAAGGCCCCGAAGTGGGCCCTGTGACCATCGTCACCGAAGCCGGCATCAAGGCGTCCACCCGCTTCGACCTGCAATACACCGAGCCGATCGTGATCGAGTCCTTCAGCCCCGCCGAGGCCCTCTCGGGCGACGAGATCACCATCACCGGCGAATACCTCAACACCGCCAAGGAGATCATCTTCGGCGGCGACGTAATCGTGACCGGGTTCGTGAGCCAGTCCCGCCACGAGCTCAAGGTCATCGTCCCTTCCAACGCGATAACGGGCCCCGTCATTGTGGGTGATGTCAACGAGATCGAGGACGAAAACACCATTCCCAACCGCGTGTACTCCGCGGAGGAACTGGTTATTGGCAACCCCACCGTGGTCAAGGCCGAGAAAGCCACCTACAAGAGCGGCGACGAGATTAGCGTCGCCGGCGAGCATCTCGACATGATCCAGGCCATTAACCTGACGGGTATAGCAGATGTCCCCTTCACCGTCGACGAGACGAGGTCCACTGTCGTGTTCAACCTTCCGGCCGCGGCGGGCGACGGCAACATCGTCCTCGTCTCCTATGCCGGCGTCGAGTTCGTCGCCGGCGAGATCGAGACCGTGACCGTGGCCGACCTGGCCGTCGCCTCCTGCGCGGCGGACAAGCGCTACAAGGCCGGTTCCGACGTCAAGGTCACCGGCTCCGACCTGGACCTCGTGACCAAGGTCGAATTCACCGGCGCCGAGGCCGAATGGTTCCTCGACGAGAACGGCGCGATCATCGCCACGATCCCGGCGACCGCCAAGGACGGCGTCATCACCGTGTCCCTGGCTTCCGGCAAGCAGGCCAACACCCCGGCCATCGAGGTGGTCAAGCCTGTCGCGAGCGCTACGGACGTGACCGCCGCCGTGGCCGGCAAGAGCCAGGTGAAGGTCAGCGGCACCGACCTCGACCTCGTGACCGACGTCAAGATCGGTGACAAGGCCCGGTCCTTCATCCCCTGTGAGTTCAGCCTCAGCGGCGCGGACCTCGTCGTGGACATCCCGTCCGCCGCCTACACCGGCCCCATCACGCTCACGGCCGCCAACGGCGACGAGACCGTCACAGGCGAGATCGAGGTCACCTACGACGAAGCGGTGTCCATCTCCTTCGACCAGAGCGAATACGCCCTGGGCAAGAACGTCTCCGTGAGCGGCTCCAACCTGCTCCAGATCGAGTCCGTCTCCATCAAGGGCAAGAAGGTCGTCAGCTACTCCCTGCGCGCCGACGACGCGATGGTGTTCGCCCTGCCCGACGGCATGGGCCCCGGCGTGTACCGCCTCGACCTCACGCTCGTCGACGGCAGCACCCTCACCTGGCCGGTCGCCTTCAGCGTGACCGCCCCCTACACGGAGACCGTGATCTGGGAAGGCTATGAGGACATGGGCAGCTGGTCCAACCAGCCGTACCTGGGCGCCGACGGAGCCTTCGCCGCGGAAGGCCTCGCCATCGGCGACATCGTCCGCATCTACTACACCCCGCTCGCCGACTGGTGGCAGTTCCAGATCTTCGGCGGACACTGGGAGGGAATGACCTTCCCGGAGCTGGGCGGAAGCAACACCGTGGCCGCCAACAACACCGAGGCGGGCGCACAGTTCTTCGCCTTCGAGGTGACGGCGGACAATTACGAAGTCCTCACGACGGTCGGCGGCTGGGGCGGCGCGCTGCTCACCCAGGGCGAGAACGTCGCGATCACCGGCCTGACCTTCCTGCACTTCGGTGCCACGGAGACGGTCATCTACGAAGGCCCGACCGCCCTCACCTGGGGCGACGACGGCCGCTTCGGCCTGGCGCTGAAGTACTTCGAGGACGCCGGAGCCGACTCCAAGCTGATCGTCTACTTCGAGCAGACGGCCAACTGGGGCCAGGTCCAGTTCAACGACGGCTGGTGGGGCAACGCCGACGTCTCCTTCCCGGAGATCGGCGGCGCCTACCTGACCACCGACAACGCCGGCGGCAAGGACGTCACGAAGATCGAGCTGACCGTCACGGCGGCCCTGCTGGACCACCTCAAGGCCTGTCCGGGCGACTACTTCGGCCTCAACACCGAGTACCGGGGCGACGGCCGCGTGGGCATGGTCATCCAGGGATCCGAGTGGATCATCACCAAGATCGCCATTCAGTAGCACTTATTCATTCCGGAGGGAGCTGACCCTCCCTCCGGGATCCTTTTTCGGGCCCGTCCTGAAGTAATTATGAATTCTTTGCGTATATTCACGCAAGGAATCTACCCAACCCGTCTATGTGTATGAAGAAAAGACAGTTCCTCTACGCCCTGCTGGCAGGGCTCCCCTTCCTGGCCCTTTCCTGCGGGGAGAAGCCGGACCCCAAACCGGACCCTGCCCCTGCGCCCACGGCCATCATCCTGAGCATGGAGTCCGTCTCCCTGCCGGCGGCTGCCGCCGAAGCCCGGACGCTCACCGTCACGGCCCCGTTCCGGCCGGTCGTGAGCGGCGTCCCTGGCTGGGTCACCTGGAAGGACGGCACCTACGACAACTACAAGATCACCTATACCTTCTCCGTGGCGGCCAACACCGCCTACCAGCCGCGCAGCGCCGAGATCCAGATCAAGTCGAGCGCCCTGTCCAAGACGTTCACCATCAGCCAGGAGGGGGCGGAGATCCCCCAGACGGGCAACTACCCCACGCCGGGCGACAACCGCGCCTGGGGCATGATGAAGGACCTGGGCATCGGATGGAACCTGGGCAACCAGCTGGACGCCTACATCAACTGGACCAGCGACCGCAAGGACTATCCCGACGAGACCTGCTGGGGCAACCAGAAGGCCACGCAGGCCACCTTCGACGGCGTCAAGGAAGCCGGCTTCAAGAGCGTCCGCATCCCCGTGAGCTGGCTGCGGATGATCGGCCCCGCGCCGGAGTACAAGATCGACCAGGCCTGGATGGACCGCGTCTATGAAGTCGCGGAATACGCCCACAAGGCCGGCCTCAACGTCATCGTCAACACCCACCACGACGAGAACCACGGCAGCGACACCCACTGGCTGGACATCAAGAACGCCGCCAAGGACACCGACCTCAACGCCGCCATCAAGGCCGAGATCAAGGCCGTCTGGACCCAGATCGCCGAGAAATTCAAGGACTGTGGCGACTGGCTCATCCTGGAGGGCTTCAACGAGCTCAACGACGGCGGCTGGGGCTGGAGCGCGGAGTTCCGCGCCGACCCCGCCAAACAATGCGGCATTCTCAACGAATGGAACCAGGTCTTCGTGGACGCGGTACGCGCCACGGGCGGCAACAACGCCACCCGCTGGCTGGGCGTGCCCACCTACGCGGCCAATCCCGAATACACCACCCACTTCACGCTGCCCAGCGACCCGGCCGGCAGGCTGATGCTCTCCGTGCACTTCTACGACCCGTCCGACTACACGATCGGCGAGCAGCAGTATGAGGAATGGGGCCACACCGGCACCAAGGGCAAGAAGGCCGACTGGGGCGACGAAGACCACGTCCGCGAGGTCTTCGGCAAGCTCTGGAAGAACTACGTGGAGCAGGACATCCCCGTCTATGTCGGGGAATACGGCTGCTCGAAGCGCGACAAGTCCAAGACCCGCGCCTGGGCGTTCTACAAATACTATCTGGAATACGTCGTCAAGGCGGCCAAGACCTACGGCCTCCCCTGCTTCCTCTGGGACAACGGGGCCGCCGGCGTGGGCCGCGAGCAGCACGGCTACATCGACCACGGCACCGGCAAGCCGCTGGACAACGCCAAGGAGGTCCTCGCCGTGATCCGGAAGGCATGGAACACCGAAGACGCTTCCTACACCCTGGACACGGTGTACGCCCTCGCCCCGTAAAATCAAGTTTCCCATGATACAATCCATTCTACCTAAATCCTGGCTGGCGGCAGCCTGCAGCCTGCTGGTCTCAGCAGGCTGCGCTTCCGCGCCAGCCGAACCGGCGCAGCGCCTGCGGGATGCGGCCGCCGCCGGCACCCCTCTCTATGGCCATCAGGACGACCTGATGTACGGCCACACCTGGAACGCCACCCTGGACGCCGACCGCGAGCTCGGCCGCTCCGACGTCCTGGATGCCTGCGGGCAATACCCCGCCATCCTCGGACTCGACCTCGGCGGCATCGAGGTCGGGGCCACGCACAACCTCGACGGCAACGATTTCGAGCTGATGCGCCTCGCGGCGGTCAGGCACCACGAGCGCGGCGGCATCGTCACGCTGAGCTGGCACCTCCGCAACCCGCTCACGGGCGGCGACGCCTGGGACGTCTCGTCCGACCGCGTGGTCGCCTCCATCCTCCCCGGCGGGGAGAAGCACGACGAATTCGTGGCCTGGATGGACCGCGCGGCCGACTGGATCCTCTCGCTCAAGGACGCCGAAGGCAAGCAGATTCCCGTGATCTGGCGCCCCTGGCACGAGCACAGCGGCAGCTGGTTCTGGTGGGGCCGTTCGCTCTGCAGCGACGAAGAATACAACGCGCTGTGGCGGATGAACCACGACCATTTCCGCGAGCGCGGGATCGAAGGGATCCTCTGGGCCATCTCCCCCAACCACATGGAGCGCAACTTCAGGCAGTGGGAGACGCGCTACCCGGGAGACGCCTACGTGGACATCGTCGGCCTGGACTGCTACGCCTCCCTGGACCGGGAGAAGTACATCGCCCAGATGCGGGAAGGCCTGACCGCCCTGCAGCGGATGTGCGAGGAGCACGGCAAGATCCTCGCCGTCACGGAAACCGGTCTGGAAGGCCTCCCGGACCCGCATTGGTGGACCGGCGCCCTCGCCCCCGCCCTGGCGGGCTTCCCGGTCAGCTACGTCCTGACCTGGCGCAACGCCAGCGACCGTCCCGGGCACTACTACGCCCCGTTCGCGGGCGAACCGGGCGCCGCCGACTTCCAACTTTGGATAAAAGAGGACAAAATTCCAATGCTTTAAGTATTTTTGTAACCAATGAACTGTTTTGAACAAAGACTGAACCGGCTTCGCCGGGCCGAGCAGGAGCTTCTGGAGCGTGAGAACCGGCCCGTCGAGGGCAACGGCGTGTACGAAAGATATGAATTCCCGGTCCTGACCGCGGCGCACGCTCCGCTGGAGTGGCGCTACGACCTGGACCCGGAGACCAATCCCTACCTGATGGAGCGTTTCGGCATCAACGCCGTGCTCAACAGCGGAGCCATCAAGTGGGGCGACAAATATGTCCTGGTGGCCCGCGTGGAGGCCGCCGACCGCAAGTCCTTCTTCGCCGTGGCCGAGAGCCCCAACGGCGTGGACCATTTCCGCTTCTGGCCGCGTCCCGTCACGATGCCCGAATGGGGCGAGCCCGCCACCAACGTCTATGACATGCGCCTGACGCGCCACGAAGACGGCTGGATCTACGGCCTTTTCTGCGTGGAGCGCAAGGATCCTGACGCCCCCGCCGGCGACCTTTCCTCGGCCGTAGCCGCCTGCGGCATCGCCCGCACGCACGACCTCGTCGACTGGGAGCGTCTGCCGGACCTCCAGTCCGCCTCGCAGCAGCGCAACGTCGTGCTGCACCCCGAATTCGTGGACGGCAAATACGCCCTCTACACACGCCCGCAGGACGGCTTCATCGACGCCGGCGGCGGGGGCGGCATCGGCTGGGCGCTCGTGGACGACATCACGCACGCCGAGGTCAAGGAAGAGAAGATCATCAGCGCGCGGCATTACCACACCATCATGGAATGCAAGAACGGCGAAGGCCCCCATCCCATCAAGACCCCGCAGGGCTGGCTCCACCTCGCCCACGGCGTGCGCGGCTGCGCCAGCGGCCTGCGCTACGTCCTGTATATGTATATGACCGCCCTCGACGACCCCTCCCGCGTGATCGCGGAGCCGGCCGGCTTCCTGATGGTCCCCAAGGGCGAAGAATACGTCGGCGACGTGATGAACGTCCTGTTCACCAACGGCTGGATCGCCGATCCCGACGGCAAGGTCTTCCTCTACTACGCTTCGTCCGACACCCGGCTGCACGTGGCCACCAGCACGGTGGACCGCCTCGTGGACTACTGCCTCCACACGGAGCCCGACGGCTTCCGCACCGGTCTCACGGTCGAGCGCCTGAACCGCCTCATCGACAAGAATCTGAACAATAACTAAAAAAGAAACCGCGTAATTATGGCTAAACTTTCTGAGAAAATCGGATATGCCCTGGGCGATGCCGCCGCCGGCGGAATCACCTGGAAGGTGATGTCCATCGCGTTCCCCCTCTTCTTCACCAACATCTTCGGCCTGACCGTGGCCGACACGGCCACGTTGATGCTGGTGGCGCGCCTCTTCGACGTCGTCACCGACCCGCTGATGGGAGTGCTGGCGGACCGCACCCGGTCCCGCTGGGGCACCTACCGCCCCTGGCTCATCTTCGGGGCCATCCCCCTGGGAGTCATCTTTGCGCTGCTGCTCTATACGCCCGACCTGGGCCCCGTGGGGAAGCGCATCTACGCCTACTCGCTCTACCTGCTGATGATGGCCGTCTATACGGCCGTGAACGTGCCGTACGGCTCGCTGCTGGGCGTGATGACCGCCGACGACAATGAGAAGAACCAGTTCTCCTCCTACCGCATGGTCGGCGCCTACGCGATGGGCTTCGTCACCCTGCTTTCCTTCCCCTACCTGCAGAAGATGGTGGGCGGCACGGAAGCGCACCAGTACGCCGTCGTGGGCGTGATCCTGGGCGCCATCGCGGCCCTGGGCTCGCTGGCCTGCGGCCTGCTCACGAAGGAGCGCCTGAAGCCCGTCCGGGCCGAGAAATTCTCCTTCAAGCCCTTCGGCGACCTGTTCCGCAACAAGCCGTGGATCTACCTCACGCTCGTGGGCATCTGCACCAACTTCTTCAACGGCTTCCGCTACGCCGTGGCCGGTTATATGCTGGAATACTGCCTGCACGGCGACGTCACCGTGTCGGGCCTCATCATCAACTATACGGTCTTCATGACCTTCGGCGAAGTCACCTGCATGATCTTCGGCGGCCTGTCGCCCAAATTCACGCGCTGGGCCGGCTCCAAGCGCCGCGCCTTCCGCCTGGCGGCGCTCATCTGCGCCGTCACCTCCGTCGCCTTCTTCTTCATCCCGATGGACCCGAAGTTCATCTGGCTGATGGTCGCGATGGTCATCCTCACCTCCGTCGGCATCGGCCTCTATTCCCCGCTCCTCTGGTCGATGTACGCCGACGTGGCGGACTTCGCCACCGAGAAGAACGGTACCTCCTCCACGGGCCTCATCTTCTCCTCCGGCACGATGGCCCAGAAGTTCGGTTCGGCCATCTCCGGCGCCCTCGTGGCGATGCTGCTGGGCTTCTCCGGCTTCATTTCGGGCACCGATCCCGCCACGGGGCAGGCGGTGGTCACCATCACCAACGAGCCCGCGGTGTGCAAGATGATCTGGAGCCTGTTCTCCCTCTTCCCCGCCGCCTTCGCCCTGCTGATCGTTTTCCTGCTCCATCTCTACCCCATCAAGAAATAAACATCTCCATCCGGATATGAACAAGACCTACGGACATTTCGACGACGCCGCCCGCGAATATGTGATCACCGATCCCGCCACCCCGTGGCCGTGGATCAACTACCTGGGCAGCGAAGACTTCTTCTCCCTGATTTCCAATACGGCGGGCGGCTACTGCTTCTGCCGGGACGCCAAGTTCCGCCGCATCCTGCGCTACCGCTACAACGGCGTCCCGATGGACGACGGCGGCCGCTATTTCTATGTCCGCGAAGAGGACGGCAGCGTCTGGAATCCGGGCTGGAAGCCCTGCAAGACCCCGCTGGACGCGTATGAGTGCCGCCACGGCATGGGCTATACGCGCATCGCGGGCGAGCACAAGGGCCTGCGCGCCGAGGTGCTCTTCTTCGTCCCGCCGGGACGCCGCTGCGAGGTCCACAAGCTCACGCTGACCAACAAGGGCGCCGCCGCGCGCGACTTCAAGCTCTTCTCCTTCGTGGAATGGTGTCTCTGGAACGCCGCCACGGATATGGAGAACTTCCAGCGCAACCTGTCCACCGGCGAGGTGGAGATCGAGGGCAGCACGCTCTACCACAAGACCGAATACCGCGAACGCCGCGACCATTACGCCTTCTACGGCGTCAACGCCCCGGTCGACGGCTTCGACACCGACCGCGAGTCCTTCATCGGGATGTACAACGGCTTCGACGCGCCGCAGAACGTCCTCGCCGGCCGGGCCACGGACTCCGTGGCGCACGGCTGGAGCCCGGTCGCCTCGCATTTCTTCCGCCTGCACCTGGAGCCCGGCGAGAGCCGGACGCTCATCTTCGTGCTGGGCTACATCGAGAATCCTGCGGAGCAGAAATTCGCCGCCGACGGCAGCATCGACAAGACCCGCGCGCACGAGCTGCTCGCGGCCTTCGACAGCGAGGCCAAGGTGGACGCCGCCTTCGCGGCGCTGAACCGCTACTGGGACGACCTGCTGAGCCGGTTCCACGTCGAGAGCGGCTGCGCCGAGCTCGACCGGATGGTCAACATCTGGAACCAGTACCAGTGTATGGTCACCTTCAATATGAGCCGCAGCGCGAGCTTCTTCGAGAGCGGCATCGGCCGCGGCATGGGCTTCCGCGACTCCAACCAGGACCTGGCCGGCTTCGTCCACCAGATCCCGGAGCGCGCCCGCCAGCGCATCCTGGACATCGCCGCCACGCAGTTCGCCGACGGCGGCTGCTACCACCAGTACCAGCCGCTGACCAAGCGCGGCAACAACGGCATCGGCGGCGGCTTCAACGACGATCCCCTCTGGCTCATCTTCGGCACGGTCGCCTACCTCAAGGAGACGGGCGATTTCAGCATCCTGGACGAGCCGGTGCCGTACGACAACGAACCCGGCACGGAGGTCTCCCTGCTGGAGCACCTGCGCGTCAGCTTCGAACACGTGGTCAAGCACCGCGGGCCGCACGGCCTGCCGCTGATCGGCCGCGCGGACTGGAACGACTGCCTCAACCTCAACTGCTTCTCCAACAACCCGGACGATTCGTTCCAGACCACGGAGAACAAGAGCACGGGCTCCAAGGCCGAATCGCTGATGATCGCCGGCCTGTTCGTCTATGAGGGCAAGGAATACGCCGCCCTCCTGCGCCGCCTCGGCAAGGACGCGTCCGCCGCGGAGGCGGCCGTCAAGGAGATGGAGGCCGCCATCCGCCAGCACGGCTGGGACGGCGAATGGTTCCTGCGCGCCTACGACTACTTCGGGCGCAAGATCGGTTCGCACGAGAACGAAGAGGGCCGGATCTTCATCGAGAGCCAGGGCTGGTGCACGATGGCGCGCATCGGCGCGGAGGAAGGCCTCTGCGACCGCGCGCTGGACAGCGCCAAGCGCCTGCTGGACAGCCAGCACGGTCTGGTGCTGAACCAGCCCGCCTACACGCGCTACTTCATCGAATACGGCGAGATCTCCTCCTACCCGCAGGGCTACAAGGAGAACGCGGGCATCTTCTGCCACAACAATCCCTGGGTCATCATCGGCGAAGCCCTCGCGGGCCGTGCCGCCGACGCCTGGGAGCACTACAGCAAGATTTCGCCCGCCTTCATCCAGGACCAGGACCTGCACAAGGTGGAGCCGTATGTCTATTGCCAGATGGTCGCCGGCAAGGACGCCGCGCGTCCGGGCGAAGGCAAGAACAGCTGGCTCACCGGCACGGCCGCCTGGAACTGGCATACGGTCACCGAATTCCTCCTCGGCATCCATCCCGACTACGACGGACTCCGGATCGAACCCTGCCTGCCTGCGGACCGCTTCCCGTCCTACCGGGTCGTCCGGCGTTTCCGCGACGCGGAATACGACCTGACCATCCGCAACACGGGCCGCGGCGGCAGCCGGTTCATCCCGTACAGCCCCGGAAAGCACCGCCTCGAAATCGAACTGTAGCACGCTTCCACCTGTCTTCTTTCAGATAGCAGATATTCGCTTACATCGCGGATATTTGCTATCTTTGTATGCATATAACCAATCGGACAAGCATATGTCAACCAAAGGAAAAATCATCGCCTGGGTCGTCGGCATCCTGCTGGTGGCAGCCGCGCTGACGTGCTACTTCAAGTTCTTCTTCGTATTCGGCGAAGGCGTCAAGGCCGGTGAGCTCAACCAGCTCGTCTACAAAGGCTGGGTCTGGAAGACCTACGAAGGCCGCCTCATCCAGGCCGGCTTCAAGAGCGGCGGCAAGAACGGCGGCAGCCTGCAGTCCAACGAGTTCAACTTCTCCGTCGTCAGCAAGAGCGTGGCCGATTCGCTGATGCTCTGCAGCGGCAAGACCGTCGAGCTCCACTACAAAGAATACAACGGCGTCCTCCCCTGGCGCGGTATGCAACGTTACATCGTGGACAAGATCATTTCTATTTCTCCGGCTGAGGAGACCACGCAGATTCCGGTCCTGACCGGCGCCGAGACGCTATGAGCGCCGCGCTGATCCTGCTCGTCGCGGGCGTGTTCGCGACCCATCCGGCCGGCAACCCCGGCGCACGTATGCTCACGGTGGCCGAGTCGGTCGGCCAGGGCCAGCGCTCCGTCACCCCGGAGCAGGTCCCGTTATTCTGGACCGCCGACAGCCAGCTGACCAAGGAGCGCCCCGAAAGCGAGCCGCCCACCTGGTCCCTGCCCGTGCCCGAAGGGCCCGGCATCGTGTACGGAGAGTCCGTCAGCCGCAACGAATTCGGCATCGACGGCGGCGTCTTCCCCGCCCCGGACGGCCAGCGCCTGGCCGTCTACCGCAAGGACGAGTCCGCCGTCACGCTCTATCCGCTCTACGACATCACGTCCCGCACCGGCGGCGCCCAGCTGATCCGCTACCCGATGGCGGGGATGGCGTCGGAGCACGTTTCCGTGTGCGTCACGGACCTCAACGGAAATATCCTCAGCACGCTGCAGGTCAGCGACTTCGACGAGGAGCGCTACCTGACGGGCGTGACCTGGTCGCCGGAAGGCAAATACCTCTTCGTGCAGGTGCTCGACCGCGCCCAGCACGAGATGCACCTCAATATGTACCGCACCGACGACGGCAGCTTCGTGCGGACGGTCCTCACCGAGCACAACGACGCCTGGATCGAGCCGCTGGACCCGATCTACTTCGTGAAGGGGAGCTATGAGTTCCTCTACCGCACGGACAACCGCGACGGCTACCGCAACCTCTATCGCTGCGACACGCTCGGCCATGTCGAGCGCTTCACGGCGGTCGATGCCGACGTGGCCTACGTGGCCAACGACGGCAAATACGTCTATTACACGTCCGCGGAGGTCTCGCCCGTCGAGAACCACCTCTTCCGGATGCCGCTGCGCAAACGGCTCTTCGACAAGAAGCCCCGGCGCCTGACGCCCGAGGAGGGCTGGCACCGGATCTCGATGTCGCCCGACTGCAGCAAGTTCATCGACCGCTACAGCTCCTTCAACGTCCCGGGCGTCACGCAGGTGCGCGCCGCGGACGGCAAGCTGCTGGAGCACGTCCTGACCGCCCTCGACCCGCTGGACGAGTACGCCCAGTGCCAGGTCGAGCTGGGCACCACCCCGTCGGCGGACGGGCTCTACGACAACTACTACCGCCTCTTCTATCCCCGTGATTTCGATCCGGCCAGGAAATACCCCCTCATCGTCTACGTCTACGGCGGTCCGCACTCCCAGATGGTCAACGACTCCTGGCTGGGCGGCATCCGGATGTGGGAGATGCTGATGGCCCAGCGCGGCTATGTGGTCTATGTGCAGGACAACCGCGGCACGCAGAACCGCGGCGCCGCCTTCGAGAAGGCGATCAACCGCCGCTGCGGCACCGCCGAGGTCGAAGACCAGATGGCGGGCATCCACGCACTGCTGGACCGCGCCCCCTGGATCGACCGCTCGCGCATCGGCGTCCACGGCTGGAGCTACGGCGGCTTTATGACGCTCTCGCTCGCGACCCGCAACCCCGGCTTCTTCAAGGTCGCCGTGGCGGGTGGCCCGGTTATTGATTGGCAGTGGTACGAAGTGATGTATGGAGAACGTTATATGGACACGCCCCTGAGCAATCCGGAAGGATTCGCCGAGGCCTCGCTGATCCCGCGCGCGAAGGACCTGACCGGCCGCGTGCTGATCTGCCAGGGCGTGCTGGACGGCACCGTGGTGCCGCAGCACTCGCTGAGCTTCGTGCAGGCCTGCATCGAGGAGGGCGTCCCCGTGGACTGGTTCCCCTACCCGATGGACGAGCACAATATGCGCGGCAAGGCGCGCGTGCATCTCTACGAGAAAATCACGGACTACTTCGAACAGTATCTATGATGAAAAAGACCCTGACCGCGGCGCTCACGCTGCTGCTCGCAGCCGCGCCGCTCTTCGCCCAGACCAAGGCGGAGACCAAGCTGTACAACAAGACCCTGTCGAAGCCCACCCTGGAGGCTTTCGACAAGTTCCTCAAGAAATACCCTTCCTCCGTCTATGCGGCCGAAATCGCGGCCCGCAAGGACACGCTGCTGAACATCTCGCCCTACAGCGAGGAGCAGGCCGCCGCGATCGCGGCGGAGCTGCTGCCCGGCGGCGCCTCCTTCCGCGCCGTCGCCGACCGCCGCGAGGCCGTGGACCGCATCTATGCGCTCTGCCTGGACGGCGAGGGCCTGGCGATGGACCAGGTCCGCATCGTCACGCTGGAGAAGGGACGCAACGCCTGGAGCGTGACCGGCACCTATGACGCGCCGGCCGCCGACGCCGAAGGGATGGCGGCACGCGCCTTCGCGGACGGCACGCAGACCTTCAACGTGCGCGGCACGCGCTTCCTGCGCTTCAACTACCTGATGCGCTCGGAGGACGGTGCGCAGCAGGCCTATGTCGCCGCCGCCTACGCCCCGCAGACCGACGAGTTCGGCTGCGTGTCGTTCCGCGGCAAGGACATCCGCAGCGGTGAGGAGGCCTACCGCATCTCCGGCCGTTCCGACGAGGCGCTGCTCAGCGGGATGGACCGTCCGTGGATGCGCCTGCTCCTCAAGGACATCCAGGACAATCCCTGCCTGGAGGCCGTCCCGGAGAACATCTGGCTGACCGACGCCGCCATCGAGTGGTGGCTGGAGCAGAATCCGGGCGCGCTGACCGACGCCACGCGCCTCAAGTGCAACATCCTCCAGCAGGAGAGCTCGCTCGTGGAGGAATTCGCCAAGGCCAAGGGCAAGAAGAACTCCGGCAAATACACCGCCGCGATGTTCGACCACCGCGGCTACACCGTGATCGTGGCCTACCAGAAGGCGGACGACAACTACATCCTCGCCTGGGCGGAACCGGAGTGCAAGGACCACTACCGCGACCGCCTGCTCAACAGCATCGCCTTCGACGATGCCAGCACCCTGGCGATGTCCTACTACCACGGCAACCGGGCGTTCAAATACCACCTCAACCTCACGTCCAAATCCATCCGCCGGAAATAGCCTATTCCGTTCCGGAAAGGCCGGATCGTGCAGCGCAGATGCCGTCAAGGAATTCTTCCGGCGTATAGACGGGAAGCGTGGCGTAGCCCCGGAAATGACGGATATTGTTGGTGATGATGCAGTCGCAGTTGCCAAAGTCCGCACAGGACATCTGCATGGCATCCTCAAAATCAGGACAGGCAGACCGCAGGGCATTGTAGATATCCATATCAATCACCGGAAGGACATAGTATTTCTTGAACAGGACGCCAACAATATCGACAGCGCGTTCCTTGTCCACATTTTTCTGGAGGACATAAACCAGATTGGCTACAGACAGGCTGGAGAAACAGAGGCGGGTCTCTTCATTTCCAATAGCCAGAATCTTCCGGGACGCATCGGTGGACGGCCGATCCGGAAGCAGGGCGTCCAACAGGACATTCGTATCCAGGAAAATCTTGTTCATTTCGCGAGGATGCTTGCCAGGCGGTCATCTTCGTCCAGCTCCGCCTTCGTAAAGGGGCGGAGCTCCCTGGACAGCGCCAGGATCCATTCCGGAACAGCATCCGGAATCTCCACGTCCGGGAACCGGAAAGCTCCCACATAGGATTCGACAGCCCTTTCAACCAGTGCGTTCAGGCTGATGTTCTGCTCCCGGGCCTTGCGCCTTGCCCGATTCAGCAAGACGGAGTCGAAACGGAAAGCGGTCTGCGTCTTTCGGATATGCATCTCCATATTCCTCTTTTTTTGCAAAGGAAAGCAAAATGTATAACAAAAACAAATATTGTTATACTGTTTATCCAAACGGATACAAAAAACCGGACCCTGCGAGGGGCCCGGTTTTTTTATTGTCAGTCGGAGACTAGAGCTCGCGGAACTTGGCGGCGGTAATCTTGGTGGCCTTCAGGGTGATGGTCTCCTTGATCTTGTCGAGCACCTTGCGGTCCTCGACCTGCTCGACGATACGCTCGACCTGCTTCTGGTCCTGGAGCATATTGACGGCCATTTCCTTCACGACCTCGTCAGGGACGTTGCCGATGCCGTACATCGCGTACTGGTAGCGGGCGAAGGCCTCGGCCTGCTCGGTCAGGTCCTTCTCCTCGACCTTGAAGCCCCACTTCTGCATCAGGGAGCCACGGACGAGCTGCCACTTGAAGTCCTCGGCGAAGCCCGGGAAATCCTTCTCCACGTCCTCGGCCGTGAGCTTGCCGCCGTTGGCCTCGACGAGCCAGCGCTTCAGGAAAGCCTCAGGCAGCTGGACGTCGGCCTTGGCGATGTAGAAGTCGCGGATGTCCTTGGTCAGGCGCCACTCGGCTTCGTTCTTGTACTGGGCCTTCAGACGCTCGGAGACCTCCTTGTCGAGCTCTTCGTCGGACTTGGCCTCCTGGCCCTCCTCCTTGTGCTCCTCGTAGTATTTCTTGAGGTTCTCGATCATCGGGGCCTTGTCCTTGGCCGCCACGGAGACGGTATAGGAAGGCACGGTGTCGGCGGCCTCCACCTCGACGTTGATCTCCGGGCTCAGGCCCAGGTCGAACACGAAGGTGAAGTCCTTGCCGTCTTCCCACTCGACCTCGGGCTGGTTCGCGGAAGCGAGGGGCTCGCCCAGGATGCGGAGTTTCTTCTCGGTGATGTGCTGGTCAAGGGCCTGGCCGATCACCTGGTTGACGGATTCGACGAGCGCCTGCTCGCCATAGACGCGCTTGATCAGGGACGCAGGGACCATACCCTTGCGGAAACCCTTGAATTCGGCAGTGCGGCGACGGTCTGCCAGTTTCTTCTTCTCAATTTCTGCGTAGTCGGCCGCTGCGACTTCGATGGTGAGCTCCCGGTTGAGAGCATCGATTTTCTTTTCGTTTACTTTCATACTCAACAGTTATCTATTTTTTCTTTGATTTTCTTTCGGGATAGACGACGCGCTCGTGGTGGATCTGGGCCAGATACTGCTTGAGCGTGTCCTTGACCGTGCCGAGCTCGCTGATCGAGATGTCGGCGTGTTCGAACTGCCCCTCCTCCATCTTGCCGGCCACGATGCGCTCCACGAAGTCGGAATACGCCTCCGGCGTGAATTCCTTGAGCGTGCGGGAAGCCGCCTCGACGCTGTCGCAGAGCATCAGGATGATCTGCTCCTTGGTCACGGGCTTGATGCCCTCGTAGCGGAACTCCTCGATGCGGGCGGGGTCGCCGCCGGCCTGCAGGTACTGGCTGTAGAAGTAGCCGGTGACCGTGGTGCCGTGGTGGCTGCGGATGAAGTCGATGAGGGCCTCGGGCAGGCGGTGCTTGCGCGCCCGCTCCACGCCCTCGGGGACGTGGCGGATGATTTCCCGGGCGCTCTGCTCGGGAGTCAGTCCTTCGTGATATCCGTGCGTCCCGTCGTGCGGGACGAGCGATTCGTTCTCAATGAAACAGAGCGGGTTGTAGAGCTTGCCGATGTCGTGGTACAGCGCGCCCGCGCGCACCAGGTCGGCGTTGGCGTAGACCGCCCGCGCGACGGTGTCCGCCATATTCATCACCTGCAGCGAATGCTGGAAGGTGCCCGGCGCCTTCTGCTCCAGCTCCCGGATCACCCGGTTGGAGACGTCGCAGAGCTCGATCAGCCGGGAATTGGACACCAGGTTGAAGATGCGCTCGAAGAGGTAGACGAGCGGATAGCCCGCCACCGTGAGCATCGAGCCGATGAAGAGGCTCAGCAGCGCCGTCCAGACGTTGCCCGTCACGAGGTCCGTGGCGCGGAAGCCCAGGTAGGTCAGCGCCAGCACCCCGAAGGTGATCAGCGCCGTGATGAACTGCTTCCAGCCGCGGTTGAAGCGGCGGAAAGCCAGGATGGCGACCATACCCGCCACGAAGAACATCACGAAGAGCACGGCGCCGTCGTGGCTGAAGATCAGCAGCGGCAGCAGCGATACGACATAGACCGGCACCACCACGCGGTTCTTCATAAAGTCCTGCAGGAGCAGGGCCACAAGCGTGAAGGGGACGAAATAGAGCGCCTTCTCGTTGACCCGGATCAGGATCAGCGCGGCCAGGGCGCCCAGGAGGAAGACGACCACCAGATACGGGAAGCGGTTGTCTTCGAAGATCTTCGGATTGTTGAAATAGATGGACAGGTACAGCAGGACCGTGATGCCCAGGGCGATCAGGAGGTTGCCCAGCAGCATCAGGAACGGCGGACCGGTGTAGCCCATATTCGCCTCGAACTCGCGCTTATAGGAGTCGAGCATCTGGGCGATCTCCGCCGTCACGATCTCCTGCTCCTGCACGATGAGCTGCCCCGCCGTCACATAGCCCGACGTGGGCGAAATGCTGGTCACGGACTCGGCGTGGACCAGGGCCGTGGTCTGCTCGTCGTAGATCAGGTTCGGCACCAGCAGGTCGTAGGCGCCGGTGGCGCGCAGGACCGAGTCGACATTGACGAGGGACACCTCGGACAGGTCGGCGAGCAGGCGCGCGCGGGCCTCGCGGAGGTGGAACACCTCGGAAGCCGGATATTTCACGGCGCGCTTGTCGCGCTGGACATAGAGCACCTCCGGCGTAGCGGTATGGCGCCGGCCGTTCTCGTCGGCCAGGATGCCCTTCTGGTAGAGGGCGCGCATCGCGGAGACCGTGGCGCTCCGCAGGGAGCCCAGGTCGAGCCGCTCGGCGGCACGGAGGTTGCGCGTGACGATGTCGTCGGAATATTTGTAGTACGGGATGGCCTCGGTGGAGGCGTTGCCCCGCTCCGCCATCAGCTGCTCCTCGGTCTTGTAGATCGGGAAGTCGAACTGCGCGTACAGCGTCTCATACTTCCAGGTCCGCCCCTTCCGGTAGTCGTAGGCGAACTTGGCGCTCCTCGGCATCAGCAACACCAACAGGAGGAATGCGATACCGAGCGGGACGAGTATGCGGACGAGCGGATTCTTGTTCATCGGGCGGCTATTTGAAAGGGCTGCCCGCCTCGCGGGCGATGTAGCTGTAGGTCAGGCGGTCCAGCAGGCGCGGGAACAGACGGTGCAGCAGCACGGTCGCGCGGCCCAGCAGGGTCAGCGTGACCTGCGAGCGGCGGTGGCGCAGGGCGCGCGACAGGCGCGCCGCGCAGGCTTCCGCGCTCATCAGGCTGCCTTCGTCCAGCGGCGTCTCGCCCTGGGCGGAGCCGTCGGCGGTGAGCGCCGCGTTGCGGACGTTGGAAGCGGTGTAGCCCGGGGCGAACACAAGGACGTTGAGCCCGTCCTTGAGGTGCTCGATGCGGACCGTGTCCAGGAAGCCGCGGATCGCGTACTTGGAGGCGCTGTAGCCGGTCCGCGCCGGCAGCGCGGAATAGCCGGCGATGGAGATCACGCCCACGACGGAGCCTTTGGTCTCCAGCAGATACGGGAGCGCGAACTTGGTGCAGTTGACCGTGCCCCAGAAGTTCACGTCCATCAGGCGGCGGATCACCTGCAGGTCGAGGTCCTTGAACATCGCCCGCATCGAGATGCCGGCGTTGTTGACCAGGATGTCGATACGGCCGAAACGCGCAACCGCGGCCTCAATAAGGGCGCGGCAGTCATTTTCGAGGGTCACATCGCATTTTACGCAAAGGACCCGGTCCGGGGGTGCGACCGACGGGGCCAGCGCCTCCAGCTTGTCGAGGGACCGCGCGGCCATCACGACCCGCGCGCCCTCGCTGCCGAATTGACGGGCGGAAGCCAGTCCGATGCCCGAGCTGGCTCCCGTCACGATAATTACCTTGTCCTGCAGACTGATCATTTATTTAATCGTCATCTCGGCGATGTCGTCGCCGTCGTAGAGACCGGCGTCGAGCTTGGCCTTGATTTCCTTGAATGCCTTGAGGGTGTATTCCACGTCCTCCATCGTGTGGGCGGCCGTGGAGACGATGCGGAAGATGATCATGCCCTTCGGGATCACCGGGTAGATGACCATCGAGCAGAAGATCTTGTAGTTCTCGCGCAGGTCCTTGGCCATCTTGGTGGCCTGGGCCACACCGCCGAAGATGTGGACCGGCGTCACGCAGGCCTGGGCCTCGCCGATGTCGAATCCTTCCTTCTTGAAGCCGTCCTGGATGGCGTGGGTGATCTGCCAGCACTTGGCGCGGAGCGCATCGCCCTCCGGGGAGTCGATGATCTCCATCCGCTTCATATTGCCGATCACGAGCGGCATCGGGAGCGACTTGGCGTACATCTGCGAACGCATGTTGGCGCGCAGGTAGTTGATGATCTTGTGGGGACCGGCGACGAAGCCGCCGATCGAGGCCATCGACTTGGCAAAGGCGCCGATATAAAGGTCGATGTCGTCCATGCAGCCGAGCTGCTCGGACGTGCCGCGTCCGTGGGCGCCGAGCAGGCCGAAGCCGTGGGCGTCGTCGATCAGGATGCGGAACTTGTATTTCTTCTTCAGGGCCGCGATCTGGTCCAGGATGCCGAGCGCGCCGGTCATACCGAACACGCCTTCGGTGATCAGCAGCACGCCGCCGCCGTTCTCCTCGGCCACCTGGCAGGCGCGGGCGAGCACCTTCTCGCAGTCCGCGATGTTGTTGTGGCGGTATTTATACTTCTCGCCGATGTGCAGGCGGATGCCGTCCAGCAGGCAGGCGTGGCACTCGGCGTCATAGACGATGACGTCGTGGCGCGCCGTGAGCGCGTCGATCGTGGACACGATGCCCTGGTAGCCGAAGTTGTAGAGGAACGCGTCCTCCTTCTTCTCGAATCTGGCGAAGGTCTGCTCGAGCTGCTCGTGGTAGCGGGTGTGGCCGCTCATCATCCGGGCGCCCATCGGGTAGGCAAGGCCCCACTGCGCCGCGGCGTCGGCGTCCGCCTTGCGGACGGCCGGGTGGTTGGCCAGGCCCAGGTAGTTGTTGAGGCTCCAGTTGAGCACCGGGGTGCCGTTGAACGTCATATGGGGGCCGAGCTCGCCTTCCAGGCGGGGGTACATATAGTAGCCGAAGCCCTGCTCGAAGTATTGGCCGATCGGGCCGCCGCTGTCGCGTTCGATCCTGTCGAAAATATCTAACATAGTCTTTGTAAACTAATTAAGCGTCGATATTGGCGTAGTGTGCGTTCTCCTCGATGAACTGGCGGCGGGGCGGGACGTCGTCGCCCATCAGCATCGAGAACGTCCGCTCGGCGGCGGCTGCGTTGTCGATGGTGATCTTGCGCAGACGGCGGCGGGACGGGTCCATCGTGGTCTCCCACAGCTGGACGTCGGACATTTCACCGAGACCTTTGTAGCGCTGCACCGTGTAGCCCTTGTCGCTGCCCTTGCCGAGACGCAGGGCGGCTTCTTCGCGCTGCTCCTCGGTCCAGCAGTAGACTTCCTCCTTGCCCTTCTTGACCAGGTAGAGCGGCGGGGTCGCGAGATAGACGTAGCCGTTCTTGATCAGGTCGAACATATAGCGGAAGAAGAAGGTCAGGATCAGGCAGGCGATGTGGGAACCGTCCACATCGGCATCGGTCATGATGACCACCTTGTGGTAACGGAGCTTGCTCAGGTCCATATGCTTCTCGCCGGTCTCATCCTCCATCGCCACGGTCACGCCGAGGGCGGTGTAGATGTTGCGGATCTCCTCGGAGTCGAAGGCGCGGTCGCCGGAGGCCTTCTCTACGTTGAGGATCTTGCCTCGGAGCGGAAGGATGGCCTGCGTCTTGCGGTCGCGGCCCTGCTTGGCCGTACCGCCTGCGGAATCACCCTCCACCAGGAAGAGCTCGCACTTCTCGGGATCGCGTTCGGAGCAGTCCGCAAGCTTGCCGGGCATCCCGGCGCCGCCGAGCGGCGACTTGCGCTGCACCATCTCGCGCGCCTTGCGGGCGGCGGCGCGGGCCGTGGCGGCCAGCACGATCTTGTCGATGATGGTCTTGGCGAATTTGGGGTTCTCCTCGAGATAGATATCCATCGCGGCGGCGGTAGCCTGGGACACGGCGGAGGTGGCCTCAGGGTTGCCGAGCTTGGTCTTGGTCTGGCCTTCGAACTGCGGCTCCGCCACCTTGACGGAGATCACGGCCGTGAGGCCCTCGCGGAAGTCTTCCGGAGCGAGCTCGCCCTTGAACTTGTCCAGGAGCTTGTTCTTCTCGGCATACTGCTTCAGGGAGCGGCTCAGGCCCATCTTGAAGCCCTGCAGGTGCGTACCGCCCTCGATCGTGTGGATATTGTTGACGTAGGAGTAAATCTTCTCGGAATAGCCGTTGTTGTACTGCAGCGCGATGTCGATCGGGATGATCTTGTCGGAGGTCACGCAGATCGGCTGCGGGATGATCGTCTGGGCGCCGGCGTCGAGGTAGTTGATGAACTCGCTCAGACCCTGCTCGGAATAGAACATCTCGCTGCGGAAGACCTTGCGGCCGGTGGCCTTGGACTCGCCGGCGGCGTCCACCTCGAATTCGTCCACGAGCTCGCGCTCGTCGGTCAGGCGGATATGGATGCCCTTGTTGAGGAATGCCAGCTCGCGCAGACGGGCGGCCAGGGTCTCATAACGGTAGACCGTGGTCTGGGTGAAGATGGTCGGATCGGGATGGAAGGTGATCACGGTGCCGGAGTCGGAGGACTCGCCCACCACTTCCACCGGTCCGAGGGGCTTGCCCTTGGAGTAGTGCTGCTCGAAGATCTTGCCTTCGCGGTGCACTTCCGCGGTGAGGGCGTCGGACAGGGCGTTCACGCAGGAAACACCCACACCGTGCAGACCGCCGGACACCTTGTAGGAAGACTTGCTGAACTTGCCGCCGGCGTGAAGGACGGTGAGGACCACCTCCAGGGCGGAGCGGTGCTCCTTCTCGTGCATACCGGTCGGGATACCGCGGCCGTTGTCCTGCACGCGGATGGAGTTGCCCTCGAGGATGCGGACGTCGATCGTGTCGCAGAAGCCGGCCATGGCCTCGTCGATACTGTTGTCCACCACCTCATAGACCAGGTGGTGCAGACCGCGCTCGGAGATGTCGCCGATATACATCGAAGGGCGCTTGCGCACGGCTTCCAAGCCTTCAAGCACCTGAATACTGTTTGCGGAATACTGCTCTTCCGCGAGCTTCATATCTTCTTTTTCAATCATCTTGGATCAGTATCTCTTAAAATCCGTCAAAGGTACGAAAAATATCGGGATTTACCTAAAGTTTGAGGCTCAAACCGACGGTCAGGTAAGGGCCTTTCTCGACGAATCCCGGCGCCCGTTCGATGGCCATGCCGAGGAGGTTGCCCGCCTCGCCCCAGACCGTCCAGCGGTCGTCGATGCGGTACTCGCCCGTCAGGCCGACGTTGGCGTAGCCGGCGATCCAGGCGCCGTCCTTCGCCAGGGACATCCGGCCGGAGGCGGCCTCCACGAAGGCGCCCGCCCAGATGCGCTTGTCCCAATTATAGCGGCCACGCACGTCGGCCGTGAATGCCGGCGGCGCATAGGCGGCGGAGCTGCCGTAGATGCGGCGGTAGGCATAGGCGACGGCGCCGTCCAGCTCCAGCCGCTCGTCCTTCCAGGACAGGCTGGCCTGGCCGAAGGCCTCCTTGTAGTCCATCGCGACCACGCCGTAGAGCCTGGCCATCGGCATCCCGGAATAGGAGCCGTAGCCCGCCTCGAGTTCATACTGCAGGCGCGTGCCCCAGTGGCCCTGGAGACCGCCGTAGATGCGCAGTTTCTCGCGCGAGATGGAGGCGGAAGCCGCCGAACGCATCGCGAAATGGTTGAGCTGCTTGATAGCATAGTGGCTCTCGAGGTTCTGGCCGCCGCGGACGCCGGCATAGAGCTCCAGGTCCGCTTCCAGGATCGCCAGGCGCGCCTTCACGTCCGGCGCGAAGGTAATGAGCCCGGAGCGGTTCTTGACCGAATAGTCGATGCGCACGCCGGCATCCAGCCGCACCGGTCCCAGCAGGAAGTCCAGATGGGGCTTGACCGAGGCGAGCATCGCGACGACCTTGGCGCCGAACATCTCGCCGAAGACGACGACGTTCGGCGTGCCGTCGTTCGAAACCGAGCGCAGTGCGTCCGTCTCGAAGAGGCCGTCGATCAGGAAGCCGTATTTGCCCTGGAGGACCGGTCCGACGGACAGGCCCACGCGGAAGTTGTTCTCGCCGTTCTTGCTGCCGAAGCCCGCCGGCAGGCTGTTGTCGCCGGAATAGCGGTAGCGCACGTCGAAATCATAGAAGAAGCGGCTGCCCGGACGCTCCCGGGACTGCACGCGGCCCGCCAGGATGGCGGAATTGAAGGCCGAACGGAAGGCAGGATTAGCGCCATTCATCCCGGCGAAGATGCCTTCGTAGCCGAACTGGTAGGACAGGCGCGACGCTTCCGTCAGATACTGGCCACCCACCCGCGCACGGGCGGTGAGGTCGCGGCCGCCGAAAGTCCCGTCCACGCCGCGGCGGCTATACTTGCCGGCATATCCGCCCGCCTCGGCGAAGACGCCGATGGCGAAATTCGGCTCCTGGAGCATCTGCCAGGCCAGCTCGAACTGCGGGCGGAACGCATAGCCCGCCCCGGCGCGCAGATAGAGCGTGTTCCCGTCGTAGAGCCGCGCCTCCGGCGTCACCGCGATGCGGTACGGGGCGAACTCGTAGGAGCCCTTGTAGGGCGTCTCGAAGACGGAATAATCGAAGTCATAGTCGAAGCGGTACAGCGAATCGGGCACCTGCAGGGCCGGGCCCTGCTTCTGGAAGTCCGCGAAACGGGTGACGTAGTCGTTGGTCACCTGCACCGACTGGTTAATGTTCTGCGCCGCGAGAGGCGCGCCCATCGCCACGCAGGCAATGATGGTCAAATATTTGTGTTTCATAATTCTACTCTTGGATTAAAGTGGACAGGCGCTCCAGACGCATCCGCACGGTGTCGGAGATGTCGTCGGCGCCGGACGCCGGCTCGTAGCCGTCCCGGATGCTCTCGAAGGTGGCCTTGGCCTGGGCGTACTGGCCGCGCTCGGCGAAGGAGTCCGCCAGCACGATGTAGGCCCGGGCCAGCCAGTAGGACTGGTCGCCGGCCTTCTGGGAGAAGGCATAGACCTCGTCGCCCACGGCGTCGAACTTGCCCGCGTCGTAGAGCGACTGGATCACCATATACTTGGACTCGGCGCCGATGGCCGTCGAAGGATCCGCGCTCAGCTGGCGGAACAGGCTGAGCGCCTGGTCGCGCCGGGAAGAAGCCAGGCTGGCCTTGGCCTTGATGTAGGTAGCCTCCTGCTTCAGGTCCGCGGCGAGGCCGCGCTGGGCCGTGACTTCGTCGGCCGCCGCGATGGCCGCCGCGTAGTCCTTGCAGCGGTAGGCGGCGCGCATCATACCCGCCCGGGCGGTCAGCCGGTTGGCGTCCATCCGGGCCGAATTGAGCAGCGTCTCATAGCCCGTGAAGGCATCCTGATAGCGTCCCAGGGCGTAGGAAAGGTCGGCGTAGCGCAGGCGCGCCATCTCCGAGAAGGAATACACCGATTCGCCGGAGGCGGCCGCCGCGTAGTGCTCCACGGCCTTCTCCTTCTCGCCGAGGGCGTTGTAGCACTCGGCCAGGTAGAACTCCGCCTGCGGCCGCTCGGCTGCGGTGGGATAGTCTTCGAGGTATTTGCGCAGCGTCACGGCAGCCTGCTGGTGGTTGCCCGCCAGGTAGAGCTGCTCGGCCGTGTTGAAGTACATCTTCTCGCGGTCGGCGTCGCTGCGGCTCTGCGCCAGGGAGTTCTCCTCCACGTACTGGAGGAATTTCTCCGGCTCGCGCCGGGCCGTGTAGATCGACTCGATGGCGGACATCGCCTCCTCGGCGTACTCGCTGTCGGGCATCAGGGAGACGACCTCCTTGTAGCTCTCCAGCGCCGCTTCGTAGTCGGACATATTGCGGCGCACCATGCCCAGGCCGATCAGCGCCCGCGCCACGTAGGTGTTGTCCTTCGTATTGTGGCGCAGCCGGGTGAAGGTGCGGACGGCGTCGTTGTTGTTCTTGAGGTCCATCTGCGCGCGGCCCAGCTCGTAGAGCGCCTCGTCGTAGAGCGCCACGCCGGGCGTGGCGTCCTCGATGTGCAGCAGCGTGGAGACCTTGCGGCGCTTGTCGCCGGCCAGGCCGTACGCGACCGCCTGCTGGTAGTACGGGTAGATGTTGTCCGGGCTGAAGAACTCCGTCATCACGCGCTGGTAGGAGGTGATGGCGGCCTTGTAGTCCCGGCGGGCGAAGTCGCAGTCCGCCCGGCGGTTCATCGCGTCTTCACGCGCGAGGCCGTCGCCGGAAGCGACATAGCTGTCGAACCAGCGGGCGGCGTTGGCGTAGTCCCCCGCCTTGAAGTAGCTGTAGCCGATGTTGTAGGGCAGCAGCTTGCCCTCGGCGTCGGCGTCCAGCGCCGCCGCGTTGTGCAGGTCGGTGAAGGTCTTCTGCGCGTCGGGATAGAAGCCGGCGCGGTAGCTCGCCTCGCCCATCCAGTACCGCGCGAGCTGGTTGAAGCGGTCGGTGCGCGGGACGTAGTAGGCCGTGGCCCGGAAGAACGGGATCGCGTCGCGGTAGGAGCCGCTCGCGAAGAGCTGCTCGCCGCGCAGGAAGTTGGCCTTGGTGTAGTTGTTGAGCATGTCGGGCGACAGCTCCTCGATGTTGTCGTAGGCCTCCACGGCGCCGGCGTAGTCCTTGTCCACGAGGGCCGCGAGGGCCATATAGCCGTAGATCTGGTCGCCGCGGGCCTTGGTGGACCAGCGCTCGATGTAGCGGGCGAAGCCCGACGTGTCCTTGTTGAGGTCGAAGACGAGCTTGGCGTAGTTGAACGCCGCGTCTTCCGTGATCTCGGGATCGAAGTCCACCGAAGACGCATCCTGGAACGCCTGCATCGCGGACACCTGGTCGTGGGTGCGCAGGTAGGCGTTGGCGAGGTGGTAGTTGGCGACCTGGCCCAGCGAATCCGAGCGGTCGCCCATCTTGGTGAAGTTCTCGATGGCGCCGGCGTAGTCGTCCACGGAATAGAGCACCGTGCCGGCGTAGAAGTAGTCCTTGCGGTTCATCCCCTCGTGGGAGAGGTCGTCGTAGTATTCGCGGGCCTTGTCCTTGTCGCCTTTGATCAGGTAGGCCTCGGAGAGCTGCCGCGCCACGCGCTCGCGCCGCCCGGCGGGCAGGGAGCCGTAGATGCGGGAGCCTTCGCGGATGACGAAGTCGTAGTTCTTCTGGTTGAACTCGCAGTCCACGATGTAGAAGTCCGTCAGCGCTTCGAAGCGCGGGTCGACCGAGGCCTTCCAGAAGTTGGCCTCCGCCTCGGCGAACTGCTTGTTCTCATAGAGCATAATGCCCGTGAAGTAGCGTCCCGGGGCCGTGTAGTCCGACTGCGGGAGCGACTCCAGCAGGGTCAGGAACTGGGACGCCTCGGCGTAGTGGCCCAGGCTGAAGGCGGAGTAGCCGCATTTGAAGATATATTCCGGGAGATCCTCTTCCGCCAGGTCCGAGGAGCTGACGAAGGAGAATTCCGAGGCGGCCTGCTGATACTTGCCCTGGTCGAAGAGGATCCGGGCCTGCTCGAAGTGCAGCACGCCGGACATCCGGGAGGACGGATAACGGAGCCTGTAGGCTGAAAGGAGCTCCGGATAGTCGTCGGTCTGCATCTTCAAGGCGCAGAGTACTTCATAAGCATCGCTCAGCGGATTGTCGGGCATCGACGCGAACAGAATCCGGGCCTGTTCGTACATCCCGTTCCCGTACAGGCGCATCGCCTGCTGCCAGGCCGGCACGTCCCCGGCGGGGGCGGCGGCCAGTCCGGGCGCTGCGAGCGCCGCGGCGAGAAGGGTGGTCACCAGTGTTTTCAGTCTCATATCTTATTCTGTTTCCAAGATTACAAATTTACTCATTTTTGCGCTATATTTGCAGGGAACATCCAACTTTTTCACCCTCTGTATGGAAGAAAACAGCGCTCCCCTCATTTCCTTCTCCGGCGCGGACATCCTCGGCGGAGAGGACAACATTGTCGTCTACGGTCTTGACCTGCAGGTCTATCCCGGCCAGATCGTCTACATCATCGGCAAGGTCGGCAGCGGCAAGACGTCGATTTTCCGCACGATCACGGCGGAAAACCCGCTCGCAAAGGGGTCCGGACAGGTTTGCGGCTACGACCTGAGGCGTCTTCGCGCAAAAGAGGTGCCACACCTGCGCCGCAAGCTCGGCGTCGTCTTCCAGGACTTCCAGCTGCTGATGGACCGCAGCGTGGAGGACAACCTCGCCTTCGTCCTCAAGGCCACCGGGTGGAAGGACGCTTCGGCCATCCACAAACGCATCGGCGAGGTGCTGGAGGCCGTGGATATGACCACCAAGGCGCACAAGATGCCGCACCAGCTCTCCGGCGGCGAGCAGCAGCGCATCGCCATCGCCCGCGCCATCCTCAACAACCCGGCCGTCATCCTGGCGGACGAGCCCACCGGCAACCTCGACGACGAGACGGCCGAGGGCATCCTCCAGCTCCTGCAGCGCATCAACCGGGAGCAGGGCGCGGCCATCGTGATGGTCACCCACAACCGCAACATCTGCACCCGTTTCCCGGGCCGCGTGTTCGAGACCCGCGACGAGGCCTGCCGCGAGATTACGCTATGACCCTGAAGCAGCGCTACGAAGCCATCCTCGGCTATTTCCGGGACAACGTCCCGATCGCCGAGTCGGAACTGCATTTCGACTCCCCCTACCAGCTGCTGGTGGCCGTCATCCTGTCGGCGCAGTGCACGGACAGGCGGGTGAATATGACCACGCCCGCCCTCTTCTCCGCCTACCCCACGCCCGAGGCGCTGGCGGAGGCGTCCGAGGAGGACGTCTTCGAGCTGATCCGCTCGATCTCCTACCCCAACAACAAGGCGCGCCACCTCGTCGGGATGGCGCGCAAGCTGATGTCCGACTTCGACGGCAAGGTCCCGTCCGACATCGACGCGCTGATGAGCCTGCCCGGCGTGGGCCGCAAGACGGCCAACGTGGTCGCCTCCATCACCTGGGGCGAGCCGGTCATCGCCGTGGACACGCACGTCTTCCGCGTCGCGCGGCGCCTGGGGCTCTCGCGCGGCACGACGCCCCGCGCCGTGGAGCTGGACCTGGAGAAGCACACGCCGGCGGAGCTCCGCCCCATCGCGCACCACTGGCTGATCCTGCACGGGCGCTACGTCTGCACGGCGCTGAAGCCGAAATGCGCCGAATGTCCCCTCACCGCCTGGTGCAAGGAGTTCGCGGAGAAATAGAAAAAGGGCCGGACGGATCCGGCCCTTTTCTGTTCGGGGAACCTGCTATTTTTTCTTGAAGAGGCCACCGAGGATACCTGTGGCGGTGCCGAGGAGGCCGCCGCCCGAACCGCCCTTGAGCGAGAGGAGGATGTCGTTGAGGTCGACATCGCCGTCCCCGTCGCGGTCGCGGATGATGGAGGAAAGGTTGCCCATCACCTGCGGGACGAGCCCGGAGAGCGTGCCGTTGAGGGCCGAGCCCAGGTTGAGTTTGTTCAGGACATTGGAAGTGAACAGTTTGCCGGCCAACTGGGTGACCGGACTGGATGCGGCGCTGGTCTTGCCGGAGAGGAGGGACTTGATGAGGTCCGCTCCGCCGGGCTTGGCCACGGTCTGGGTCAGGCTGCCGAGCACCGAAGAAGACATGCCCTCGATGAGTTTGCCCTGGGCATCCGCAGGCACTTGCACACCACCGACGGCGGCTTTGACCTGCTGCATGATAAGATCACTGATGTTTGCCATATGTGGTTGATTTAAGGGGTTATTGGCAGAACTGTTCCTTCAGCGAGGCGATCTTGGCGTCGGCGTCGTCGCCCTTGGCGCCGAAGTAGAATTTGATCTTGGGCTCCGTGCCCGACGGGCGGACGGACACGACGTCGCCGGCAGCGTCGAAGAACTGCAGGACGTTGGAGGACGGCTGGCCGGTCTTCTCCGGCTCGAGGTAGTCGATCACCTGCGTGACCGGCGAGCCGCAGAGCTCTTTCGGCGGGTTGGCGCGGAAGTCCGCCATCATCTGCTGGATCTCACGCGCGCCCGAGATGCCCTTGCGGACCACGGACACGAGGCCTTCCTTGCGGTAGCCGTATTCCTGATAGACGCGCTCCAGCAGCTGGTAGAGCGAGAGGCCCTGTTCGGCCGCCCAGGCGGCGCATTCGGCCACCATCATCGCGGCCACCTGCGCGTCTTTGTCGCGGACGAACATACCGACGTTGAAGCCGTAGCTTTCTTCGCCGCCGCAGATGAATTCGCCGCCTTCGGCTTCTTTGCGCTTGACGACTTCGGCGATGTATTTGAAGCCCGTGAGGACGTTGTACACCGGGACGCCGAAGCTCTTGCAGATGTCGGTGATGAGTTCGGTGGTGACGATGGTCTTGACGACGTATTTGCCTTCGCCGAGCTTGCCGAGTTCTTTCCAGCGGCGGAGGATGTAGTAGGTCAGCAGGGAGGCCGTCTGGTTGCCGTTGAGGAGCACCATCTTGCCGTCGTTGTCGCGCACGGCGATGCCAAGGCGGTCGGCGTCGGGGTCGGAGCCCATCACCAGATCGGCGCCGGTGGCGTCAGCCTTGTCGAGGGCCATCTTGAGGGCGGCGGGTTCTTCGGGATTCGGGGAGACCACGGTCGGGAAGTCGCCGTCGGAGATGTCCTGCTCATAGACGTGGATGATGTTCTTGAAGCCTTTGCGCTTGAGGATTTCGGGGATCATCCGGACGCCGCAGCCGTGCAGCGGGGTATAGACGATCTTGAGGTCGCCGTGCTTGCGGCAGAGCTCGGGGCTGAGGCTCAGCGAGAGCAGGTCGCGCAGGTACGGTTCGTCGACGTCGGCGCCGATGGCTTCGATCTCGCCGCAGCGCAGGCCGGCTTCGAACTTGACCATCGAGGGGTCGGTGATCTTGGCGACCTCGGCGACGATGTCTTTGTCGACGGGGGCGGTCACCTGGCCGCCGTCGGACCAGCTGACCTTGTAGCCGTTGTATTCCTTGGGGTTGTGGGACGCCGTGATCATCACGCCGGCCACGGCTCCCTTGAGGCGAACGGCGTAGCTCATTTCGGGCGTCGGGCGGATGTTGTCGAAGACGTAGACGTGGATGCCGTTGGCGGACAGGACGTCGGCCGTGATGCGGGCGAATTCTTTGCTGTTGTTGCGGGAGTCGTAGGAGATGACGACTTTGGGGTCGTCGTCTTTGACGTGGCTCAGGATGTAGTTGGCGAGGCCTTGCGTGGCCATTCCGACCGTGTAGCGGTTCATCCGGTTGGTGCCTACGCCCATAATGCCGCGGAGGCCGCCGGTGCCGAATTCAAGGTTCTTATAGAAGGCGTCTTCGAAGCCCGCGGGGTCGTTGCTGCGGAGCTGGAGGATGGCTATCTTGGTCTGCTGGTCGAAGTCACCGTCGAGCCACGCCTGGGCTCTCTGTTCGTATTCTTTCATGAGGTTCTGGTTTTGTTCGTAAAGATAAGAAAAATCGTAGTACTTTTGCACCGATGAAACGCAGTTTCGCGGATATCCTGTCCAGTCTGGACGAGGGCCGGGCGCAGAAGGTGGCCCGGAAGCTTCCCGCGTGGGCGGCCGCCGGGATCGAGATCCCGTCTGCGCTCGCCCTGGAGCAATGTTCGTCGTCCGCGACCGCTGAATACAAAGCTTCCCTTGCCGGACAGGCGGCTAGAATTTTAGATTTGACCGGAGGGTTGGGGGTGGACAGCTGGGCGTTTTCGCAGGTGGCCGGAAGGGTCGTGTATTTCGAGCAGAATGCGGAACTGGCGGCTGCGGCGGCGCGCAATTTCGCGAAGCTGGGCGCGGACAACATCGAGGTCCGCAACGAGACCGTGACGCCGGAGACGGAGCTGCCGGAGGCGGACCTGATCTATGCCGATCCGGCGCGCCGCAATGCCGCCGGACGCAAGGTCTTCCTGCTGGAGGACTGCACGCCGGATATCCTCACACTGCTGCCGATGCTGCTCCGCAAGGCGCCGGTGGTGCTGCTGAAGCTGTCGCCGATGGCCGACCTCGCGATGCTCGCCGAGCGGATCGGGCCCGCCCTGCGGGAGATCCACGTGGTGGAGAGCGACGGCGAGATCAAGGAGCTGCTCTGCCTGCTGGTCCGCGACGCGGAACCGGCGGAGCCGGAAATCGTCCTTGTCCGGCTTTCCGGACAGGCAGCTGCTGCCGCAAACCTTCGCTGCGCTCATCCCTCCCAACCTTGCGGTTGGGCCCCTCCCGTTTACGAGGCCACGGGTGGCCACGGGTTTGCGGCAGCACTGCCTGATCCGGAAGCCTGCTTCCGTTTTAAGATAACGGAGGAGCGGGCGGCGGAGGCGCGGTTCGCCGCGGCGGTCCGGCCGGGCGACACGCTGCTGGAGCCGTCCCCCGCCCTGCTCAAGGCCGGGGCGTTCAAGCTCCCCTGCGGGCGCTGGGGCCTGGAGAAGCTCGCGCCGTCGACGCACCTCTATCTGGGGGCGGCGACGCCCTGGTTCAAGGCGTGGCGCGTGCTGGAGGTACTGCCGTTCGGCGCGGCGGCGTTCCGGCAGCTGAAGCGCAGCTATCCGCGCGCGGAGGTGACCGCGCGCAACCTGCCGCTGGGCAGCGAGGCGCTCCGCAAGAAGCTGGGCGTCGCCCCGGGCGGCGACGCGCACATCTTCGCCTGCCGCCTCGCGGACGGCGCCGCCGTGCTTCTCGCCTGCACGCGCGAAAGCGCCCTGTAACATCGCCGCCGCGGAAATAAATCTGTAATCTTTTGACGGAATTGTGACATCGTGGAGAGGGCATTCTTGCTATCTTGCGCTTGCCAATTAACTATTAACAACCACAACAATCCCTTATGAAGAAATTCGCTATTTCCGTGTGTCTGCTGCTCGCGGCCTTCAGCCTCTCCGCGCAGACGAAAGAGGACTTCCAGCCCGCTTCCACCAACCAGCCGGGCCACCAGTATCCGATGGTCAACTCCCAGCGGATGGTGCGTGCCCAGATTTCCGCCCCCAACGCCACGAGCGTCAAGCTCGACATCGGCGGCGTGAAATATGAGATGACCAAGGACGCCAACGGCGTGTGGACCGGCGATTCCGCCCCGCAGGACGAAGGCTTCCACTATTATCAGCTGGAGATCGACGGCGCTTCCGTGCCGGATCCGGGCAGCCTCTACTACTACGGCGCCAGCCGCTGGGGCAGCGGCATCGACGTGCCCGCGGCGGACCAGGATTTCTACGCCCTGAAGAACGTCCCGCACGGCGAGACCGCGGAGGTCTACTACTTCTCCAGCGTCACCGGCGCGGTGCGTCACTGCTACATCTACACCCCGGCCGAATACAAGACCAACCCTACGAAGAAATATCCCGTCCTCTACCTCCAGCACGGCGGCGGCGAGAGTGAGCACGGCTGGGCCCAGCAGGGCCGCACCGGCATCATCCTCGACAACCTCATCGCCGAGGGCAAGGCCGTCCCGTTCATCGTCGTGATGGACAACGGCAGCGAGGTCTACGGTCCCAACAACCCGCGTCCCGAGCGTCCGGCCATGGGCCAGCGCCCGCAGGGACAGCGTCCCCAGGGCGGCCAGCAGGGCCAGCGCCCGCAGGGCGGCCGTCCGGGCGGCTTCGGCGGCTTTGACTTCGCCGGTCCGTTCCGCACCATCCTCGAGAAGGACCTCATCCCGATGGTCGAGGCCAACTACCGCGTGATCAACGACGCCCAGCACCGCGCGATGGCCGGCCTGTCGATGGGCGGTATGCAGACCCACTCCATCGCCCTCGCCAACCCGACCCTCTTCTCCTACATCGGCATCTTCAGCGGCGGCGTGTTCTCCACCGAGGAGGTCGCAGGCGCCGAGGGTTTCCGCGAGACCAACAAGCTCGTGTTCATCAGCTTCGGCAGCCGTGAGCTCGAGAACCGCATCGGCGGTGCCGCCGATCCCAAGCCGATCACCGAGGAACTCGCGAAGTCCGGTATGAACGCCGTCTTCTACGTCTCCCCCGACACGGCCCACGAATGGCAGAGCTGGCGCCGCGCCCTCTATCAGTTCGCGCAGCGTCTCTTCAAGTAAAACCTTTTCTTTAAAATAGTTATTAGCCGTCGGCTCCTGGGGTATCCTACTCCAGGAGCCATTTTTTCCAAAAGATGGCTTCAGCTTCCAGGTCGTGCTGATGCTGCAGGCCGCGATAGCCGTGCATCCCGTCGGGATAGATCCGCAGCTCGAACTGGTAGCCGGCCCGCTGGAGGGCGTCGATCAGCTGGAGGGTATTCTGGAAATGGACGTTGTCGTCGCCCGTGCCGTGGGTCAGGCAGAGCGCGTTCGGCAGCGGCTGCCGCACGCCGTCCTCGAACACGCGCGGCACCCAGTTCATCACCGACGCCTCGGCGTAGCCCTCCGGGTTGGCCTGCGGCGTGTCCATGAAGCGCTCGGTATAGTGCGTGTCGTAGAGATGCCAGTCATACACGCCGCCGCCCGCGATCCCGCAGCGGAAATACTGCGGATAGCGCAGCACGAGCATCGCGGTCGTGGTGCCGCCGAAGGAGAAACCCTTCACGCCGATCCGGCCGTCGTCCACATAGGGCAGGCCCTGCAGCCACTTCGCCCAGGCGATGTAGTCCTGCAGCTCGATCACCGTCATCCGGCGGAAGGCCTGGTCCATGCCGCGGCGGCCGTTCTCGCCCGACGAGCGCGGGTCCACCACGATGTAGATCACCCCGTTCTCATAGCACCAGCGGTCGGAGGCGTCGCGGTCGCCAAAGCTGTCGCGCACGTAGGGCGTGCCCGGACCGCCGTAGAGCTGCATCTGCACGGGATATTTCTTCGAAGGGTCAAAGCCCTTCGGCAGGGACATCAGCCCGTAGAGGGCGAAGCCTTCGTTCTCGATCCGCACGACCTCGGGGTACGGGAGATCCGCGGAAGCCCGGTTCGCCGTGAGGTGCTTCTCCATCGCATACTTATCCATCCGGCCCGTGACCTGCAGCCAGGGCGAACGGGCCGTGGAGGCGCGCGCCTGGAAGGTCTTGCCGTCTTC
>Ga0265300_10000128_pt1 | contig 80266 bp, 130 predicted proteins | sample AusTroGonzalo_MG_FD_193482 | JGI IMG/M metagenome (GOLD analysis project Ga0265300, IMG submission 193482) | Bovine rumen microbial communities from tropical cattle in Woodstock, Queensland, Australia - Gonzalo_03 | ecosystem: Host-associated > Mammals > Digestive system > Stomach > Rumen ... | reverse complement strand
CTACGCCCTCGACCTGGTAAAGGTATACAAGCAGACCGTCAACCAGCTGGATGGCCTCAAGAAAACCTACGGCATCGTCGCCGATTGACCGGGGCTTCCGAAGAGGAATTAGACCAATGAAAAAGTCTGAAACAACGAACAAGTATGGCTTGCGTGAATACTCGTTTGAAATCGGGCAGATTGATGATTCGAGCGAAACCGTGGCCATCGTCGGAATCGAGTATAGCAGCGTAAGCGAAGATGAGAAGTTTTACAGCAAAGAAGATGTAGACTCTCTTATTGCTAGTAAAGATGTCGAAATTCTCAGACTGAAACAGGCCATTGGATTGAGCGGGGCTTCCGAAGTGATGCAGCAGTAACTACCGTCGGCATTGCGGGTATTAAACTATTGAGAAATTGAACCGGAGGAAACTATGAATACCGATAAGGGATCTATTGCAGGCGGACCTGCAAAATACCGTCTAATCGACCTGTTTGCCGACCTTGCCGGGCGTATGCACACATACGGCCCAGACGCCGCGGTGACATTTACCGAAAGGGGATGGCGGGTGGAAAAACACAAGGCCGTTCCCCCTGAACGCCCCCTGCTGGGCGTCGTCAGCGACCTTGTTGACGCATTGAAGGAAGGCAGCAAACCGGATGCCATGGTGTCGTTCGATGCCGGCAGCGGGTGGATCAATCTCGCTTGACAATTCCGCCGGTTTTATATATCTTAACATTCGGCACCCGGCCGAATGTTTTCGGTTTAGCGGGGCTTCCTAAAAGGAGACACAATGGAGCAATTACTTCAGTTCTTTGATGAATACAGGTGGCTTGCGGTGTACATGATCATCTGGGCAATCGGGGCGGTCTTGGTATTTTTCGATATCAGGTACCAGAAAAAACATCCGCCAAAGGCGCCAAACCCAAGGTATACTAGACACCTTGAAACCTAAACATCCGCAGTCTCGACTGAAAGGACTTGCCATGCCCAAGGAAATCTCCAAATACTACTCAGTCCCGGAAAGCATCCTCGCCAAGGCCTGCCCGGAGGAATACGCAGCCTACAAGAAGGCCGACGACGAGCTCGTAAAGGCTGTCGGCCCCAGGGATAACGACGGCACGCTCGGCAGTATTCGTTCAGGCGCACTCGGCCCGAGGGAGAATGAAGGAAAATACCTGACCTACGTTGACGACCTCCGCAAGGCGCTCTTACTGCTCAAAAAGGCACTGGCCACCAAGGGCATCAGCTCGACTGTGCTGGTGAACCTGATGGACGGGGACGAAATCAAGTGGTATGTCCCCGGAAACGAGATGTACGAGATCAAGGTCTGCTTCAAGGGTAGGAAAATTATCGACGCCCTCGGGTGCTGGTCATGCGACCTCGAACCGGTGGACTGAACATGAGGTACCTATGTTGTGGAACCGTCTATACAGGTGTGGAAAGTGCAAGAAGCTGATAGCCTACGACAGCCTGCTGTCGTGGGTAAACGACTATTGCCCGGACTGCCGACAGTATGCTAGGCTTACATTCAAGCAGAAGGTCTCCGACGAGGAAATCGGCAACTATCCTGCGTTCGACCCCAACGTAGAGTTCGAGGAGAGGGCCCGCCGGACCGAAGAAGATGCCGCGAAATAGATACTACTACCACGGGACCTGGAAGAAGAACCTGTCGGGGATCCTGCGGGACGGTCTGGTTCCGGGCATCGGAAAGTGCTACCGGGACCACTACGAGGAGTTCAACCTGCGCCGGCCGAGGGAAGCCAGGGAAATCTATCCCTGCGTATTCCTGGCGCCTACTCCGCGGATCTATGTAGGGGAAGTCCTGCTGAGGATTAGACGGGACCTGCTGGACTGGGATGCACTGGAACCGGACGCCGTCATGGGCAGGCGGAAACGGTGCGTGAGGTACAGGAAGATCATTTCCGCGGCGTGGGTGGAAGTGTGCGGGTAGTTACTGGATGGAAACGATGGTGAAAATGTGTGTTGGTGAACGCATGGTAAACTAAGTTTTTGCTATATTTTACACATCGGTTTAGTATTGGGCAAAAATATGGGTTCACTGAGAATACATGATTTACATGAGTTTTCGCATGGTAAGAAAAAAGATTGGGTCCCGAAATGGCTGTATCATTACACAAATCCTGCAGCCGCATCGCAAATTTTGAACAGCGGTGTGTTTAAATGCAGGTCATTTACAAGCCAGCGCGATCCATTTGAAAAGAATCTGTTTAAGCGACTTGCAATATCGCTTTCATCCACAACAGACAGCGGAATGGAACGGGAAGCCACACGCGCCTTCAACGCGAATACAGAAGCCCGAAAAACGCGAATACTTTCATTTTCTATAAGCAAACCATTTCACAAGCGTTTTGTAGGTAAACATACTGATAAATATGATGCAAATAAATACTGGTTAGGGTATAATTTACTTGCGATGTGGGAACATTATGGGATTTCTCGCTCGGGTTCACATGGCGGCGTGTGTTTAATCATTGATTATGCTGCGTTTATGGAACAATGTAAAAGTGTATTTTTGGCACGGGGGCAATCGTGGTGGAAAATGCCAATCCATTATACAAACGCAGTGGTTGGTCGTGATTATATAACTGGAATTTCGAGAAAAACATATTTAAGTAATCGGTTTATTAAACCATTATTATTTACAAAAGCAGAAAACTATAATTATGAACAGGAATATCGGATTGCGTATGTTGGTGATGATTCCGATAATTCTGTGGATGGCACCATTCCATTTGGTAATTCAATTCGTGGGCTAATTTTGGGTGACGAGTTTAATGAATTTGGAGATGATGAGAAAACATTAAAATCTATAATAGATACTAAGTATAAAGACATTGATGTGTTTAGAATGCGGTATAATGTACCGCGTGACCCCATTGAGAATGCGCAAGATAGTAAAAATTTGCTTATTCGTGTAGGACTGATAACAGACGATAAGTCTGCTTGGTAAGACCAGTATTTAACACTATCTATAAACTGTAGGCACAACCATCAAGCCGGACTACCACATGCGGACATATCACGGAGAAAAAGCAATAATTTCGCTGACCAGCTGGAAAGCAAGGATCAATACAGTTTCAAAGACGCTGTTTTCATTACTTAGGGCTTGCCCTGGGTTTCATATTGTTTTGGTATTAAGTGAAGAAGAGTTCCCAAATAAGGAGAAAGAGCTGCCATCAAGTGTTATTGCGTTTGTAAACATGGGGTTGATTGAAATTTTGTGGGTATATAAGAATTGCAAATCTTTTAAGAAAGTTTTGTTTACGATGGACAAATATCGAGGGATACCTGTGATTAGCGCAGATGATGATTGCTTTTATACATGTAATTTTGCAGAAGAGTTGTATCAGAAGTGGTCTCGCAATTCGACGTCAATAATATCGCAATCAATTTTACTTCCATATAAAGATCTTGGGATTTTTGGAGGCGGTTGGGGAGTTATATTTCCGCCATGTTTTTTAAAATGTTTTCAAGTTCCAATCAACGAAATACCGTTTGAGCAGCTTCATGGTTCAAACGATGATTTATTTTATGTAATTACAGCAAAACTTAAAAATATTCCTATAATTTCAATAGGCAAAAAACAGCTAAGTGAGTTGGTAATATATAGTGGGGATGGACCCGAATCTCTTACCAACTCAAAACAGCACGAAACTGAGTTACAATATAATGAGTATTATTCGTTTATAAGACGCGTGATTTCCTGAAAAGTCTCATCTACTTGCTGGATGACAGCAGTGGATTCAGCATTTTTAACCCGAATAAATGTTGCATTACCGTAAATAGGCAATTCTTTGTCTGCGACAAAGATTAGCTTATAATTTTTATCTTTACATGCGGTAATTACTTTTCGCACATCGTCTTCTGAGTCATTTGCGATATTATTCCAGTGAAACAAAATGGTTGGCTTTTCTGGTGTCATGCGACGTAATCGTGCAAACCATTTTTCTACACAATAGATGTAATTTTTATTATAATATATGTCAGGCGGTTCCTTTCGCGGGACTGTATCAGTTTCGCTATATTTGTAGTGATTATAAAAAATACGAATGCCATTACATATTATTACCGGTGATTGCGCATCACATGGCCATGTTACAAATTCGTGTTTAAAATCTCGATTAAGCGCAATTCGGATTTTTGCAAAATTTATTTTCTCATATTCATTAACTAATTTTGCAAAATCTTTTGCATAAATGCGAGACCAATAAAACGGGTTTTCAAATTCTCTATTTAGTTTTTGATTTAAAAACCCAGAAAAACAATCATTACATATTAACTGCATATTAACTATTTCCTCCGCAGAATAGATTTTTGATTAGTTGTTTATTCCGCTCTTTGTATTCTGACCCACCTGCAATATGCAGAATAAGAGTTTCTGCGGTACGTTGATTTTTTGACTTGATGACTACTGGGTCGTATGCGTTGTATATGGAACCATCAAATTGCGTACCCAGATTTGGCGTGCGGATCTGATAGATTTCCTTTAGTGCATCTTGTTCAGGAAACACATGATTTTTGAAACTGGGGTACATGTGACTCCAGATATATTCAAAAATTGCTGCATTTTGAAACGAACGTTTTACCGAAAACACCCCACAGTTAAACCCATTAAGGTCTTCACAATATCCAAAGTTGCAACGTAAAAAGTTGTCGATGGGAAGATCGTATCGCACGAACCCGGCATCATCGTCCATCCAAATTACGTAGTCAAATTCAGGTAAGAATTTTGTAACGAATTTGATTTTATTCCAGTATGGGTGTCTAGTTTTATCTGGGTAAAATGCGTCGTCAAAAATGTATTCATAACCAAACGCACTACAATATTTTTCTTTGGTTGTATTAGTGATGTCATACAACCATTTTCGATTTTTTGTTGAGCAGGTTAAAATTCCGATCTTCATAAATACCTTTGTATTAACTGGTCTATCATGGACAGGTTATCTGGTTGGGTGCAGATTGAAAACGCCGGACGAGTGCATAAATTTAGCTTGTTGTAGCTATACCATGGCACCATTGACCGAAGTTTTTTCCGTTGCTCTAAAACGGTCAAATATATGTCGTCTGCCCGAGGAAAATGTAATATTTCATCAATTAGGTCATCTGATACTTGTAATATGTTTGCGGGGTAGAGAACTCCACCATAGCCTTCTGGATTTAGGTCTTGCCTAACCTGGTTTATTAAATGCCTGACAAATTGGACTTTTTCGACTCCACTGACCAGTTCAATCCAGTCTTTATATGGTTTGTTGCGATCAATCAATCTTGCGCTTCGTGCTAAAATTACATCAGGGTAAATTTGATGCAGTTTTAGTAAATCTGGGATCATTTCCGACGGATACACACTGTCATCATCAATGGTGATTATTGGCAGGTTGCGGTATTTTTTCATCGCATAAAAATATTTAAGATGACACCGAAGATTTACGTCAGCAACAATTAGTTCAACTAGCCCATATTTAATCATCGTATAGAGCTGAGGAGGAATGAACTGAACGTCGTCCTTGTATAATGTTAAAACAATTTTAACAAAATCAAAATTGTGACGTATGATTGATGCGAAAAGATAAAATGGAACTTTAGCCAATCGTTCTTTTGTGTGGCTAGTAAGCGATACAATAACTTTCGGTGCATTGCTCATTGTGAATATTCTCCTTTTTCAACCGGCGGTTACCGCCACCCGGCTATCTGGTACTTGTTGTAGCGTGTCCGCGGACGTGCGAGGAGCTTCTCGGCCTTCTCGACGGTGCGCTTGAGTGCGCCCACCGCGTCGTCGAAGCTGGTGTCGCGCGTCCCGGTCGCCAGGCGCTTCTCGATGTCGATGCAGTGCTCGGCGAGGTCGTGCGAAATCCATTCCACGTCGTCCTTGTCTGCTTCCGCCCAGTGCGTGAAGTCCATCTGCTCGCCGAGCTCCTTGGCCTTCTTGACGAGCTCGCCTACATGTGAGTCGCTCTCGTAGCGGTATTCCGGGGCCTCCTCGATACGGTAGCCCTTGTCCCATCCGTCACCGCCTTCCCCGAAGAGGTCGCTGTATGTGCCGTATGCGCTCTCGTGGGACGGGAAGCGTTTTGCCGGGACGTTGACGCCCCAGTTGCCGTTCTCGGTGAGGTGTTCGCCGTTCTTGATGTTCCTGATGAGCCACTCGCGGGGGAGGAGCCTTCCCTCGGCCTCGCACAGCGCCTTGTCGTACTTTTCGAGGCCCGTGACGAGTTCTTTCCTGCACTGTGGGTCGAGCTTGAAGCGGTCGCAGACCTGCTCGACGAATACCTGGTATTGTCCGGTTAGTAAGTTCATGTCGTATCCTTATGCGGGGCTGTAAGTCTTCTTGAAGATGTCGGGCTTGCAGAAGTAGAATTCGCCCTTGACGCCCCTGATGACGTAGTCGCCCTTGGTCGCGACGTGCTCGGCCTTGGTCTTCTTCCCGTCTTCCGGGGTGACGACGACGAGCTCGCCGTTCTTGATCTTCACCTTGTCCCCGGCGAACTCCTTGATGTCGTCGAAGTTGTCCCCGGTCCACTCGATCGCGTCGACGGACACGGGCTTCTTGCGGAACTTCTCGACCTCTGCCTCCTCGGCCTCGCACATGGCGGAATACCTGGCGAAGCCTTCCTTCAGGAGGCACTCGGCCTCCTGGGGCACGTTGAACTTCTTGCAGGTGCCTTCGAGGAAGTTCTCGTAAATCTTGTCGAGGGCTTTCATTCGGCTACCTGTCCGGTTAGAACTCGCTGGCGAGTTCGTTTGCGGCCTTGGCGAGTTCGAGCTTCCTCGACTGGGAAGACTTGAGCCATCCCGGGTAGCCCCCGGTGATGGTGAACTCGTGCCTGTTGCGCTTGCCGAGGCCCATGCTTGCCGGCGCATATTTCCCGCTCTCGATGGTGAAGCCGTCGAGCGTGTATTTTGCGTCGCACGGGCAGTCCTGGATGGTGAAGTGGGCGGTGAGCGTCTCCCCGCGGTCGGGTATCTTCTGGAAGTGCACGATGAGGAACTTGCAGAGCCTGTTCGCGAAGTCGCTGGCGAAGCTGGCGTGCGCCGTGGTGGATGCCTCGCACATGGCGGTATATTTGGCGAAGCCTTCCTTCAGGAGGTTCTCGGCCTCCGCCGGCACGCTGTACTTCTTGCAGGTTCCTTCGAGGAAGTTTTCGTAAATCTTGTCGAGCTCTTTGCTCATAGGTCCATCGTCTCCGTCCGGTTGAAAATCTCGCTCGCCAGCTTCCTGATGTTGGTGCCCGCGTCCAGACTGAACGACGAGCCTCCGTCCTTCCCTTTCAGCTCCTTGGCCTCCGGGTCGTATTCCAGGACTGTCGAGGAGTAGTTGTCCCCGGTTTCCTTGTTTTCGACTGATAGTTTATAGCCGTCCTCGCGGAAGCGGAACTTCCTTCCCATGCGTTCGGCCTTGGCGCGGAGGGAACCGGCCAGCGTGGCCACGAGGTCCCTGCCCTCGTCGTACTTGCCGGCTATCTTCTCCTCGAAGCGTTCCGGGTCCATGTCGGCGAGGATTTTCTTCGTAATCCAGTCGAGGTCGGTGTTGTCGTCGAGCGGGTATGCCCCGTCGCCGGACGGTGAGACCAGCGCCTCCTTGTGGGTGTCGTAGGAGAGCTCCCCGGTCATGTAGCCGTTGTCGAGGTGGAGGGTGAGGCCTTCCGGGTCGATGACGTAGTTGAGGCCGTCGTATTCCGCGGACGCCTGCATGCGCCTCGCGACGATGGCCACGAGGTCCGCCGGGACGAGGACCAGGCCGGTCTTCTTCTCGGGCTTCGTCTCCTTCAGCTTGACCTCGACGGCATACTTTTCGAGGTCCTCCTCGCGGGTGATGCGTGTCTGGACGTTCTCCACGAAGGCCACGGCGAGCGCGTCTATGCCCTCGTTTAGCGGGGTCACGCTCTTCGCGGTGAGCGGGAGGCTGTTGTACACCTTGCCGTCCTTGCGCTCGACCTTGACCGTTCGGAGGGCCTTCGTCTTCAGGTGCGGGTCGTAGGACGCCTTCGGGTCGAATGTAATCTTCGTCCCGACGTCGCCCTCGTAGCTTCCGCCGATGACGGTGTAGGTCCCGTCGGACTCCCTGCGCATTTTCAGCACGGAACCGTTGGCCAGCTGGACGGTGGCGCCCTTGCCGAGGATGTCCCCGATGCCGCAGGTGTCCTTGCCTTCCCCGCCGAGGAACTTCATGAAGTCGTCGGCGTCCTTTATCTCGTCGGCGTGGGCCTTCCACACGGGGGCGATTTTCGAGTAGATATCGTGGATGCGCTTCATCGTGCGCTTCCTGGTGTCCTCGGACATGGCGGAGAAGCTCATGATGCTGTCGTTGAAGAATTTCAGTATGGTCTGGATGGGCGGGACGGAGTTCCCGTCGAACTCGCGGCGGGCTATCAGGTTCTCGCACATCATGCGGGCTATCTGCGGTATGCGGGCGTTGGTCTCGAGCAGGTCGTTGGCGTAGCGGTAGTCCCCGGTCTGGCGGAGGCTGCTCTTCGTGTTCCTGCCGTGGTTGGTGCTGCCGCGGAGCACCTGGTCGAGGGCGTGGGCGATTTCGTGTATCGCCGTGCTCTTCCAGCGCTGGATGACGTCCTGCGCCGAGGCGTCCCTGACGTGCTCGGCCTTGTTGTAGGATCCGCGCAGGCGCCCGGTGGTGTCGCTGAGGTAGAGCGTAATCTTCGGCGGGTTCCCGTAGAAGGTGACGCCGCTGCGCTGCTCGTGGGACGGGTCGTAGCCGAGGAATGCCTGTATGACGAGGTGCACCGGCTCCTTGATTTCCTTGGTCACGTAGAAGTCCTCGTCCTTCCCGAACACGGAGAGGGACTCCATGTCGTTGAGCTTGTCGACTATCTGTTTCAGCGTGTCGCCGGAGAAGAACTGGGTCGCTATGTCGGTGGCGATGCGAAGCATCCTGCCGTCGCTCGCGCTCTCGACGAACGCGGTAGCGACCATTGAAATTCCTTCTGTCATATTCTTGTTCTCGCCCGTTCCCCACCTGAACATGAAGTTCCTGTACTGGTCGCCGTGCGCCACGATCCACTCGACGCAGTCGTTGGCGTGCTGGGCCGCGAACAGGGGAACCGGCTGGCCGTCCTTCTGTCCGTAGACCTGGTCGTTGTAGATGGCCATGGCGTTCTCCCCGGCCTTCCTGACCGGGAACCCGAGCTCGGCAGCGGCCGAACTGGAACTTACCAGGAAGCAGGCCTTCGGCTCGTGGTAGTCGAAGATGACCTGGTATTCGTTGTCGCCGTGGTGGAAGACCTTGTAGCCGGACCCCTTGAACACCACGAGGGCGTCGCCGTATTTGTCGAGGTCAACCGAGGTCTCCCCCGAGCCGTGGATGTCGTCGCCCGCGTCGAACGCGAAGAGGTAGTCGCCGGAGTAGTCGTGCTTCTGGCCGTCCGCGCCGGCGGAGAGGTTGTATGCGAGCATCCCGATCTTGTTTCCGCGGTCGAACCCGCGCTTCGCGATGCTAACTGCGGATTCCGGCGTAGTCCCGTGGACGAGCCATGTGTTTCGGACCACGCGCCTGCCGAGGCTGCTGTCGACCGAAAGCGAACCCTTGTCGTCGTCGGTGTTCCATACCTTGGAGACGGCGTAGCACATGTGGTTGAAGGCGAAGTCCTCCATGGCCCCGCGGGCCTCACGGAAGCCGTCGGCCACTTTGCCCTCGCGGTAGAGGGATGCCGCCCTTTCGAGCATGTCCGGCTTCAGACCGTTGTAGTCGGGTTCCATTTCCTTGGCGAGCTTTTCCGCTACCTCATGGGTTCCGGGGCCGAGCGCCTTCTCGATTTCGGGAGCGGAGGCCTTCGCGACGGCGGACAGCAGGTCCGCGGTCTCGTTCGGCTTGCGGCCGAGCATGTAGTAGTATGCCTGGGCGCTTCCGGCCACCCCTTCCGGCTGCGGCGGGACATCCGCCTGCATGCCCTTCAGGTACCGGTCGAGGGCGAGGTCCTTCTCGGTGATGCCCTCGACGAAGGCCTGCGCGAGCGCGTCGATGCCTTCGAGCTTGGGTGCATTCGACCGGGACCACTTACCGTCCTTGAACTCGACCGCGTCGCACCAGTCCGGGAACATGAGCTGTCCGCTGGATGCGTCGAACACGTTGCACTTCTCCGTGCGCGGGTTGTGGATTTCGTACATGTCGTCCGGGTATTCGAACTTGCGCATGAACACGAACCTGGCCGGCTCGTTCCGCCTGGTCTTCTCGAACTCGCCGCGAAGATATTTTTCCGGGCCGTCCAGCAGGTCGTTGAGCCAGAGGCATTCCTCGTCGTTGGTGAGGTGTTCCCTTATGCGCCCGTCGCCGATGTCGGCGGTAGTCACCTTGACCGGGTAGTATTCGGTGTTCTTCACCCCGTCCAGGTCAACGTATACGCGCTCGAACGTGCCGTCCTCGATCTTGACGAGCTTGACCCCGACGCTGCCCCTGATACCGTCGGGAAACCCGTTGATTACGGTCCCTTCCGGGATTATGCCGCGGTAGGGGGTCAGCGGGAGGAATTTCAGCGTGTTGCCGGTAAATGCTGCATAGAGGGGCTGGGGCATGGCGTTCTCCTTTACGGCTGTAGTTTATAGTTTCCGGCATGCCGGAGGACAGTTTTGCTATATTTCACGCAGAGGTAACATGCGACGTACTAGAAAAGACATCTACTTCAAGAAAATCCGCGCCCTGCACAAGGCGATGCCGTCCGATGAAGATGAACGGACGCGGTTCAAGAAGGAGACTGGGTTCACCGAGAAGGAAGACAGCCGGGCGATAGGCCGAGGACTGCACAAGTCTGAGAATCGCCATTACACCGTAAAGGGTTACGGTTACAAGAAGGGCTTGCAGATTGACAGGATCAAGTCAGATGCGCGGTCGGACCGGGCGGACTGCTTCGCGAAGGATCCGGTGGACTGCATGCAAGGAAATGGAATTGAACGCTAGACGGAGGATTTATGCGTATCTGGACAAAAGCAATTACTGAAACCCAGTGGACCGCCCTTTGCAAAATCTTGAAGGGCACCCTGCACGAAATGGAAGAGTTCGCGGAACTCGCAGCGAAAGCTAGTCTTGATTCCGTTTACGTCCTCGTCAAGGCCAAGAAAGTTCGTATCGGCGTGCTTCCCAAGGCTGAATACGCCGTGGTCGAGTATCGCAAGCAGAATGTCCTCTACTACAATGAAGTTACGAAGAAGCACGACATTGTCAAGTTTGAATACACCACCGGCTATGCCTTGCAGGGTAGCGACCCGTGGCACATGCTTGCAGATGTCACGTCTCGTGTCTTTTCATTCGCCGAACATGACGAGGTACGACGTGAGGAACTTGCCAAGGAACAGCCGTATATCGTGTTCGGCATCCAGCCCATAGGCGCCACGAGTTGGTATTATCCGCACATGTTTGTGGCGCTTGACAAGAAGATTACAAAAGTTTTAAAGTTTCCCGAATAAGCCGAGAATTGCTATATTTCACACAGAGGTAATCATCATGCCGCAAAGTGTCACCCAGCTTGAGCTCAACAAGAAGTACGACCGATACAACTACCGCATCACCCAGAACCTGCGGTCCAAGGCGCACGCCGCGGCCGTTCTCAAGTATCTCAACAACCAACGCTGCATGCCGTTCAAGAACGGCATGGGCTACTCCCTCGACTTGAAGGGGAGCGTCCTCGTCCTCGTCACCAACCGCTGCGCCTGCGAAATTGGCGAACACCAGTGCCTGACCCGGGAGATGAAAGGCGACGAATACCGCATGGTCTGTGACGTGTTCGACAAGGCCGTCCGGGAAGCCGAGCAGGCGCTTGAGCCCAAGCCCGAGCCGGAGCCGGAACCGGAATCGGAACATGACGTTCCCGTGACCTGGTCCGGTGAACTGCTCGGGGACTTTGTCGGCGGCATGCTGCTATTTTAAGGAGTACCCATGAAATCCGTAACCAAGACTATCCAGATCCCCGAGACGCTCGTAGACTTCGCCATGACTGGCGTATTCATCGACAGTCTCGCCAACCTCAATGACGAGGGCAACGTCAAGAACGCCCGCGCCCGCATCGACGAAATTCAGTTGCCCGACGACAGGGCGAAGGCCCATACTGTCCTCGACTTCTTCACAATCTGCCTCGCAATGGTCCATGCGCTCTACCGCATGCCGCTCGATGCGTTCGACCAGACGATCTCCGGCGTCCTCTCCGGCGTGGAACCGCTCTACCGCGAATACGCGAATAAGATGTGGGAGACCCTCCGCACGAAGCAGAGCAACATCTACGCATACAGTACCGAAGTGTTCCCGTTCGCCGTGCACAAATCGGATAACATTTCCATGATGCGCAAGGTCTATGACAAGATCATGAAGGCGGAAAATCCCCGTCTCCCCGTCAAGGAGCGCTACGACTTGGTCAAGAACCTTACGGATGAGAAGCCGGACAGCGACATGATGTATCTGAAGTGCGCCGACGGCGACCTCCACTTCTCCAGGAAGACCTACAATTCTGACGAGAAGGTCAGGGACTTCATCGACAACCGCAAGGTCTGGATGGCCGCGCACAGCATGCGCGACGTCGCGGACGAACTCGAAGGTATCTACAACAGCTAGGAGGGGACATGCCGAACGCAATGTTTGAAAAACTTCGCGAATTCGCCGTCAACCACAAGATTAGCGTAATCACGGCCACGCAACCACAGCGCCCGGGTGAGGCGTGTTCCGAACGCCCGACCGGCAACGAACCCATCTTCATCGACTACATCAACCTCATGTAGTGAGATAGAATAGTTATGTTCTCAAATTTTAAAATTGGCCATCAACGATGGAAAAAGAAAGATTTATCTATTGATGATGGTTTAGGCGGCATTAAAGTCATAGACGGAATATATTATTATGACTGGGAAGCCGCAATGAGGGTGGCGACTCAGGTAAAGGGCTATCATATTCCGTCACACGCAGAATTTATGGAAGCCATTGAACTATGCAAGTGTAAGAATGAGCCGTGTGAGCAAATTTGGAATTTTTCGTACACTAATATCGAAAAATTTAAGAAAACGTTTAGGTTTATTCCCGGTGGACAGTATGAATTTGGTCATTCGGCATATACCATTAGCGGCATCAAAGTTGATACTGGATATGTCCACACAGATTGGGCACGCTACTGGTGTAGTGATTTGGCAAAAGACACTGCAGCAACAATATCAAGATACCATCATTGTGTAACTATTACCGATAAAGACGATATATGGATTGGACGCAACCCTAATTCAAGATGTTTCCGGGTAAGGCTAATCAAGGATAATGATGGCCGAACGCACAACTGAGTATGAAGTGTAGCCACTCCTCCGTTTTTGCTATATTTCCGGCATACAGGAACGATAACAAGAACGATTGCCATAGGGGCAATAAGAGAGGCAAACATGAAGACCAAGGAAGAAATTCGGGCTATCTATCTCCAGCTGGGCCAGTGGCGCGAAAAGGCGGAGAAGCTCATCAGGAACTGCCTGGAACGGCTCACCTACAAGTATGACTATTACCTCCACGCCGAAGATACCCACCGCTGGATCGAGAGCGACGGATGGTATGAGCTCGAATACGTTCTGCTCTCCCATGCGGACCCGAACCTCCGCATCTACCTTGACACCTACTCCACCTCGGACCAGGAATTCCAGGACGAGTGGTCCACCGAGGGCGGCAAGGACATCGAGTTCAGCGAAATGTGCATCGAGAACGACCTGTGGGGCATGCAGCAGATTCTGACCAACCTGACCGAGAACGAGACCGTCAAGAAGTGCCTGGAGGAGTTCCAGCAGGACATCGACGCGGTCCTCGCGGTTGACGCATTTGCGGCTTCAAAGGCCGAACAAGAAAAATAAGGAGAAACTATTATGGCGAAACCGTATTGGCAAATGACGACCGAAATCCCGCCCGGTGCCAGGAATATGGAACTTATAGACACCCGCGATCGGGCTCTGGCCAAACTCTCCGAGGCCATGAAGACCCTGGAAGAAGACCAGACCCTGACCCTCTATAATGTGGACGAAAATGGCTTCGTCCACCTCGAATACAAGATTACCCGCCGGTAAAACGAGGATATTGGCATGGTGATAGAACTTGACGAGTTCATCAAAGACTGCGAGAGCGGAGGCTTCATGGACTATGACGGCTTCGGCTATTACAGCAATTCCCAAACGGAACATGAAGACCGCGATGAACTTCGTGTCCATCCCTCTCAAATCACGGAGGGCATCATCAACCGGGACTACAAGTATGTCCACTGGTACAACCGCTAATGCCTGGCGATAAAGGAGTTACAATGGCTTCCGAGAATGAAGACGTAAAATTATATACACGGTGCGTAATGCCGCTTGGCGTCGTGAACCGCAACAACCGCAAGTACAGCGAGGAAGTCGTCCAGAAAGCCTTGGACGATCTGGACGGCCGTCCGGTTCCCGTCCAGCTCGACATGCCGCGGGAGGGCCGACCCGAGGAAGCGCCCGAAATCGACGCGAAGGATATCCAGGGGTTCGCCGACCTGTCCATCAAGAACCATTGCCTGGTGTCGGAACTGCGTATCAAGAAAACCACGGATATCGGCAAGTTCATCTGCAAAGGGCTGGATGACGGAACTCTCGTACCGGCCCCGTTCGGTACCGGCAACGCGGAGACAGTCAACGGCGTGAATGAAATGTCGGACTTTTTGCTTTACGGCATCGGGATCATCGACAAGCAGCGGTCGGCCTGGGCAACCTCCGACATGCCGGTGGAAAAATAAGGAGTTATCATGGCTTTCAAGAATGAACGCTTTTCCAGCATCGTGAACACGTTAGTCGAGGTCTCCCGCCGCATCCGGGAGTCCACCCGCCGTCAGGTCCCGTTCCGCCCCATCGTCGGCCCGGCCATGGCGAAGTTCATGCAGGAACAATGGGGCTACACCGTAATCGACGTGAAGGACGCAAAATGACTGAGTTGAACAATCAAGGATTGCCCTCGGAAGGACGTGGCGGGCATGCCCCTGCAATTTAGCCAGCAGCTGCCGCGCTATTATCTGTTTCTGGAAAGTGCAACACCTCGTTGCCATCCAGCATGACGCATTTAATACTTGATTGTATTCCAAGGATTGCAATAACGTCCTTTACGCCATCGATCGATGCCGCGATAACGTCTTCGGTCATGCCTGATTTGTGTATGAGCTGGAAGTTCATCGGTACCTAACATAATGTTCTGTATAAAAATATAAAAAATCTGGCTATTTTGCTCCCCGCACAGTAACATTCTAGTTTTGCTATATTTCAGGCATGCACATGCCGCATAATATGGGGCAATCTCAATAATCGACGTGAAGGACGCAACATGACCGACCACAAGCTCGAACGCAAGGCATTCCGCGAGGAGTGCCGGGACATCGAACGCCGCATCCGGGAAGCGACCGGCCCGATGAAGGCCCACCTGGAAAAGTACCTGGCCAAGTTCCGGCGCTACCGCGGCCACATCCCCGTCTCGATGGACGGGTTCGTAGGAGGCTAGTCATGGTAGGCGACAAGCGCAGAACATTTACCATCACAGTGTCCGATTTGCATTATGCGAACCGCGGGGCGCACCGCAATACGGAAGTTTCCGTGAAGGACTGGGACTATGAAAGGTGCCGCCAGCGGATTTCCGAGCTTGCCGCCAAGGTCTATCCTGACCTGGGCAAGCTGAAATATACGGTCTGCGCCGGCTATGTCGTGGAAACCAAGCGCAAAACCGAGCGGTATGAAACCCTGGAAATAAAGTATTTCCATACGCGACCGCTTCCCGCCACGGTGGAAGCGCTCGATGCCGCGGAAAAGGAAGATCCGAGGGAGGGCTGATATGCGGAAAGAAAAGGAACTCCAAGACACTGAATACCGGGCCGTGCTCTGCGACAGCTTCGGCAACATGTTCACGATCAACTCGGTGCAGACCTGCCGTGCGGAGAACGCGCGGGAGGCCGAACTGTATGGGGAGACCGTGGGCGTGGTGGACTACCGCATCAACCTCATGAAGTGCAAGCGCGTCAAGTTCGCCTACGACGAGTTCGTCCGCACCGGCGTGGCCTCCCACCGCGTCAAGGATTCCAAGCGCGTGTTCTACGCGTTCAGGGTGGATGCCGGGACAATCGCCTGCATGAAGCAGACCATGGACACATGGCACTACCGCATGGCGGTCTCGATTCTCATTGGCCGTGTCGACTGGTTTACCGAGCTCGGTCTCAAGGGGGCCTCCGTCGTGGAGAAGATTGCCCAGGACGTAATCGACGCGTCCGCCGGCGAGAACATCCGCGATGCCGGCGGGCTGGAGAAGCTGTCCTTCCCGACCCGGTACGGACTGCGCCCCGCGACGCAGCAGACCCACTTCTAGTTTTGCTATATTTCAGGCATGCACAGACCACCAGACAATACACTTCCGCCCGCCCCGGCAACCTTCTTCGCGGGCTTCCCCGTCCCCGAGACGCCGCTTACCGAGGACGAAATCGCGCAGGCGCTTGAATTCGTAAAGCACAACAAGCTCGGCCACGTCATCGACTACGAGAGCAGCCAGTGGGGCCGCCAGTATTTCGCGGAGCACGTAGCCCCGGCAATCCTGGCCTACGACTGGCACCACGTCACCGAAATCGAGGGCACGGACGCCACCGTCCGCACGCTCCCCTGCGACGACGAGCTCATCCCCTGCGTCCTTACCGACGCGGGCTACTGCCCCTACAAGATGCCGCCCAAGTTCCCGCACGGGGAACCTATCCGCGCACCGTACATCAAGATGGTCCGCAAGTGCGACATCTACGTGGAAAGCCCCATCAGTTCCCCGATAGCCCTCTTCTGTGCCAACTCGGACAGCATGTACATGCTCCATGTGATTACCCGCTGGGGAACGCCCAAGAAGAAGGAGACGAAGTGATGGAAACTCCCATCCAGATACCGGAAGGCCTCAACCGCGACGAAAAAATCGCGTGGCTCGGGAAGACCATCGAGACCCTTTCCCGCGAGCGCAGCACGCTCGTCGAGGAGCGCGGCAGCGAACGCATTTCCGCGATGAATAGTCGCTTCGCGGGCAAGTGGTTCCATATCCACGAGCACACCTACGAGAACATCGACAGCCTCCAGAAGACAGTCCCGGGCATCGGGTGGTATGTCAAGGTGAGGGATGTCTGTTCCGCGAACGATTCCCAGCTCCTCATGCGCTTCGAGTGCAAGGTGTATTTCAACACGTACAGCCCCCGCGAGCATATCTTCCGAGTGCTGAACGACCCGAACACCGAGCTTGTCATGCTCGATGACATCAACCGCTGGTGGTCGCCGGATCCCATCCCGGCAAGCACGGTCGCCGCGTTCATCCGGGACAAGCTGTCCCACGCCAAGACGGTCGCAAGGAACCTTCCCGAAGAGGTCCGTCCCAATTTTTAACAAAAGGAAACATTATGGCAGAAGAAACTACACAGACCAAGAAATACGAATTTACTGGCGAGACCAAGCATATCGGCGACATCACCGTCCGCCGCATCCGCCTCCTCGTTGACATCGAATACGGCGAAATGTCCAACCGTCCCAAGTTCAAGGCCGGCACAATCGGCGGGTGGATCGAGCGCGAGGACAACCTTTCCCAGGAAGGCAGATGCTTCGTCGCCGACAACGCATGCGTCTATGGTCATGCCTTCGTCAAGGACGACGCGCTTGTCGCCGACGACGCGAACGTATTCGGGTTCGCCTCGGTATCTTTGGAGGCATTCGTGCACGGCCACGCCACCGTATGCGGGTTCGGCGTCGTCACGGACCACGCCGGCATCGGCGGCCATGCGATGGTGTACGAATACGCCACGGTGAAGGACTCCGCTTCCGTCATCGACCATGCCACCGCGGGCGGTGCCTGCACGGTGAGGAACAACGCCACCCTGAGCGGCTACGCGACTGCGTCCGGCCAGGCAACCATCGGCAGCTTCGCCAGGATTTTCGACGTCGCCAACGTCACCGAACGCGCCAATATCTGCGGCCCGGTTAGCATGTCCGGTCACGCTTGCGCCCGTGGCAAGTGCCATGTGAGCGGCAAGTCGTTCCTGCACCAGAACTGCGTGGTCAAGGATTTCGCCAACGTGCTCAACTCGACCATCTGCAACAGCGCCGTTGTCGGCGACCACGCCGTAGTGGGTCCCAATGTCCGCATCGCCGGTAACGCCTACATCGGCAGCAACGCCGGGATTACCTCCAATGACGACTACATCACGTTCAAGGTCCCGGGCGAAAGCGCAATGACGCTCACCTACATCCCGGCAATCAACTCCCTGTTCGACGAGAAGGGCATCCGCTACGAGACCCTCGACGACATCCGCAAGGCATACCAGGCCACCCCGCTCCTCGACACGATCGTGGAAGCCCTGTTCATGGCCTACCCGAAAGGAATGACCGACGTCCGCAAGACGGTCGTCGCCCAGGCATCCGGCGATGGGGTGAAAATCATTACCGAGCAGACCCACAGGGGCGACTTCGCCAGCAACCCGGAACACAAGATCGACAATTCCGACGCCTGGAAGAATTTCAACCCGGAAAAGCTCGCCGACCAGCACGTAATCGAACCGGTGGCGGAGGAGAAGTAACATGCAGAACGCAGATTGCTTTGCAATAGGGATGTTTGCGTTTATCGGCGTATGCTGCACGCTGGCACTGATTGGCTTCCTTGTCCAGTGGATTACCACCGGCATCGACGTGTGGCGCGGGGCCAAGGAAGTCATGGAACGTATCAAGGCGGGCGAGGAGGCGGGCATCGTCGATAACGCCATCGACGGGTGCGCGTTCTGCGACATGTTCCACCGCCTCTACATCAAGGAGGGTGACTGGGTAATCGACACCGGCAACTTCGCCAACGTCAACTACCCGGTCATGACGAAGTTCGTCAGGCAGGTAAGGAAGCATCCGTTCATCTTCGCCCTGTTCTTCCACAACTAGGGAAATTGCTATATTTTGGCCATCAAGGAGGCAACATGAGTTTCGAAGACCTTCTGCACCCAGCGGACCTCAGACTTGTCCGCTACATCCGCCTGCGCAAGGCCAGGGACGAGGGCAAGAACGTCACGATTGAACCGCACTGGCTCGGGGACTTCCAGAACGAGGTCAACATGCCCCTGCACGACACCCGCATCCGTTTCGGGATGGGCAGGCAGTTCCACGGGCATATCGACCTGGTCGCGCTCGCCCCGTCCAAGATCGGCGGGATGGAGACACTCGAACTCTCCGCGTATTTCGACGGGGACACGCCGCGCTACCACCTGGACATCTTCGACACGGGAATGTCCAAGCGGGCGGAATATTCGTTCAACTCCATCGTCGAACCGAAAATCGGCCTGCTTGACCTGCTCAAGGATGAATATGGTGACGAAATCAAGTTCACCGAAATCCGGTAGCTTCGCGGCGACGAGCGTCGGCGGGAGGGTATTCTTTCGCCTCCGGCGCCACCAATACGGCGAGATAATCGACGCATGCGACGGCATGTACACCTTCCACATCGAGGAGGGGCTGCCGGAGCAGGAGTTTTTGCGCGATTACATGCAGCAGCCGATTATCCCGGACCTGGACGAAATCGCCAGACGCAGGCCGCGCCAGGAGTTCCCCATGTCCGAGGAAGCCTACGAGAACCTGCGGCTGGCCCGTCCCGATCTGTGGGAACGCTGCATGTTCTGCCGGGGCAAGGCATACTTCCTCGACCCGGACTACCCGCCGGACCGGCGCCTACTTGAAAGTATCGGAAAACGCCAAACAACCAAACAGGAAAGGTCTCTATGGGATTTTATGGTTTAATCGCCTTCATTACCTTTATCGGTATCTTTGTCGCCGTATGTTCGTGGTTCGTGTTCCATATACGCCCGATTGCCAAGCGCATGATGTCATTGCTTGAACGCGAGATAACGACAGGTCACGGGGACCGCGATGTCAGCCTGCACCGTCTCGTCACGATTGCCACCCTGCCGAACACACCTCCGGGCAATACGTATTCCAACTACTCCCACTGTGCGCATTTCTACGACGCAATTCGCAAGCACCCGCTCATCTGGACAATCTTCTTCGCGGACAGAAAGTAAATGGACAACCGTTCCCAGGACACATACGGAAGCGAGGGCGACGCATACCGCTACACCAAGAAGGTCCTCATGGGCCTCCCGAACGCCGACAGGCTCCGGGAAATCTATGCCGAGGTCGCCCAGAACCGCGGCATCTCGTCATGGACACGCGCGGCCTACATGGACCTCCGCGCGACGTTCTTCCGCGACGGCCAGTGCAAGATCCGCTTCGCGCCGGGCGCGGCCCGCATCGCCTTCGGGGAACTCGAGCTCGGCACCGGCGACGAGCAGCTCTACGACGTTTCCCAGTTCCACGACATACTGCGCATCATTTCCATCGCGCACTTCAAGGACTACACCCGCCACCTCGCCGGCAAGGACGGGAGCCTCGCGACATACCGTTCCCTGGAGGCCGTCTACGGGACCAAGGTGACCGCGGACTGGTGCAAGATGAAGCGCAGGCTGAAACGCATGAAGTACGGCCCGCGCAGATACAAGATTATCGAGCTGGACTGCTTCGCGACCGCCAACAAGTATTACGAATATACCAAGCCGCACGACTGGTGCCACCTCGGCCACGAGAGCACCTTCAACGGCTACCACAAGACGCAGGCCCTTTCCAAGGTTGACGGGAAGATGACCGGGGTGACGAACTTCGTCCGCCTCTACCTGGCCGTATTGCCCGGTTTCGAGACGATGACCGAGGAGGACGAGCTCTACGGCGAATCCATGCTCGGCATAGACATCGGCCCGGGCGGGCGCCTGGTCCATGTCAACAACCGCTGGAACCACCACCATGACAACGTGGACGAGCGCAAGGGCGACAACAAGTATTCCGAGGTCGAGCTTTCCATGCTCCTCGGCGGCCCGTTCTTCGAGCTGTGCCCTCCCTACTCCGTCCAGGACGAGCGCGAGCGCCTCCGCACCATAGTGGACGAAATCAAGTCCCACAACCGCATGGTCAGGCGGGAAGCCGCCGTATGCTCCCGCGTTTTCGGGAAGGGCGCCAGTTTCGGCGGGGACGGGGTTTCCATCGTCGATCCGAGGACCGGCAAGTCATACGGGACGGTCCGCATCGGGGACAGCTCGTGGGCGACCAGGCCGATCGACTACATCCCGGAAGGGTTCGACGTGGTTGACCTCCCCAAGGACATCCTGTCGGACTGCCTGAAGGAGGAACTGAAGTTCCGGTTCAACGTCCTCTCCGTCGACAGTGCCGGCAAGCTGCTCTGGATGCCGCATTACGACGCCGGGTTCGAGGCATACAGGGAAGATACCATCCGCAAGATTTCGTCACAGAAATTCGACCGGCGCTACACCGCGCACATCCAGCGGCAGGACAACGGCCGCGCCAACCCGGACCACCTGCCAGATACCCCGGAATACACCTATCACGCGATGTACCTGCCGCGCGGGTTCAACCGGGCAATCGTGAAGAACCGCCTCACGGGGCAGTTCACGGCCCTCCGTGCCGGAATGGACCTGTTCATCCCGATGCTGCTCGTCAACGGGAAGCTCATCGCGCTACACCCGTCCTATAACGAGACCGCAAGGCGCTGCACGAACGGCGTCGAGGTGCCGGAATGCCCGGTCAGCGGCTACCGCATCACGTCCATACAGCCCGCGAATGGGAGCACGCTGTGCAGTGTGGACATGCAGATCGACCCCGAACAGGACATTCCCGTCCCCGGGCCGGCTACCACCGAACGTATCGTCGAGGCCATCGAGACATATTTCAACCAGGCCCTCCGCGACATGCTGATGGAAGAATTGAAGAAGGCCGTGCCGGAAGCCAATCCCGATACGCTGATGTCCACGCTTGGACAGATTACCTGCATGTTCGACTGCCAGACGGTGAAGCATTTCAGCATGAACGACACCGCGATGCTGGACATGGCGTTCCTCCATTCCGACGACGCGAACGACGCGGTGGACATGGCGCTGGACACACTCAGGCACGAGATTAAGCACTCCATGCGCGGCAACTGGCGGGGAAACGCCATCTACTATGGCGCGGACGAAGGGACGATAGACCTTTCCCGAGGAACTGACCTCGTGTATAGTAGCGACCTCGACGCGATTTCCTCGTTCTACATGAACAAGGACGACATGCAGGTGGCGGACTTCAAGTGGTGCACGCTGCACTACGGATGCCCGTTCATCTGCCCGGCCAAGACCGGCCCCGTCTCCGGCTATACCCACGCCCCGTATATCGCGCTGTCGGAATATCCGGCGACCGAGTGGGAAAAGCGCCTGGTGGAGCTCGGATATGCCGACAAGTCGATCATCCGGTTTGACGACGGCGCAATCCTCTACCCGTCCACCGCGAAGGGCGCCCTGGAGACCGAGAACCTCTGCTTCCCGCAAGCGCGTGACGTATATGCGGCGTTTGCCGCGTTCGGGTTCAGGGAGATCCCGAAGGAGCAGAACCGGTTCGACGCGGACAATTTCGTCATCCAAACGCACGAGGATTTGGCCCAGATGCAGGGCCCGGAGGTCGCCAACGACATAATGGGGGAAATTGGGGAAATCGGCGAAAATTCACCGCCCCCGCAGAAACCGAGAAAGCCGAGGCGCGTTGGCGGTGGCATGAAAATCCCGCAGAAGGAGTCCATCGGGCGCCTGCTCCCCGCAGTCGGCATCGACGCGGTATGCGTCGGGGACGAGACCAAGGACGACCTCGACATGCTCGACATCTGCAGCTCGAAGTTCGGGGAGCGTTGCAGCCCGAAACCGTCGTCCTGGCCGGAGAATGTCCCGGATGTCCGTTCCCTGCTCGAGCTGGAACATCGGGCGCCGCATGCGCAGACGGTGAGGGACGTAATCGACTACCCGCTGTCGCTCGCCGGGGTGGTGAACCGCCGCGCGGAGATGCTCGGCCTCCGGTATTGCTCGTCCTCCACGACGAGCGGCATAGACTTCCGCGTGCACTCGGACAGGACTGGCGAGGACGTAATCGCCGTCACCGTACAGCCCGAGGAGTTCAGCTTCCACTTCACCATACAGGGCAACAGCAAGGTGTCCTACTTCACCCCCTACATGGTGCGAAGAAAAAAGTCGAGGAAGATGACCCAAACAAGATAAAATTTGCTATATTTCAGTCATGCCGGTAATCCGGCATGCCAATCCGCACCGCCTGGGGACGCTCGGGCGGATGCCGACAAGAGACCGAACTGAACCGATACCTGAACTGCGAAAGCTGCCCTGACGGGAGCGCCTGTTGCGGTTGGGATGACTAAGTGGGGTGAACCTGTCCTGCGGCTGACAACGGCCCGAGGTGTAGTCTTGCTGAAAAGTCCCTTCAAGCGGGAGGTGTGTGACGAATGGGACCAGCCCAGCGGGTAGGGGGGTAGGCGAGGCGAAGTCGAAATGGCCTGGAGAGCGATCGTATCCTGGCGGCTTGGCGTGTCGAATTACCGGCATTTTCAATGAGGACAACCATGAAAAAATTCTTGCGCAGAGCAATCGTGCTCATCCCTACAATCATCGTCGTGGCGTTGCTGGCACACAATGCCTATCTCGTCAAGACCAACGACCTCACGACCTACCCGACCAACGTCCAGTGCTTCCAGACAGTCGTGGAAGACCCGCAGTGCGACGGGCCGAGGGCCGTCGTTTTCAACCCGAAGACGAAATCCGCGTCGGTGGTCAAGGGAACCTGCGGCAACGAGGTGGCTACCCGCGTAGGCAAGGTGGGCTGGGATGACCTGCATCCTGCCCGAACGATAATATATGTCATTTCAGTTTTTGTCGCCCTCGTCGTGGGAGTGATTCTAGTGATATTTGGGTTTATCTTCGGCATCTACGTCCCGATTGCGGCCGCATGGAAATGGGCATTTAGCAACCCGGACGACCTGACCTACTGGCGGATTCTCAAAAGGGCATGGGGGAAGTAACATGGCAGCCGGCGAACAGTCCAACGACACCGTGCGCAGGATTTCCTGGGACGAATTCCGCAAATACGGGTTCCTCCGCTTCGTGAACCTGTTCCTGCACATCTTCGGCATCGCCCTCGTCCTCCAGGTGGAAGACGACGGGACGACAACCGCCTATCCCGCCCGCGTCAAGTACCGCGGGTTTCCCGCTGAAGCCATGACGCTCGGCTACCAGCAAATATCCAAATTCATGGAAGAAAACGCATCGGAGCTGTTCAAGGAGGCCCACGAATGATCCAGACCCACGAAATCAAGGTTTTGCCGGCAGGCGCCTATCCCGCATACATTTCCGACTGTTTCGGCAAGCCCGACTACCATTCCCCAACCGGCGAATACTACCCGTCCACGCTCGTCGTGAGCGGCGTCCATGGGCCGGAACAGCTTGCCGTCCTCGCATCGCTCGACATGTTCAGGACTTTCAAGGACCGCCACGAAAGCGGGAATATGCACGGCTACATGCAGATCCTGGCGGGCGTGAACCCCTACGGCCTCATCCACGGCACCAGGGAGTTCACGGAAGAGCCGGACCGCAACGACTACGGCCTCGTCCCTCCTGCACCGGGAGCGCCGAAGAAGCCGGAACGCATCCACGGCGACCCCAAGGGCAACCTCAACCGCGCCTTCCGCTCGGAGCCCGGCTCTGTCCGCTGCACGCTCACGGGTACAATCGACTCGGTCAAGCGCCATATTTCCGGCGCGGACATCGTCATCGACATCCACAACTCCCCGCTGTGCCACAACTGCGTCCTCATCGACAACGGCCCTTATGCCAAGGCATACGTGAAGTTCTGTCACGAGCAGGGTCTTGACTTCATGGTCCGCAACGGCCCAACCGACACGATCAAGCGCTATGCCATCGAGCAGGGTCGCGTAGGGTTCACCATCGAGCTCGGCGGCATGGGCGACTGCCCGGGCCAGGCAGACCTGCTCCGCAAGCAGACCGAGTTCCTCCACAAGCTGCTTGACGCGATTAGCCATATTCGAAAGAACTGTGCCATCACCCCGAACTACTACAACGGCGAAAGAAAAACCTGTGGCGGGGAATATTTCTGGGAATACGAGGACTTCTTCAAGCAGTCCACCCCGTTCACCACCAACGCCATGTGCCAGGAAATCTACCACTACGGCAAGTACGGGTTTATCGAATATACTTCCGACGCCACCGACATCGCGTCCAGACCGGTGAAAGCCGGCGCCGAGCTCGGCACCATCTACTACGTCGACGGGACCCAGGAAAAGATTGTCGCCCCGATTGACGGCCTGGTATGCGACTTCAAGGAACACACCAACGTGGCAGTCCCGAACAAGGAGCTCTACTGCATCCAGCCGGTGGAAGCCGCGTTGAAGGAACTTAAAAATGGCTAAGGCCCTTTCATACGAAGAGCGCAAGTTCCCGGAACCGGGCATGACCTTCGACTGCTTTCTCGTGTTCATCCAGTGGAAGTGCCGGGGCAAGATGCTCAACCGCGGATGGCTCCAGAAGGAGCGCTTCTGTGAATGCAGCGGCAACCCGGCAACGGCGAAACACTACTCGTCGATGGGCCAGGCCATCAGGGCATGCAGGAACATCATCGAGGACGATGACGACCATGTGCTCTTCCCGTCCATCCTGGGGTTCTCCAGCACCCTCGTCACGGGACCTACGCCGTTCGGCCAGTTGCCGGAGGCGAAGAATGGCTAACCTGAAGGCAACCATGAAAGGCGAGTTCCGGCGCCACCGCTGGATTACCAGCCCGCCGAAGAACCCGCCGGCAGGATATGTGCTGATATTAAGCCTGTGCAGACAGGCAAGGAGTAACCATGACTGATTTTGAACGAATGGGCTTCGAAGAGGCCGCGAAGGAAATCAACCGGGATTTCACACTGATCGAACTCACCTACAAGTATCTCAACGGCGGCTTCTATGTCGATGAACTCGCCTGGCACCAGTCCGGGTGCTGCGACTGCGGCCTCTGCATGATGGGCCATGTCAACTACGAGACTGGTCGTGCGTTCCCGACCCTTACTATCGCCCTCGGTTGGGACAGCTTCACCGGGATGCGCAAAAACAACATCATCCACAGCGTCAAGATCGACATGCGGGCGGACGCCAACACCAAGTTCCATATCACCGTGGACAAGGACATGCAGAAGATGGTCCTTACTCCTACACCGCAAGCGGGGTAACTATGCAAGTCAAGTGGAAAAACTGCGAAATCGAATGTACCGTGGACGAGTTCGAGGAACTGTATGCCCGCGGCATTATCGACCCTTCGGTCATCCCCCACAAGCCGAAGGATGAAACCGAAGGCCATTTTGTCCCCGTATACGGATGCCAGATACCCACGCCGGCCCCGATTATCCTTACGCCGGGCCGTCCCCTCGGCCCCGGAGATACCGTAGAGCTTAACCTTTGCAAGAAAGCGTCTGACGCTGTGCCTGATGCAGTGGCGGAGCTGGCAATGACGGAGGCTGCCGCGGAAGTCTCCCAGCCGGGTCTGGTCGCTGATGGCGGGTCGAACGACGATGCGATCCCGGCCCATATTCCAAGCGATGCTGCAGGAAGTTCCTCGGCTAGTGAGGATTCCGGGCCGGGTGACCATTGTGCCCATTTTCCGATTTGCTATCAGACAATTAAGGCGCTTGGCTTTGATAACGATGTGTTCATTGACCAGTTCCGCGATATATCGAACCCGGCGTTGCGCGATGCAGCGATAAAACTGCTCGACAGCCATAATTATCCGACGGACTATACCTCGTGCCTTATTGCAAAGTATCTTTTACACGGGACGCTGGAAGTCGGAACGGTACTTGGCGATGCCAATTCGTTCGCGGTCCACGGCAAGGACGGATCAATTTGCCTATACCGCAAGACGCCCTATCGTTATGCCGCCCTGCTTAAAATCATTCCCACCAAGGGCGAGGCGCATGTCGAGCTGGAAATCTTGCGTACATTCAACGAAGCCGACCAGCGCAAGTTCGTGTTCCGTTCGTCGGATTACACCCTTCCGCTAGTGGAGTTCATCAGCGTGTGCGCACAGACCTGGCCGGTGTTCTCGGAAGACGAATACCTATCCTACATGAATGGCAAAAAATCAAGCTGTTGGTAATTTATGGGCATCATCGGAAACATCATCCATGCCGCAATTAAGGGCATCGGCAACTCTTCCACGATCACAATCAACGGCCAGACCTACGTCGGCCGGAACGTGGTGGTAAACGGAAATACAGTCCTCGTGGACGGCAAGGACATCGGGATAACCGACCGCAAGGTCGTAATCCAGATTACCGGCGACGTGGGCGACATCGAGAACGGTTCCGGCACTGTCGAAGTGACCGGGAACTCGAAGTCCATCCATAGCGGCTCCGGCAGCGTCATCGTGCGAGGGAACGTCGGCGGGGATGTCGAAAGCGGTTCCGGTAGCATCAAGATCGGGCAGCGCGTGGACGGTTCGGTAAAGTCGGGCTCCGGCGACGTCGACATCGGCGGTGGCGTCATGGGTAACGTATCTACCTTATCCGGCGACATCAGGCATTGCTGATTTTGCTATATTTCAAGCATGAGCACAAACACAGCGACATACCACGTTACGGGCTTAAAGGAAATCCACAACCTCGATTTCGCCGCGTCCGCATTTATCGACGCCGTCAAGCACGATCTCAACGGCAATGCCCAGAACATCAGATTTGAAAGCAACAATCCTGACTATGAAGAACTGATGCGCACACACCGTCCGCAGCATGTCATGGTCGAGCGCATCAATTCCGAACACCGGGTTATCGGCATAAAGAAAATGTCGCTTGACTGGGAAGGCGGCCATTACAAGCTGACCCAGTATACCTGTGACGGCCGGTCCGTATGGGGATATTTCTCCACACAATACCACACGGTCAAGAACTTTCTTGAACTGGTGCAGAAACTTCCGAAATATCTTTTTGCCAGTATTGAAAAGGAGCAGAACATGGAACAGGAACCGATTTCCGTAGACGCCAACGAAACCAAGATTTGCGAAGCAATCAAACAATTCATCGACCTCGCGGAAGCCGACGAAATCAAACCGATTGCGGACTGGGTCGCATCGGAACACAACCCGGACACTTTCGCCCCCAACCAAGTCAATTTCACTACCAAGCAAATATCTCGCATGGGCGAAAGTGACAGCGGCAATATGTCCACCCTGCTTTACTGGGATGTGAAGGGGCAGGACAAGGATAGCCCCTATGCGAAGAAAATTCTCATCGCGACCAGAACTGGCGCAGTGTATGTCGAAGGCTATCTTCGTGCCAGCGATCCGCATGTCGCCCTCATCGAAGCGGAATTCAAGAAGTTCGCCCCCGTCGAACAGCCCGCAATGCCGATTGAGCCGACCCCTGCCGCGACGGCCGGCGGAGTGTGCGAAAACAAGCTGAACGAGTTCTTCGGCATCGTGGCAATCGCAATGGAAAATAACCCGGAACAGGTGTCCGAAATCACGGTCACGGCGCCCGTGCTGTCCGGCAGTCATTATGCCGGGGGCGATTTCTGTCTCAGATTCCATCACGACAAGTGCTACAACCACAACCTGGATGTCGTCAGGTTCAAGCATCATAGCGACAAGACCTATTCCGTGACATTCTCCGTAAACGGAAAGGAGACCTTCCCGGTCGTCGTCCGCGAAGACGATTTCCAGGTTCAGTATGCCTGCAAGCTCCGCGAAAAGATTTTCGACCTTGCGCATCCGGCAAAGAAAGCGACCAAGCTCGATCCGACATTCGTTGACCAGGTGGCCGACGTGCTCGACGACCTCGCAATCCGTTTCATCCGCAAGCCGGAACTGGTCATCGCCGACGTGGGCAACATGCCCATCCGTACCACTGGCAAGGAAGAATGGTATACCCATGCCCGGTTCAGTATCGAGCGCAAGTGCTTCAACGATGAAGACATGACCGGCATCAGTCTCCAATATGACGAAAAGAACGGCGTTTACGAAGTCCAGCTGTTCAAGGGGAACCGGATCCTTGCCAAGAAGGGCATGTTCGTTCCGGGAAACTGCAACGTGACGTTTGCCTGCTGCCTCCTCAACCGGATAGTCGAGGAAAAGAAACGCAAGACCGAACAGGACAAGCCAAAGATTGACGACCGTCCCAAAATCAAGGACTTCCCGGAAACGAAGTATGTCTCCGACGAGGAATACTTCATCAAGCACCGTGAAAGCGTCCAGGTCGCCCCGTATGCGCTCTACGACGTGCTCCACGCGCTCCAGCACCAGGGCATCCAGTGCACGGTAGGCAAGGAAGACGGCGACATCATCGTGTTCTATTGCAAGCCGCGCAGGTCCAAGGACCAGAAGCCCCAGTGCGCCGAGGGGACCGCATGCTAGGGCTGTTGCGGAAGCTCCTTTCCGCCCTTCTCTATGCGGTGTTCTTCATCCCGTGCGCAATAATTGGGTCAGCCGGTTTCTTCATTGTCGCCATCGAATGTTTCGCGCTCAACGCGCTCCGTGCGACCCGCATCTGGGCGTTCCACAACGAGGAAAAGCGCAGCTGGATGAAGCTGTTCTCGATGTCCCTCGACACGGACGGCGAGCTCGACGAGTACGGGGGATGGTGAAATGTCTAGCGAGGTGTAAACTATGGCTACCAAGTACAATATCGACGAAGAAGACGGCATCGGCTACGACGACATGGAAGAGTGCGGCATGAACAGCGAGTTCAGCAGCATGATGTGTTCCGTGGACGATGACGACGATGAAACCGCCTATCACCAACACATGTCAAGGATGGCTGAAGATGTCTAAGAAAGCATACGTCAAGCCCACTATGGAAATCGTTGACGCGGAACTGCACGGGAGCCTGCTCGCCGGTTCCGGTTCCGAAGAAGGAAATCCGTATTGGGATCCACCGGAAACACCCGAAGGCTGCCAGTCGGCCTGGTGGTGCGGACACTAAAAAGAAGGGCTGCCGTTCGGCAGCCTTTCTTTATTTCGTAGTGTTATTGTATTCGTCCATCGTCTTCGCGAGCACTTTCGACATGAACGCGTCGTACTTCGCGAGCAACCGGTGCGCCTGCTCCTGCATCCACTTGCCGTCTTCCGGCCTGTACAGGATCTTGCGCGATATGAGGTCGGTCGGGGACATGTTTAACGACCAGGTGATTTCTACCGGTATTCCGGTATCGGTCACCGACAGGTCCTGGAATGAGACAAGCAACTTGGGAAATTCGCTCCTGTTGTCGAAACTGAGCTGGATCCAGTCGTAGCGTACTTTGGCCGCGCTCCAATAAACGCTGTTCACTGGACCCCTTTCCGCAAGGTCCATGAACTTCTGGATAACCGTCTTGGTCATCTCGTCCATTTTGCAATATTCCTTGCTCGTGGACATGTCTTGCTCGACCAGTCCCTGGATATATGCGGAGACGTTTCCGGCAGATGCGCCCTGCGTCTTGACATATTCGTGCATTTCCGGCGGGAATGACACGGTGACGGTCTTGCGGCCGGTGTTTTCCTTCGGCGGCCGGATTTCCCCTTCGCTGAGAATGTCAATGAGGGTCAGGTTCCTGAACCCCTTCGCATCGTCCTTCGCGACAGCTTCGCACCCGAACATCAGGCGAAGCCCCAGCAGGTCGTATTCGACCGTTATCTGTTCTTCCTTCCCGTCCATCGGGGAAATTATATAAGTTGCCTGGATCTTGTCTTCCGGGGCGAGACCGGACAGCTTGTTTACGCGGGCGCTGGAATACAGTTTCTTTACGATTGCCACGGTCAGGATTTCTTCCTGCGACCCGTTGGGAAGGTCGGCGAGCGAAATACGACAGTATGCGCGGGATGTCTCGCACAGGTCACGGATGGCGAGCGCCTCGCGGTCCAACTCTTTCATGGTTTTCGGCCGCTCCGCGTAATTCGGGCACATGCGGGTAGCGCAAGTTTTATTATTGGGGACAACGAACTCCCGATACGGGAACATTTCGAACATGTCCTCGAAGTATGTCCTGAACGGCGTCGCTTCGATGGGGGCAGCAGGGTTGTCCAGATCGCAGGTATAGAAACCGCGGGCGGACTCCGCCCCTTCCTTCACGCACTGGAGCCATCCGCGATTGGACTTGATATAATCCCATCGTGCGGCAACGAGCGTTTTGAGCACGGTGGCGAGTTCCTGGTCCTCGCATGATACCGCATATTTGCCGGGTGTCGCGACGCAGCGCACGCCGTAACTTGCAAGCACGTTGCCGAGGAACACGAACTCCCTACTAATATTCCCGGCTTCACCTGGATGGAACGGGACGTAGATGCCTGTCAGGACGAGTTCACCGCCAGGCAGCGGGCCCACGGTTTCATAGACTTGGGTGGAAATCTTGTGGTCCGTTACCAGCTTGCCATCGACGCAAATATCCGATTTGAGATTGTGGTTGAACGTAAGGACAATCGTCGGTTCGGGGTTGTCCAGCCTCTTGTAGTAGATGACATAGTTGCTGCCGTGAGCTATGCCGAACCGGTCATACAGTTCCTTTTGCTGGTGAGTTTTCCATGCAGGCATGAACCGGGCATATCCGGGTATCAGCTGTTCATTGACATCCTTGAATTCGAGCCGGAGCATGCGACGGTCGATGTCCTGACAGTTGGGGCCGAAGATGGATGTCGGGTGGCATACGTGCTGGTTCCCGTAGGAAATGTAGGTATCATCCCCGTGCACGGTGCACTTGGCGGCCGCGCAGATGTCCTCGTCGGCGAGCCACTTCGCGATTTCAAGTTCCTTTACGCGGTCGTCGGCCAGGTTTCTGCACAGCTCATGAATGAGCGATGCGTTATTGGTATAGCTTGCCAGCTCGGCGTTCATGGTAAACTCCAGAAGACCGCGGGTGAACTTCAACATCGGTATGGGGGTGCCATCACGATCTTCGGTGAATTTTTCTACCTTTACACCGTCTATACCATTTTCGGCAAGTTCGGTTTCCAAATATGTAAAGTCGGGTTCAATGTCCATTGTGTCTCCTTGAAAAGTTCTGTAAGACAAATATAGGTTTTTATGGCCGATTGTAACACAATGTTTCCAAATATTTACTATATTTTAACAATTTTGTCAAATTTTGCCGAAATTTGACAAAATTGGTATCATTGTCAAAAAAATGATTTATCGGCATTTTTGACAAACAGGTTGATCTTTTTGCTATATTTTTGACATGAACTTAGAAAAAGCAATCAAGATTGTCACTTCCGACGTCGAGGATAATCCTTACGTCTATACAAGCATCATCAAAACATCCATTACATCGTTCCTCAACGATGCACGGTCGAAGGTTGAACGAATGGAAAAGTTCAAGAACCTGTCCGTAAGCCTGTTCGTCAGAGACTCCACGAAGCCGGCCGGCGATGTGACTGAATGGAAATCGGGCCTGCGCATTGGCGCGTTCTGGATCGAGATGACCGTATCCATCAAGTCCTTCTTTAAGGATGCCGCAATCTATGCCCGCACGGCAAGCATCAGCGTCGTTACTTTCGATGGCGCGAATAACGTGAAGTATTCCAAGACCGAGTTCAAGTGCGAAGAAAAGATGCCGGACGTCATTGAAATGTTCAAGCAGGCGGCCGTGGCCATCCCGGTGAACAAAATCTCCTATGCAGTGTCTCCGCAGGCCAAAAACGAAATCAACGAAGCGCTCAACCACCTGAGCGCAATACTCAAGAAGCACGGCCTGTTTGTCGCCCGCGCACAGCACCAGTATCTCACGTTCATCCCGAACAATGTCGAAGTGCATCACGACGGCAACCTGCCGCAGAAGCGCAGGATGCTTGAAGCTGCCGGCATGCCGATACTCGACATCGAGGACTTCTACACCACGACTTTCTTCATTACCGACCTCGAACCGCAGGACGCGTTCGTCGGCACCGGCACTAACCCCAAAACACAGGAACCCCAAAAATGAGTTTCTTCAAGTCAAAGATGAAACGCGCGATGGAAAACATCCGCGAAGCGTTGTCCGAAGTAATTGTCCCCAACGCAAAGGTTGCGGAAATTGTCGAAAACGGCAACGGAATCGACATCCGGTTCGTATATTCCGGCAAGAACCAGGTCAACGACATCGTTGACCAGAATCTTCTCCGCCTCATCCCGTACAAGATGAATAACCTGCGCGAGCCGTTCCACGTCGGCGTTGGCCAGTGCTGCAAGAAAGGCGCCGAGTTCGATGCCGTCATGAGGAGCGTGACTGAATACATGATCCGTCACGCCAATGTGTTCGACTGCATTGCCTCGCACTCCAGCATGTATTTCCGCCAGATTGCCATGCCGGCGAAGAAGTTCGGCGTGAGCTTCAGCATCTTTGTGGGAGAAGAGCGCTTCGAGTCGTTCGAGTTCGCGCCGGCCCTCCTCGACACGTTCCTGTCCATCGCGAAGAGCGAAATCCCGGATGACGCGGACTTCGCCGAATACCGCCAATACTGCATCGACGAGTTCGCCCAGACCGTGAAGCGTTCCCATGCGCCGGCAAGGTACAATTTCCCGTATGCGAGCGTAGTGTCGCCGGAAGTGTGGATTGCCGAATACAAGCCCCGAAGGGACCGCAACCAGGCACAGCTGAAACTGAACGCCGATTGTCAGGGGGTTCTCGATGAAATCAACAAGTCTCTTGATAAAATCCCTTGATCTGGGCGCCAGCGGCGGTGACCGGTTCGCGGTCACCACATTCCAGAAGACGGCGGACGGCTTCGTTGCCGTTCCTCCCGCACGGTCCCAACCAGTAACAAACAGTAGCGAGGAGCTATGCAAGATAATCAAGAACTGTGCCCGTTCAGGACATCCAGCGAATACGGGAACATGAAGGAGCTGTATGCCGAGTACGGACTGCCGCACGTAAACGAGGCCTTTATCGACGAGTTCCTGTCCGGCAGTGAACCCGATGACAGCTATATCGGGATTTTCATGAGCGACGGCATTTTCGAACTTGCCGCCAAGGGAATGAATGACGGACGTCTCGCCCCGCTTCCCGAGTTTTCTGTCTTTTTCGACGACACCGGGTTCGGCATAGTTGGTTATTCGCCAATCTGGTATGCCTATATGATATTCGACCACTTTATCGCTATGGGCGACTACAATACGGCAATCCAGGCCACCGAACTTATCGGCGTAGCCCGCAAGATGTACGATAACGAGCTCGATACGGATGCGAAGATGGCCGCGCTCGAAAGAGCATCGGAAAACTTTACCGAGGAGAGTATCTAATGTCCGAAGTTAAAGATGTCGGCGAAAAGTATGCCCACCTCGCCGGGAAGTGGGTCGATTACAGCACCCGCCCGTGGGACAGCCCGGTGGAAGGCGAGGAGGCGTTCTGCGACAGGTGTATCGTCCTCATCGACGACATCATCAGCGCGGCCCCGGTGGCCGACAGCATCGACCGTATTACGGTAAAGGCCCGTGTCGTGCTGACGCTGTCCCCGTCCGACTTCCAGATGAAGCAGGTCCCCATCAAGGACTTGTTCATCGTGACAGGAAAAATCAACTTCCGTGCCCGGTGGGACGACCCGCGTTTCTCCACAGTCACTTTCTATTCAAACCGGTTCGGCATTTCCGACAGCGCCACAGCGATGCGTGCGCTCAACCAGTCCGTGGACAGCTATACGGATGCGGTGATGAAGATGCAGACCATTATCCAGGATGAAACAAAATGAGCGTATCGGAAAAAAGCAAATATGAAATTGAAATCCTCAAGTCCCGCGTAGGCAAGCGCGACGCGCTGTGCTGCGACATCGCCTGCGACATCCACCAGCACATGCTGGACGACGGTCACAGCGGCTGTTCGTGGGGTATCGCCAGCAACCTGTTTCTGGATTTTGCCAGACACAAGGACCGTCTCGACCTTGCCCGGAAACGGTGCCAGGAAGTGTTCTCCCCGAACGATAAAAAGTTCGCGGACGCCTGCAAGGATGGCAAGGACTTTGACTGGGAACCGTATATCGACTTCTGCTGGCGTTCAGCGCTTTCCACCTATCGCATGCTTTGTGACGCCCGTCTCGGCGACGACACCATGCCGGAGGAAGAACGCAAGCTCACCGATCACGACTTCGTGTTCATCCGTGACGTGTTCAAGAAGCTGGCCAGGTGCCTCCCGCTCACCCCGATCCTGGAAGACGAACCAAGCTGGCACAAGTCCTTCGACATTGGCAAGAAGCACGAATATGTCAGCTACGACTGCACCCGCCATTACGGCCTCCGCAAGTATGTCTACCCGGACGGCACGGTGAAATACCGCGACTTCGACGCGGTGGTGACGATGGACACTTATGACGACGGACTCACCTGCCCCTGTTCCAGCTTCACCTCGACAAAGGCGGTCGAGGAAGTCGTCGGGAACATCGTCAAGTTCCCCTACACGGCTACTGTCCCGCCCTACAAGATGTACCGCAAGATTTACAACACGGAGGACGGGGAACCGGGCAGCTACAACATGTACTGGCATCAGTATATCCTCACCCCGAAGGGCGAGAAAATCCCGGTCAACCGCTTCTACGTCGAGGAGAAGGACGGCGATGTCGAAGTGACTTCCGAGCAGTTTTACAAGCTCCTCGTCGAGTCGGAACCCGGCGTCAACAAGAAGCGCGAGGAAATCGCGCAGCGTATCGAGAATGGCACCCGCGAGGACAAGGAACAGATTGCCGCGTCATACCGCAAGCCGTTCTCGTTCAATGTCACCCCGAAATCTTTCCCGAAGGAGCGCTCCTCATGGCTGCCGTCGAAACAATAGTCGATTTGTCCAGGGTGCCGGAACTCACCGGCACCAGTTCTTCCCAGAACGGCAACCTGCTGCAGATGTTCTACGGCAAGGAGCTGAACTGTGCGAAGCGTGTCCGCATCGTCGTGCCTGATGGGACGAAGTCCGTCAGCATCACCCTGCTGGAACATCTCCTCGTGACCGTCGCCCGCAGCATGCGCCGGCGCCAGATTGATCCGTTTACCGCGATTACGATTACGGACGGTTTCCGCGTGACACTCAACGACGCGATTTTCCGTGCACTCCACGGGGACAACACGACATTCTGCTACCACGGCGACGGGGTGGACGCACCGCTCAAGCAGGACTACTTCGAGAGAGAAGAAGAAATCCTCCAGGAGCTGAACCTGTGGGGGAAGAACCCGCTCATCAGGCACGTCATCACCCATACGGAGTATTGCCTATACGCCAATGCCAGGAATTACCGCGGCGTGTGCGCCGAGCGCGAACGCATCAGGATCGTTCCGCAGCACGGCAGGACACCCTCCCGGACCGTCTACAATGTCGAGCGCTACAACGACCTGAAAGGCCACGATGACTACTATGTCCAGGACATGTCTTGGAAGGCGGGGCACAAGCTGCCCGGCGAGTTCACGAAGTGGGCGAAGTTCGTCGGCATCAGCTTTTTCAGCCTTTACGAGGCATCCGTCGCTGTCAAGGGTTACATGGACTGGCTCGGCATGAAGTACCTGCAACCGGGTTGCGAGCTGTATGACGGCAAGGGGAACCTGGTGTATGCAATCAGGAACGCGGAGTTCGCGATTTACCCGCGCGGTGGTCGTGAACCTGGTGAATACATACTCAGAGACCTGAAGCAGAACTTCAACCTGTATCAACCCGCCCCGTATGAAACTGTCAAGGCATACATGAAGGAACATATAAACCTGAACAGCTGCCACCCGTGCTATTTCGTTTCCGAGGTTGGCTGCTCCCTCAAATAAATGTATATTTGGGTCGGACCGGTAGCTTAATGGTCAAAGCGTCGGACTCATAACCCGGGGAGTGTGGGTTCAAGTCCCACCTGGTCCACTAAAACTCCGCCAAGCTGGCGGAGTTTTTGCTATATTTCATGCAAAAGGTGGAAATATGAAAGAAACACCGAATTTCGAATTTTACGTAATCGCCTGCTACGGCAAGAAGGACCAGCCCTACGAGGGCGACAAGGCCGACCGTTTCGCCGGCTACTGGTATATCCCGCTCATGGGGGAATCCCTGCAACGCATCGGCAAGGCACGCCACTACACGACCAGGGAAGAGGCCGACCGCGACTGCAAGGAGCTCAACGAGGACCGCGACCGCTGGTATTACGGCAAGGTGCAGAAATACACCGCCACACTCGCAAGCGATTGCACCGCCACGGGAAGCCCGTTCGACGCCATGTCGCCGGAGGAGCGGAACGCGGTAGTCACCGACACGGACGAGGAATGAAATGATCCAGACAATTATCGAAGTGATGCCCGACGAACAGCGGGCAAGCGTCGCCACAATGAACCGCCAGTTCAAGCGCATACTCGGTCACTCCGAGCCGAAAGGTTTCGCCGAGTGGCTCGTGGCTTCCGCGGATTGGCGCGAGAAGTGCCTGAAAAAGCTCGTGCGGGTCACGGCCGACAAAAACAAGACTGTTTACAAAGGAGTAGTATGATGTTTACCTATCCAGAACGACAGGCAATCGCAAGCAGCATGGCGGAAGAACATTTCCGCATCAATTCCCACACCCAGGCAGAGAAGGACGCCTTTATCGCCGGCGTAGTGGCCGGCATCGGCCTCATCGAGCGAGTCGACGCACAGAACGCGCTCGACGAAATCGACGAACGCATCGCCGGAAGGGGCAAGCCGCCGAAGACCTGGGACACCGCCGAGGAAGCCGCGCCGAACGATCGGCCGGAAACCCCGCGCATTGTCCTGGCGACGGCAGCTACCCAGCCGAAGAACGACAAGGACGTCAGCGGCTACATCACATACCGCATGGCCCGCAGATGGCTCCCGCACTTCATCGAAATGCTCAAGACGATGCAGTCCTTCGGCAATGCCGGCCACTCCGGCAATGTCGCCTTCTACGCGGACGGCGACGGTGACTTCCGCCCGAAGTTCAGCTTCTACGTGAGCACCATCCCGGTAGACAAGGTAATCCCGCCCCTCCCTGAACCGAAGGCGAAGAAAACGAACGCAACACTCGAAGACGTCACCTTATACGACGCAGGCTAACATGGAAAAAATCCCCAAAATCCTCGACAACAAGATCGGGAAGGTGTCCGCGTTCTTCCGCAGGCGCCCTCTCCTCACCCTCGCATATCTCGTCGCCTTCATGGGCATCACCGGCGGGTTCTGGGACGGTCCCGCGTGGCTTGTCCCCCTCGCCGCGCTCATGTGGATGTTCCTCGGCTACATCCTTGCGGAATGGCTCAAGCAGCCGGCGCTTTCCGACGCGCTGTCACAGATCATGATGGACTCCTTGTCCAGTCCGGGCCGCATTGCGTTCAATAACGCCGTCCCGGGCATATTCGCCGTCGACCGCATCGGAATACCCGGCCAGCCGGGTTCCTACAAGGTCAAGTACCCGATCCGCGGATATGCGTCCATCCTCGTCAGCAGTGTCAGCGACGGATATGTCTATTACTATTCCACCTACCCGTATCTCGACGGCAAGCCGGAACACGCATCCGCGGTCCGCGCAGTCAAGGGCATGCTCCGCCGCGTGGAAATCGAGTCCTACGACCCGGACGAACAGGTGAAGAACGTGTGTGGCGGAATCCCCTACGACTACCGCATCGACTGGGTTGACTACACCCCGGACTTCGAAGACGAAATCGTCAAGCAGCATGTCGATGAGATGACTGCCGAGATGGACCGCCAGACTATCATCGACATTGCAAAGACCATGGACCGCCCGCTTACCGACGAAGAGGTCGTCAAGTTCAAGGAAAGCCTCGACAAGAACCCGAGCGTCGGCATGGCCAGCTTCCTCGAGGACATGCCGCTTACCGATTACTGGCGCGACGCGTCCGATCCTCCGACAAAGGACGGCTCGTATCTCATCAGGACGCCGAGGGGATGGGCGGAGGCCGAATACCGCGTAGGCAGGGGCTGGTTCCAGTACCGCTGGAGCGTGAAGGACCCCGAAGTAATCAAGTGGGCACCGGTGAACTGCCCGATGTGGGAGGACAAGGAAGATGGTCGATAAGCTCACGCAGGGACAGCTCGAAGAATTCAAGAAGTTCTCGCAGGACCCGGAATACTTCTCCCTGCCGCTCAGGAACGTCTCGGTTTACACGGGGAACACGAAAATCGAAGGGTTCGCGTTCGACCGGGTCTACCAGCGGAAGGCCGCCAGGACGTTCCTGCACCACGGCAAGATGATCAACCTGTGGTGCAACCATTCCAACAAGCGCAGCTTCGAGTGCGTTCTCATGCTCTGGTATGCGATGTTCCACAACTGCGTCAGGGTGGCTTTCATCGAACCAAAGCCGTTCATCACGTCGTGCATGTTCGACAACGAGAAATGCGCCAGGAAGAACGTGCAGATGACCGTCGTTATCATGCACGCCCTCTACATGGCGCTGCCCGAGTGGGTGCGGAACCTCATACCCGCGACGTTCGAGGACGACTACGTGAAGTTCGAGAACGGCAGCCGCATCATCGCCACGGATATAACAAAGACCGTCGAAGGCGGGGGCGGGATCCACGGGACCAGCCTCAACTTCGTAGTCCTGCACGGCATATCCCGCATGTCGGACGCCACGTTCAGGAACTTCATAGCCAGCTATTTCCCGTGCTTCTTCTCGGGAGACCCGAGCAGGTTCAGGATTATCATGTCCTCCGAGGGCGGTGAACGCGACAGCAGCTTCGAGGAGCTGTGCAAGGTGGTCGACGATGTCACCGATACGAAGGATGGCATCGCACCCGACGTCCCGCCATACAAGATTGTCCTGAACGCGGTACGATGGAAGGATCTCCCGCCGGACGAAATCTCGAAACTGTTCGGCGTCACGGAGCGCAAGGAGAAACCCTGGCCGTACCGCGACGAGTTCTTCCTCCCGGGCTAACTTTTTGCTATATTTCGGACATGAAAATCGATCTCACCATTCTCGCAGAAATCAAGTCGTTCCAGCAGGGCATCGAGCTCGTCAAGGCCATTTCCGACCTTGGCTACGAGACCTGCATGGCCGGCGGCTGTGTCCGTGACATCGTAAGGTTCGTCACCGACCAGACCGACACGATTGACCTCCACGACATCGACATCGCCACCGCCGCTCCGCTTTCCGTGCTCAGGGAACACTTCCACACGGCGAGCAACAACGGGGAGGCCCACGGGACCATCCTCGTCAAGCAGGGCGACACCATGTTCGAGGTCACGCACTTCCGCACGGACGGCGCCTATTCCGACGGCCGTCACCCGGACAGCGTGGAACTCGTCGAGACCTTCCGCGAGGACGCCATGCGCAGGGATTTCACGATCAACGCGATGGGCCTCACCTGGGACGGCGAAGTCCTTGACTACTACAAGGGCGTGGAACACATCCAGCAGAAGGTAATCTGCGCAGTGGGCGACCCCTGCCTGCGCTTCTCCGAGGACGCCCTCCGCATCGTCCGCGGATGCCGTTTTGCCGCAAACTTCGGCTACGACATCGAGTTCGCCACGATGGCGAGCATGCAGGTGTTCGCGAAGGCCCTGGAAAGCGTCTCCAACGAGCGCTTCCGCGGGGAGTTCCTCAAACTCCGCGACTACAAGGAATGCCTCCCGGATTTCATGTTCTACCTGAACAAGGCCAGGGCGTTCCAGCGCATCCCGGCGTTCGCAGTGAACAGGCTCTCCTATGGCACCGTGCTGATGATGGTTGACAGGGTGAAGCTGCTCACCAGGGAAAACCTGTTCCCGGTTCTCGCCTACGCGGGCACTGAGGAGAACCTCATGCAGTTCGTGCCGACACGCGAGGAGAAGGCCCTCTACCGCTGGCTGAAAAAGTACGACAACCTGTTCGGTTCCGACGTGATTACCCGCGGCCACATGTGGACGAACCTGGTGGAATTCGCTTCCGGCGACTACCAGACCGTGCTCGACCTCAACGACGCGGACGATGCCAAGACCGTATGGTATGTCGAGCACTTCCCCCGTGCGCTGTTCATCGTGCAGAACCCGCCCGACCTGTCAATGCTCTCCCAGCGGGTGAAGGCAATGGGCATCCCGCAGGGCAAGGAGTTCGGGGACATGGTCAAGTCCTTCACCGAGCTCGCATACATGCAGATGGCCACAAGCATCCCGTTCGAGAAGGTCGAGGAACGCGGAAACTCCAGGATCGTCTATACACTTTCAACGGTGACCAAAAAGGGCGCCTAGTCGAGGTAAACAATGCCACACAGTCACAAGCTGTCCGCCATAGAGCGAAAGTGCCTGCACATGAGCTCGGTCCGCATGTCCAACCGCGAAATCGAGTCCATGCTCAGCCGTTCGGGAGTTACCCTGAACCTCGGGCCGACCACAATTATCGGTACAGGTGCCTGCCCGCCGTGTAACTCGAAGCGGAGCTACGTTCTCGCGGAGTTCTACCGTTGCGGCAGCAACTACGCCTCAATCCCGCAGCGCCTGTACCGCGCCCGCCTGGTGTTCCAGAAAGGACACCCGGTCCCGCAGATTGTCCGCGAGGAAATACTCTGCCTTTCCGACTACCAGATTGGCATGCTGCTGGGACATAACGATGCGGCTTGCCACAACGTCGCCAAGCTCGCCAAGCGCATCAAGATTGCGTTGAAGCGCTTCGCGCAGACCGCCACAATGTCCGTCGCCGCATGCCATATCGCCAACATGAACGACGGGGACGGCATCAAGATGGACAGCCGCACCTGGCACCTCGTCCGGTCGGTACACGCAACGCCGGCGATCGCTGCCACCCGCATCGCATCGCTTTACCGCATCGCGGACAAAATGAAACAGGAACAACCAAAGGAGGAGCAGCAATGCCCTTAGTATCTCTTCAAATCAACTCACAGATGTTCAATATTGGCGGCATTTCCGACATTTCCGGCGAACTGACTGCCGTGGCAAGACAGGGAGGCTATGCTATCGTGCATGTCGCCGGTTTCCAGTTCACCCAGCAAGTAATTATCAACATCGAAGTTGACGGCCAGCCGGTCCCGCACGGAACGGACCTCTACGAATTCCTGAAGCAGAAACAGGTGGAAGACCGTCTCCGCATCACCAACGCGTCCGCGCCGAAGACCACGAACCGGACTGTAACCAAGAAGTAAGGATTTCACCAGCCAAAAACAGGCCCCGCCGCGGTTATTGACCTTTTCGCGGCGGGGCCTTCTACGATTTTGCTATATTTCAAGCAACTGAATGGAGGAACCATGGCAGCAGAAGCGCCTATCACTCTCAAAGAAACACTTGAACTGCTCCGCGCGGTGAAGCCGGAACAGATGTACCACTACACGCCACTCGTATCCCAGGCAATCCGCGACGGGGAACTCGCCTTCCAGGACCGCGACGGCCACAGCATCCAGATCGAAAGCAGACCGCGCTCGACGTTCAACGACAACGGCAGGAAGTTCGCCTGGACGTTCGAGGGCATCGTCGACGGACGCGCCTGCGAAGTCACCGTCACGCTCAGCTACGACGAGGCGACCATCTTCGCCGAGACCGTGGAAGGCATCGACTGCGTCAAGGGCAAGTACAGCGTGTCTTCGACCGAAGTCAAGACCCTTTGCGTGAAGGACGTCCTGTTCGCCCTCGCTAAGAAACTCCCCCCGATCGGCGAGAAACGCTTCAAGGCCGACGCGGACAAGCACAACAAGGTGGTCCTCGCGATCAAGAACCTGCAGGACACCCTCAAGAAGACCAGGATGACACTCGTCCGCAAGGGGGACAAGTTCTACATCATCCCGTCGAAGGTCCAGGTCAAGAGCATGGACACTGCCGCGAAGTACGACTTCGACTTCATGAAAACCGACTTCTACATCCCGGTCCCCGCGGACGGCATCGCCAACGCAACGTATCTCGGATGCACCGACGCGTTCGCCCTTCCCAAGAAAAAGGCAAAGGCGGCAAAGAAATGAAACCGCTACCGTTTATCGTCCTCGGCATCTACATCATGCTGTTCGTGATTGCCGGTCTCGTATTCAGCTTCGGGACCATCGGCTACATCCTTCTCGGGATGGCCGTAATCGGGACCGCCCTCTACATCGCAATCCTCATCGAGGAGAAACCGTGGAGATATGCGCTCCCGTGGGAAAATACGTTCGCATACGCCCTGATGGCTTACGGCGCAATCTTCCTCGGTGTCCCGATCATCGTAATCAACATCATCAATGACATGCAGCAGGATGGCAAAATCAACTGGAAATGGCTAAAATGAATACTATCCAACAGAAATTCAACGAAATTTTCGAAAAGTGGAACATCGGAGTGGCTACGCCCATGCAGGTAAAGACTTCCCGTTCCTTTGCCGGCGCCAGCCGTTCGCCGCTATTGTCAATCGCCTACAACTCGTTCAGCGCGTTCAAGTCGATGCTGAAACGCGGCTACGACCTGTTCTGGATTGACACCGACGGTGTGGACAGCCCCTTTGCTGGCGCCCCGAAGAAGCTCCTGGCCCCGCCGGAACCGTGTCCGAAATCCCCCTTTATCGTCCTGGACTCCCTCGGCGCAATTCTCAGGAACCCCGTGAAATACAAGATTGACTGGAACGGCTTCAACGGCCACTTCAAGAAACAGGGCTGGACCCGCCTTTCCGACGGTTCCCTCGTCTCAGCAATCCCCGGAAAGAGGTAAACATGAACCGCAGACATATCAAGGCACTGGTCTCCGCGGCAGGGTGGGCGCTGTTCATCTGCATCGCCTGCTTCATTACCGCATGCCTCCGTTTCGGGTCCGTCGAGCAAATCCCGACTTTCAAGCTGACCCTGATTGTTGCCCTATTCGTAGCCGCCACCGCGTCCGGTTATGCCGGCTACATGTTCGGAACACGAAAGATGATTAAGACCGTAAGCGAATACCTTTCCCGCAGGAACGACGTCCTAAACGGCAACACGAGCCAGGATGCAGTGGACCTGCTCAAGCTCGCATCCGACCAGATCTGCAAGGCAGGCCACGAGTTCGGGTGCAATACCAGCGTCCGCGGATGCTACATCGACGTCCCGCACGAGTTCAACGTTGACGGTGACCTGGTGAGGCTATCCACTACGATGCACTTCGACACCCCGTCCAAGGCGAGCGTCGAAACGACCGTCGTCGTGCCGGTGGACTTCATGGACGAATACCTGACCAACGGGGACCTCTCCAACAAAAGCTGGAACCGTTTCCGCGCATGGGCGAGGGACTTCCGCGCCAACCAGTCTAACAAGTAGGGAAGCCAATGTCGTCAGAACCGTTTAGCCTAATGCCAGCCCCGCGCGAATGTCCCGTATGCGGGGCAAAGGACCAACCGGTCATCGTCAAGAAGAAGGACATCTTCGTCCCGATGGGCGCGGCTGCCCACCAGCTGGAAAACATCCTCCGCTGCAACCAGTGCGGGGCGAAAGTCCGCATCGCTTCCGAAAGCCAGGAAACCGTGGAGGACCGCATCTGGAGACGTTCCATCGCCAGCATCCCGAAGATGGTGGAAACCGTCAACAAGGCAGGCTATACCAACGAGCGCGTGGAGAAGGCCTTCGACCTCGACAAGGGCATCCTCGTGGCAGCATCGGAATGGTGGAAGCTGGAAAACATGGAACCCGACATGGAAACCGCCTGCGCGTTTGCCAACCGCAACCTCGTCGGCAAGTATCTCGTCGCGCTGCTCCGCCTCGTCGCGTCCAACCCGAAACTCGTGGAGTTCGCGGAAGAAGGGTTCGAGACGACTTCGCCAGCGACCCGAGAAATAAAACAGTTGAACAATTCCTGAAACTCTGGACGGAAGCCGACGAGGACGGCCGCGCAAAGCTGCGTGACGGCCTCGGTTACAGTATCTAATTGGAGGAAACATGGCTTATTATCCCGACAATGAAAGATTGTCCCTGACCATCGCGCTTGGCGTGATTGCGGAATTTTTCCCCAGCGCACCGCTGGAACCGCCTATCGGGTGGGGTCGCGGCAAGAGCGAAATGTTCATCAAGCTGGATGACGGTGAACTATTCGAAATCTACATCATGTTTGAAGTGATGTACAGGGAAGATCGCCTTATAGTGGATACGAGAACTAACGGCATATCCGCCGGCCACCTCACCGTCGGCGATCTCAGGACGGCAATCCGCGCGGCGTTGAACCTTGTCCAGCCCGGACAGCACTTCATCCACGTTGACATCAAGCAGGAAAAGAGCGTGGTAGAAACTTTTGTAAAGGAGAACGGCACATGCCAAGCGAAGAAATAGAGAAAATCAGGCAGCGAATGGTCAAGGCGAACCAGATCGCCGGCCTCAAGATTTACCAGGAAACCGACATCAAGCAGGGCGAGCGCTTTGCAATCCCGCTTCCCGCATGGATCGGCGGAAGCTACGACGAGCACTTCTACCTCATCGAAATCGCCGACCGGGACCTTCCCGTTACCGGCATCACTTTCAAGCCGTATGTCGTCCCGATTAAGGATGCCATCAACTGGATCAATAGCGAGAGCACGGAACGCCCGATGCCCGACGCGAGCCGCCACGAATACGCCGTGTTCGACATGGAGACCAAGAAGGTCCTCCCGCACTTCGGCGGATGCTACGCCGGGGAGGCGCAGCGCTGGTTCAAGGACCGCAAGGACGCGGACGAGCTACGCGAACGGTATGTCGAACGCTACGCCGAGTGCAAGGTCCCTGCGGAGAACTTCCGCATCATCGAGCGCGACGTAACGGAAACGTTCAGGTTCTCCGCAACCTAAATATGCTATATTTCGGTCATGAAGAACAAATACTACACGACCGTCCTAGAACGCAAGCCCGTCCCGCACGGGCTTTCCCAGTGTCTCAACTACGTGAACGACTTTCAGCAGAAGGAGTTCGAGGCGCAGCTGCTCAAGCGCCGCGTGGAGGAACTCCCCATCGCGATGCTGATCCAGGCGCTGTGCGCCAAGGTGTGGCACTACAACAACGTCTATAACGAGTTCCATGGGCTGGTCCAGTATATCCCGAAGAACACGGACGAGAAAATCCTCGCAAGCAACCTGCACACGGGCATCGTCTACAAGTCCAACTTCTGGAATACGCTCTGTTCGTATTTCGCAATCGACTGGAAACACTCCGTCCTCATCGGCGAAAAGAAAGAATCGTTCGCCGGGAAGACGGTCAAGCAGTTCATCGACATGGTCCATGACGCCAAGTTCAAGAGCGTCCCCAAGACTGACACGATGGACACGCACCACCTGGCGTGGCCATATCCGGTGCAGGGGGAAGAGGACGTCCAGCTGCATCGCGGCTACCACAATCTCCCGGAAGAGCTTGTCGACGACCAGCCCTGGTACATGCTCCCGGACGAATATAAGCAATACAAGAAGCTCCGCGACGCAAAGAAGCCGAAGGAACAGCTGAAGGACGTTCTCAAACGGCAGGCCGGACGCATCGTCATCGAGCGGTTCTGGACCACGTTCCCCGATTTCCTCATAAACCTCACGCGCATCGAGAACGTCGAGCTCACCACCGTAGGCGAGTGCAAGGACAAGATTGGCGATCCTGCTGCATGGTGGTTCCGCAAGCGCCATGACCGCGCATACAACATGTTCGGCATCCAGCCGAGGATGACGACCCGCGAGGCACCGCCGGACAGCATGAAGGTCGTCAAGGTGTCCAAGACGGTCCTGCGCGGCACCGGCATGTGCATGTCCTACGAAGTCCGCAACGCGACCGATTACATCCCCCTGGACCTCTGGACCCCCTACGACAGCCCGGAACGCACATGCGTGAACGACCTGTACGACTTCGACGGGGAGTTCGCCGCTGCGCCCATGAAGTGCTACAAGGCCATCCTCAAGCAGGTTTCCGCATGGAAGCCGCTCCCGCTGATCGGGAAGGCTTTCAAGAGCTTTACCGACGCGTTCGAAAAGTGGAACCGCATGGGCGCGATGCCTGCACACCCGGGCCACACCAGAGACATCTACAGCCCGGACGACGAGTTCTGGGCTGACAAGTGGGTGAAGGACGACCGCGACATGCGCTACGCGAAGGAATATGACCGCATCCAACGCGAATACGGTGGAGAACGCGGGGCAGACGACCCGCGGTATGTACGCGCGATGAAGTCGCTCCGTTTCCAGTTCCGCGAAACGCCGGCATCCGTGCTTACCGAGAAAGACCTCGCAAAGATTGCGTCCGACCTTTACGGCATGTTTGGTGGCAAGGCCATCCAGTGCAAGGACCACGACTATGTCATGAAAGTTGACCGCGTCATGTATTGCGACCACGATACCATCGACCTGTGCGGCACCATGATGGACTCGATCAAGCGCAAGGCATACTACACGCCGTGCATCATCATCTCTGGTCACGCCATCACGTCCGACGCGTGGAAAACCACGGTCCTGCCGGCTGCGACCATCAAGGTGTGCATATTCCGCGACCAGGCGAAGGGCGTCACCGCGGAAAGCATCGTCAAGTCAAACGAAATCGTCGTTGCCAACCCCAATTCGGTAATGGAGTATGCGGCCCGGACGATGGGACGGGTAACGCGCGATTTGCCTACGTTCGTCAGCAACTACAAGAAGCGCTTCGCCGACCTTCTCGACGGGAAGCCGTTGAAGGACGAACGCGTCCTGGCGCCTTCCGTCAATTTCGTATCGCATAAGTGACTTTTGCTATATTTCAGGCATGGTTCACCGAAGGAGGCGAAACATGTCAAGAACTAGAAGAGTGCTCCGCGCGGAGATGCGCCGCAGGTACAGGGAGTCACAACAGCAGCAGGTCCCGGCATCCGACAACGCCAGGGACGAGTGGGCCCGCAAGCAGGGCTTCAAGTCCTACGCTGCGTTCGTCGACGACAGGAACAGACGCGGCGGGTTCGGCTACCTGGAGGACGACGAAGAATGACATTCTCCGAGGCGTTCGACTACCTGAAAGGAAAAGGCTGCACTTTCACATACGACAACCCCCGGGCGATTACGTTCTCCACCGTGCATGTCCACTATGACGGCACGGAGTTCGGGACTATGGACCTCCACAACATGACCTTCTACATGGACCGCTCCCACCAGCGGCTCCACCAGTTCAACTACCGCACGATGTGGCTCAGCGACACCGGCAACGACGCCGCGTTCAAGAAGCTCGTGGACAGCTACATCGCGGGAAAACCAGAGGAAGCAAAATGAGACGAGTTCTCGAACCGGTAATCAATTACATTGAAAATTCCCAGGCTGCCACGCCGTACCGCTGCAATTCGACGGCCTGGATTGGACTCCCGGTATGTGCCAGCCTAATCGCGGCGGTAGCGTTCGGCGTATATTTCAAGCTCACCGACGTGTCCTTCGCGAACACTTACATCTGGGTTGCACTCATCGTCGAGTTCGTCTCGATGCTGCTCTTTTTTATCTGGAGAGCCGAGCCGTTCGAAGAATACGAACGCGATTACCCAAAGACGGTCCTCTGTGCCAATACTTTGCTATATTTCATGGCGAGCTCGCTAAACGGTTCAATCGTCATCATGGCAGCAATCTTGATAGTGGGGTACTTGCTGACAGCCATATTCAAGATTGCCGGATGGATCTGGTTCCGTATAGTGCGCCTTATTGTCAATGAAGATGCAGGCAAGGAAATGACACGCATTGTCATCGACGAAACCCCAGACAAGGAATGATACCATGAGCATGACAGCAGACCTCCATCATGAATACTCCATCGCCCGGCTCCGCCAGCTGTTCGCCAAGGACCGCGCCGAACTCAACAAGCTCCGTGCCGACCGCGAAGACTGCCGTCACGCAGGAAAGTATATCCGCAGGGGACAGTTCTGGAACCGGTCCCGCAAATACTGGGGCAAGCGAGCCATGACCATCAAGCACCTCATCAACTGCGACTCGCAGGCAATCATCACCAACAAGTAAGGTAACAGACAATGGAAACCGCACTCCAATTCCCGCAAATCATCCAGACATCCTGCTTCGCCATCATCCTCCTCGCCATGCTGGTGTCCGCAGTGTTCCGCACCCGCAGCGCGGTGTGCTTCTGGGCAGCGTACATCTCCGTCCTTGCCGCAGCCGGCGTGATGGTCTATGACCTCGTCGTCGGTAACCGCAACGCGGTCATGCCGGACACGGTCTTGATTATCGTGTCCATCGCGTTATGCCGCATCCCGTTCGCCATGTACAGGGCCAACCGCGAAACCGCCCGCGACAAGAAGAACGCGGAGCCGCCTGAAGTCCTCAAGCGCAAGATCGAGGCCGCGGCAAACTTCGCTTTCGGCCAGCACCGCCGTCTGGTGTGCGAACGATATTACCTGGACACCCCGTTCAAGGTCCTCGACGGGGCCCGCTACGAAAACGCCAAGGAACACCTTGCCCATCCATACGTGAATAACTTCCAGGGCGCACCCAACATCGGCATGTTCGCGACCCGCCCGTTCGAGAGCGCAATAATCGGCGTTACCGTCTTCTACCAGGAATACCTGCGCAAGTTCTTCATTACCGTGTCCGCCACCTACTTCGGCAAGAACGGCAAATACCTCGAAAACCGCCCGATCCTCCGCCTATGCGAAACCAACCTCGGCGACTTCGACACCGTGGGCATCGACTTCTTCATCTCCGCGTTCTTCGACAAGGCATTCGGAACCATTGATACCGCACTCGTCGAAAGGGAAATCGCCCGGGACACCAAGTTCATCTCAGTCGCCCAGAGGTGCATCGAATGGAACCAGATGCTCCTCGCCGGCAAGTACATCGAGCAAGACTGGGAAACCTTCACCGGTAACAAGGAGGCCCGCTAATGGGACAGGGCCATTTCGAGATCCACGCGTTCCTCGACGCAGTCTATATTGTCGCGCTGTTCTTGTACGCAGTCTATATGACCATCGCGGTCGCATACTGCCGCAAGAACGAGCTCGGCTACAAGTTCGCCGTCATCTCGCTCTACACAATCGGCGTGGCCTTCTGTATCGACATCCTGGAGGCAAGGTTCGGGACACTCGTCCTGGACGCACTCCTCGGCATCTGCGCAGCAATCATCCTGAAGCTGTCCGAGCCGCGCAAGGAATACCCGTCCGTCCAGCCGAAACTTGAAGAGGAAGACCCCGAAGCAAGACAGAAGGAAATCGAGGCGGAAACCGAAAAGGAAATGACCGCGCTGGCTTCCAGCAGGAACAATTACAGGCGCCGCATCGGTGACAAGTATTTCCTGTCCACCCCGTTCAAGGTAAAGGACTCCGCGAAGTTCGAGAACGCCGGAGAGCACATTGCCGACGAGCTTCTCGAAATCCCGGCAGAAACCCCCAACATCGGCCAGTTCGCCAAGAAGCCGTTCGCGTCCGCAGAAATCCTCAATTTCCTGATGTATTGCGGATATGACAAGCTGTTCCGCTACAGCGTGACGGTCCAGTTCTTCGGCGAGGCAGGCAACCTAGCCGACAATATCCAGGTACTCCGCATCATGCAGCCCAGCCTCGAAGATTTCGACTTCGAAGCAATCGACAAGTTCGTCGAGGAGCTGTTCGATAAATCCTTCGACGGATGGGACACGGGTGCAATCACCAGGCACATCGAGACCTCCCACGAAGCAATCAGGGTTGAACAGAAAAACATCGAGTGGTGCCAGATGTTCCTCGACGGAAAGACACCGGAAACCAGCTGGCAAGAATTTGCAAACGTAAAGGAGTAACCGCATGGCATCAATCTCTACACCGGACCTGGAAGGCATCCTCGAACAGAAGGGCATCCTCGACGCGGTCAAGCGCCTCGAACTCAACTACTCCCTCGATACCTGGGTCTACTACGACAGAAAGGAACACAAGGTATTTGCCGACGCAGGCATCCGCCTTTTCTCCCCCGTATGCGGCTGCGTGGGCATGGTCCACTTTACCGACATCGGCCCCGGCAACGGCCTGTTCGTCTCCAGGATCGACATCGGCATCCCCGTCGTAATGCCCCCGAAGACCGGCATCTTCGCGCACCAGATGGAACCGGTGGACACCCCGAGCCACTTCGAGAACGAGGTGAAGGAACTCATCGAGCACTTCCCGATGATCTTGGACAAGTGGACCAGTTCCAAAATCCATTACGAAAACGAACGCAAGAAGGAAGAAGCCAAGCGCAACAAGTCCGAAAGCAAGCGTCCGCAGGAAGCGGACATCCCAACCATGCCCGCCCCCGCAGAACAGCCGACAGTCACCTGCCCGCGCGTGGAGCCCGAACCCGTAGCCGCGCCCGAAAAGAAGGAACCGCCTACAATCGTGTGCCCCCGCGAACAGCCGAAGCAGGAAGAACATGTCACGGTCGAAACGGAACCGGAAAGGGTTGAGGGTCTATCCATCAAGCCCGAAGTGACAATGAAGAAAGATGACACCGAGCCGGAGCAGGAAACCGTGAAGGAGGCATCCAGCAATTCCTACTATACCTGGCTTACCCCGGAACTGAGCAAGATGCTCCCAAGACGGTCCGTCCTGTGGAAAGTCCAGACCGACTATGCAAAGAAAGAATTTCGTCAGGATTTCGTGTACATCCTTGTCGCCGAACACATCACGCCGGCAGAAGAAAAACGCGTCGGCAGGCTGCTGTTCCTCGACAGGGTTTGGAACCAGATACCCGGCGACCAGGTATGTGTGTCCGACAGCGACCCGATTTTGAACTGCCACAACGTCATCCGCGTCGACGACGAACGCATCGAACACGTATTCCCGACACAGATGGACCTGGCCGTGTTCCGCAGCAACTTCCCACGGATCCAGCAGACTATCGACAGTTCAGACAATGGCCTGCATATCCCGGAACTCATTGACGACATCAAGACGATGTGCCTGCGTTGGGACCTCCCGTTGCGCACGGAAGAAACCGACCGTGTCGGCGAACTGCTCGACCACATGGTAGTTGACTTTGTCGAAAAATACCCGGAAAGGGATTTCAACGAAACGTTCGGCAAAGTCATCTCCGACCGCCTGGATGTCGAATATTCGAAGCCTAAACCCACGGATCCGAAAGTGGACGAGCTGTGCGAGACCAACGAACCCGAAGACAACGAACCGGAAACCGAAGCTGGCGAGCCGGAGCCTTGGCCGGGCATGCCCGAGGTCATGGAAAAGCGCATAGACGCCAAGTACACCGACGGTCTCCCGCGCTTCAACATCCTGTGGAAGGTGAGAAACGACAATACCCGCCGCACCTTCACCGCCGGTTACGCCTACCTGATTCTCGCGGTGAACCTGACCCCGTCCGAAATGCTCAGGATGGCCAACTACCTGAAACTCGAACTGGTAGGCAAGATCGAGGGCGAGCTTACCGTCGTTGACGCGGGCGACATGAACATACACGCAAACCTGTACGGGGGCCCGATAATCACGCCGTGGCACAACTCGATGAACGGCATGCTGCCGGAAGACGACCACAAGGCAATCAAAAAATGCGGTCTTGGCTTCGAGAAAGTCATCAACGGGAGAGGCCGCGGCATGTACCAGCCGTGCGCCGGCATGATCCTGTGGCAGCTGTCGAAGGACCACGGCCTCGAAGACTGCGCCAACGCAAAGAGCCTCGACGAGGCCATCGACCGCACCGCGACGAACCTCGCTAAGAAGGAACCGCACACCAAGTTCTTCGACTGCTGGAACTCCACCGAGCTCAAGGACCCGAAGGAGAAATAGGTGTTCAGGAAGACGTGGACAGGCGAGGAAATCGCCGCGCTGGCCCGGCACGAGGTCCCTCCGGGACGGTCCATCAACGCCGCCCGGGTGAAGGCCTGCGAGCTGGGCATCCCGTTCCGGCCATCCGACCCGGACGCGGCGCCCTCCGATCCCCCGGAAGCCTCCCCGAAGGTCTCATCGTGGGAACCGGACGACATCCGCGCCCTCCAGGACCGGACCATACCCGAAGGCAGGACGCTCAGCGCCGCCTACGGGAAGGCCCACCGGCTCGGCATCCACTTCAACCGGATCCGAAAGGAGAAGGTCCCGCAGAAGGAACTCGTCGCCCGGAACATGGACCGCATAGTCCAGATGCTCCCGGAACACGGCATCAGGGGGACGTCCCGCGCCCTCGGCATCTCGTTCTCGTCAATCCGCAAGGTCGCCCAGTCGCTCACTAGGTGACCTTTTTGCTATATTTCCCTACATGAAACACGCCCTGAAATACATCCACGGCATCGCCGTCTCCATCGTCTCCCTCCCGTTCGTCATAGCGTCCGGCGCCTGCTTCCTCGTGGCCTTCGTCCTCGTCTATGTCGCATACGCCTTCGCCGTCGTCACCACCTTCCTCTACGAGTGCCCGCTCGCCCCGAATGCGGAGAAGGACGAAGACCTCAAGAACCCCATCGCGAAACTCTCCGAGAAGATCGTCAACCTCAGCTTCGAGAAAGTATGAGCACCCGCGTCAAGTTCATCGTCGTCAACACCAGGACGGGGAAGGCCGTCCAGAACTGGTCCTACGCCGACAGGAAGCACATCGTCTTCTGCACCGACCCGGAATGGGCCATGGGGCACCCCGACATGGAGTCCGCGCAGCGCACCGCCGACCGCCTGAAGAAGGACTTCGGCGACGACCGCCTGACCGCCATGAAAGTGACATTCACCACCACAGTATCTTTCGGATAGCAACATGAAGAAACCTGAAGAAAACGCCTCCCGTGGCACATGGACCGACCCCGAAGGCCATACCGTCCCCCAGGACCGCACCGACGGCGGGATGAGGCTGAGCACCCTCGTCAAGTACGTATGGGCCGGCAACACCAACAGGAACGTACTGAACCTCGTCGGCCGCATCACCAAGCTGACACCCGACCTCGGCGAATGCAGGTTCAGGACCGCGCCGGGCGCCTACGAAGCCATCAGGACGGGGAAGGCATACTCCCTCTCCATCTCCGACGACAAGACCATCACCGCCACGCCGGGGAAGGCATGAGGTACCTGCTCGGCATCTCCGGCCCGCCGGAACCCCTCCGCCCGATCGACGAGGAGACATTCCAGGCCTGCCTCACGCTCACCCGCATGCAGATGCACAGGCACAACGAGGAATACTACCGGGAACACCCTCCCAAGATGAAACCACTGTTCTACCTCTACCGATGTCAGGCAACGACATGACAAGCGACTTCTTCTACCTCCCCGCCAACCAGAAGGCCACCGAGGAACAGCGCGTGAAGTTCACCCAGGAACGCCTCGCCCTGGCCTCCGAATGGATCACCCACGACTTCGTCAGGACCCGCCCCGGGAAGTACAGCTACGCCGACCTCTCCGGCAACATCCTCTTCTGGAAAATCATCATCACGGACGACCGGAAGGTCCTCATCAACCGCAACTGGTGGAACATGGCCACCGACATGTTCTGCAGCGAGCACAGGTGCAAGCTCGCCGAAATCGACATCCTCTACCTCACCATGAAGGCCTACCAGGCACTCGGCTTCGACGTCCGGCCCGCAGACTGCTCCCTTACCGTCACACTCTTCGAACCGCGCTAAGGAGGCGGCCCTATGATGATCCGTGACAAGAACGGCAACGAGCGCATCGCGATGGCATACGACTTCCAGGACGTCTCCATCACGTTCACCCCGGCCGAGTGGAAGGAACTGCTCGACATATTCAGCTGCCACAAGAAGAAGATACAGCCAGACGCGTTCGCCAAGATAAACCAACGAATACTGGAAAAGCTGGAAGCCAACCGGCCGCAGCTGAAAGAAGGCCGCGAGAAGGTCCGGGACGGGTGGCCTTCAGTATCGGGATAACTACATGGAAAACCTTATCTGCCGCCTGCTTATGGGCCTCGAAAACCTGATATGCTACCTGCTGACCGAACTCGACGGATGGTGGTGGCCCGTACTGGCCGCACTGGCCGTCATGTCGGCCATACAGCTGAACCGCAACCTCATCCGTGTCACCAGGGGCTACGGGGACAACATCCATGACGAATTCATACTCGACCTCGGCCCCAAGTGGTCCAAGCGGATGAACCCGCCGTACCTGTGGGGCTTCCTTGGCGACTACTACATAATACAGGAACGGGGGAACAGGTCACCCTGGCCTGGACTGTGCTCCCTGGTGGCGTTCTTCGCCATATCGGCCGCGTTCCTGGCCGACACCGCCATAATGGCCATCAGGGGCCTCATGTGGATCATGTCTCCCGCCTGCTGATTACGGATTTCTTCCTAACCACGCTAAGCGGTGGACATGTTTTTGCTATATTTCAGGCATACCGTTTTCAACCATATTTTAGGATATAATATGAAGCTCAATCATCTTAGCATTGCGCAGCGCATGGAAGGCGCCGAAAACATCCATGAACTCAAAGAAAACAAGAAAACGATAAGCTGCGGTTGCGCGGCAATGGTTGATACAATCGAATCTGCCGACTACATCATCCGTCTTCACAAGGCTGCGATCGCCGCCCAGAACTGGACTGTCCAGGAACTCGGGAAAATCATGTTCCTCCCGGCGACGTTCATCTCCGGTGAAGGTATCGCTGAAAAGGTCACGATTTTCGACCTTCTCAGCATGAACAAGGCATCGCACAAAGCGTTCGCGAGCAAGTTCTCTAATAATGGCGAAGGGTTCACCGGCACCCGCCCCGACGGCACGCCGTTCAGAACGACCAAGTCATTCCTTGGTTACCTGTCCCGCGAAATCACCAGCAACGAAAACTCCCCGTTCTGCACTGACATGCAGAAGCGCATCATCACCAGCCTGCCGGAAGAATTCCAGGGAACCGCCTCTGTCTTCATCCGCGAAAGTATCATCAAAATCGCCGGTTCAAAAATCGAAGCCGCCGAACAGAAGAAGATGGGCCCGTATGATAACGGGCATGCAGCTACATGGTGCATGACCGACGGTGAACTGTCGGAATATATTGCCGAAACCGAGAAGAGCGCCGAAACCAAGCGCGACGACGAGAAAAAGACTCCCAAGAAGCAGGACAATTCCCGGCAGGACAATACCTGGAAGCGTTCAGTCCGTTTCGCGCTTGCCGACCTTGACACGATTACCGCATCAATCACCGGATTCGCCGGCATCAGCTCAACGGAACTTGCCATACTGAAGGAACAGCTCCTCATCACCGGGCCGGATCCGCATGCAGTGGACAACGGTAGGGTCCCGGGACCTGTCGTCTGGCCGGCTGGCCGGAAGGTAAAGGTCGGGAACGAGGTAGTCACCCGCAACGTCAAGCGCCCGGAATGGGATGGCGTGTTCAAGGCCGTATATCTCAACGCGCTCGACCGTTTCAAGACGGCAGTCATCGAGAACCTCCCCAACATAACCCGCGGCGGTCTCCCGATACCAGTGAACATCGACTATAGCGAGCGCGACGAACGCATCGCGGCCGGCAAGAAATATGACAGTAAGCTCATTCCGATCCACCTCCCGATGAACAAGTCATGCAAGGTTGCCATACCGGAAATCTTCATCAAGACGCGTTCCGGGCACTCCACCGACGGATATTTCCCGCACAATTTCACCGAGATGGTCCCGGTAACCAAGGCAATCTGCTGCACCCTTCGCCTGCCGGACGGCTGCACGCCGGAAACGCTGTCATCGGTCAACTCCGGCCTCATCGCCCAGATTTCCTACGAGACCGTAACCACCGCCGTGCGCATGCGCCCAAAGGCTGACATACCGCGCGAAAAAATCCTTGGCATCGACGTGAACTCCGCGACGTTCAAGTACAACACTTCCGCGGGGCGCCTGCAGGCCGGCCAGGACATGGTCGACTGGCACGAGGCAATCGCATATTTCCAGGGCATCTGCCCGAACGACTTCCTGTTCAACATGGGCAAATACTGCACATTTGAACACATCCACACCCGCATCTGCGCCGAAGAATACATGGCAAGCTGCAAGGCCCGCCTGTTCAGCAAGGCCAGCAAGCAGGTCGATGACATCCTGGCGCAGTTCAGGTCTGGCGAATACGGCATCGCGATGATGCCCACGCTTGCCCTCCTCCCGACGGTGTTCAAGCCGGACACGCGCGAAGTCCTCCCCAAGGACCCGATGTTCAACCTTTTCCGCGCACTCATCGAACGCAAGGGCGCCGACGGAAAGACCCCGTACTATTCCGAAAACGCACGGGACACCATCTCCCATACCCGCAGGTGGAGACACGAGATCGCCCTCGCCCTGTCCGCAAAGCTCGAATACCGGGACAAGGCTATCACATGGCAGGCCGACCACGACCCGGTTGCGGAACCGTTCACCAACACCGAGGAAGCGGCCAGCATACTCGACCGCATGACCGCTGCCGTGAACTCCGCCAAGCAGATCGAAGAACACATCCTGTCCAGGTCGCTGTTCTCCTATGAGACCGTGTCCAGGTTCACTATCTATGCGGTGGAGGACATCGACTTCGACTGCCTCAAGGACAAGTCCGTCTCGTTCATGTCCCTGGCATCCACCCTCCGTCAAATACCGGCCCTCGCGTCCGGCTGTTCGGTGGCTGCGCAGGAAGCATCCGGCACCGTCAGGGTAAAGCTCGACGGCGGTACCGGCGCGGAAGAAACCGTCGCCGAAATCCGCAAATGGTTCGCAGGTTCAGCTCATCGCGGACAGTGGTCCCTCGAAACTGTCGAGGCGGTCTCAGCCGGTGAAATCCGCATGAAGTGCGGCATCACGCGCAAGGGCCGCATCGACAGGGCGGTCGCTACCGTCCCGAACCTCCTCACAAAGGTAATGCGCCTGCCGGAAGTCAAGAACACCGTGGAACGCCTCTGCGTCAAAAACGCAACCCCGTTCGTCTCCGTCGATCCGAGAAGCACCTCCCTTACATGTTCCGCATGCGGGGCACGGACAACCAAGGAGGCATGCAAGAAGGGCGAACCGTTCTGCAAGGAGACCGGCCGTCCGTTCCGCCTCGGTGAGCGTTTCGTCTGCCACAAGTGCGGGCGCGAAATCAACGCCAACTGGAATGCGGCGATCAACGTCGCCGGAAGGGCCTCGTTCATCATGGCGAATGCCAAGAACAAGAAAAAACTTGCCGAGCCGAGCGATAACTCGTTGCCGGGCATGTAGTTATGAAAAGAACGGTAGAACCGTCATTAAATTGTAAGGCGGTTACACCTGCTAGTCCGTGTGATAAAAACACTGAACGGGTAGAACCGTCATTAAATTGTAAGGCGGTTACACCTCTCCATTTGTATCTCCTTGAAAACTTAAGGTAGAACCGTCATTAAATTGTAAGGCGGTTACACCGGTAATGTAAGCGTATTGTTCACGGATTGAGGTAGAACCGCCACTATATTGCACGGCGGTTACACCTATCCTACTCACATTTACGTCCTGGAATGCGGTAGAGCCGTCATTAAATTGTAAGGCGGTTACACCATGCTCCCGCGCATCCCGCTTGTCGATACAGGTAGAGCCGTCATTAAATTGTAAGGCGGTTACACCGACCCTATGATGACATTTGAATTAGGTAGAGCCGCCATTAAATTGTAAGGCGGTTGCACCGCGGTTGCACCAACGAAGAAAGGGTAAGAATAAGCCGGAACGGTAGAACCGCCATTAAATTGCAAGACGGCTACACCGAGGTGGAAGCCCAAATGACGACATTTGAAGGTAGAACCGCCAGTAAATTGCAAGGTGGCTACATCTTATGCGTGAACACCTTGTTCACTTCCAATGGCAGAACCGCCAATAGATTGTAAGGCGGTTACGCCGCAAACAGGCTTTTATTCGTTATTCAACGAGGTAGAACCGCCATTAAACTGTAAGGCGGTTACACCCAGGCCGTTGACAGCTGTTCGTGGAACGGTAGAACCGCCAATAGATTGCAAGGCGGTTGCACCCCTCCGACTACTACTCAGTAGTACCAACCGGTAGAACCGCCAATAGATCGTAAGGCGGTTACACCGAAACAGAAAATCCGCCGGTCTAAATACTAGGTAGAACCGCCATTAGAACGTAAGGCGGTTACACCGGGATTTCCCCTGCGTGCACAGCGAGGAATGGTAGAGCCGCCGCTAGACTGCAAGGCGGCTACACCGAGTGAGACCCTATGATGACATTCATATAGAGACGTTCCTGCCGTCCTAGATACCCCCACCCCCAGAAATTTTTCAAAAACGCCCCCATACGCATTTCAAAACAAGGCGGGGAGGGGTTCCTTACAAAAATGTTACAAAATACTCCCGGACCCCCCTACCGACTCGCGCGGCTTCGGAGGGGGTGGGGGTACGTTTTGCTTTTTCTATTTTTCCGTACCCACGTTTTTCTTTTAACTTTTGTAACCGGAAGTTTACAGAGGCGCCCTGGCGAGGTGGCGCGGAGCGCTGATATTCTAGGAACGTTTTGTGGGAGGGGGTGCGGGGGCAGGCGCTAACCAGTGGTGCGATTACATATAGGATACCCCCTAACGGCAAATCGACCTGGGGGAATCACGGCGCCCTAACGGCAAACGGACAGGCCGATCACATAGGGTGGTTACGTTCGGCAGCAGGATAGGAACCTGCGGAGCCAATGGATGGCAGCGTTAAGCCGAGGAACACGACAAGCCACTGACGGCAGGACATAAACGTCCTCTTGTTGTCGCTGAAATCCCCTCGCCTGCCATCCGCAAAAGCCCCTAGCTGAGGGACACGCATTAGCTGACTAGGTCGCGAACTAGATAGCTTGCTAGGTCCAATGCTAGGGGCTTCCCCTTTTAACTCCCTGCACGGAATCACGGGGGAAGACCCTAACGGCAAATCCGCCCTTCACATAGGGAGAGCACCAACAAGGAGATGCTACTATGGCACGCAAAGAAGAAGCAGAAGCACGCAAAGAAGTTACCGCCCAACTTGAAGACGAAGGGTTCATTGTCTATCAGAACTCCCTTGAACGCGAGCTAGATGACGCTTTCACGGCATTGTTCGGCACAGAAGACTAACAGGGCGACCGCCCGAGGGTGCTACTCCGAGCCCTCGGGCGGTCATTGTTTCACGTGAAACACTGACGGAATCACGGGGAAGGGATCTCCCGCACGCTCACGCGTAACATAGGGAGAGCACCAACAAGGGAGATTGATTATGAACTTGAAGCCGATTAACACCATGATTCAATGTATTAAAGCCAACATGCTCCGCATGAAGCAGCTCGCCCGAGCCGCATGGGAAAAGGCGAAGCATGCGGGCGGTGCGTTCCTCAACCGCATTTATGTGGACATGCGCACGGGGCTCGTATATTACGAGTGCATGAACGCCCGCATTGAGCTCTTTGGGTGGAAAATCAGCCGTGAGCTTAACGTGCGCCTCATGCGCTTTGAATGGCAACTAATCAACATGTTCAAGCAGAACGCATAGACCGAGGGGCGCAAGCCCCTTTTCTGTCCCGTGGACCGTCGGAATCACGGGCACGCGCGGGGGATCTCCCACCCCGATCACATAGGGAGATCACCAAACAGGAGATTTTAATATGTTCATTTCAAGAAATTTTGAAGCCGCCCAGTCCGAAATTGAAAAGTTCGCTCACGAAAATTGCAATTTGCCTGCCGACAAGCCCATGCCGTTCGGTGTGGTGGATGATATTGTGCTCCGCTTCGTGTGCGAACACGAACGTGCCCAGCTCGTGGCCGTGGATAATCGCGTGTTCTTGGAGCTCGGGAGCGTGGACATGTGCAAAGCAAAGAAAACGCTCCATATTCGCTATAAGCTCGACAAGAACGCGGACCTTGAACGCTTCGGGCTCTACTTGGGCGACAATGATTTGCTCCGCATTGAAGAGCCCGCCCTTGACACTCCCGAAGTCCTTAAAAAGGCGATTGACCGCCTTTATGAGAGTGCCTGGGCCATTCATGAGGCATGCGAGGGCTAGGGCTAGGGCGTAAGCCCTTCTCTCCCTCCCGCGGGCGGAATCACGGGCGTGAGGCGGGGATCTCCCTCCCCGATCACATAGGGAGACTACCAAACAGGAGATAAGATTATGGCAGATACGAAAAAGGTTTCTCTCAAAGTTGTTCATTGTGAAAACTGTGGCCGTGAACTCACGGAAGAGGAAAAAGTGAAGGGCGGTTTCAACGGGTGGACGTGGTGTTTCGCTTGCGGCAAAAAGGAAGCGGACGCCCAGGGCCTGCCCTACTGGTTCTAGGGGCCGCCCCTTCCATCCCCACGGGAATCACGGGCGTGGGGCGGGGGAACTCCCTGCCCGTAACATAGGGAGCTTGCCAACCAATCAAGGGAGATATGATTATGGCAAAGAAGACGTTTTTGGCCTCCTTCAAGGAGAAGTTTGGTAACAACATTAACCGCCTCAACAACGCGTGCCGTTGGCTGAGGGAATACCCCGCGGGCCGCGGGCTCGTTGAAGCCCTCTACCTGATCGGGGATGACCATTATAAAATCCTCGCGGATGATAATGGTTATATCCAAGAGGTGGCGACCTACTAGCAGGAGGGGCGAAAGCCCCTTTTCCGTCCCCTCCACGGGCGGAATCACGGGGGAACCCCGGAGGGGGATCCTGCCCCGTAACATAGGGAGAGCACCAACCAAAAGGGAGATTATCATGGCATCTGTATCTATGTCTATTCGTTATCGTGAAGCACTTCACAAAGCTACCCTCGCGAAGGCGAAGGCCGACCATCCCGACAAGCAGGAGTCCGAACTGAAGGCCGTGCCTGTGGCGTTCGCAAAACCGCCCCAGTTTACTCAGAAGTGGACGGACGCCCAATTTTGCCCGCACCGCGCAAAAGTTTCAATTTTGAGCATTGTGGCGGGTGCGGACGGCATCCCCCAGCTCAATGTAAAGTGTGAAGAGGGCGACCGCGTAATTACGGGCAAAATGCTCTTTACAAACATCCCTAACACGGCCGTCAAGCGTCTCGTTACCCTGCTTGGGGCATAAGGGCGTAAGCCCTTTTCCGTGCCGTGGGTGGGCGGAATCACGGGCGTGTGGCGGGGATCTCCCTCCCCGATCACATAGGGAGCTTGTCAAACAACGGAGGTCACTATGTGGGCGTTTTTATTATCATTCATGGTACTCGCCACGGTAGTGGCCAATAACCTAAGATAAGGGGGCGATTATGGCCGATGGAAATAAGAGGGTAGCTGTTTGGTTCCGTCTCGGGGCGAGCGTGAACCTGAGTATTGACGAGCTCCGCAGGCTCAAAGCGGGCGACACGGAACCGCTTAAAGACGCCCTAGCTCATGGCATGGTTCAGTTCGGTGGCAATACCTACATACCGCAGGCGTGCCTCGAAAACGAGACCACAACGGACGGGGAACCCATCCCGCAGGACATCTTCAAGGACGGGGACATAGAGTTCGAGTATTGACGGAATCACGGGGGAACCCCGAAGGGGGCTCCATGCCCGTAACATAGGGTGATTACCAACAAGGGAGATTAACCATGAACATTAAAGACCTTTACAACGAAATCAAGAACGAAACCGCAAAGAGCCAGTTCGGCCGTGGCGTCATCGCCTACGCCCTCGAAATGCTTGACGCGGTCATCGCAGGCGACTACAGCGACGTGAACGGCGACAGCGAAATCACCGCCCTCAACCTCGGCCACCTCATCAACCACGTGGACGGCAACAACTACACCCTTAACAAGATTTGGGGGAAGGACGCCCTCCCGAAAGTCAAGTCCCTCTGCAGCGAGGCGAGCATGGGCGGCAACTTCATCATCTACGATGAGGAGATCCTTGAGCGTTGCTGCCCGCCCTCTCAGCGCAAGCGCAACCGCTCGCACTCCCGTGAAATCGAAGCGAACGCCCTTTTTAAGGCCGTCTCCAAGATTAAGAGCTACGTAATGAGACAGGTACGCAACGAGGCCGCAAAAGCGGCCTAAACCGCCAAAAAGGAGAACAACGCAATCCCCACGGGGCGAAAGCCCCGTGTTTTTTCTTTTCCTCTGGGCTGGCGGAATCACGGGGAAAATAAATTTTATTTTCCTGCCGATCACATAGGGAGCTTGTCGAAACGACACGAAAGGCCGAGGGGCTAAATGTCATTCCCGAACTTAATCGGGAGACTACCCCCTCGGCCGGACGTGCAAAATTTTTAAAATCGGGGTGCTTATGTCTCGTGCCGAAATCCTTGCTAAAAAGTCCGTTGGCTATTGGTCCGCTTTGGGCGGTTGCGAAGTCAAGGAACTGAATGACGAAATCTGTGTGTGCATGTCGGGTGCGTGGTGCTCCAAAAAGAGAGTCCACCGCGTCCGTGTCCGCTCCACCAAAGCGGGCCGCCCCTACGTGGTCGTGAACGGCCTCCGCCTGCACTTTGACGAATGTATCAGGTGCTAGGGGCGGAGACCCCTTTTCCTCCCTCCCCGTGACGGAATCACGGGGGTTCCTCGGGGTCCTCCCTCCCCGATCACATAGGGAGAGCACCAACAAGGAGATTGAACCATGAGTATCGCAGAACAGGAACAGGCAAACAAGATTTTAAATTCCATGATGGAAGATGCCGAGAAGCCCCTCAACCTCGTCCGTCACTACGAGGTGGAAATGGCTTCGGAAAAGGAAGCAGAAGAAAAAGCCTATGAAGTCAATGATGGGTGGGGGCCGTTCGTCAGTGCGGAAGCCCACGGCAAGACGCTCTGCTTCGGCACGAACGAACTCGCTGCGGTCATGAACAAGCCGAAAGACAAGAAGACCCTCACGGACTATGCGGGTCAGCTCAATGAAAGCTGGTTTGACGGCAAGGGAACGCTTCTCACCTGCATGGAGAGCCGTCAGAAGTATGCCGAGGAATGGAACGCCTATGTTGCGAAGAAGGCCTCCGCTGCATAGGAATCACGGGTCCCTCGGGGCCCTCCACTCTCCCCCGTCACATAGGGGGAGTACCAACAAGGAGATTGAAATGAAAACTTGGGTTAAAGTCCTCATCATCGCGCTCGCCATCTTCTTCTCGGTGGGCGCGTTCAGCGGAAACTACAACTGCTCCGGCCAGCTTTCCAACGCCGTGAGCTCCACGGCGAGCTTCGCCTGCTCCATCGTGAAGGCGACCTGCTACGGCATGACGAAGGTATTCAACGGGGCGTGGGGGATGCTGACATGAGCAAGCTGGTGAAGACCTTCGTCTTCAAGGACACGGAAGCGGGGGCGAACGCCTTCGCGGACGGCTACAACAAGGCCCACCCGTCATGGAAGAACCACCGCGCGGTGGTGACGCCACACGGCAGCGGGTTCGTGGTGTGGTATTGGAGGCAGGCGCTGTCCCGATAGGGCGGCACCGCGGGAGGCACGGGACAATGTGTCCCGATACCCGTCCCGATAACGAGACATCGACAAGGAAGACAAAATGATCCGCATCACGGGCTAATCGAAATTTTGCTATATTTCCTGCTGGAATCACGGTAGCCGCTAGAAGGCCGCCCAACGCAAGAACATACCAGCAGGAGCAGGGACAATGGTCTCAATCATGAAAAAAAGTTTTATTTTGGCATTGCTGTCGGTGGTCATTGCCGCATCGCAGGAGTACCGGACACCGACCAACCCCCGATACGACTATACGTATTCCTCGCACGGGGAGCCGTTCGCCTACGAAATCAAGGGCGGCACCGCCATCGAGGTCTCGGGGACCGCAGTCTGCGAATACAGACTGAAAAGCGGGAAGTATTTCAACTACACGGCCGAAGAGATGGGCGTGGAGTTCGGGGAGCGTTGCCCCGACCTGGGCTTCTCGTTCCTCACCATGTGGCAGCCATACGCCAAGAAGGGCCGCTCGGCCCGCTGGGTGTGCGCTTACGGCTGGGGCAGCCATAACGGCTACGTGTTCCGCTTCATGGCCAGGTCGTGCCCCGATGTCATCGTGGCGACTTCCGTGGGCGCCTGGATGGAGGCCCTGGACTTCGGCGAGGGGTTCGGCCCGGGCGACTTCGCCAACGTGCCCCAGGTCCGCGCATGGTACAACCTCAACACATTGGAGAACAACCCGAAATTTGCGACCCGCGTCAAGCAGCGGGCAAGAATGGGCCTCATCTACAAGATGGGGGACCCGTAGAAAGGACTTTGACGGGGCGGCCTTCCCGACACGGGGCCGTGACCCGATCCCCTGGTTGGAGTGTCGGAATCACGGGGGGCGTCCTAGCAGGGCGTCCCCCCGTCACATAGGGAGCCTACCAACAAGGGAGGCCGATATGGCAGCAAAAGCAAAGCAGGTTTGTCTCATCATTACCCGTCAATACGGCACTGACGGGGAGAAAAAGCTCGTGACCCCGATTATCGGGCGCAAAGCAGCGGGGGAGGCCATGGCCACGCTCCTCGAAGCCGCACAGAAAAACGGCCACTACACCAGCCCCATTCACTATAAGAGCTGGGGGCGTTATAAGGGCTATCACCGCTTAGCCGTGGACAGTTTCCATGCGAGCCACGCGAACGGCACGGAGAGCTCCGTGGAGCTCCGAATCGTGGAGGAAGGGAAGGCGGTAGCCGTCTAGCCCCTTCGGGCCCGTCCCCGCGAGGAATCACGGGGTCTTTCTCGGGATCGCTCCCGCCGATAACATAGGGAGCATACCAACAAGGAGATACAACATGGCTTTTGAACCGCTTTCACTCGTTTACAAGTTCGTTTCCCACGACATTAGCCCGAAGGAAGACTACAAGGACCACGCCCTCTGCAAGCTCATGCAGGCCTATTCGGAAAAGCGCAAGCTCACCGAAGAAGAACAGAAGTGGGAAAACACCTACTTCAGCGAACTTTGGCACTCTGACGCATACCGCCACGGGATTTACAAGCTCATGGGATGGGCCTTCAACTTCGCCCCGCTCTTTAAGACGTATTTGGTAAAGCTCAAATACGAGGGATGGGTGGAAATGTGCGCCCCGAACAAGACCTTCATTAGGCGCCACGCCACGAGCCCGTCCTACATACTCCGTATCATTGAACTTGATCCGGCCTAACCCGAGGGGCGCAAGCCCCTTTTTCGGCCCGTGGGGAGACGGAATCACGGGTTTACAGATCAGGCAGCTCCCGCCGATAACATAGGGAGCATACCAACAAGGAGATAGCTCATGGCTACAACAAAAAAAGATTTTGAAAAGATTGATTTGGAATTTTTGACTTCCTCCATCAAGTGGCTCAACGAACAGAAGTGCGGCTGCTGCTACAAGAAAGTGGCAGAAACCGATGGCGGCACGGGCCTCTTCATCGTGCTGGGCTGGGCAGACGGCTATGAAAAGGCACCCGAAGGCACCCCGAACGCGGACGGCACCTGGAGAATCAACTCCAAAATCGCATACCAGCATAGCAACAACGCCATGCAATGCGACTTTGACGTTGATTGGAACATGCCCTACAACACGAAGACGGGCGACGTCGACGACACGTCCACCGAAGTCACGGCCACGCCCGAAGAGGTCAAGCGCCTCAACGAAGAGGCCTGGCGCGTGTGGAAGGACTGGAAAAAGGAGCTGGACTCCCTCAGCTAGGGGAAGGGGCGGAAGCCCCGTTTTCGTGCTGCCCGGCACCGGAATCACGGGAAACGGGTATACGGCGGCCCTCCCCGATCACATAGAGGGCATACAAGAATCGAAACAATCAACAAGGAGACAACTTGAAAAAAATCTTAATTTTAATTTCCATCTTCGCGGTCCTCTCGCTCGCGGCAGAAATCCCGTGCGATGACGTGCTCCGAATGGCGGACACTTCGGGCGTGACCATCATGCCGAAGACGTTTGACGCCATCCAGGACGGCGGGTATGCCACGAAGAGGCAGGCGGTTACGTGGCCGTGTCCACCACCTCCCACCATATCCTACGAATAGAGGGCGGTGTGAGCGTGGACGCATACGTGGAACGCCTCAGCCGTGGCGAACAGGAAGTCGCGGTAAGGATTGACCAGACCCGCCGACGAAGTGTCTCGTTCCTCCCGTTCGGCCGCATCGGAGACATGCAGCAGCCCTACCTATGATACCGGAAGGCGCCCCCATGGGGTGCCCTTTTGTGCACCCGTGACGGGAGGAATCACGGGCCGTTTGTGCGCGTGCGGATCCGGCCGTAACATAGGGTGGACACCGAAAGGAGATTGAAAAAAATGAAAGTTACATTGAGTTTCAGTGACGAGGACGCCTGCTTTGACGCCCTCAAAGCCCTTGAAAATTTTAAAGAACAGAACCTGCACCCCGAGCACAACGGGGACATTGACAAGGTGAAGTTTGAAAAGCCCAACGAGACCGAAATTGTGCTCACGGGCGAAGACAAGGAGGCCATTGACTATGTGGCCGACTATGCAGCCGAGACCGACCTAGACCGCTTTTGTGGCCGTAGCAACTCGTAGGAATCACGGGGAGGGAACTCCCCGCGCCTTCCCCCGTCACATAGGGGGCATACCAACAAGGAGACAGCATGGTCAACATGAACGTGATTGATTTGGAAGTGATTGACGCCATCATCAAGGCCCACCCCTACATTGACGCCGTGGACAAGCAGCTCACCGCATGCACGAACCTCGTCAAGGGGGCGTTCCCCGACATTACGGACGTAAACGCCCGATATTCGCTTGCTTGCGACCAAATAGAAATTTACATAGACTTCACCCGCAACGGCCACAAGCTCTGTGCAATGTGGCACTACCGCCACGGGGTGGACGAAGGGACGCAGGAAACGGCCACGGGCTTGTCGGTCTATGAACTCTACCGCACGGACGAATGGGAGCCGATTTACACGGCCCACGACACGCCCGAGGAGCTTCTTGAACTAATCCGCAAGTATAGCGACAAGCCGAAGGGCGGCAACGGAATCACGGCCCGCAAAACGGCTCAGGCCACCCCCGATCACATAGGGGGAGCACCAACCAAAGGAGATACGAAAATGGCAAATATGACTGAACTCTCTAACGAAGACTTCCGCACCCTCGCTGCTGCAAAGGACGTTCTCGTCCGCTTGGGCGGAGCCACCGAGCTCATGGCCCGTGCCGAACGCCACTTCACCGACTGTGCAACGGGATATGCCCGTGAAAACGCCATCGGCCTCATTGAAGCCGTTGAAAAGGCTCAGTCCGACCTCCGCGTTCAGAGCATGCTCGGGGAAGACTACTCGGCCAACATTTCCATACTGAAAAGCCTCTTCTACCCCTTCGCACGAAAGCTCAAAGAGCTTGACATGCAGCTCGTCATTGACACCACGGGCGACTTCAAGCTCACGGCCATTCCCGCGAACATTGAATACAACGGACAGGGCGGTGGCGTGGACACCACGGACCTGCTCGCCGCGACCGATGCCCTTGACGATGACCTGCTCGTCCTTCACATGGGGCAGGGCAAGGCGAACCTGAAAAAGGAGGACGCATAGCAAGGGGGCGCAAGCCCCTTTTTCTTGCCGTGGCGGGCCGGAATCACGGGAAAATTTAATTTTTGATTTTGCCCCGTAACATAGGGTGAGCACCAACCAAAGGAGATACGCCATGATTGAAGTTACCATTATCCGTCTTTCCAACGCCCGCAAATCCCTCCCGAAAATCATCAAGTTTGAGAAAATCCGCATTGACCCCAAAACCGGAAAGGAAACAAAGGTGCAGCGTGCCGCCCGTATCGCGGAGACGCAGAACGGCCGCAAGCTCCGAACCCGACAGGTGCAGAGCAAGCGCCGCAAGCTCACCGAAAAGGCCGTCCGCATGGCCGAAAAGGGGGCGTGACATGCTTTGGGTAGGTCTAGGGTGCTTTGTCCTAGGCACCGCCTTAATAGTGACCAACCCCCGCAACCGGTGGGGGAAGGACACGGAATCACGGGACAAGCAGGACTAGGGATCGCCCCCGTCACATAGGGGGCATACCAACCAAAGGAGATACGATATGAAACCTACCTATGTCTATAAGAACGTCACTCTCGGCATTGCCGAAAACGCGAAGTTTGACGACATTCAGCGCTCGGACTATGACAACAAGACCACCGCATACGTGCCGATGATGCTCGGCCACTTTGATAAGGACGGGGCCGATGTGGTCACTTGCGAAGACTTCTACATGAAACCTTCCCGCCATTGGGAAGTCACGGGTCTGTGGCCCGATGCCCATAAGCGCTATGCCGCAAACGAAGTGAGCGTGGCGGCCATTGAGAAGTGGCTCACCGACCGCGCCAATGACGGCAAGCCCCATGTGTTCGGGGTGAACTTGTGGCACAACGCGGTGTTTGTGCTCAACGTGGCCGCGGACGGGGTGTATTGGTGGAACTACTCCACCGAAAAGGGCCACTACCGCGAAGCGGCATACGTGTCCAATGGCGAAACCATCAAGGATGGCAAAGTCATGGTGTTCCATAACGCCCACGATGCCGCGGTGTTCTGCATGGCCCGAAACGAAAATAAAATTTTGAAATTGGATGCCGCGCTCAAAAAGCACCAAGCCGAAATTGACGCAACCTATGCGAAGGGCAACGAATATGTTGCCATGTTGCAGAAGAGCGCGACAACGGCCGAAAAGAAAGACCCTAACGCGTGGTGGGCCATGCTCAGCCCCGAACAGAAGGCCGAAATGATGGCAAAAAACAGCTAATTTACATCTCCCGTTGGACGGGGAGGGGTAACACCCTCCCCGCGTATTTAACACCCGTCTGCAAGCGGAATCACGGGCAGAACCGATCGTGGCGCCTCCCCAGTAACATAGGAGGCATACCAACCAAGGAGATACGACATGAAACTCGGACAATCAGTCTGCTATGAACACCGCGTCCTCAATGACGAAACGCTCGGCAAGGTGCTCGTTGAACTCCCCCGCCTGCTCAATGCCCGCGGAATTAAGGACGGCTTCTCTTTCACCCACAACAATGACTTCTTTTCCGTCCCGGGGACGTATATCCACATCCACGTGAATATTCCCGCGGGAAAGTCCCCCGATGGCATAAGCTATGACAACATGACCCTCATCACGGTGGTCATCCATGATGACCTCGAGTGCTCATCCCTTGAACGTAAGGAACAGGGCCTCCCTCCCGACAGCCAGCAGTTCACGGGCAACGTATGGACCAACGGCCACCGCCGCGGTTACCGCTGCCGCCGTTGGGAATTGGTGGAGCCGAAACGCCCCTATCACTACGATACGGACATTGGCGTGTTCATGAACGAAATTGCCGATAACGTGGCGGACATGATTAAGAGACGTAACCACAAGTAAAGGGCGGTGCTCGCGAGAGCACTTGCTTTTCTGTTCACCACCGCGGACGGAATCACGGGAAACTTTAATTTTTGCTTTTGCCCCGTAACATAGGGGGAGCACCAGCAAGGAGATTGAAAATGGTTGAACTTGACATTGCAAACAAAGACAGATCAAAATTCGCCCAAATCTGCAACTACCGCAAGATGCCCGTGGTGATGTTCGACATTGGCCTCCCCCGCGACCCGTTCTACCACTCCGTGGGCGGCGTGAAGGTGGCCTACAAGTGGGAACATGACGGCAAGACGGCCTTTGACGGGGCGAGAATGACCTACTACCAGGGCAACGAACGCCATCCCGCCTCCCTCACCATCAGCGGGGAGACCACATGCCTCCATAAGGACGTGACCTACCATGACGTGATGGAGACCCTTGACAGGAACGCCGCCCCCGTGCTTGAACGTGGCGAGGAGTTCTGCATGGTTGTCCTTGACCGCACCAACGGCAAGATTTTCGGGGTGGTCATCATGAAGATGGACGCCCGCCTCAACAAGTTCTGCACTGAACCCGTCCAAGTTGACAAAGAAGACGAAAAGGCGTTCTGTGAGCGCTTCAAGGAGCTTTTCGCGGGCTACATTGAATTGCAGAGGAAATAAAATTTATTATCTCCCGGTTGGGGGAGGGGGTGGTTCCCCTCCCCGTTTTTGCGCCGTGGGGCGCCGGAATCACGGGCTGGAAATATTTTTCATTTCCGCCGATCACATAGGGAGAGCACCAACCAAGGAGATACTATGGAAAAGTCTAAGATTTGGCACGTAACTAGCCGCGACGGGTACAATGACTGCACGGAATTGTGGACGGCGGATGAACAGAAGGCGAAGGAAGAGTTCGCGAAGGTGCTTGAAAATGACAACATGAACCTCGTTGAAGGTGGCATTTCCCTGCACTTCTATTGCTACGTGGACGGCGTTGAAGTGTATGACACCCCGAACGGATTGGCCGAGTTCAACGCAAAGCACGGCACCGATTGCAAGAACTGGAAGGAAGCCGCCATTGTTGCGGGCGGGTTCACTGGGGAAGAAGGCTGCACAAGCTCCGAAGCCCACATAGAGGCATTGGACGGCGAAGTCCTCCCCAACGGCAAGGCTATCGTCTATCAGGTGGTGGAGCTGAAATAGCCCCACGGAATCACGGGGGCGCAACCCCCCTTCCTTACCCCCGATCACATAGGGGGACTACCAACCAAGGAGATAGCATGATTATCGACATTGACCTCAATGTAGCAAAGGCCATTCAGAAGAACACCTGCCCCGAAAAAATCCTTCTGCACACCCAGCGCCTTACCGACCAGTTCATCGAGGACTTTCTCGGTTCCGAAAACGTAATCGCCCGTTACCACGTATCGGGCGAGGCATACGAGGCGTTCGCCCTTCCGTTGAAGGTGGCCGAAGTCAAGGACGCCACGTCCTTCGTGGTGACAGACAACGAGGGTGACCGCGAGGTAGGTGCGACCCGCTGTGATACCCTCGCAGAGGCCGTGAACGCCATGGTGAACGGGGTGGAGGGTAAGACCGAAGTCACCTTCTATTGCGAGCTGTGCGTGGACAACGGCTGTGCTATCGAGCCGGTAGCCCGTTGGAGCCACCCGTCCCGATACGACGACGGGAAGCAATGGAACTATTAAGGAATCACGGGGGCGCAGGCCCCCTTCCTTACCCCCGTCACATAGGGGGACTACCAACCAACAAGGAGGCCAATATGGCAAAAGTTTCTCTTTCCAAGCAGTTCGAAAACATTATCGCTTCCATCGGCGAAGCCGCCGAAATGAGCAAGCCCAAGCGTTCCTACAACAAGTACGGGCACATGGAATACAAGTCCGAGGTCCACTTCAAGGACCACGACCACAACCGCTTCACTATCTATTGGGATACTGAATGGGGTTGCGTCTCGGTCTTCCGCTCGGAAGTGGAACACCACGAGGAAGGCTACACCACCCATTGGAGCGAGATTTTCAGCCCCGAGTTCAGCGTCAACTGCAGGAACGTGGACGAGGCGAAGGAATGGATCCAATCCCATTGGGACCGCGACGACTTGGCAGCCCGCAAGGCCAAGCGCGAGGCCGCATTGGAAGCCGCGAGGGGTTAGCCCCTCGGGGCCTTCCCCTTTGCCCTGGGTGGCCGGAATCACGGGCCTGGGGACTGCAGGCGCCACCCCGATAACATAGGGGGACTACCAACAAGGAGATATAAAATGGAAATCAAGACTTTCGCAGAATTTCAAATCCTCATCTACGGCATCTACGAATGGGGCCGCGGCTATGTAATCGAAAACGGCGACGCCCAGTGGCTCGAATGTTGCAAGAAGATTAAGGCTGCCGGCATTGACGGCTTTAATACGGCAACCCTTCGCGAAGGCACCGACCTCGCAATTTCCCGCACCTCCCCCACCTTCATCGGCGAACGCTTCTATTGCTATGCCCACCCGATGGAAATTGTGGGCGATTGCCAAAGCAGCTGCCATTGTATCACGGAAAACGAAGGCCACAACTACGGGAACAAAATCAAGGAAGACCTTGAAAAGCTCGTGGCCGTCATCAAGGAGTGCTTCCCCTTCGCAACGGCGAAAATCCGTGTCAAGTGTTTCAAGGTGGACGTGCTCAGCCCCACCTACGAAATCAAGGCCTAACTAGGGGGCGCAAAGCCCCTTTCCCTAACATTTTTCTCGATGCTAACATTTCCGAATGTTAGTGTCCAGAAAAAATGTTAAAATCGGGGAATCACGGGCTTTACAAAACGGGCGGATCCGGCGATAACATAGGGAGACTACCAACCAACGAGGTAAAACATGGTCGTTTTTACTATTTCCGCTTCCAACCACCCCACCGCTGGCCTCATCAACGACGAGCACATTTCCGTGTGCGGCGAACACTATCCCGAAGTCAAGGCCCGCTTCCTCGACCGCATCGGGAAAGTCTTCCCGGGGCAGAAAATCAGCGTCACCCTGCAAACGGGAACGCTGGAACCGAACGGCTCGCATTACCGCCCCAACCGGATATGGTTCGGTGACGGCACCCACATTTTACCATAACAAAAGGAGACACATCATGTTCAAGCTCATCAAACTGTTCATCCTCGCGGTCATCGTCGCGTTCATCGCGGGAACCGCTTATTTCGCGTCCAAGGAAACGAAGGACGCAGCAGGCCACGCCATCGCGAACGTGGTGAACGAAGCCCTCGGGAACGCGGGCGACACCGCCGTGAACAAGGCAACGGAAGTCTATGAGGACAACAAGGGCAAGGTTGTCGCCCGTGTGAAGGACATCCGCGCCGAAGCAAAGAAGAGGGCAATGATGAAAAAGTAAATTTTAATTTTCAAATCGGGGATAGGGCGGTCGCCCTTCCCCTCGTTTCAACTATTTGGAGGATTATGTTCAAGATCCGAGTAACAGGCTAAGGAGAACCGGAATCACGGGCCTGGGGACTGCAGGCGCCACCCCCGTCACATAGGGGGAACATCAACCAAGGAGATGCAACATGGAAAAGATGTCAAGAAAAACTTTCATCCGTCTCGTCATGGCAGCTGCGAGCGAAGTAGTCAAGACCTTCCACGAACAGACCAAGACCATCGAGGCCGAAATCCCGAGCGGTTCCAAGACCGAGCGCGTGTCCATCGTAGTGAAGGGCAGAAAGGGCATGCTTGAAACCTTCCATGACACCTCCTTCTTTTGCTTCGGCCCCCGCAAGGTGAGAAGATACCCCGAGTTCATTTCCACCCAGCTCACCATAGACGGCTGCAAGGGCGAAATCGTCTTTTGGGGCAACGACTACCCGCCCGAACTCCGCAACCTCACCGCGAAGGAACTCTCCGCGAAGGGCTACCAAATCCACGCGGAATGCACCGCCGATGACAAGCCTTTCAAGGATTGGTCGCGCCCCACCATCACATGGCGAAACGAGCTCCGAGACTTCCTAGAAGAGGAAATCGCGAAGGGCGGGGAAGTGTGCGGACTGAACCGCGAAAACGGACTTTTCAAGATTGATTTTTACGATGGAACGTCCAAGCTGGCCACCCCCGCGGAATTTGCGATAATGACGGAAACCCCGAGAACCGACAAGGAAAAGCCCCACCCGTTCCATTGGCCGCTGCTCCGCTTCCTGCACCCCGATAGATGGGCAACCATCATCGAGAAGTGCGGCAGGCAGTATGCCTATGCACACTGCCGGTAACGCACCGGAATCACGGCGCCTGCAGACCGTAGGCGCCACCCCGTAACATAGGGGGAGCACCAAACAGGAGATACGATATGCAATTTACCACAATCCAAGACCTCATCAACGACTGCTCCGAAAAGATCGACGGCACCGTCTATGCTCCCACGGGCAAATTCCTCGAAACCCTCACCTGCCACGAAAAGCTCACCCACGCAGTGCAGTGGCTCTTCCGCCGTCGTTCCTTCTGCGCCCTCACCGACCGCATCCAGGAACTGCTCAAGGTGGATGAAATCAAGTCCTTCAACACCTACAACTGGGGCGGCAACTGCACCAACGACCTGCAGGGCTTCGACTTCACCTACAAGGGCAACGACTACTGCGCATTGCAGATCCACCGCGGCGGTGACATCCGTTCCAACTACTCCGACCTTGTGGTCGTCGAGGGCTCGTTCATCGACAACGTGCAGGAGTATTACGCGGAATCCGTGGACATCGAGGTAGACGGTCACGACATCGCGGCGACCCCCTCCATCACCTCCGAATTTGTCGAACTCTACGACCGCACCGACGGCGTGGACCTCGGCAGTGTCACCGCGGTTGACATCGAGGACATCAAAGAAGAGGTCCGCGAACAGCTCAAAAAGACCGCATGAATTTTTAATCTCCCGGTTGGGGGAGGGGTAACTCCCCCTCCCTTATTTTTAATTTCCATGGGGCGCCGGAATCACGGGAAACCGGATCGAAGGCGCCACCCCCGTAACATAGGGGGAGTACCAGCAAGGAGTTACAATGAAAAAGGTTATTGCAGAATTTAGCTTCGGATGCCGCGGAACCCTCGCAGTCCGCGACAACGGCGACACAATCATCTCCCACGTCCGCCCGACAACCGCCGGGGCAAAGGTCAGCCCGGAAGCCGTCGCCACCGCCATCTCCGAGCTGTCCCAGCGTTACGGGAACCCCGACATCCTGGTAATCTTCAACCCCGCCGACGCGGTCGTGGACATCTGCCCGCACCACGACAACCCCGTGACGGGGAAACTCGCGGACACAATCGCGGACATGGCCGCAGGCCACCTCGGGGGAGCGCTGCTCCACATAGACTGCACCGACGAGGACGGCATCACGGTCTTCGTGTCCCGCGACAAGTGGAACACCCCGTTCGTGTCCATCGACTTCTCGCTCCCTGCCGAGAAGAGCGCCTGCTTGCAGGACGTGAGCAAGGTTTTGGCCCAGTGGCTCTAACCTTGACGGCAAAATAAGCAATATATTGCACATTTCGGTGGCGGGAATAGATTTTTCTGCTCACATGTGCAGTATATTTTCGCAAAAACAGAAATATATTTCCGATTTCGGAATCACGGGCTTTACGTTCCGGCAGCTCCCGCCGATAACATATAGGGAGCATCAACAAGGAGATACGACATGAAAAAAGAATATTGGGACGAAAAGCTCGCAAAGGCACTTGACCTCATTACCGAAGCCCGCAAGGGTTTCAAGGACATGCTCAACCACGAATTTCCGGGTCTCGTGATGCACCGCCCGTTCGACAACTCGAACTGCGCATCCGGCACCCTCGGCGTCCTCAGCGACGTGGACGGGAACGACGTGGTCGTCCGCTTCGTGTGGAAGGGCGTGTTCATCGAAATCATGTGGGGCGTCTGCGCAACCAGCTCCTACTTCCATGTGAAGTTCTACGAGGGCAAGCCGTTCGAGAGCCTTGTGGACGAGTTCGAGTGCGACAACCCCGCAGACATGCCGGAACGCGTCCGCCAGGCCGTCGAAAAGCTCCGCGCAAACAAGCCCGCGACGCAGTTCCTCGTCCGCCAAAAGAACGAGAAGGGCGAATACGAGGAACTCGGCATCCTCACCCTCCGAGAAGCCTGCCGAATTGAGTTCGAGACGAAACACGCGGTATGTCTCACCCCCGTCTCGGGCCGCTTCGGAAAATTGAGTTTCGATGAAGCAGTCAAGCTCGACAAGATCGATAAATAATTTTTTAACTCCCGGTTGGTGGGGAGAGGGCAAGTACCTCTCCCCGTTTTCTGCTCCCCTGGGGGTGCCGGAATCACGGGAAGGATAGGGAAAGGCGCCCCGCCGATCACATAGGGGGCATACCAGCAAGGAGATAGTTTTATGGCCTGGAAAGTCATCCATCATCACTCCCCCGCGCACTACACCACCCATTTGAAGAAGTTCGTGGATGGGCATGAAAGCTATTCCTGCCTTGGCGGGGGCAAGAAGGCGCCCGACATAGAAACCGCGATGAAGCCCGTCAGGAAATGGCTCGGCAAGGCGACGAAGCAGCTCTCCGAGGACGGCATAAAGTTCCGCGCCCGTCTCGGCAAGATGTCCGCATCCGTGAGCTACACGGACGGGGAAGGCCACAAGGTGAGGACTGCGATGACCCTCGTTTACTTCAAGGAGCAGGACTTCGACCACCAGTATTGGGTGGAGGACGAGACCCCGGAGCAGAAGCGGAATCACGGGAGGGTGGCCGTCTAGGCGCCCGCCTTTCACATAGGGGGAGCACCATCAAGGAGATACGACATGTTCGCAGTCAATAATTGCCGATTTACCAAGAAGACCCGCAACCTCGTGCAGGGGCGTACCCACAAGGACGTGAAGCTCTGGATAATGCCCCCGATGATTTGCAACACGCAGGAAGCCGCCGAGCAGGCGTTCGAGACCGCTATCGCAGAACGCGAGAAGTGGCTGAAACGGAACTTGCAGTACGTGAAAACCCACCGCGACGGAACCACCGTGGCCGTCGTGGAAGGCACGGAGACCATTGATGCCTTCCGTTTCACCGAGGACACCCCCGAGGACTAGGAATCACGGGGAACCGCCCCGGAACCCCCTACGGGATAACATAGGGGGAACATCAACAAGGAGATACGACATGAAAAAGATTGGCGTTCTGAACTATTGCGACGGCGAAGACAACCTCCCCGGCCTCGTCGGGGAACTCAAAGACACCACGGAAGAGGGCTTCGCGGAAGCCCTGCGCAAGGCGGAAAACTACTGCGACGACGAAGGTTGCAGCAAGGAACTGATCGAGGCAGGCGACGGGCGCTATACCGTGAACAACTGCGGATGCACCCACAGCTTCGATGTAATCGAGATTGACCTCAACCTCAGCAACTTGCAGGAACTCACGATGCTGCTCTTGAAGCACAAGTTCGAGTTCCGCGTGGAACCCGTCACGCAGAAGATGGACTTCACGGACACGGAAGGCGAGACCCACGCAGTCACGACCCGCGTGGAAATCTTCGACAGGCGCGTCCCCCGTTCCGTCCTCGTGTTCGCTTGCGACGGCCTTGATGCGCTCGTGGACTTGAACTCCAAAGAAAGTCAAGTCATGGATGCGCAGGAAGTGACCATTTGGGCACTAAATGAACTCCGCGACCAAGAAACCCCATACGGGGAAGCCTAAAAATCGGTGCTCACCCGAGCACCATCTTTTAAAATTTTAAATTTTCCAAAAGGATACAAAATGATTGTTCCGGCAGAAGTAAAGCAGTTCCTTGAAGACATGGCCTTCGTCAAGGTCACGGACTTCGCGAAGACCCTCAAACCCCGCCACAAGAACGGGAAGAAGAGGAAGTAGCGGAATCACGGGCGGCGCCTCCCGAAGGCGCCCATTATTAACATATAAGGCATATCAAAAGGAGATACTCATGGCTAAGAAGACTGCAAAGAAGACCGAACCCATTACCGATTTTGACGAACAACTCAGGAAGGAACGCGAAGCCGAAGAAAAGGCTTTCAACACCCTCCCGATCACCCAAGCGGAAGCCGACGCCATCAAGGAAGTCATGACCGCTGCACGAACCTTCGCGAAAGTCCTCAAAGAGAACAAGTGCTGTCTTGTCGCGCTTGACCACGGCTGGCCGTATCACCACCTGCACATCTGCCCGAAGCGCTTGGACCCCCGCCGCACCGATGCGGCCGCGGATGTCTACCCCGACGAGGAAAAGTACCCGCGTCACTCCCTCTATACGCTCCCGATGGCCAAGATGTTCGGCATCGTGGAAATGTACGACGAAGGGGGCGATTACGAGCTTGTGGAACGCAAGCGCATCAAGGAAGTGGCCAAAGTCCTCAAAAGCACCGAGGACAAGGACTAACCGCCCGGAATCACGGGGGCTGCCCGCCGTAGGCGCCCCCTCTTCACATATAAGGAACATCACCAATAAGGAGATACAATATGAAGATTTTCCTCGACGTTACCGGCGTAAAGAACCACGGCGACATCAACGCAGTTTCCGACTACCTTGAAGAGCAGGGCTTCAACTGCCCCTACTCCCAGGAACTCGACGCATTCAGCCCCGACGACGACAGCACCGACCACGGCTGCAACACCCGCAAATACTTCTATGCCCGTGCGCTGAAAAAGGAAGTCCCGCTGGACAAGACCCGCAGGGTCACCTGCCACGCAGCAATCGGCCATGTGGACTGGAACAAGTATGAAGCGACACTCATCGTCCTCGCAGACTGCGAACCCGACGACTACATCGCCCTCGAACGCGTCATCGCCGAATACAGGCATGACATCACCCACAACCCCGGCGACCCGAACGCCGAATACGCGCCGACAAAGTTCACGCAGGACATCCTCGCCGAGTTCGCCAAGCTCCAAGCTGCAAAGAATGTGCAGCAGACCCTCGCGGAACCCGAAAAATGCCCGTTCTGCGAACTGAAACAGGAAATTTCTTTCGGTTCCGAAGAGTGCCACATGCAGCTCGACGACGACGGGGATGTGAATGTTTACCGCGAAGGCTTCTTTCAGGGCGCCTTCAAGCTCCCCAAATGCCCGCAGTGCGGAAAGGACATGCCGAAAAAATAATTTTTAAAATCGGGTGGTGCTCATAAGAGCACTGCCTTTCTGTTCACTATAACCGCCCGGAATCACGGGAACCCGGTTCGCAGGCGCCCGCCCCGTAACATAGGGGGAGCATCAAAGGAGATACTATGGACTTTACACCGAACATCCAAAACGCTTTTGAAATCGCCGGAAAGAACACCCGCGTGTTCAACAAGGTGGCATCCGACCATTGGGGAACGGGCGAACTCGTCGCCGTCAAGACCCCGTCCGGCGGTGTCCGCAAGTTCAGCTGCATCTGCCTCCCGCAGAACCGCACCAACGGCCACAACATCGGAACCCCGCACGAATACCCGCGTCTCGAAATCACCTTCCGCCCGTCCTCGAACCCGAACGAGGTGGAATACGCCGTACATTCCGTCAAGCTCGACAACGAACCCTCGGTGCCGGGCGGTTCCCGTAACGTGTTCGCCGAGACCCGTCTCACGGGCAAGGCCACCATCGAGACCCCGCAGGACGCCTGCTCCCTCACCGAAAGCGTCGCGGACTTCGCCGACCACCTTCTGTGGTGCAAGAAGATTGCCGACGACATCGACGGCAACGCATGGATCTAGGAATCACGGGGAGGAAAAATAATTTTTCGTTCCCCGTAACATAGGGGGAGCATCAAAAGGAGATACCATGAGAAAACTTTCCGAAGAAACATTGAAGAAAATCCAGGACAAGGCATCCGAGCTGATGGACTTGATCCGCGCCGAGAACTGCCGTCTTATCGCTCACAGCGACCACACGGGCTGGTCAACCGACCTCAAGGTCGTTCCCTGCGAGCTTGAAATGGGCGACCGGGGGGTGGAGGATGAAACGACCGGGGAGGAAGCCGAAAGCATCGACACGGACGAACTTCAGTCTTTGGGGCTTTACGGGGTTATCCTCGACACGGAAGTGAACTCCATGTACGAAGAAGGCAAGTGCGCCGAACCTGTCAACCTTGACTAAGCGGGGGGGAGCGGGCGACTTAAATGCCGTGGCGCCCGCCACCCGCAACGGAATCACGGGGGAGCGATCCCCCGTCCTCTCCCCCGTCACATAGGGGGAACATCGAAAGGAGATACTCATGGACGCTTTCAAAAAAACTGAAAACAATTCCTTCGCCCCCAACAACCAAATCATCTTCCGCGTGTTCGGCGACGACATCCCCGGCGGGGAACTCTTCGAGGGGCTTTCCCAGGACGACATCCTCGACGGCATGGAAGGCCAGCAGCACTATGTTTGCATCCGCGGCATCAAGGTGGCCATCGGCCCCGACCGCACCCGCAACTGCATCGCCGTGCTCGACGATGAACACGGGGACGCGGCAAAGGAAGCCGTGGAACTCCTCAAGAAGTTCGCCGAGGGCAAGCTCACCTGCGCCCCGTCCAACGCGGACAAGCCGGAATACATCGCGTTCTGCGACGGCATGACCTACAGCTTCCAGTTTTGGGGCTAATGTAGGGTAAGCCACGGAATCACGGGGGAGCGATCCCCCTG
>Ga0265300_10000122_pt1 | contig 82371 bp, 63 predicted proteins | sample AusTroGonzalo_MG_FD_193482 | JGI IMG/M metagenome (GOLD analysis project Ga0265300, IMG submission 193482) | Bovine rumen microbial communities from tropical cattle in Woodstock, Queensland, Australia - Gonzalo_03 | ecosystem: Host-associated > Mammals > Digestive system > Stomach > Rumen ... | reverse complement strand
ATGAATGCCTCGGTGAACTACACGCAATACCGCCACGACCTCGGCATGGACCAAAACTACACCTACGAGGAGTTCAAGCCCAACACCTACACCTCGACGGATGCAATTGCCATGAACTACCAATCAGGCATCCAAGACCTCACGGCGCGCACCGAATTCCACTTTGTACCCAATCCGAGGCATGACATTCGTTTCGGTGGCGGCTACACCTATCATTTCTTCCGTCCAGAGGTGCAAGCGATGAAGGTCATTTCCACTGCAGACAACATCGACACCGACACGGTGACTGGCTCCAACAACGTGAATGCCCACGAGGCCATGCTGTATGTGGAGGATAACTTCACTTTGACTCCCTCCATCAAGATGAACGTAGGACTGCATTACTCGGCTTTTGCGGTGCAGGGCAACTTCTACCATTCGCTGCAACCCCGTTTCGGCATGAGCGCGATGGTGGCACCCCGATTCTCGCTTAAGGCGGGCTATGCCTACATGACGCAATATGTCCACCTGCTCTCGAACAGCAACCTCACCATGCCCACCGACCTTTGGGTGCCTGTCACCGCGCGGATTGCTCCCGAACGCGGGCATCAGTTCTCGCTCGGCGGCTTCTACGAGATGCCTGACTTGTTCGACATCTCGCTCGAAGGCTATTACAAACGGATGGACAACGTGTTGGAATACAAGGACGGCACCACTTTCTTCGGCTCCAGCCAAGGCTGGGAAGACAAGGTGAACATGGGCAAAGGCTGGGCCTACGGCGTGGAGTTGCTGCTGCAACGCTCCTTCGGCAAGACCACGGGTTGGATAGGCTACACTTGGTCGCGCTCCATGCGGCAGTTTGACCGTGAGGGACAGATGATCAACAGTGGAAAGCCTTTCCCCGCCAAATACGACCGTCGCCACGACTTCAGCATCACCGTGCAGCACAAGTTCAGCGACCGTTTCGACCTGTCGGCCTCGTGGGTCTTCAGCAGCGGCAACTGCGGCACCTTGGCTACACAAACCTATCCTGGAGTGCCCATCACCTACTATTTCCAATACGGTGGCGGTATTGTCGGAACACCAAGTATCGGTGCCATCGAGCGCAACAACTACAGGCTGCCCGCCTACCATCGCCTCGACCTCGGCATGAACTTCCGCAAGCAGAAGAAGCACGGCGAGCGCGTGTGGAACATCAGCATCTACAACGTGTATAACCGCCAAAACCCCTTCATCGTCATGCGCGGCCTTGACGAAACAACCGGGACGGTGCAATTACAACAAGTCAGCATTTTCCCCATCATTCCTTCCATTTCCTACGGATTCAAATTCTAAAGTCATGAAAACAAGACACATAGCATATATAATGGCGGTTGTAGCCTTGGCTGCCTGCACGAAACCCCTCCCATTCCAAGGCGAATACGAGGAGCCCAAATTGGTCGTCAACTGTATTGCGCAACCTGGCAAGCCTATCAAGGCGGTTGTTTACAAAAGCGATTTCGTGTACGACACCATCACGGACTATACTATGCCCGAGGGGACACAAGCTTTCCTTTATGTGAATGGCGAGTCCAAAGGCGAGATGCAGCTGAACGCCGACACAACCTATTATGACTATCTGAATCCTCCCGTGTTTTTTGTCCAATATCATTTTACCCATGACTACATTCCTCAAATCGGTGATGTCGTCAAAATCAGGGTGACTGCACCTGGATTTGACGAGGTGGAAGGCAGTTCTGATCCTTTGCCCAACGAGCCTTTTGGTTGTATAGCCGATTTGCGTGTGACGAAATGGGACACGACGAGTTCAAGAGGATTTAGGGTTCCCATCCCTGACACTGACACTTTTGAAATCGTGTGGCTCAAAGAATACAGGAAACACTACACGGTTACTTTGGAAGTCACAGACCCCAACCCTGGCTTGTTGGATTACTATTGTCTCGAAGCTTCCATGCGAATTGAAGGTGACTGGACCTATCCCGACGGGAGGGAAATGGATGATGATGTAGGGCGATTGGAGCAAGTTTATTTCAACGACCCCATCATCGGCACCTCGACGGCGGAATTGGAAGACCAATATGGCATCAACATCGGCTTGGGTAACCGATTGAAAAGCACCTTCAACGATGCCACGTTCGATGGAGGTTCCTACCGTTTGAGTATTCCCATGGTCACCAGTACGCTTTTCAAGGCTAACGACAGCATCAACGCCTACGTGGACATCCGTTTGCGTCATTTGACTGAAGGGGCGTATTATTATTATGGCACCATCACCTCGGGCAGTACCTACTCACAGTATTACAGCGAACCTGTCAGTGTGTATTCCAATGTGAAGAATGGGTTTGGCCTTGTGGCGGGAAGCAACGACAAGACAATTTGTTTCCCTGTTTGGTAAAATCTATTTTTTCAACGCCTCCTCGGCCTGTTTGATGGTGCCACGTTCACCGTTGATGAAGGCAATGACAAAAGCGTCCTTATAACCCAAGGCACGGACTTCGGCTTGGCGTTTCGTAGCATCAGCTTTGGTAGTGAAACGACCTGAGATGTAACGGAAAGCCCCATTATATTCATACACATTGACCTCTTTTACGCCTTTGAAATCCTTGTTGGTATTGACTACTTTCTTGTCACGACTGGCAAATTGCACAGTGAAATAAGTGTCGCCATTCGAGGTTGGTTTTTCATCCATTGCAGGTGTAACGGTATGGTTTTCGGCCTCAAACTCACGTTTGTATTCTGCAAAGGCGCGATACAAAGCAAGTGCCATCTGATTCTGTCCCTTTTCGGAGTTGAGGAACTGCTCTTCCTTCGGATTGTTGATGAAGCCCAATTCCACAAGGATACTCGGCATAGAAGTCTTCCAAAGCACCAGAAAACCGGCCTGTTGTACGCCTCTATCATGGCGCCCAACCTTATTAGAAAATTGCTTTTGCACCTTGTCGGCGAGGTTGAGGCTTTGGCTCTGATAAAGGCTCTGCGAGAGTGAAAAAAGAATATAAGCCTCGGTACTGTTCGGGTCGAAGTTGTCGTATGCATCGGTGTTGTCTTCCAACAATATAGCCGCGTTTTCCTTCTTGGCCACCTCAAGGTTTTTCTCGTTTTTCGATTCACCCATGACGAAAGTTTCCGCGCCCTGTACCGTAGTGGTCTTTTCAGTGGAATTGCAGTGGATGGAGATGAATACATCGGCATTGTTGCGATTGGCAATAGCAGCCCGCTCGCTCAATTCCACAAACTTGTCGGTGCTACGGGTATAAATCACCCTCACATCGGGCAGGTTTTCCTTGATATACTTTCCGAATTTCAAGGCCACGGCCAAATTGAGCGCTTTCTCGGTCGTCACCTTGCCCAAAGCCCCCGAGTCCTTGCCGCCATGACCCGCGTCGATGACGACGGTCTGAATCTTTTCTCCCTTTTGGGCATTAGCAAACAAGGGCAGCAGAAAAAGCAGCACCAATGCACCAAAACCGAAAAACTTACGTTGTATCATACTGGCTTCGTTAATTATGCGCGAAGAAAAACTATCTTTGCAGCGAATTTTCAACTGCCAAAAATAATCGTTTTCGCCTTGACAAAACGCTCGACCCATACGAAATATTTTCCAACAGCAGCATTTTGCCTGCTGATGGGCTTGGTCGTGATGTTTTTTGGATGCAGGCAAACCGCTCATATTGAGGCAAATAAATACAACATTGAGCCGAACAAGGTGGACACAACCCTTGTGGTACACGAACGTATCGTCGACACCATCCCCATTATTTCCGATTCGGTCGTAGAGACGCAAATCGAAGATTCGACGGAGTCAATCCTTGCGTCTCCAACAACAGATTCCATCCCCGAAACCTATGACATAACGTCTTCAGAATTGGATTCCATTAACCTAGAATTGGATTCGATTCATGATGAGACGCAAAGCATTGCGTCTCTACAACGAGATTCCATTCCGACCGACACCGTCATCCAACAAAAACGCCGCATCCAACCGAAACGTTCTGACTCAGCCATCGAGACACAGGTCATCTGCTCGGCCACCGACTCGGTCTACCGCGACATGAACCAGATGAAAATCTACTACTACGGCAACGCCGAGGCTAAATACGACGACATCACCCTGAAAGCCGACAACCTTGAATTCGACTTGGAAACCAGCACTTGCCGAGCCTTTGGCACTGTTGATTCATTGGGCAAAACAACGGGACGGCCTGTCTTCACGCAAGGCGAATCAACCTTTGAGGCGATAGAAATGCTGTACAACTTCAAAACGAAAAAAGGCATCATCACCAAGGTTTGGACGGAAGAGCAAGGTGGTTACCTGCATGGCGATCGCGTCAAGCGCATGGACGACAACAGCATCAACATTCGCTCAGGCGGTTACACCACCTGCGACCTTAAGGAACATCCGCATTACATGTTCAAATTCACGAAAGCCAAGGTCATCCCCGATGACAAAATCGTCACCGGCCCGATTTATATGACCATCGCCGATGTTCCCTTGCCGCTTGCACTACCTTTCGCCCTGATTCCCAATACAAAAGGCAAGAAATCGGGCATTATCATGCCTACTTACGGCGAGTCGGCCAACCGAGGCTTCTACCTTGAAAACGGCGGTTACTACTGGGCCATCAACGACTATTACGACCTGCAAATCTTAGGCGACATTTACACCCGTGGCTCGTGGGGCATCAAGCCGACCTTCCGCTATAACAAACGCTACAAATTCAACGGTTCGGTAGCCTTGGGTTTTGCCGTCAACAAAATTGGCACGAAAGGAGCCGCCGACTATCAGGAAAGCAACGACTTCAAGATACGCTGGACCCATAAGCAAGACACCAAATCCCATCCCCGCAACAACTTCTCGGCCGACGTCAACATCGTCAGTTCCAACTTCAACAAATACAACGCCCAAACCACCACCGACCAGTTGAGCAATACCTTTAAGTCGAGTATCGCCTACCAGACCAACTTCGCTAGCAAAGTGTATCTCACCCTCAATGCCAGCCATAGCCAAAACACGCTCACGCGACAGTTAACCACCTCGCTGCCCGAAGTCACGCTCACCGTCAATACCTTTTATCCATTGCAAAAAGTGGGCAAGGCGGGCAAGAAACGCTGGTACCAAAGCCTCAGCATGGGCTACACGATGAACGGAAAAGTATACATCAACGAGGTTGACACGGTGTTGTTCAAGGGCTTCAGCGACAACTTCGGCGATTGGGCGAATACCTTTATCCGCAAATATGCCCAAATGGGTGTCAAACACACCATGCCCATCAGCGCGACCATCAAGCTTCTGAAACATTTCTCGTGGACCAATTCCATTGGATTGAACGACTACATGTATTTCCAACGCGTCGAACAACAATGGATTCCTGCGGAGCATCTGCAAATCGACACCATGCAGATTGCTCGACCAATTTCTTTGCCCGCATTAAACTCGCATGGGCACTTGCAAATTGACACCCTCTTTGGCTTTTACAATCTAGTGGATTTCAACCTGACCACCAAACTCACCACCAAGATTTACGGTATGAAGCACTTCAGTGGGGGTCCCATCCGCGCCATCAGGCACGTCATCACCCCGGAGGTTGGCTTCACTTATCGTCCCAACTTCGGTGACCCGAAATGGGGTGTCTACGGTGCTTACATCGATGGCAACGGCAAGGAGCAGACCTACAACAAATTCGGTCGAGCACTCTACGGTACGCCTTCGCAAAACCAGCAGGGATTAATCACCTACAATATCGGTAACAACTTGGAAATCAAAGTTCCATCGAAGAGTGACACCATCACGGGGCTGAAAAAAATACCTATCTTGGAGTCGTTCAATATTTCGGGCAACTATGACATCACCAAGGACTCGTTACGCTTCTCCACCATCGGTATCAGCGGACGTACCACCTTGTTCAAGAAACTGAAAATCAGTTACAGCAGCGCGTGGGATCTCTATGCTGCCGACTCGTTAGGACGCCGTATCAACAAGTTTGAGATTTTGGAAAGTGGTAGGCTCTTCCACAAAAACAATTCCTCGTGGAACCTCAGCCTGAGCTATTCGTTCAGTCAGAATGACCTCAAGAAACTACAAGGCAAGAAAGGCGGCAAAGACCTACGCGATGACATCAACAGCCAAGCGCAGCAGTCGAATCTCTTCGACCCCGATGAGCTGAACGAAATCATGGGCAATCCCAACGCCTACGTTGATTGGACCACACCTTGGTCGCTCTCCTTGAACTACAACTTCACCTACACCACCAACGTGGCCTACGCCGCCATTTTGGGCATCGAAACCAACCGCGTCGTGCAAACCTTGAACATCAACGGCGACATCAGCATCACGCCCAAGTGGAAATTCACCTTCTCTACCGGTTGGGACTTCACCAACCACACACTATCATACACCAACCTCAGCGTCTATCGCGACCTGCACTGTTGGGAAATGCGTTTCAATTGGATTCCTATCGGAAGCTACAAGAGCTGGAACTTCACCATCAACGTGAAATCAGCGGCATTGAAAGATTTGAAACTAACAAAGAAAAAGGATTACCGCGATAACTAATTTTTTTATTTTTGCCACAAATCTCTAAAAAGTACAGATATGAAAAAACTCCTTACCCTTATGCTCGCGCTGGCCATCGGTTTTGGCCTGAAAGCGCAATGTCCCTACACGGAAGCCATTGACTTCACGGCTACCGACTGCCACGGCACTGAAGTGCACCTGTTCGACATCCTCGACGGTGGCCAGGCTGTGCTCATCGACTTCTTCTTCACCACTTGCGGCCCCTGCCAGCAAGCCACGCCGAAGATTGTCGAATCCTACTACGCCATGGGCTGCAACATGCACGACGTGTTCTACATGGAAATCTCTACCTCTGACGGCGATGCGGCCTGCCAAAACTGGGCCAACAACTACGGTGTAGAGTATCCCACCATCAGTACCAACGGCGGCGGTAATACCATTTGCAGCCAATATGGTATTCAACAATACCCCACCGTTATCCTCATCATGCCCAACCGTCAAATCGTCATTCAAGACCTGTGGCCCATCAACAATGCCCAGACCATCATCACCGCCTTGGAGCAACAAGGACTGCAACAACATGACTGCAATGCCACCTACGCCCCACAAGTGATTATTGCCGTTGACCAAGTCTTGGAAACGGAAGTCACTGCAACCTTCACACCCAACGAAGACTGCGCTTCTTACAGCTATATGCTGGCCACCGAAGCTGAAATACAGCAATGGATGAGCATGACGGGACTCGAACTTCCCGAATACCTCTTCATCTACGGCTTCCCGGCGGAAGAAACGCTGTCACACACCTTCACGGAGTTGGAACCCAACACGGACTATGTCATCTACGCCGTCGGTGTTGACCCGAATGGCGACCTTGGCGAAGTCATCCAAGAACCTGTCACCACCACCCCTGGCGGCGGCACTGACATCATGCCTGATTTCATCGCCACCGACATCGAAGGCAAAGAAATCCACCTATATGATATTCTCGATGCTGGTCAGGCTGTGCTGATCAATTTCTTCCTTTATGGAGACGAATTCAGCGAGAACATCATGGCCGACATGGTTGACTCCTATCGACTCTACGGCTGCAACGAGCACGATGTGTTCTTTATGGAAATCTCGCCCAATGGCCACGACGAACAATGCCAAACTTGGGTGGAAAGATTCGGCGTACAGTATCCCACCATCAGCCGTGACGGCGGCGGCAACGACATCGCCCAAGCCATTCCTGTAGGCTACTATCCCACCATCATGCTCATCCGTCCCGACCACACCTTCGCCATCCGCGACATCTATCCGCCTACGTTAGAATACATCATTGACGCCATGAACGCTGAAGGCTATGAGCAGTATCCTTGCATTGAAGAAACACTGACGTTAAGCGCCGACACACTTTATTTCCTCGATGAAGGATGGTATTCTTGGGAAGAACCTCAACAGTTGCAAGTCTCCAACTTCACGGCTGAACCCGAAGTGACCATCACTAATCTTGAACTTGAAGCAGTCGATGGCAATCCACAACACATGGATTTATACTATTTCCAATACGAAGATGAACATTATTGGCCAGACGACAGCTGGAGCATTACTATTCCACAAGGTGAGACCGTTGAATTCGATATTTATCTTGTCCTTTTTGATGGGAAAGCAAGACCATACGAGACCCGCTTGGTGTTCAAGAACACGTTAGAGGATGTCTCGGTTATTGCCTCTTGCGAAATTGAGCAATCGGTTAATGAAAACAGCCAAAGCCTTATGCTCTATCCCAATCCTGCCAACGATTTCTTGACCCTCAATGGCGAAAACCTCGGTACGGTGCACGTTTACAATGCCCTCGGCCAAAAGGTGGACGAATTCGATGCCAACGGTAGCGAACTCCGTATCAACACGACGAGATACGAGAATGGTGTGTATTTCGTTAAGACCAACGAGACTACGCTGCGATTTGTGGTTAAGCATTAATAAAATGCTGAATGTGGAATGCTGAATGCTGAATAGGGGCGAAGCCCAGCGTCGCTTTGCGTCATTCAGCATTCATAATTCTTAATTTTAAAACTATGAACATCCTCATCCTTCGTTCCTCCTTCCAGACCGACGATTTCGTCAGAACAGAATACGCCGAATTGCTGCAACGGCTTGAAAAAGAATGCCATGCAGATATTAGAATCATCGGTGATGAATCGATGGAGACGCAAAGCATTGCGTCTCTACAATCGTTACCCGATGCGGTGATGATTGCCACGGGTGGTGTGGAGAACCTGTTCAAACGCATTTGGGCCGCCATCGATGTGGAAATGATGTGTGCACCGCATCGTCCAAAAACCGTTACCATGATTGCCGACGGACGCAACAATTCCTTGGCCGCGGCTTTGGAAATCCTGACCTACCTCGGCAACAATGGCATGGAAGGACGCATTGTGCATGGAACGAATGATGAAATTATTTCGGCCATCGTAGAGGCGCACGGCCATGCGCCTCTACAGGGCCGAATTGGGTTATTCGGCCAACCATCGGATTGGTTGATTGCCAGCGGCGTGGACCGTGATTATTTGCGGCAACATTATGGTATTGAGGTCGTTGATATTGATTTACAACGCCTCATCAACGGTATCAAAACCATCCCACAAGCCGAAGCCGACAAGATAGCGCAAGACATCGTAAAACGCGCCAAAGCCATCCGCGAGCCTTCGAATAATGATATTTTGGAAGCCGCCAAGGCTTATCTCGCCATCAAGGAAATTTGCAAGGAAGAACATTTGGATGCCCTCACCATTCGTTGCTTCGATATTGTGAAGGCTTGCAACACAACAAGTTGTCTTGCCTTGGCGTTGCTCAACGATGAAGGTATCGTGGCAGGCTGCGAAGGTGACATGCAGACATTGATGAGCATGTATTTGGCCAAGCGGTTGTGTGGTGAAGCGGCTTTCATGGCCAATCCCTCACAACTCACCGACAGCAGTTCCATGTTGGCCCACTGCACCATCCCGCTCACGATGTGCGACGAAACCATCATCCGCACACATTTCGAGTCGGGCATCGGCGTGGCCATTCAGGGCTTGCTACCTTTGACGGATTACACCTTATTCAAATGGGGTGGCCCACAGCTGGACCGCTATTTCGTCACGGAGGCCAAAGCCATCGAAACCCCTTACAGCGACCATTTCTGTCGCACACAAATCACGCTCGACGTGAACCTGAAGCCTTACCTGCTCCAACATTCCATCGGCAACCATCATGTCATCATCCGTGGGAGACACGCCGAAACCATCCGAAAATTCATGCAAGCGCATGGCGTTGAGGCCTGTTGAGCGACTTTTGAGAAAGAAAAATTAATTCAAAAGGCCAACATATTCATTAATTTTGTACTTTTGCAGCCCGATTTTTTAGGCACAATGGAAAAGAATAACGAATTTCTGATTCCTGTGAGCGGTCTTGCCTTGGGCAGCCATTCCTATCAGTTTGAAATCAACGACGATTTCTTTGCTGACAAGGAATACTCTGAAATACAGCAAGGTAAGGTGTCCGTAAGCCTTGATGTCGACCGACAGGAGACCATGTTGACGCTCCGTTTTGGCATCAAAGGGACGGTTCGTGTGGCTTGTGACCGTTGCGCCGACGAATTCGACCAACCCATTGAGGACGAGCGCGAGTTCTTCGTCAAGTTGGGCACCGAGAACGCCGAGGAAACCGACGATGTGGCTGTTGTTGACCCCGATTCACATGATTTCGATGTCAGCACGCTGATTTACGAATACATCATCCTCGCCATCCCGATGCACCGCGTCCATCCCGAAGGCCAGTGCAACCCTGAAGTGATTGCCCTACTCTCGAAGGAAGAGACGCCCGCCGAGTCCGACGAAGAAGCCATCGACCCTCGTTGGGCCGCATTGAAAAACATTAAAATAGAAGATAACAAATAACTGATTACTAACTTATTAAAGTAAAAGTAAAATGGCACATCCTAAAAGAAGACAGTCTCACACCAGAGGCGCAAAGAGAAGAACACATTACAAGGCTGAAACTCCTAACGTGACCGTCGATCCCGTCACTGGCACCATGCACGTCATGCACCGTGCTTACTACGTCGATGGCGATCTGTACTACAGAGGTCAATTGGTCATGGCCGCCAAGCAGTAAAAAAATCGCAAAAGTCGTTGCATTTCGGAAATTTTCCTATATTTGCAGCGTCAAACGACAAAAAGAAAGACAACATCGGATTTTTTTCATAATCTTTATATTGTTTTTCCCCACCTACTTCCCCAAGAGGTGGGGTTTTTTGTTATATCCATTTCCAACACCATTCAGCCAATGGCGAAGGACAACAGAACAGGTTGCCGTTGCGCTGTAGGTTGAGGAATGAGAAACGGATGCGGTTTTGGGGATGGTATTCTTGGTCGTAAACCGTGATGCTTCGCCCGCTAACGCAATTCTCGGCCTTTACTTCTATTGGAATGATTTCATTTTGCCATTGTATGACAAACTCCACTTCGGCTTTGCTTTCTGGCGACCAATAATTGGGTGTTTCCCCCTCCATCATCGGCATAAGTGATTGTAGGACAGCGTTCTCTGCCATAGCACCTTTGAACTCCGTATAATTAGCTGCCGAGTCCATGATAATGCCGCCTGGCAGGTTGGCCAATCGGCGGAGTAGGCCACAATCACTGGCATAAACCTTGAATGTATCTGGTTCTTCGTAGGCTTTTAGCGGCATACCCGCCTTGCTGATGTTGTTAATGCGGTAAATCATGCCAGCATCCTCAAGCCAAAGCAGCGCATCCTCATAATCTTTGGAACGGGCACCCGTCTTCACCACCTTATAGATAAATTTGCGGTTCTGTTTCCCCAGTTGGGAAGGCAACGAGTGCCATATGGCATGAATACGCGGAATCTCGCGCGGCTCGGCATATTTGGCAAAGTCCAATTCGTAAAGGTCCAAAATTCCTTGTAAAATATGGTCCAAAATCTGCATGCCTTGGTTCTCCAATAGGGCAACCACAGCATCCGGCATCCCGCCGCTAATCATATAGCGCCGATATTCTGTCTTCAGTTTATTCAAAACAATCTCAGGCAGATGCATCGGTTCTTCAAGGCTTTCCACATAGTCAAAGGTCTTTTCATCGCTGACTCGCAAGAATTCTTTGAACGAAACGGGGAACATCCTGACTAACTCCACCTTACCGACAGGCACCGTCATCCTGCGCTTTTTTACGGCCACACCAAGTAAGGAACCTGCTGCAATAATGTGGTATTCAGGTGCTTCTTCGCAGAAGTATTTCAGACTGTTGAACGCTTCCTCGCACTCCTGTATCTCATCAAAAATCAGCAAGGTCTTGCCCGCAATCAAAGGCACATCGCTATAAAAAGCCAGTTCTTTAAGAATGCGCTGCGGGTCTTTCGTGACCTGAAAGGCCGATTTTATTTCGGGTTGGCGGTCGAAGTCAAATTTGGCACAATAGTCGAAACATTCCTTTCCGAAAGTTTCCATGGCCCAAGTCTTTCCTATCTGTCGGGCACCTTTCAAAAGGATGGGCTTGCGATTAGGCTTGTTCTTCCACTGTTTGAAAATGTCGATAATTTCTCTTTTGATAATCATGATTTTACACAAATAACTGCCGATTTATGTATAATTGATACACTTTTCGGCACTTGTTGGTGCAAAAATACGGTTTTTATTCGAAATGGCAATACTGTTGCTCCAATATTTTTTTTGCACAAGTGCCAATAGTATATATCGTGCATTTTCTTCGATCGCCGAATTTTTCACTATATTTGCCGAAAATTTCGAATCAACAAACAAACACATAACACAAATGAAAAAAGTATTCTCATTAATTGCAGCATTAATGCTGACATTGATGGTGGCCCGCGCCGATGAAGGCATGTGGCTGCCTTACGCCCTCAACGGACAAAACCTCGCCGAGATGCAAGCCATGGGCTGCAAACTCACGGCGGAACAAATCTTCAGCTTCAACCAACCCAGCATCAAGGACGCCATCGTGCAGTTTGGTGGCGGCTGCACGGGCGAGATCATTTCCCCCGAAGGCCTGCTGCTCACCAACCACCACTGCGGCCTGAGCTATGTGCAGAAACATTCCTCCATCGAGCATGACTACCTCACTGACGGTTTCTGGGCCAAGAGCAAAGGCGAAGAACTGCCCAACCCCGGCCTCTCCGTCCTCTTCTTAAATAAGGTAGAAGACGTGACCGAGGCCGTACTGAAAGGCGTCACTGCCGAGACTACTGAAGCTGAACACGAGGAGCTTGTCGCCAAAAATAGCCGTGAGCTTACCAAGGAACGTAAGGGCGACCGTAATGTACGCGTTGAGATTGTGCCTTTCTACAGCGGCAACCAGTACATCCTCTTTGAATACGACGAATACAAGGATGTGCGCCTCGTGTGCTGCCCGCCTTGGGGCATCGGCAAGTTTGGCGCCGACACCGACAACTGGACCTGGCCGCGCCACAAGGGCGACTTCAACATCTTCCGCGTCTACACCGCCCCCGACGGTAGCCCCGCCGAGTACAGCGAGGATAATGTTCCGATGAAGAGCAAGTGGTATCTTCCTATTAATTTAGGTGGCGTGAAGCCCGGCGACTATGCCATGATTCTTGGCTACCCTGGTTCTACCGACCGTTATTCAACTTCATACACGGTGAAAAACGTCATTGAGGAGGAAGGCCCCGCCATCATCGACTGCCGCACGACTAAACTCGACAACTACCGCAAGCACATGGACGCCGATCAAGAGGTTTTCATCATGTACGCCTCCAAACAGGCCAGTGTGTCGAACTATTGGAAATATTACATCGGTCAAGTGAAACAACTCAAGCGCAACCACGTCTATGAACGCCGCCTCGCCCAAGAAGAAGACTTCATGAACTGGGTGAACGCTGACCCGAAGCACAAAGCCGAATATGGCGACATCTTCACGGGCATCAAGGCCAAGTGGGACATCCTCGACGAAATTGAGAAGTCATTCGTCTACCACCGCGAAGCGGGTTGGAACGGTGGCGAGGCCATTGCTTTCAGCCGCAGGTTCATGCGCATTAACAAGATGTTTGAGGACAAGGCCGACAAAGCTGACATCAAAGCTGCTGCCGAGTTGATGCAACCCCAAGTGGAGACTTTCTTCAAAGACTACAGCATGCCTCTTGACCAAGATGTGACCGCCGCTTTGCTTGGATTATTCTATAAGAACATCCCTGCTGAACTCCGTCCGAGCGAAGTCACCCGCATCGGCGACGAAAACAACGGCGACTTCTCAAAATATGTGGCCAAAGCCTTCGAGAAATCCATCTTTACCGACAAGGCTCGTTTGGAGAAGTGGATGCAAAAACCTAAGAGCATCGACAAAGATCCGATTTTCGCCCTTTCGATGAACATCATTGACTCATACCAAGTACTCTATACCCGCTACGAGGAAGCCCAGAACCTCGGCAACCAAGGCGAGCGCCTCTACATGAAGGGTCTGATGGAGATGCAGAGCGACCGCAATTTCTATCCCGACGCCAACTTCACCATGCGCCTCACCTATGGCACCGTGGAGCCTTACAAGGCCGCTGATGCCGTCAACTACAACTACTACACCACCATGGACGGCGTGATGGCCAAGTACGTGCCTGGCAACTGGGAGTTCGACATCCCGCAGGATGTACGTGACCTTGTGGCCAAGAAGGACTATGGCCGCTATGCCAACGAGAACGGCGAGCTGGTCGTCAACTTCATCACCACCAACGACATCACAGGCGGCAACTCGGGCAGTCCCGTCATCGACGGCGAGGGCAACCTCATTGGTCTTGCCTTCGACGGCAACTGGGAGGCCATGAGCGGTGACTTGAGCTTCGAGAATAAGGTACAGCGCACCATCTGCATGGATGCCCGCTACCTGCTCTGGTGCATCGAGAAAGTCGGCAAGTGCCAGAATATCATTGATGAACTGGTGATTAAATAAATAGATAGACTATCATATTGGACGCGAGACTGCGAGACGCGTGACACGAGACTTTGGTCTTGTCCCGTGTCCCGAAGTCCCGCGTCTCGTGTCAAAAACACACGGATGAGTAGAGGTTTCATAAAAGAAGGCGATCAAGAAGAGATTCCAATGGTGCCGCCAAGGGCATACCTGCCCGAGGGTGTGCCCAACTATGTCACCAAAGAAGGCCTCGACGCGCTCAAAGAGGAACTGAAAAACCTTGAAAATGAGCGCGTCAAGGCGGGTGACAATTACATTATGGTCAATTTCCTTGATGCCATGATTAAGCAACTCGTTGGCCGTATCAATAGCGCTGTGGAAGTCGACCTCTCCAAGGTCAGCAAGGACACAGTGAGCTTTGGGGCTTGGGTGCGCTACAACGGTCGTGTGGTGCGAATTGTCGGGGTTGATGAAGCCGATGTGAATAAAGGTCTCGTTTCATTTGTATCACCCATAGCCAAGACATTGATGGGGAAGAAAGTTGGAGACGTCATTAAACTGAAAGGCAAAGAAAGGATAGCGGTGGAGGAAGTATCATTTGAACCTATGACCCTCACGCAGATTATCCATGACAAACCTGTGGCAACGGCGACAACAATAGAAAAACGAAGGCTGGAGACCATCGAACAAGAAGTTTCACAAGTTGTAGAAGAACATCCGATTATGGTGGACGATGACAAGGAATTGCCAGCCCAAACAGATGGACCACGCAGGTTTGAGCCAGAAGTGAATCCCATCGAGTTTCTGCCTATTGTCAACGAGCGCGGCAATATCGTGGGGCGGGCATTGAATGTAGAGTTGCATAAGGGGAACAAGATGTTGCACCCTGTCGCGCACTTGCATGTTGTCAATGGTAAGGGAGTGACCACAAGACTTTACTGGTGGCATGTGGCATTCGGCGAAACGCCAGAGAAAACCGTCAAACGGAAGATGGCGGAAACGCTGGGACTTTCGGTAGCGGTTCCAAAGTTGAAGAGACAATATGTCAGAGAGAGCAAAACCGAGAAGGAACTTGTTTACGTCTTCACGGTTGTTTCCGAAGAAGACCTGCCCATCCCTTCTGAAGGGAAAGAGTATGTTGAGCTTTTTACAAAAGACTGAAAACCATACTTTTACTTATTGCAATCTGTTTTGTTTTGACTAATGCATGTCATAATGTATTTCTGGCACAGAACTTGCGGCATAAACCATTAGTGTGTACTTTTGCGCCGATAAACTTCATTCCGCGAAGGCGGAACAAAAAAAGAAAGGATAAAATCATGAAAAAGCTGTATCGTTCGAACATTGACAAACGCTTGTGTGGCGTTTGCGGTGGCATTGCCGAGTATTTTGAGTTGGACCCCACTATTATCCGTTTGATATGGGTGCTACTCACCTTCTGCAGTTTTGGCACAGCACTGTTGGCTTACTTCATCTGTGCGCTCATCGTACCACCTCAACCCTAATAAACTGGGCTTAAAACCGTAATTAAAGGATATTCAGTCGGTTGGCATCCTGCTTCACGAAGATGGCCAACATGATGGTGAACGCCAACATGCTGGAGCCACCATAACTCAAGAAAGGTAGCGGGATGCCAATCACAGGCATTAGTCCGATGGTCATGCCGATATTGATGGCCACATGGACGAAGAAAATGCCCGCAATGCTATAGCCATACACACGGCTGAACGTCGACCGTTGTCGCTCGGCCATCGTGATAATCTTCACCAACAGCGCCACATAAAGCAACACCACGGCAGCCGTGCCGAGGAAGCCGCCCTCCTCGCCTATCGTGCAGAAAATGAAGTCGGTATGCTGCTCGGGGACGAAATCGTACTTGGTCTGTGTGCCTTGCAAAAAGCCTTTTCCCGCAAAGCCACCCGAACCAATGGCAATTTTCGACTGATATACATTATAACCCACGCCCTTGGGATCGTCGAGCTGCCCCAACAGCACCAACACACGGTTGCGCTGATGTTCCTGAAGCACATGGTTGAAGGCGTAATCCACAGAAAACACTATGCCAAACGCCATAACGAATACAATGATAGCGGGAATGATAGCATCGCGTTTCCTATTGTAGATGAGGTACAGCAAGACCAACACCATCAACGCACCAAGAATAAGGAACATGACTTTCTGCGACCATACCAAGGTGAAAATAAACAGCAAAGCCGCCACTACGCCGATGACCATCAGCCAGCCCGCTCCAGGCATGCCCTCGCGATACAGCACAAAGATGAACGAGATGAACACCAAGGCTGAACCAGTGTCGTTTTGTAACAACACCAAAGCCATGGGGATGAGAATCAGTGCCGCACTGACAATCTGGTCTTTACGCTTGCGTAGGTCGATGTCGAGACGGTCAAGATAGCCCGCGAGGGCCAAGGCTGTGGCCATCTTTGCAAACTCCGAAGGCTGGAACTTGACTGGGCCAAACTCAATCCAAGAAGTGGCACCTTTAGTGGCCTTGCCATACACCAGCACCATCACCAACGAACTCAAAACGATGATATAAATCCAAAGCGAGAAGGCGTTGAAAAACTTCGCGTCGATAAGCAGGATGATGAATCCAACAAACAATGCCGCGCCAATCCAGATGAGTTGCTTGCCATATTCCATCGAGAAGTCGAAAATGCTGGGGTGCAGCTCGTTGTATTTGGCGGAGAAGATGCTAAACCAGCCTATGAGCACCAAGGCGAAATAAATCAGCATGGTCACCCAATCGATGCGGCCTATGATCTTGCTTCTATTGTCGTTGTCGGTAATCATCTTTCGTTTTTGTAGGTTATGCGGCCTTCCATCATGCGTTGCTCAAGGTCTTCGCGCACGGAATAACCACGAATGTATTTCTCAATCATCAGGCTGGCAATGGGAGCCGCCCAAGTGGCACCGTAGCCGCCGTTCTCAATGATGACGGCAAGGGCAATCTTGGGGTCTTCAGCAGGAGCAAAGGCGATGAAATTGGAGTGGTAGTTGCCGTGAGGGTTCTGTGCCGTGCCGGTCTTACCACACTGGGCAATGTCACGCATTTCATAACGCCGCGCCGTGCCCGCCGGACCACTGAAAACAGTGCGCAAACCTTGTTTCATCACGCGCACATGACGTTGGTCGATGCCCGATTCCACTCGGGTGGTCATCACTTCTGGAATAGCAGTGGTGTCGCCAAAACATTTGATGAGGTGAGGCGGATAATAATAGCCTTCGTTGGCAATGAGTGCAGCGATGTTGGCTAATTGCAAAGGTGTCACCAAAACCTCTCCTTGTCCGATACCTAACGAGCGGATAGTCACCGAGTTCCACTGGCCTTTATACATCTTGTCGTAATACTCCCGCGACGGGATATTTCCTGAACGCTCGTAGGGAATATCGGTGCCAAAGGTGTGACCAAGTCCCAACTGATACGTCATATCCTTCCAATATTCGTAGCCTTTCTTGATATTACCAAACTTGGGATTGTTGATGGTAGCCTTGAACGACTCGTAGAAATAGGGGTTGCACGAGTTCATGATGGCGTTGGCGAAGTCGGGGCTGGGACCGTGGGAGTGGGTGCATTTGATGGGCAAGGAGGCGGGGCCGCTGCAATGGAACACAGTCTGTGGCGTGATACTACCACTCTGCATGGCAATCATGCCGACGACCGTCTTGAAGGTGGAACCAGGAGGATAAGTACCACTGATAGCTCTGTTAATCAAGGGTTTCATCGGGTCTTTTTGCAACTCTTGGTAATGTTTGCCGCGTTCACGACCTACAAGAAGGTTGGGGTCGTAGGTGGGACTGGAAACGAATGCGAGAATCTGTCCTGTCTTAGGTTCGATGGCCACAATGGAACCAATCTTGCCCACCATCAGTTTCTCGCCATAGGCTTGTAGGTCAGCATCCATGCCGAGGTAGATGTCCTTGCCCGCAATGGGGTCACGGTCGAGGGAGCCGTTGTCGAAGCTGCCCATCATGCGGTTGTGCACGTCGACCATCATCACACGCAGACCTTTTACGCCGCGCAGTTCCTTTTCGTATGAACGCTCAATGCCCGATTTGCCGATGTAGTCGCCTTGACGGTAGTAACCTTCTACATCTTTTTCCAATTCTCCAGGACTGATTTCACCGATGTCGCCAAGGGTGTGGGCGGCGATGGCATCGGGATAGTGGCGCACCGTACGCGTCTGGAAATAGAAACCTGGATAACGGTAAAGCACCTCGGCTACATGGGCGTAATTCTCCTTCGACACGGCGGTCATGAACGGCGACGGTTTGAGGTACGATTCCTTCTTGGCCTTGTTGATGCGCTCAATGAACGACTCGCGGTCGATGTCCAAAAGTCGGCAGAAGTTGGCAGTGTCAAAAGGATGCAATGAGTCACGTTTCATGGCCTGTTTTGGGATGACCATGAGGTCGTAGACGGCTTCGTTGAAGACGAGGAGCTTGCCGTTACGGTCGTAAATCTTGCCTCGGGCGGGGTATTGCGTCACGAAACGCAAGGCGTTATTATCGGCCAGCTGCTTGTAGTGCTTGTCGATCACCTGCAAAGCAAACAGCCGAATAAGGTATATAACACCCGTAGCGATGAACACGCCCATCACCAATAACTTCCTGTTTGACAAATTGTTGTATCTTCTGCTCATTTCAAAATAGCGGTTTACAAAAATACGAGTTTTTCTCCGTTTCCCCGCAAGAGGTTGTACGAAAAAAATTCAAAAAAATTTCTTTTGATGAAATTAAGATTTTTAGGCCTTTAACAAAAAGATTTTTCTTACCTTTGCACGGTTTTATAGACTCATCTGAAATGAAGAGACGTATTCTCATCGCGTTGGCATTTTGCCTCACCCTTATCGGTTGCCGTCAGCAACAGAATGATGGCACTTTGATCCACCGTGAGTTTTATCAGACCGTTTGGGAGCGCTTCGACTATGTCAGCAACACCATTGAAATCAGTGAGCCCACCACTTTCGACCTCGGCTTGAGTATCGGCTTCACCGAGAATTACCCATACGAAAACATCTCTTTGGTCTTCACCGTCTTCACTGCCGACGGCACTCCCTACCGCAGCAAAGGCTACAAGTTCCGCGTGAAAGACAGTGAAGGCCACTGGAACTCCGAGCTCATTGACGGCAGCTACACTTTTGATTTGCCTATCAACAAAGCATTGCAACTCACCGAAGCTGGCAAATACCGTTTCCAGATAGAACAAAAAATGCCTGTCACACCTTTGGTTGGCGTTACGGAATTGACCTTATTTAACAACAACAAATGAATCACAAAATCACTAGAAATATGAAACACGGAATCACAAAAATTTTCATTCTCGCGCTTTTGTTCGCCCTTGGCTTTGCATCGTGCGTACCACAAAAGAAAATGCTCTATTTGAAAGAGGCCCAGATGGCCGCTGAAAACATTTCGAAGGAATATGTCAACGACCGCAACATTGATTACAAATTACAACCTGGTGACAACCTTTACATCCGCTTCCTCAATACCATCGATGAGCGAGGCACCGCATCACTGACTGGCGACTTTAGCGGAAGCTATAGACAAACTTATATGTCATCGGATGCAGCTATTTATCTCCAGTCCTATACCTTGGACGAAGATGGTTGCATCGAGTTACCGTTGACGGGCAAAATCGAATTGAAGAATTTAACTGTTGATCAAGCCAAAGAAAAGCTGCAAACCGAACTCGACAAGTTCGTCAACCAAACCACAATCATCGTTAAGTTGTCGAACTTTAACCTGACTGTTTTGGGTGAAGTTACCCGTCCGGGCATGTACAAAGTCTACCAATCACAAATCAACTTGTTTGAGGCCATCTCTTTAGCTGGCAACATGACCAACTTTGCAAAAAAAGATGAAGTAAGAATTATCCGCCAAACCAACAATGGTTCCGAAATTGTCACCGTTGACATGGGCATGGCAGACATCCTCTCATCAGAGTATTACTATCTGAAACCTAACGACATCATTTATGTGGAGCCGCTCAAAATCAAGCAATGGGGCTTCACCACATTCCCGTATTCAACAGTGTTGTCTGTCGTCTCTCTGGCGGTGACCTTGTATTTAGCGTTCAAGAAATAATAATCGATTTTAAAAACTGAAATATCATGGCAAACGAAAAAGCATACATTCCGCAGCAAGCCAACGAAGAACAAAATGTTGACATCAAGCAATTAATCTTCACCGCTATACATCATTGGTATTTGTTCGCCGCATTTGTCTTTGCGGCATTGGTTATTGGATTTTTTGTCAACCGCTACTCGACCAAAGTCTATCAGACCTCGGGCACAGTCCTTATCAAGGATAGCCGCAACAATTATGATGCCACGGCCATCATGACGTCAATGAACTTTGGGGTGTCGCAAAACACAGACAACGAAATAGCCATCCTCAAATCGTATACCCTCACTGAACGTGTCGTCAAGAAAATGGGAATTGAAGTAACTTATATGGAGAAAGGCCGTTTCACCACCAGTGAAATGTACAAGAACGCACCTTTCCAAGTAGAGTTTGAGCGCAGCGTTCCCCAGGCGGTAGGTCTGATGTACGAGATACGTTTCTTGGACAACGGCAATTTCAGCCTCCATGCCACAGACGAACATCTCAGCAAGTATGATTTTATTCTTTGTCAAACTACTGAAAGTACCCCAACATCTATCGACGTCAGCGGTGAATACAAACAGGGCGAATGGATTGACAACGGCTACAACCGCATCCGCATCACCAAGACTGACAACTTTGACCCCTCGACCATTGGCGGCCGTAAGATGTTTTTCTGGATCAACAGTTACCCCACTCTTGTCAAGCAGATGAACAATTTCACTGTAAGCACTATCAGTAAGCAGGCTTCCGTTGCTTCCGTTGTGATGAAAGGTACCGACAAACTGAAAATCGTGGAGTTTGTCAACTTGTTGATGACCGAATATGTCACCCGTGGTTTGGAGAAGAAGAACCTCGTTTCGGAAAATACCATCGAATTCATCGACAACGAGTTAGGAGGAATCCAAGAGTCGTTGAGCCAAGCCGAAACCGAACTGAAAGACTTCCGCCAAGAGAACAACCTTATGAACCTTGACCTGCAGTCCAATCAAACTTATACCAATTTGCTCGCTTTGGAAAAGGAAAAGGCTGAAATGGCCGTTAACCTGAAGATCTACAAGCGTATGCAAACCTACATCCAAACGCAAATCGACGACCCCGAAAACCTCGCTGCCCCAAGCACCATGGGTATCAACGACCCTCTGCTCAATCAGTTGGCTCGTGACCTCGTCATGCTGGCCCAGACCAAAGCCACACAACTGCTCACCCAGACCGAGCAACACCCTCAGATTGTGAAACTTAACGAACAAATCGTCACTACAAAGAAGGCTTTGTTAGAAACCATCAACAACCTTGTTAACAATGCGGAAATGAGCTTGAACGAAATCAATCGTCGTATATATAAACTCGAAGCAGAATCGCGCAAATTACCCGCCAAGCAACAGGAACTCATCAACTACCAACGTAACTTCCAGTTTACCGACGACACCTATAAGTATTTGATGCAACGTCGCGCCGAGGCTCAAATCCTGCGTGCCTCCAACACGGCCGACAATGAAATCCTGGATGAAGCCCGTCTTGAGCGCACCACCTTGATTGCACCGCGTGCCTCGATGAACTACCTCATTGCCATCATCATTGGCTTGCTCATCCCTGCGCTTTACCTCTTCCTGAAGAACTTCTTCAACACCACCGTCACAGAACGTAAGGATGTTGAGAAACTGACCAACTATCCCATCATCGGACAGGTGGCTCAAGCCAGCAACAAAGACCCGTTGTTGGTCATCAATAATCCCAAGTCGCCGATTTCTGAATCGTTCCGTTCCATCCGAACAAACATCGAATACTTGACACAGAGCAAGATACCTTGCACCATTCTCGTCACGGGCGATGTACAGAGCATCGGTAAGACCTTTAACAGTATCAATATCGCATCGATATATGCCCTTTACGGTAAAAAGACCGTGTTGCTCGGCTTTGACTTGCGTAAACCCAAACTGTATCAAGAGTTTGGCTTGAACAACAACACCGGCCTCAGCAGTTACCTGTCCAACAAGGAGTCTTTGGATAGCATTATCCAAAATTCGGGCAAGATTCCGACCCTTGATTTGATTACATCAGGTCCCATCCCGCCCAACCCAGCCGAGTTGATTGCTTCTGAAAAGTGCAACGAGTTGTTTGCCGAACTGAAGCAACGTTATGAATACATCATCATCGATACTCCGCCTATCGGACTGGTTACCGACGCCTTGTTGCTCATGCGCTTCACCGATGCCAATATCTTCATCGTCCGCCAAGGCGTGACCAACAAGAATGCCTTCGGTAGCATCATCAAGGACCTTGAGTCTCGCGATATGAACTTCTCCATCGTCATCAATGGCTTGAAAGCTGAGAAGGGTTATGGCTACCGTTACGGCGGCAAGAAATATGGCTACGGTTATGGCTACGGCTATGGCTATGGTTATGGCTACGGCTATGGTAGTGATTATTATGGTGAAAGCGAAGAAGACGAAAAGAAAAAGAAGAAGCACCACCATCATCACCACAGCAGTAAGACAAAAGAGTGATGGACAAGCCCACTGTGAACCATCTTGACGAACCACATTGGCATGCGCTCTATGTCAGGTCGCGCTCCGAAAAAAAGGTGTACGACCAACTCATTGACTTGGGCTATGAGGCTTATCTTCCGTTGATTACACGCATCAAGCAATGGAGTGACCGCAAGAAAAAGGTGGAAGAACCGCTGTTCAAGTCGTATGTGTTTGTCCGCAACAACCAGCGCCAACACTACTATGTTCTTGGCGTGTATGGGGTGGTAGGCTTCGTCACTTTCGAACATCAACCTGTGGTAGTACCCGACAAGCAAATCCTCGCCATCAAGAAGTACATCGACAACCCTATTGACGACGAGGATGAGTTGAAAAACATCGAATTGCATGAAGGTCAACTGGTCAGGATTACCAATGGGCCGATGCAAGGTCTCACGGGGCGCTTGGTTTCAGTGAAGAGCAAACGTCGCCTTTTGGTCAAAATTGACGTGGTGGGGCAATCCATCCCAGTCAGCCTTCCCCGAACCAAGGTGGAGCCTATCGAAGAAAAGAGAAACACAACCATCGACTATAACGAAAACGCATAATCTTGCAGTAAAATCAAAAATCACATACCATGTATCCAGAAGAGAGAATGAAAAAAGCCGCCGCCAGAAACAAGAACCTGCTGCTCGCAGCCTTGGTTGCGCTATTGGTGGCATTGGTGTTCGTCATCGTGTTGGCTGTCAAGAACTCGTCCGTCAAGAGCGAGCTTCAAAACCTTGAAGCCGAGAAGGAACTGCAACGCCAAGACTTCCAAGCCGAGGTGGACAGCCTAATGAAAGTCCACAACGAACTGAAGGAAAGCTATGGCGAGTTGAGCCAAGAACTTGCCGAAAAAGACAGTATCATCCAAGCCGACGCCGTCGAAATCAAGAAACTCTTGGACTCACAATGGGACTACTACCGCATCAAGAAAAAAGTTGCATCGTTGCAGGCTATCTCGCAAAAATATGTACGTCAGATGGACTCGCTTTACACCGTCAACCGTGAGTTGGTGGCTGAAAACGAGCGTATCCGTGAGGAATACCAAGCCGAAAAACGCCATAACACTAACCTCACACGCCAAAACGACGAACTGACAGGCAAGGTGAACATCGCCTCCACCATTAAAATCCACGGGTTGACTGCCAATGGCGTACGCTTCAAGGGCGGCTCAAAAGAAGCCACTACCGACCGAGCCAACCGCACCGAGCGTATCATGGTCGACTTCACGATGGTGCAAAATGACCTTGTTGAAATTGGCAACAAAACGTTCTATCTCCGCATCGCCGACCCGACCAAGGCCGTTATCAGCAAAGGCAATGGCGACGAGTATTCGTTCACCTCGAATGGCGAGTCGTTGCAATACACCGAACGGGTGTTTGTCAAATATGACGGCAAGGATACCCCTGTGCGCGCCTACTACATCAAGCCTTCAGGAATTGAGATGATGCCTGGCCGCTACTACATCGACGTGTACGAACAGGGCGGCAAGCTCATCGGTCAGACCTCGCTGGAACTGCGGTAAGTTTATTCCAACACCGTTTTCAACACCTCATGCGACTTGAAGCCCTTCATCACGGGGGCATGAAGTCGCATGAATGTTATTATGCCGTCCAGCATTTCACGCCGTTGAACCACATTGAGCGGCAAGCGACAGGCTTCGTCAATGCCTGCATCCAAAAAGCGGGATAAAAGGGCGGCGTTGGCATGGTCGAAATAGTATGGATGTACAGGATAATCGTGGGCAAACTGTCCTTCCATCATATCGAAGCAGAAATCCTGCGCATAGTTTAATTTGGGATAAAAACCGAGGTGGCGCGTCAATTCAAGGGTGAAGTATAAAGGAAAGTTAGCGTAGTCGGCTTCCACAAGGTCGAGCCACAGCAGGCTCTGTTCTATGAAATCATACAAAGGCTCATTTTTTTCCTGTTCCGTTAAGGTTTTTGAAAGCAACTCACTGACGTACATCACAATGGCACTTTTGTTCATCACGAAAGGCAGACTGTGGTAAACCGTTTTCAGCTGTACATCCTTCATGTAGCCCAAAGTAGCCTTTTTCAGGTTGCCGACTTCTATATAATTAATAAGGTGTAGGTTTTGGAACAAGGCGACGCGGTTTTTCGCATTGCGGTTGAACGCGCCTTTCACCATATACGACTTCAGGCCCGCCTCACGGGTGAATACCTTGACAATCAAGCTTGTGTCACCGTAGCGCAGCGATTGCAGGACGATACCTTGAGTCTTGTCGCCCATGGCTTACTGAACCAAAATCTTGGTGGCGAAACGGTCGGTGCCGGTGGTGGTACTGGTAAAGATGAAATAAACGCCAGGGCTGACCCTTTGTCCCTTGATGTTGGTGAGGTCCCATACGGCCTGACCGCCTTCCGACATGAGTTGGGTCACGAAACTGCCGTCGACAGTGGTGATACGGACTAACGAATTGGATACCAAACCCTTGATACCCACATAGCCCGTGTAGCCGTCCCTAACGGGGTTAGGATAGGCAATCACGTCGCTGACTTGTGGTTCAGGTTCAGCCGACTCGCCTTTGTAGGAAATAACACCCGAAGCCGTGCCGAAGAACACTTCGCCATCGGCAGAGATGGCCATAGTGTTGACGGAGTTTTCAAACAGCGGACTGTTGTCGGTGGTGAAGTAATGGATTTCCTCGGGCTTGTTGGCAAACGACATGAGGCTCACGCCCGACTCAAGACCAAACCAGATTTGGTTGGCACCATCAACGGCCATGGAAAGGACGCTGGAACCCTTGAAGAGCGGGTCCCACTGATCGGTGCCGTCATTGCGAGGCACTTCCTTCACGCTTGCGCTGTAACCTGGTTCGGTGAAGATTTTACGTGAGTCAGCGAAGTAACAAGGGCCGTCGGTAGTGCCAATCCACACGACGCCATTCTTGTCAACGACGAAGCAATTAGCCGTACCGGTAAGTCCGCCCGTGGTGCTGCCCGTGTTGAGGAGTGCCACTTGGTCATCGGATTCATCGTCGAGGGTGCCGCCATCGTTGAAGACGAGAATGTCGCCCCAACGACGAAGGATCCATTTATAGTCGTATTTGTCGATGAGCATCACGCCGATGTAATCGCCGCTGGTAGTGCCGCCAAGGCTGAACGACTTCCATGTGCCGTCAGGTTTCATTACGGAAAGCAGATGGTTGGCACCCGTGTTGGCCGCCCACAGATTGCCTTTGCTGTCGAAGCCAAGGCCGCTGATGTTAATGAGGCTCGGGTCGGCAATCCAATAGTCGAGGGTGCTGTTGTCGGCATTGTAAACCTCTACAAGTTCATCGTTTTTCAGTTTCAAAACGCCATAACCCCATGTGCCGACGTATGTAACACTCGGGTCGTTAGGGTCGGTGGCGGTACAAACATAGTCATTGAAACCATTCAATTCGCCCATAGTCTGGCTGTTGAAGATCGTCCACATGCCGTCGAAGCGAGCCACGCCCTCGTTCATGTAACGCTTGCCCCAGTTGGGTGCATGGCCACCCGTGGCAATCCACACTTGGTCGCCGCAGGCCTTCAGTTCAAAGACATTTTTCGAGGCAGTGCCATTGGGTTTCACGTCCATATTGTTCCAGCCATCGGAAGTCTTGATGAGGCCACGTTGCGAATCGCCAATCCAATAGTCACGGTTGCTGTCAATGGCTGTCGAAAGCGGTGCAATGTTGCCACCAGGCGAATAGATGTTCAGTGTCTCGTTCAAGTTACTATCGTAAACTTTTACATTGTAACGGTTTGTGATAACCAAAGTGTTGTCGTAAGCGCGAAGCCCCATTTTTTGGCTCACGTTACCCTTTTCGAAATAGCCCCAGCTACTGCCATTGTTGACGAAAAGCGTGTCACGGTTGAAACCGCCATCGTAGTTGAGGAACAGCTTGCCTGCGAAGACCTCCATTTCAGTATAAGCCAAATGTGGGTGAATCAAAGAGGTATCGAATTGCCATGCGGCATAATTGGCGAGGTTTTGGGCGTTTTGTGAGGCATAATACACGCCATCATCGGTGGAGGCATAGATGCGGCCATTGAAAATAGCCACGTCGGTGACATTCACCATATCACCTTGGTTACCAATGTAATAAGTGTCTTTTACCTCTTCGCGCTTCAAGTCGAAAACAACGATGCCGAAACCGCAGGCCACATAAGCGAGGTCACCGTCGAAGAAGACGTTATTGATGCTCTTGTTGCCCACGATGTTCTTGTCCTTGATGTCGCTCATATTACTGATACTGCCGTTGCTGTCGATGAGGTCGACATTGGCGTTGGTGTAGGCCACGAAGAGCTTACGTTGGCTCTCGCAATAGCCCATCGTACTGATACCAACGTCCGATAAGCCATTGATTTTGTTGAGGATATGAACAGAATTGTCTTCCTTGTCGTAATAGAACAACTCATACTCGGTAGCCGCATAAATCAGGTTCCCGACGGGTTCCACGGCGATGACTTTTTGGTAAGGCAGATGGGTGCGCCAGTTGCCAATGGAAACGCCATCCTGCGCAAAGATGGTTGCGCTGATGAAAAAAGCTATTATTAATAAGGTAAAAGTCTTCAGTTTGTTCATAATGTTGCGATTTGGGCGGTAAAGGTACAAAATTATTAGATTAAACGAAGTTTGAGGTGATTTATTATTTAATTCTGGCCCAAGGCAAATACGAAAAGCCATGTCTGTACCTCGTTGGAAAAACTTCAAATACTGTAATCTATAAGTTTACATTTCCGACAACAAAAAAAGATAATCTTTCGCGCCAACTGGTTGACGCTGAAATTGAGAGCCTTAGCTAGGTTGTTTTTACCTTTGTAAACTCAAATATTAACCTTAGCACCTTTTAATCTTCCAAAAAATGAGTTATTTTTGAAAAATAGCGCGATAAAGTGAGTTATTTTTGAAAAATAGCGCGATAAAGTGAGTTATTTTTGAAAAATATTGTATTTTTGCACAACAAAAAACAGACTAAAATGATAGACACGCACTTGATAGAAGAAGCCCTGAACGAACAAAAGCAAGAGATGCAGCGTTATTTCCAACGAGAGACATGCAACCGAACAGAAGAAATCATGGTCAATTTGGAGAGCGAAATGGCACAAGTGGTCATCGGAGTGAGGCGTAGTGGCAAGTCAACGCTTTGCCGAAATGTCTTACGCGACAGCAGGATGAGTTTTGCTTATGTGAATTTCGATGACGAGCGTTTGGTACTACTTACTGGAGACGACTTGAACGAGGTGTTACGCCACCTTTACAACATCTATGGCAATTTTGATTGCCTTTTCATTGACGAAATACAAAACATTCCCGAATGGTATCTGTTTGTAAATCGTTTGTTGCGTCAGGGGATGCATGTTTTAATTACAGGCAGCAACGCCAAATTATTGAGTGGCGAGTTGGCCACACATCTCACGGGACGTCACGCTCAAATAGAGTTGTTTCCGTTCTCTTTCCGCGAATACTGTGCTTACCATAAAGTGGACACGGTGACCCAAATCACACAAGCGGACGCTTTTCGCCATGCTGCTTTTGACGCTTATTTGCAATCAGGCGGTTTTCCTGAAATTGTAAAAGGTTCAGCTCCTGTGTCTTATATCGATGATCTGTTGCAAAGTATTATATATCGCGACATCCGTACCCGTTATAGTTTACGGTATATGGCTGCGTTTAGCCGTTTGGCAGCCCATCTGTTGAATGTTTGTCCAATCAAGGTGAATGTCAAAGAATTGCAGGAGATGTTCCATATTGGCTCTTACCAAACCATGGAAAACTATATCAACTACTTGAAACAGGCATATTTGCTGATAGGAGTGCATAAATATTCGGCAAAGAGCCGTTTGCGTGTCCGTGACGAAAAGTTGTATGCCGTTGATCCTGCATTAATGAGCAATCGACAAGATGCTTTCAGCGGTGAGAACCTAGGGTGGCGTTTGGAGACTTTAGTGCTGTTAGAGTTGCTTCGTCGGCATCGACCCTACCGACGCGATGTATACTATTACGACGAGACGGCAGGCGAAGCTGATTTTTTGGTCTGCAAAGGCAACCAAACCTTGGAAGTTATACAGGTTTCATCCGACATCAGCAACCCGAAAACGCGGAAACGTGAACTAAAAGGACTTGACTTGGCAGCCAAAGCAACGGGGTGTAACAATCTGACACTCATCACTAACTATTATCAAGAAGCTTCGTCTACGGAAAGTGGTTTGCCAATAAGGTCTACTTCGGTGGTGGACTGGTTGTTGGAGGATTCTTTGTAAATATAATGTACGATTACATTAATATTCTCCAAATAATTCGTACTTTTGCCGCCCGAATTTTTCAACACTAATACTTAATTAAATGACTGACAACGAAAGATCTGGCAAGCGTCCGCGCACCAGAAAAGAGGAACCGGAAGAGTTCCAGCAGAGAAGGACCTTCAAGTTTTATCACCGCGACGGTGACGAAGAAGGCGAGAGAAACTTTGGCGACGAGCCGAGAGGTGAACGCCGCCGTGACGACCGTGGCGACCGCAAGTTTGGCGACCGCCGCCACCATGACGATGACCATCCGCGTCGCCGTTTCAACGACGATGACAGACCGAGACGCAGATTCGATGACGATGAGCGTCCGAGACGTAAATTCGACGACGATAAGCCGAGAAGCGAGCGCCGTTTCCATGATGACGACAGACCAAGACGCCGTTTTGATGATGATGAGCGTCCACGCCGTAGATTTAATGACGACGACAAACCCAGAGAGCGTCGTTTCCATGACGACAACAAACCAAGACGCCGTTTCGACGATGACGAGCGTCCACGTCGCAGATTCAATGACGACGACAAGCCGAGAGAGCGCCGTTTCCGTGACGATGACAGACCTCGTCGCCGTTTCGACGATGACGAGCGTCCAAGACGCAGATTTGACGACGAGCGTCCGCGTGGCGACCGCAAGTTTGGTGACCGTCCGCGCCGCAATTTCGATGATGAAGAAGAGCCTCGCCGTGGCCGCAAGGGCTATGTCCGCGAGAAAGACCCGCAATACGACCGCCCGAAAGCGACTGGCGAGATCCGCCTCAACAAATATTTGGCCGATTGTGGCATCTGTTCACGCCGCGAAGCCGACGACCTTATCAAGGCGGGCTGCGTGGAGGTAAACGGCGAAGTGGTCACCACCATGGGCTACAAGGTGCAAACTGACGACAAAGTGGTGTATGGTGGCCAGACTCTCAACCGCGAGAAGCTCCGCTACATCCTGCTCAACAAGCCCAAAGGCTACATCACCACTGCCGACGACCCGTATGAGCGCGACACCGTGATGGAATTGGTGAAAGACGCCTGTCCCGAGCGCATCTTCCCTGTTGGTCGCCTCGACAAAGGCACCACGGGCCTGCTGCTGTTCACCAACGACGGCGACTTGACCAAGAAACTCACCCACCCGAGCAGCGAAGTGCCGAAGCTGTACCATGTCACCCTTGACAAGCCTTTGACCAAGAACGACATGCTCCGTATCGCCGATGGTATCGAACTTGACGACGGCCCCATCGCCGCCGACGCCATCGCTTACGACGAAGACGACGACAGCAAGAAGAGTATCGGCATTGAGCTCCACTCGGGCCGCAACCGCATCGTCCGCCGTATCTTCGAACACCTTGGCTACGAGGTGCTGAAGCTTGACCGCGTGATGTTCGCCGGTTTGGACAAATACCGCCTGCCCCGTGGCGAGTGGCGTTTCCTCACTGACCTTGAGGTGATGAATCTTAAAAAGATCTAATCGCCCATAGATACACTCGGATTTTGTCAGCATGTCATACCGAACCTTTAGGTGAGCGTATCTATGCTGACAAAATCCTCGGTATGACATGGGCTTCGACTATGAACGACACTACGAAACAATTCATCAGGGACAACCTGAACGTCGATGTGCCGACGCTCGCCTTACGCAAGGCGCCCGTCGGCATCGACTTTTCATTGGCCTTACGACAAATCGAGGCGCGACAACTCTTACAGAAAAAAGTGCCGGAATGGAGCGATAACGAAGACCTACTCTTCCCCGCACACCTCTCCATTGAGCAATGCTCTTCAGAGGCTACAGCGCGCTACAAAGCACAACTATTGGAAGGCCGCTCTTTCGTCGACCTAACGGGCGGATTAGGCGTGGACACCTATTATCTATCGCAAAACTTCCAACAGGCCGACTATGTGGAGCGCCAAACCGAACTCTGTGACTTGGCCAAACACAATTTCACGATACTGAACGCTGACATCAAGGTGTGGAACGAGGCCGCCGAGGATTACCTCAACCATTGCGAGCCCAAAGACTGCCTGTATCTCGACCCTGCTCGCCGCGACACCTACGGCCGCAAAACTATCAATATCAGTGATTGCACTCCTGATGTGGCGGCATTGCAAGACCTACTTCTGCAAAAGGCTGAAAAAGTGATGGTTAAACTCTCACCCATGCTTGACATCAGTAAGGCTTCGGAGGAGTTGAAATCCGTCAAGGAAGTGCACGTTTTGGCCGTCAACAATGAATGTAAAGAGTTGGTTTTCATCATGGAACGTGGTCTTTCGGGACAACTGACACTGTTTGCCGCCAATCTGCTGACCGAGCAGCCTATCATAAACTTCACCCTTGCAAAAGAACACGATTGTCCGTTACATGTTGCCGACGGCATCGGACAATACCTCTACGAACCCAACGTTGCTTTGATGAAAGCAGGCTGTTACAAACTGTTGGCTGAACAGTTTGGTGTACTTAAACTTCATAAAAACAGCCATTTATACACATCAGACATACTTGTCTCCGATTTTCCAGGACGCATCTTTGCGGTGGAAAATTGGGCTGACTACAACAAAAAGGTGAAAAACACCCTTTTGAACGATGTCGATAAAGCAAACCTCGCTGTGCGCAATTTCCCGTTAAGCGTTGACGCACTTCGCAAGACCTTGAAACTCAAGGAAGGCGGAGAGGTCTATCTTTTTGCCACCACTTTGCGCGGCGAAGAGAAGGTCATCATCAGGACGAAAAAATCCGCCTCGGTCTGAAGCGGATTTTGCTATGTTGTTCTTCCTGCCATTAGATTCACTTCGCCTTTTGAAGGCATGTCATACCGAACCTGCAAGGTGAGCGTATCTATGCTTTCAAAAGGCTCGGAATGACATTGGCAGGATGATTATCTCTTGTCGGGGATACCGAACTTGACCCACCAGGTTTGGTCGTACTTGGCCTTCACCACACGCTTCACCTCCTTGGTGTGCTGCTTGAGGTCGTCAAGCACACCGTGGGCTTTTTCGCTCTTGCGGCGGTATTCCTCCTGGATACGATCCAATTCGGCCGACATGGCTTCCAAGCGTTTGCAGTCGTCCTCCATCTTTTGCAGGGCAGCATCGGTGACACCCGCGTCGCGCCCCATGCGTTGATTACGTTTAATCCCAGAAATAATAAGCTTCGATTTTTCGAGCTGGTCCTTAAAAATTTGATACATAATGTCTTATTCTTATTTTATGGTTTTTATTGATTCCGCGTTTGCGGTTGCAAAAATAAGAAATTTTATTTCCGTTCAAAAACATTCTCTTTCTTTTCGCCATCAGGCTCTTCCACCATCAGATGGTCAATATGATGATTGACAACGTCATCCAAAACGACAGCAGTGCGGTAGTCTTTCTTCAACACGGTCAGCTTGATGTTTTTCATGGTCAAGCCGTCGACATGGCGAACAAAGAAACCCCAAGCGGGCAACTCCATGTGCTGTGAAAACTCGGGGTAAGCCTTGGGCATTTCGGGCACTTTGTCCAATTCGTCAAGGCCAACGTGGGCATAATGCTCATCGCCGCCGCCAGGGAAGACGATTTCAATGTTCTCCAAGGTAACATTCTTTATCTTGCTGTTTTCCAGCCCAATGATACCACAAGGCGAGATGTTGCGCGGCAGGTCTTCGACAGGACCTTCATACTCGTAGCCCGCATCTGGTTTGGTGGCGGCCACCTCGCAATAGAGGTTGCGAATGGTGATGCCGTCCATGAAACTCTGCTTGTCGCGACGTGCGCCGACATTGAGATAGATGGCGTTGCCTACGTTGGTACCATAGAGCGAATCCACGAGGATGTTCTCGCAAATGCCGCCGTCCACACTTTGGATGGTGATGGCGCTGCGGTAGGTGTCGTAAACGGTGTTGTTGATGATGCGCACATTCTTGAACCCGCCTGCGCCCATGGTGCCGAACTTGATGCCGCTGGCACTACTGCGAGCAGTACAGTTGCGGACTTCCACGTTTTGGCACAACTTTTTGGCACTGTGTGATTTGAGGCAAATGGCATCGTCACTTGCATCAATGTAGCTGTTGGTCAGTACGAAGCCATCACAATCCACGATGTCGATGCCATCATTATTCCAGAAAGCGGTGCTCTGGATGCGCACATTGTTGACTTTGACATTCTCGCACTGGTCGTACATCGTGACCCAGTTGGCAGCATTGCGGAAGGTGACGTTGTCGACTTCTACGTTCTTGCATTCCCTGAAAATCAACAGTCTAGGACGGAAACCCTCGCCCACGCGGTCGTTGCTCAACCTGTCTTTCATTAGACCTTTGTGCACAAGGTCGGTGCAGTTGTTGCCCAACTCGCGACCTTGTCCCTCGATGCAACCACCGCTGTTATAAACGCCGATGAGCTTGATGTTCTCAACGCCTTCGGCGAGAATGAGGGCATGGTCGTTGGTGGCGTTGAGGCGGTCATAGTCGAAGGGATTCGTGCTACCCACAAGGATGGCGCCTTCCATCAGCTCAATGGTGACGTTGGACTTCATGTGGATGCTCCCTGTGAGGTAGCGCCCCACCCAGAAGCGGAGGGTGCCGCCGCCTTGTTCCGCGATCCAGTCGATGGCGAACTGGATACTGCGGGTATTCATGGTCACGCCGTCGCTGCGGATGCCGAACTTGGAGGCGTTGTAGATGGGTTTTTGGTCTTGTGCGAGGGCTTGTAGGGCCATCAGCAGGGTGAGACAGAGGATGAGTTTTTTCATGTTGTGATAGTTTGTTGATATGGCAGGGGTTGACACCCCTGCTTAATGTCCAGTCGCCCCTACGGGGCTAAGTTGTGGTATAATCTAATTGGCCCTAACAAGCCCATCGGCTGCAGGGGTTGTTCTCGACGTGGATGGTTGACATAAACCCATGTGGTGGGGTTCTCCTCTCGGCTAAAGGTCTTGAGGTAGTTACCCATCGTGGTCGTGACACGGATTTCGAGTTCGTTGGTTTCGTCTTGGAGATACTCGCTAATGTCGTATATACGTCGTCCATAATACTGTACCCCAACAGATTGTCCGTTGACGAAGACTTCAGAGACACCTTCGACTAGACCAAGGTCTAGGATTGTTTTTTCTCGCGGATAAGATGTCAGTGAATCCACTATGGATTTACGATAGATGATAGTCCCGCAGAAATGTTGGTAAGCCTCGTTGTCTTTCAGGTCAAACAAGGTATCGAAATGTGTGCTAGTGGTGTCGTGCAAAAGGCTATGGCACAATTCAATATCCCAATCGTTGGAAAGGTCGACAGAGGGCTTTTCTTTTATCCTTTGGTGCAGTGGCTGCCAAATTGGAAGGTCGATAGGCTTTGTCTTCTCAAACACGATGAGTACCGACTCTGCTGGTCCCAAATCGAAGGTGTAGCTGTTGTCTTCATCCAATAGTAAGGCGTAGCGTTCACCCGTTTGCAAATCCCAAATCTGGGCTTGACATTTGTAGGTCAAGGCTTTGCTGAAGGTGATTTTGGTTTGGTGTGCCTGATAACGATGGCTATTGCTCAACAAAACCATCTCGCTGCCGTCATCGGTGGTGTAACGGTTTTGCATCACAAAGGGGTCGGGGCTCTCAATATCAAGGTAATGGGGCAGGTTTTCAGCGCACATGAGGCTGTCGTACCACGGGATGAAGCCTTCTTGTGGCGGCTTGACAAAGACGAAGTGGTCTGTGTGCTGCATCACTTTCTCCATGGTAGATTTTACCAAAGAATCGCGCTCGGCATAATTTTCCCGCAAGCCTAATGACTGATAGGGAATCGTGTCGATGCAAAGGACTTTACCGCCCGTTTCCACGAATTTCAACAATTGTTCAGCGGTTTCGGGATGGAGGCTTTCCACATCGATTAATAATAAGGTGTTGTATCTCCGATTGTTGAAACACAAATTGCCTCGTTTGATTTCAGACTGGTTGATGATGTTTTCGCTCACATAATCCACGCCACCGCCGCATTTGTTGATGGCTTCCCAAATCAGGGTCTTGTATGGCGCACGGGTGGTGTTGGGGAAAGGCTCGTTCTGCATCCCGATGGTGCTCCACATGTCATTTTCAGGGTTGAGGATGGCGATGTCGGCGTAATAGGTGCCGTGTTGCAGAGCGTAGGAAAGTCGCGCCTTGTAGTCATTGTAGTGCTTGAAATAGGGCCACCAGTTGTTGCGCTCGCTATAAAAAGCACCATAGCGCAGCCATCCTGGGAACTTCGCCTCAAGGTTGGGCGAGTAGTTGAAACCGTGAAACACGCTGTGCGTCACGCCCGACATGGCCGATTGGTCGCCGCCGATTTTCAGTTGTTCCAAAGTCATGTTGAACACGGTGTAGGTATTGGTCATTTCCTCGCAACTGATGGTGCGGTTGCCAGCCAGATGCGCTGCCGACGACACGAACTTGTTGACCATCGTATAGGCGCGTCCACGACGGTAGTCGGTCTCCGACATCTCCTCACCAGGCTTATGACGCAGCCAGTTGGTGGTCCACGACTCGCCCTCTGGAATGTCGTAGCCCATAGCATTCTCCAAAGGATAGAAACCGCGACCGTATGCTTGTGCACGGGCCTTCACGCCAAGATTGTGGCACCAATTAATATAGGTGTTGGTGAAACGCTCCGTCATCAGTTGGGCCTTGAAGTCCTCAAAGTCGTAGCGGGCGCGCTGAATTTGTTTTTGGAACTCGTCGGTGACAGGGACGACGGGGTCATAGTTGAGCGCACTGCCCATTGAACCGATTTTGAAGAGGATAAATGGAAGATAATCAGTGATGTCGTAACCGTAACGTTTTTGGAACTCCTCGGCCATGTCGTTTGTCCAGTTGGCCCCTTCCAGTTCCATGCTGTCGGTGAAGAGGGCTCGGTTGTTGCCCTTCAGTGGCCCGATTTGTGCCTCAATTTTGTCCGACATATTATAAAGGTATCGGTTGACGGCCTCGGTGTTGAAATGATTTAGCACAGGCCCTGCCGCGCCAGGTGCGCCGTTGATGACTTCCAGAAATCCGTTGATTTTCACCAAGGCAGCCAAAGTATATTCTCCTTCGGGGACTTCGACAATAAAAATGCTGTCGGTCGGGCATAGATACGCTCGACTTTCTGCCCCTGTCATACCGACCGAGGAACGAGGGAGTGTATCTGTGGGCAGAAAGTCTCGGTATGACATGCCCTCAGCTGATGTTGACGTACTCCAGATCGTAACTTCACTTTCAACAGAATTAGCAGGATTAGGATACAACCGCAGCAGCAGCAGTTCCTTGGTATTGCCTTTGTAAGGCGAACTCACTTTGGGCATGGCTTTGGCGCAAAGGCTGTCGCGGATAATCGTCAAAGTGGTTGGTCCCGTCACCGTTTCCGCATAGTTGACCACAATTTGTGCCCGCTCGTCCTCGTTCAAAAACTCGGCGCCAAAAGGCCAGCCCGAACCTACGAGCAAGTCACAAGTCATATCCAATTGTTTGGCTTCATCAAAGCATACCTTCAGCATATTAATCCATTCGGGACTCAACCATTGCAATGAGGTTTTCCCTATACTGTCACAATAAGAAGGAAAAGCAATGGGGTTGATTTCCACGCCACCGATACCCGCTTCTTTGAGGAGGCGCATCTCGCGCACAAGTTCAGCCGAATCCACCTTGTCGCCGTTCCACCACCAGCGCACAAAAGGACGGTATTCTGATGCGGGTTGCTGAAACTCTTGGTAGAGTTCCTCGCAAGTCAATACCTCTTCTTTCGGTTGGCATTGGCATAGAATGAGGGCTATGGTCAACAGAAACAGGGAACGTGAAAACCGATGTATCATTTTTGTCGTCGTAATAGCCGCAAAAATAGAAATAATTGTTTGTTGTTTATAAGAAACCGTCATTTCCGAAATGGCCGTTTCGGAACTTTTCCGCTGCAAAGATAGTGTTTCTTGGAAAATGCTGCAAAGATTTGTGTGTTTTCTGTTGCGCAACAGAAAAATTGCCCCACTTCGTATCGTCGAATCAAAAGATTTCCCTATTTTTGCCCCTGCCAAGTCGGGAGAAATCGATTTGGCCAGAGAAAGCGCATTCTTCGCTTTGTTCCTATATAGTGAATCTGGACAATTCGCCTAAGAAGGAGGTAAAGAGAAGAGGTTGCTTTCGCTGTTATGTTGCGTCCATCAAACACAACATAAACAGCGGAGCAATTCCTTAGTTCTTATTTTCCTTCTTATGGGAGTCCAGACCCAACTATATGAAATAAGGATGAGTTTGGGAGGCTCCGCTCTATCTGGACGAAAATTGCTCGTGAAGTATGAACACTATTTACAACGTTAAAGAAATCGAAACTCACAAATATCTACAATATGTTTTCAAAAGAATACTTATTTCGAGAATGTAATATGCATAATCATTGCCTTGGGGCCTCATTAAAAGAGCCAATCAGATGGGATGATAAACTAATAGAAGAAATCTTCATTATGGAAGTGGTTGTTACAAAAGAAGAAAACGAAGCATATTTTAAAAATATCTTGATAAATTCCATAGAATCAGAAGGAAACATCAAGATTAGAGCTTTTATTGACGACCCTCACAATACCAAAACTATTACTATTGACACTGCAAACATATTCGAAATCGAAAAAGTAGAATAATTGAAAACATCTAACCCAAATGACACTAATATGAAAAACAAGGTCATTTATTTGATATTACTATTTGTATGTTTATTACCAAATAGGATATTCTCTCAAAAATCCGAATCAGGCATTTGGTATGTGGAAGGATACAATGAGCAAATGGCTCGAAAATATCTTGATGACAACTATCTTCTCGACCAAATTGAAGGCATCTGGCAAAGTACAGACGGATTCAAATATGCCATTATTAAAGAAGTAAAAGACGGCAAGCTTGTTTCAGATCAATTCCGCGCTGTAATACTTGAAACAAGCCACAACGGATGGAAGCCAACTCAAATCAAGGCTTTCATTAGTTTTGGCACCGTGGATGACATTTATTCCATGAAATACTACACACGCAGTATATATGGGGACGACATAGAAACTCAAAATCTACTCCTGTTTTTAAAAAGTCCTGTAATTCTTACCTTTACAAGATTAGATGGGGTAGAAATATCATTATATAAACTATACCCAAATCAAGGGGGAGAAAGAGCATCTGGAAATCAAGCAGGTAGCATTACAAAACCTGCAACTGTCCAATGGTCGGGCTCTGCCATCGCAATTGCCAAATACTATTTGGCTACAAATTATCATGTTGTAGAAAACGCATCTTCTTTAGTGATAACTGGTGTAAACGGTAATTTAAGGAAAGATTATATGATAGAAGTGGTTGCCACAGACAAAATTAATGATTTAGCCATTTGTAAAATTATTGACAACGATTTCGATGGATTTGAGGCAATCCGGTATGGATTTAATACAGAGACAGTAGATGTTGGAACGGAGGTATTTGTATTAGGTTATCCAATGACCAACTATATGGGAGAGGAATTAAAACTAACCACGGGAGTAATAAGTTCAAAGAGTGGTTACAAAGGTGACGTATCAATATACCAAATTTCAGCACCTGTTCAGCCAGGAAATAGCGGAGGCCCTTTGTTTAACATAAATGGAGATTTGATTGGAATAGTAAACGCAAAACTAACAGGAGCAGAAAATGTCGGATATGCCATTAAGTTAAGCTATCTCCGAAATCTAATTGAGAGTTGTAACGAAAAGATTGACTACAATACCACCAATCAATTATTTAGCACAAGTCTTGCAGAAAAAGTGAAGGATATCACACCTTTCGTCTTAATGGTAAAAGCCAATACTATTTCAAATGGAGGAAATCCATCTGGCCAATCTAGCCCGATGGGAGGCAACAACAGAGAAATGGCAAAAAAGCATCTGCAACTATCGAGACAGAAATATCAAGACGAGGATTATGAAGGAGCATTTTTTGACGCATGTGAATCCGTCCAATATTATCCAATGGACGAGAATCAGTATTTACGTGGTTATCTAGCTCTTGTATTCAAAGAAAACTATGATATGGCTATTGAATCTTTTCAATATTGCATCGACAACAATTACAGAATAAATGAAAGTCGACAACTACTTGGTAATTGTTATTTTAGACAAAAGAAATACAACGAGGCCATAAAACAATATGATAAAGTAATTGAATCTGACAGGAAGAATATAGAGTCTTTGTATTACAGAGCACAATGCAAAAGTGAAATGGGAAACCATTGGGAAGCAATTCAAGATTATAAGCAAGCCATTAAATACGAGAACATAGTTGATAACAAAAACATCTATGCAACCATTTACAACAATCTTGCATGGGAATACAGATTATTAGGAAAATTCGATGAAGCCAAACCTTTCATTGACGAAGCACTGAACAAAAACCACATGACAGACTATATTTGGGAAACCGATGGAGAAATAGCTTTTCATCTTGGCGATTATATGACCTGCCTTTCAAGCATGAACAACGCTATCACTATATACAAAGACGATACCGAAGTCTCCAGTGGTTTTTATGATGCTTACTATTACAGAGGATTAGCCAAAAGAAAGTTAGGCAACCAAGCAGGAGCGCATTCAGATTTTAATAAAGCAAAAGAGTTAGCAACGAGTGCTTCAGATTCAGCTTTCATAAGGAAAGTAGATTCTGTATTATTATTGCCGAATGACTATCAGGCCAACCCAATGTTCCCTTTCCAAGAGCGTTTAATAAACAATCCTATTGTAACAAAGTCAGATGAAAACAACACCCGAATTACTGCCATCGAATTAACAGAAGAGTTTACAGCTATTTATCTTTCCATAACAAATAATGAATATGTCAGCGGCGGATGGTACTCAATAAATGCAGATTGTGAGTTGATTGACAATAACACTAAAGCAAAAAGCCATCTACTGAAAACCGAGAATTGTGCAATATCACCAAAGAAAACTGACATTAGGATGGGAGAAACCAAAAACTTTGTCCTGTATTTTCCCGCAATTAGCTCAAATTGCAAATCTATCGATTTAATTGAAGGAGATAATAGTACTTGGAATTTTCATGGGATTAAATTCAAATCTGATCCAATAAAACCTAATTCAACAAAACCCAATTTGAAAAACAATAAGAAAAAGATTTCTATAGATGGTGTGATTATCACAACGGATTTATCAGACGCAGAGGGTTGGTATTATTTATGTGACGTGACAAAAAGAGGTGCGACTTCAGGAGAAATCGGATATAATCAAGCAATCAAGGGATTACGAGAAACCGCTGCTGAAAAAGGATGTACTTTAGTTGTAGTGACAAATGTTGAAAGTACAAATTCTGGTATAAAAGTTACAGCCAAACTATTCAAAAGATAATAATTATACTTTTTTCTCTGTTGGCTATAATAGGGCATAAAAAGCCGGCAGCGATGTCGGCTTTTTTCGGCTATCAAACTGCATTTTTAGGAAAATGTTTATCTTTGCGGTCGAAAAAATTCAACAATATGAATGGCGTTAGTCTTCAAGTTAATCTGCCTGATTACGGCCAATATGATCCCGCTGAACTTACACGGATATTGACTCGTATTGCCTTGAAATTAATCGGCAAAGAGTCCCAAGGGGCTGATGCTGAAAGTATCCCTTGTGTTTTCACAACCGAGGAAGCAAAGACCATAACTTTGCAACGAGGGCGTGATATTAAGGCTGGAAGAGCTAAACTTATCCCTCACGAAGAGGTGATGAACGAAATGGAACAATTGCTCGCTTCCTATGCAGATTAACTGGAGTGAACAATCTCAAGGCGACCTCCAAGAGATTCTGTTATACGTGGCGGGGTCTTTTGGTAAGAAAAAAGCAGAAGAGGTTTTGGATGAAATACGTCATTCGGCACAACTCCTGAAAGATTTTCCTATGTTGGGGAATTTTTTTGTAGAAGACACTGAACTACAGATAGTCTATCGAACGTTGTCTTCGAAGTTGAATCAATTGGTTTATTTTGTTGACGGTGAAACTGTTAATATCGTCACTGTTTGGCAAAACCGTCGTGATATTAACCGATTGAAAAAAGCATTGGCTAAACAATAAAGGGGTCGCACTTCACATTTTTCCCTATCTTTGCGCCTCAAAACTTTTCGCGCATGTACGCACTATATAAGAAAGAAATCAGCAACTTCCTCAGCTCGTTGATCGGCATCATGGTGATTGTGGTGTTTCTGCTCATCACCGGCCTGTTTCTTTGGGTGTTCCAAAGCGACTTCAACGTGCTGAACAACGAGTACGCCAACCTCGACAGCCTCTTCATCATCGCGCCGTGGGTCTTCCTTTTCCTCGTTCCCGCCGTGACAATGCGCAACTTCGCCGAGGAAAACCGCACGGGCACCATCGAGATGCTGCTCACCAAGCCTTTGTCGGACTGGCAAATCATCTGGGCGAAGTTCCTTGCCGGCGTGACATTGGTTATTTTGGCCCTGATACCCACGTTCATCTATTATTTCTCGGTCTACCAACTCGGTCTGCCCAAAGGTAACCTCGACAGCGGCGGCATCTGGGGCTCCTACATCGGCCTGTTCCTGTTGAGTTCAAGTTTTGTCAGCATCGGCGTGTTTTGCAGCTCGCTGACCAACAACCAAATCTTAGCCTTCATCTTGTCGGTGTTCCTCTGCGGTTTCCTGCTGATGGGTTTCGAGTTCATCTATTCGCTCTCGCTCTTCGGCAAAGTCGACCTGTTCATCCAACAACTCGGCATGAGTGCGCACTATAGTTCCTTGAGCCGTGGTGTGGTCGATACGCGTGATGTGCTGTATTTCTTCAGCGTCATCGCCTTGTTTTTAAGTGCAACGAAACTGGTTCTTGCGAGCCGCAAATGGTAAGGAGGAATAGAGATGGAAAACAAACGCAAGAATCTGAAAAAGAACCAAATCGTGGCCTTCCTCGTGACGGTGGCGATTGTGGTTTTGGTCAACGTGATTGGCTCGTATGTGTTCACCCGCTTCGACCTGACGAGCGAGAAACGCTATACCCTCTCGCCTACCACCAAGGAAATCCTGAACAACTTGGACGACTACGTGTATTTTAAGGTATACCTCGAAGGCGACTTCCCGGCAGGGTTCAAGAAGCTGCGCCGCGAGACCAAGGAGATGCTTGACGAGTTCCGCGCTTACTCGAAATACATTGACTACGAGTTTATTAATCCTTCGGAAAGCGAAGACCCAGACGAAGTCAATGCTACTTATACCCTGCTTTACCAATCGGGCCTCAATCCGACCAACACCATCATCCGAAACGCAGACGGCTCGTCGCAACAGATGATCATCTGGCCTGGTGCCTTGGTGAGTTACCGCAACGACACCGAAATTGCCATTGACTTGTTGGAAAACCAAATCGGGCAGACCTCGGAAGAGGCCTTGAACGCCTCCATGCAGAACCTTGAGTTCCGCCTCATCGACGCGGTGAAGAAGGTGACGCGCCTCAAGAAGCCCAATATTGCTTTCATCGAAGGACACGGCGAACTGGGACCGATGGACGTGTACGACATCACCCAAAGCCTCTCGCAACACTACAACGTAGGCCGCATCGAGATTGACGGCAGGATTGACGCGCTGATGCACCGCACACAGGACACCACGCGCGACGTGAGTGCCTTCACCTCCTTTGACGCCATCATCATCGCCAAGCCGACGCAACCTTTCAGCGAGAAGGACAAGTTCCTCATCGACCAATACATCATGCACGGCGGCAAGGTGCTGTGGCTCGTCGAACCCGTCTATGCCACCATGGACAGCCTGCAAAGCCAGGAGTCGACCATCGGCATTGAGCAAGACCTCAACTTGGACGACATGCTGTTCAAATACGGTGTGCGCCTCAACCGCGACCTGCTCCTCGACCTCACCTGCGCTGCATTGCCCGTGCGCACGGGACAGATGGCAGGACAAGCCCAGTTGGAGTTTTTCCGCTGGTACTACTTCCCCTTGCTGCAAGCCGCCAGCGACCATCCCATCGTGCGTAACATGAATGCCATCCGCGCCGATTTCGTCAGCTCGATGGACGCCACCACCTCAGCCAACGGCATCAACCAAATCCCGCTGCTCAAGACCTCTGACTATACCAAAGTTTCGGGCGCACCTGTCTTCATCAGCCTTGCCATGTTGCGCCAGACCCCTGACCGCCACATGTTCAACTCGAAAGGCAAGAATGTGGCTTACCTACTGAAAGGCAGCTTCCCCTCGCTTTATGCCAACCGTATCCCGCAGGAACTCATTGACAGCCAAGAGTTACAATATCTTGACCAAAGCGAACTAACCGCCATGATTGTCATTGCCGACGGCGACATCATCCGCAACCAAATCGACATCAAGCGCAAGATGCCGCTCGCCTTGGGCTTCGACCAATACACGGGCAACACCTACGCCAACAAGGAGTTCATCGAAAACTGCATCAGCTACCTCGTTGACGGCGAGGGTTTGATTGACATCCGTTCCAGAGAACTGAAAATCAGACTATTGGATACCACCAAGATTGCACGAGAACGCACCAAATGGCAACTCATCAACACCGTGATACCCATCGCCATCATCATCGCTTTGGGCTTCGTGATGGCCATAGTCAGAAAGAGAAAATATAGCAAAAAATAATTCGTAAAATGAAGAAAAACAATAAATTAACGATTATTATAGCGGCCGTGCTCGTTGTCATCGCCGCCGTCTTGATTTGGAACAACCGTTACCTGACCACCATCCGTGGCGAGGCCGCCGATTTTCAAGTGTGGGACACCGCTTCGGTCACCAAGCTCTATTTAGCCGACCGTTACGAACATGAGTCGCTGCTTGAGCGTCAGGCCGACAACACTTGGACCCTCAACGGCGAATACAAGGCCCACTCCAAGCAAGTCCAAAACCTGCTGACTACCTTGTACAAAATCCGCATTAAGATGCCCGTCTCACGCGCCAGCCACGATAACATCGTCAAGCAGTTGGCCGTGAACAGCACCAAAGTGGAAGTGTATCAGATTGTTCCGCGCATCAACCTGTTCAACCGAATCAAGCTGTTCCCGCACGAAAAACGCACCAAGGTGTTTTATGTGGGCGATGCCACCAAGGACAGCAGCGGCACGTTTATGCTGCGCGAGGGTGCTGACCAGGCCTATATCGTCTACATTCCAGGCTTCCGTGGCTTCATCACCACGCGTTTCACGGCCCTCCCCGATGACTGGCGTGACCATGGCGTATTTAGCGCGAGTTTGGCCGACATCCAATCGGTCAGCGTGGAGTTCAACCGCGAGCCGATGTCGAGTTTCAAGGTGGAGAACACAGGCCGTCACCAATACGCCATGACGCGCCTCGCAGACAACAGCCCCATCCCCTTTGACACAATGAAAGTCATCAATCTGCTGTCATCGTTCGGCGACCTGCGCTTCGAGGCCTTGCTCAACAACCTCATCCCCCAGGAACGTTTCGATTCCATCACGCAATCGCCTTATTTGCATAGGGTTACGCTGACCACCAAAGACGGTAAGACGACCCAAATGACCACTTTCGAGAAGTTCGTGACCAACACGACCATCCTTGAGATTGAAGGCCTCGTCGACGAGGAAGGCAAGCCCCTCGACCCCATCGACCACGACCGTGTGTATGGCTGGATCAACGACGGGAAAGACCTTGTTTTGGTGCAGTATTACGTCTTCGACAAGGTGCTGAAACCTGCGGAATATTACGAGGCTGGACACCCCATCCATTCTGACGGACCGCTGTTCTATGAAGTGCCGGAATAAAGTTTACTTCTGCTTCCCAAGAAACGCCAATAACCCTTTGCATCCTTCAGAAACATCTATCCAGGTCGCCTCAAAATCACCCGTGTACCAAGGGTCGGCAACATCGCCAGGACGGTGGGTGTAGTCCATTAAGAGGCTGATTTTGTGGTCGGTGTCCTCGCCGAACATCCGTTTCAAGTTGCGCAGGTTGTTGCGGTCCATGGCGATGATGTAGTCGTAATGATGATAGTCGGCGCGTGTCATCTGACGGGCAGTCTTGCCCTCGCAGCCAATGCCATGTTCGGCGAGCTTGCGTTTTGCAGGTGGGTAAACAGGATTGCCGATTTCTTCAGTTGAGGTTGCTGCCGAGGCAATTTCGAATTGGTCGCCCAAACCAGCTTCCTCGACGAGACTTTTCATCACAAACTCGGCCATGGGACTGCGGCAGATATTGCCGTGACAGATGAAGAGGATCTTTTTCATTTTCCAAGTAAATCATTGACTACCACCGAGGCACAAAAAATGCCGAAGGCAGCGGGGAGGTAACTGATTGTGCCCACATTGGAAACCTTGTTCTGCTCATCGACACCCTCGGTGATGATGGCCGAAGCATCGACAGGTTCGGGCGAATATACGGTCTTGATACCATCGAAAACGCCCAGTCTGTGCAGGCGCTTGCGGATGTAGAAGGCCAAGCGGCAGTGGTTGGACTTCGAGATGTCGCAGATCTCTATCTTTTCGGGATGGAACTTGCCGCCCGCGCCCATGCTACTCACGATGCGCTGGTTGTTCATCTTGGCATAATAGAGCAGAAATACCTTGGGTGCCACCGTGTCGATGGCATCCACCACATAATCAAAGGGTTGCGCCATGAGGTCGATGATGGCTTGGTCTTTCAGGTATTGATGGAGGACCGTCAGTTCAATTTCGGGATTGATGTCGCGGAGGCGCTCGGCCATTACTTCGGCTTTCGGTCTGCCGATGGTGCTTTCCAAGGCCAATAGTTGGCGGTTGCGGTTGGTTATATTCACCACATCGCCATCGACGATGGTCATTTTGCCGATGCCTGCACGGGCTAGTTGCTCAGCGGCGTATGCTCCCACGCCACCCAAGCCAACCACAAGCACATGCTTGGATTTCAGTGTTTCTATGCCTTCGTCACCGATTAATAGGCGAGTTCTGTCTTGCCAGTGTTCCATAGTCATTTAAAAACTCGTGCAAAGTTAGCAAAGATTTGTGTTTTCAACGCATTAATGTCCATCTCCAACAGTTTTGCCGCGGCTTCGTAAATCGTTTCGATCCCCTCTTCTGACATATCCGTTTCAAGGAAAAGATAATCCAAATCAATGAATCTGAATGAATTATAAATCTTTCTCTCCGAATGTAGCAAACTCTCCCCAACCGAAAGATAAAGTCCTTGACCGATGATTTGTTTTACATCCTGTTCCGTTCCGTTGAAGCCGTGCAGAATCCAAGGTTGCTTGGCTTTGTGTTTTTTGCGCAAGGCAAGGATTTCGTTGTGGCTTTTCACATCATGCAGAATCATCGGCTTTTTCAGGTTCTCCGAGAGCACAATCTGCCGCTCAAAAACCTTCATTTGTCGCTCAAAATCAGCATGAAACTTATCCAACCCCGCCTCGCCAAGAGCCACAACTTGTGGCTGTTGCAAGTTCTCTTTCAGTTTGTTTAAGGCTTCATCTATCTGAAAATCAGCGTTATCCAATACCCAAGGATGTATACCATAACTGTAGTAGCCTTGCTCGGGACAAGGTTGATTCAAGTCCAAATTGAGGATTTGAAGTACCTCGTCATTTGCTTTGGCATTGTGGGTGTGTATGTCGACAAAAGGGCTGTTCATGGCTGCAAAATTAGAAAAAATCCTTACTTTTGTCGCATGGAACAGAACCTCCTGCAAACGAAAATCGCATACCTGAAGGGTGTCGGGCCGAAGAAGGCCGAAATCCTTCAGAAGGAATTGGGCGTGTCCACCTATCAGGACATGCTCAACCAGTTTCCGTTCCGTTACATCGACCGCAGCCAAATTCAAAAGGTGGCCTACATCAACGATGACACCATATATTACCAACTCGTCGGCACCATTTCCAACATTAAGCTTATAGGCGCACCGAGGGCCACACGCGCCACAGGCCTTTTTAGCGACGAGACGGGTAGCATCGAAGTAGTTTGGTTCCGAGGACTGAAATGGATTAAAGACCGCTTCAAATCGGGTGTGAAGTATGTGCTGTTTGGCAAGGCCTCCGAGTTCAACCACAACTTCAACTTCGTCCATCCCGAAATCGAGGAGTACGACCCAAAAGACCCACTCATCGGCGAGGGACTGCAAGGCGTATACAACACCACCGAGAAGATGAAAGACCACGGCCTCGGCACCCGCACCATCGCAAAATTGCAGAAATTCATTCTGCAACAGGTCTACGAATACATCCCCGAGACGTTGCCCAAGGCCCTCATCGAACAGGAGCAACTGATTCCAAGGAAATACGCTTATTATCAGATACACCTGCCGGCCAACAACATCGAAATCCAGCAGGCCACGCGCCGACTGAAATACGAGGAGCATTTTTTCTTCCAACTGAAGATGTTGCGCAACAAGATGCACCGCGAGCAGGCCATCAAAGGGCATGTCTTCAATGTGGTGGGCGACTATTTCAACGGCTTCTACAAAGACTATCTCCCCTTCCCGCTGACCAACGCCCAAAAGCGCGTCATCAAGGAAATCCGCAAGGACTTGGGCTCGGGTCACCAGATGAACCGCCTGTTGCAAGGCGACGTGGGCAGCGGCAAGACCATCGTCGCGCTGATGGTGATGCTCTTGGCTTTGGACAACGGCTTTCAAGCCTGTCTGATGGCACCCACGGAAATCCTGGCCACACAGCATTTTGCCACACTTCAGGAGCAACTGAAGGACATGGACATCAACTTCGCCTTACTGACGGGTTCTACCAAAATCGCGGAACGTAGAAAGATTTATGCTGGTCTAGCCGACGGCACCATGCAAATTGTGGTGGGCACCCACGCACTAATTGAAAGCAAAGTGGTGTTCAAGAACTTGGGCTTGGCCATCATCGACGAGCAACACCGCTTCGGCGTGGAGCAACGCTCCAAGTTTTACGAAAAGACCGAGATTCCGCCCCACACCCTCGTGATGACTGCCACACCCATTCCGCGCACCCTTGCCATGACGCAATACGGCGACCTTGACGTTTCCAAAATCGACGAGTTGCCGCCCGGGAGAAAGCCCGTGCAGACGCATCACGTTTACAGTGACGACCGCTACCGTATCATGATGTTCATGAAGCAGCAAATTGCGCTCGGACGACAGATTTATGTGGTCTATCCCTGCATCAAGGAGTCGGAAAACACGGATATGATTGCCTTGCAGGAGGGCTACGAGGCCTTGCTGCACGATTTCCCCGAGCCGCAATACAAACTCTGCGTCTGCCACGGCCGGTTGACTGCTGAAGACAAAGACTTCGAGATGCAGCGCTTTATCAATAAGAATGCACAAATCATGGTGGCCACGACGGTCATCGAGGTGGGCGTCAATATTCCCAATGCCACAGTGATGATTATTGAGAATGCTAACCGTTTCGGGTTATCGCAGTTGCACCAATTAAGGGGTCGCGTGGGTCGTGGTGCCGACCAGTCGTATTGCATCCTTGTCACCGACCACAAACTGACCGCTGACGGCAAAACCCGAATGAAGACGATGTGCAGCACTAACGACGGTTTCGAAATCGCCGAAGTCGACCTTGAACTCCGAGGCCCGGGCGAGACGGGCGGCACGCGCCAGTCGGGACAAATCGAGATGCTCATCGGCGACCTACAAAAAGATGGCGCATTAATACCCCAAGTCCGCGAGGCCGCCATCAAACTTTTGGCCGACGACCCGAAGCTCGCCAAACCCGAAAACCGAATGTTACGGGAGCATTACAAGGAGTTGTTTGCACAGACGTTTGACTGGAGCCAGATTGGATAATCAATAATTCCACCGCAGCCACTGCGCGAAGAAATAGTCATACACTTGGTAGCCTCTTTCTGTACGGGTGATGATGTCTTTTTCCAGCAAACCTTTCAAAGCTGCTTGAACGGAGCTTGAAGAACCTAAATTATTTTCTTTCAAGAATTTAATCGAAGTCATGTTGACAGCCTCGCCTTCTTTGGCAATGGCAAATAAAACCGGCTTTTGCTTGGCGGAAATGTTAGAAAGCGTGTCCTTATAACTCGATTCTTGAGTCTGAATAACATTTTCTAAAGCGGTGGGATAAATATCCGATTCGCAGTTTTGGCCTTTTTCTGTAAGCGCAAACAACTCATTCATAATCATTTGCATAAACCAAGTGATCCCATCATAGTCGTCATATACCTTTTCGATAAGTTCTACCGAGACATTTTTTCTGTATTCCTTGAAAAGACGAGAAACAAAATTGGTGTAAACAGTTCTGTCTAAAGGATTTAAGTCGGTTGTAATGGTACTTTGGTAGAAGGGTTTTGAAGGCGAGTTGAACATCTGACTCATCATGTGGCGACGGCTGCCCGAAAAGATAAACAAAGTCTGCTTACACTGCTGAATCTTCGTCCTTAATAGTGCTTCGACATTCTTTTCCGCATAATTGGCAATCTGCTGGAACTCGTCGATGGCTACGATGCAAGGTTTATCAGCGGCTTCAAGGTAGGTGAAGATTTCATCAATGGTAGTTTGAGGTTGCTCGATGCTGCCCAAGCCAATGTCAAAAACAGGCTCACCCGTTGCAGCATCCAGTTTGAAACCAGGTCGCAGCGACTTGATGGTTCCGAAGAATTTCTCTGTCCATTGTGTACGCAAAGGCTTGAGAGTCTTATAGATGTCCTTGCCCAAAAGATAAACAAATTCCGAGAGCGAGTTGGTGGAATAAATGTCGATAAAGAAAGTATGATACCGTTTCTTTATGTCGGGTTGAGCGAAAAAATGCTGAACCAAGCCTGTTTTTCCCAAGCGTCGTGGTGCGATGATAGCCGTATTGCGACCGTTGTCCACCTGCTTTTTCAAAAAGGCTGTTTCTTCGATTCTGTCGCAAAAACAGTCTTCAGAAACATACTTTCCAACCACAAATGGGTTTGTTATATTGTTGTTATCCATAGAATTATAATTTTATCATTCTGATAATTATTATTTCAATAATAAAATGCAAAAATAGGAAATAAATTGTATCAAATTCTATATTGGTCGAATTTTTTATTATCCGAATAATTATTATTCCAATAATAATTTTCAGTCCTCCTTTTTCTTCTCTTGCTTGAACGAATAAAACTTGTTCGTCAAGTAGCTGAATGTCACGCAGATGATGGAGATGATGATATAGGAAACGGTCGGCCAAATGTGAAGCACCTCGATAAAGAGTTTTAGGCCGAAATAGTTGACGAGAAAGTTCACGACAGTAACCATCAAATACCTTACAATCTGTGTTCTGCCTCGTAAGGTCGAGCCGGAGAAACTGATGTGACGTGCCATCCAAAAACCTGTCAAGAAAGTGATGGGAAACCTAAAAATGAAGGCTGCGATGTGAGGCGTGAAGGCAATGAAACCGAGGTCAAACACCTGACCATGAAATACATAATGATATAAAATGTAAAACAGGGCCCAATCCAAAGCCAAGTTCAAACCACCACAAGCCGCATAACGGAACAACTCAAGGCTCATCACCTTGCTGAAAGGCGGATAAAAGAAGTCGATGACCTTGGTCAAAGTGCTTTCCATCCAGGATTCTATGTTGCGAAAGGCTGACATCGGGCGGCAAAAATAGACATTTAGAGCCAAATTACCTCAAAATCCTTGAGCAAATCGGAAGATTTATCCACATCGTCTGTGAAACCCAACACATAGCCGCCACCACCTGAACCTGAAATCTTTACGCCAAAGTTGAAGTCATAATCGGCGATGAAAAGGTCAAGCGTGTTGTCGGTAATCATCGGACGAAGGAACTCCAATTGGCCTTTGGTAATTCGCTTCAACGAATTGAAAAACACTTCCTTATCGCTCCAAATCAGTGCGTTCAAGCATTTTTTTACATAAGGTACATATTCTTTTTGAAAGCGGTTCAAAAAATCAAGATGCTCGCGTTGCTGCTTGAAATGGTTCACCAACGGCTTGGTATTGCTCTTTATCTTCGTGTCAATCAAACAAATACGGATATCCTTGTTGAGAAACTCATCTTTCAGGATTTCTACATTTTTCGGCGTAATCTTAAACGGTTTGCCCAAATAACACTGCAAGGGGTCAATGCCGGAACTGCTGCCATGGAAATAGCTTTCCATCTTGCCGAAAATCTCTTTTAGTTTCAGATAATCATTAGTTTTCTCTTTGGCGTAGGCATCGTAAACGGCGGCCACCAAGGTGCCCGAACTGCCCAATCCATAGCCCGACGGCACGTTGGAATCCAAAAAGAGATTGTACTGCAAATCGCGGTTAAACCGCTGCAAATCAAATAGGTCCTTGATATCCAAAGTGGAAAGATAGTCCGCAAAACGTTGTAAACTGGCATTGGAAGCGGCCACACCTTGAGCCGATAAAGAGGAAGCAAAACGCCATTGCGCCGAGAATCGCTTCAATGGCACCATCAAGGCGGTGCTGTCGAAAATCATCGAGTACTCGCCGAAAAGGATGACTTTGCTATAGTAACGCTCTCTCATCACAACAATTTTTTCGGTCCGTCGCCCACGCGGTCGGCAATCCATTTATTGTCAGCGCAATAGGACAACAAAGTGTTTTCGATGAAACTTTCCACTTTATCTGCTTCCCTTTCAGGATAGAGCAAATGTACATTGGGGCCAGCATCCAAGGTAAAGCACAGTGGTATTTGGGTTTCGTTTCGGAAATTTCGAACCTCTTCGATGATACGCAAGGTATTGGGTTTCATTAAGATAAAAGATGGGTTGGAGCACATCATCAAGGCGTGGAGTTGCAGGGCTTCCGATTCTGTGATATTAATAAAGGTGTCCAAATCACCCGACTTCAAGACGGCTAATAAGTTCTTGATGTTTTCGTTGGCTTGTGCATAACGCGCTGGAGCGTAGGGATTGCCTTCCATCAGCCCGTGACCTGCACGACTGGAAACGGATTTCTTCTCGCCGCTGACAATCAAAATGCTGTCGCGATAGGTCTTGAAAACGGGATGGATGTCGTTTTCCAACGAAACAGCATATTCATCAGAACTGCCTTTGTAACAATCCGTTGCACCCCAAAGTGCCATCTTCGGAAACACGGAACGCGCCGCGCTGCCAGAAGCTAAACGGGAAAAATAGGATGCTTTGCGCAAGTCAATTTTTCTTCCAAAAAGTTGACTTTCTATCTCCAACAACCCCATCACAAAAGCACTCATCGAGGAGGCTGAGGAAGCGATGCCCGAAGAATGAGGGAATGTATTACGGCTCTCGACCTTCAGACGCAACTGGTTGATGAACGGGAAAAACGCTTGATTGTCAAGCAGAAACTTCTCGATTTTGGCACCAAAGGCAGGATTCTCTTGGCCTTCGAAGAAGAACTGGAAGCCAAAGCGGTCGGCTTTTTCAAAGCCGATGAATGTCTCGGAGCGACATTCCGACAATGTGAAGCTAATCGACGGATTTTGAGGCAGTTGTTTACCCCGTTTACCCCAATATTTCACCAAGGCGATGTTCGATGGACTACTCCAGCCCACTTTACCTTGAAAGTCGTTGGGCACTTCGCCTTTGAACGCTTCTTTCAACCAAATCTCTTTCATAGTCGTTGTTTTATGCTGCGAAGATAGGAAAACTCTTTATAACACTATATCACTATACCCAAAAACCACTTCCAAGCTTTGTGCCTTAAAGTAATCTCTCACCTGATTTTCAGGCCATTCCGTTGCTGCCAAAATAAAATCTCCGCCCCAAGCACCAAGGGATTTCAAAACACCCTCAAAGTCGGGAAAACGTTTTTGAACAGGTTCCTGTCCAATGCAGCGGGCGATAATGCGCTCGTGGCATTGCATTAAGAGGCCGAACTCATCCAAATTTTGGCATTTCGGCACGGCGCGACTGATTTTCGAAACAGCCTCTACATCTTTCTGTAAATCAATAGGATTAGCTTTCTCCAAAAACGCTTTGATCTCCTTGGATGAACTTTGCTTTTGACCTTGGTAGACGAAAAAGAGGTGGTCTGTAAAAGATAGTTGGAAATCAATAGTTTCCACTTTTGGTTGATTGTCAACCAACTGATAATAAATCGGTTGCTCCGCGGTGGCGCAAGCGATGTCATAACCCGAGCCGCCGAAGGTCAGTTTCAACAACTCATAGGGATTCACATTCGCCCAACGCGCAAGATTGGCAATCAAGGTGGAGCTGCTGCCTAAACCCCAGTTGGGGTCAAAGTCCAAATGAGTAGTGAATTTCAAATCATTCCCTTCAAAAGCCCTGGGATTCAGTTGCTTGACGGCTTGAAGTATTCGGTTTAGCCGCATGGCTTTTTCTGGGTCGTCCGTGGAGTAATTTACTAAGTTCTCGCGATTTAAGGTCACGGAGAACCATTTTCCCTCGGGTCGCCAGGCATCCCATTGCAAGCGGTTCTCGTTGGAATCAAGGGTTTCTACCTCAAGGCTTTGCCCCAATTTCAATGGTAAAGCCAGGGCTAAAGCCCCTTTCAAGACGAGGTATTCTCCCGTCAACAAAAATTTGCCGTGGGAATAGAAACGGCTCATTTTTTCAGGGAGTCTAGGAATTGTTCCACCGCTGCATACGACACGGTCTTGTCCTTGAAATATTCCCGCGCCTTTTTCTTGTCTTCGTCCGAGGCGTTCAACTGGTTGAGGATGTTGTTCAAGTGCATCTTCATGTGGCCGGCCTGGATGCCCTTGGTGGTCAGGGAGCGCACGGCAGAGAAGTTGTTGGCCAAACCCATCGTAGCAGCCACCATCATCAGTTCGGGAGCGGTAGGGTTGCCCAAGAGTTCAAGAGTTTTCTTGGCCAACGGGTGCAGGCTAGTCAAACCACCTACGGTGCCCAAAGCCATCGGCACCTCCAATTCAAAGTGGAAAATGCCGTTTTCAAGGGTGACCGATGACAAGCTCTCATAGTGTCCGTTGCGCGAAGCGAAGGTATGTCCTGCCGCTTCCACGGCACGGAAGTCGTTGCCCGTGGCGATGACCACCGCGTCGATGCCATTGTAGATACCTTTGTTGTGGGTCGTGGCGCGGTCGGTGTCGATGTGAGCGATGTCGACGGCCTTCTTGAATTTCTTGGCGTATTCGGCACCCGAAAGGTGTTCGTCGATGCCGTCCAGCTGCTCCACAGGACATTCTACCCAAACCTTCACGCGACAGTCAGGCGTATTGTTTGACAGGATAGTCATGATGATCTCCACCTTGCGGAGGTCTTCAGGCTGTTCGTTTTGTTCAGCGAAGAAGTCCTGAAGGCTGTGACCAAACTGCTCCAAAACGGAGTTGATGAAGTTGGCACCCATAGCGTCGCCCGTGGCAAACTCGACACGAATCTGGTAATAATCAGGAATTTGCGCGGTGTAGTCGATGAGGCGCATGCCGAGGATGCCGCCGCCGCGTTTCCGCATCTTGGCGGTCATCTCATCAATATCGGCCAAAAGACGTTCCTCGATTTTCGGGAATAGGGCAAACAGCGTTTCCTTGTCGCCGCTCCAGCCGAAATGCACCTGTCCGACCTTGCGCACGTCGACGACCTCGGCATGAAAGCCGCCTCGCTCGCCCCAGAACTTGGCCGCCGCCGAAGCTGCTGCCACGACGGAACTCTCCTCAATGACCATCGGCACGATGTAGTCCTTGCCGTTGATGGTCACGTTGGGCGAGATGCCGTAAGGGATATAGAAATTGGTGATGGTGTTCTCGCTGAACTCGTCAAAGAGCTGCTGCTGCTTCGAGTCGGGGTGCCAATAGCTTTTCAGCAGATTGACGACCTCGCCTGGGTTCTCGAAGTAGTTGGCAATCAGCTTCAACTTCTCTTCCTTGAGAAGTTTCGAAAAGCCCTTTTTTATGCGTTCGCGAGTAGCCATATCGGTTTACCACTCCTCTTCTTCAATCACTTTTTCGGGGACGAGGCTCTCCTCAAACTTCTGTCCCCAATCCTCGCCAAAAGCTGCAATTTGGTTCAGATAATTGTCCCAAACAGGCTGATACAAAGGATCTTCCTTGTTCATCCATTCCTCACAAGGATGGTTGCTTTGCGTCTTCTGCATAAAGTCGGTCAGGGTGTAGCGCACACGGCCTTCACGCACTTCAATGGTGAAATAGTAGGTAATCCAAGGCCATTTCGACTTCACGGGGTCGCCGTTGTCGAGTTGGAACTGATGCTTGCCTTTCATCGTGCGACCGTCGTTCTGCTGCAAAATGGTCGAAGGACTCCTGTAATAGGAGTTCATAAACTGGCTGTAGATGCGATTAAACACCTCATCTTGAGTACCTTCCGTTGGGATGACCTTGCGGAAACATATCTTCTCCGTCTTCGGGTCAATGGGCAAATTGGACTGGGCAAAAGCAGCCGTCGCAAACAGGGCAACGATGAGGAACAAAATGGTTTTTTTCATGATTTGAAATTTTTGACAAAATTAGTAATAATTCGGTTTGATTTTAATAACAGGCTGCGAAACTTGCAAATTTCAGGCCAAAAGTCGAAGCGGATCTATGGACATCCATTAAATGGGTTGTATTGTCGAATCTTCCGAACAATCGACGTCAATCTGCGGATGGCCTTTATAATATAAGGTAGAGCCTGAAAGAAGGAATCCGCTCAAAGTTTCCGTAACATTGACGGTGGCCTCCGACGCGCCATCCAAATAAACGCTCATGTCTTTTACCTCGGCCTCTGCCATATTAATGGTGCTTGCCTCCTTGACCTCAATGGATGCTGACGGCATCGATCCGCCGAAAATGATAAGTTGCGAGTTGATGCCTACGCCCGTGGTGAAAGTTTCCTCGACATTAAAATAGCCCTTGCAGACAGACTCTTTGTGTGCGTAGACGGTACAACTGGTGCCATGAAAGTCTACACCATATAGTTGCGAACCGTCGGATAATTCTATGCCACATGATTGGGAAGTAACCTCGAAACTTTTGCAAATAGAGGCATTGAGCAATTCAAAATCCATGTCTTCTACTTCGAAATGCCCTTCCATAGTGATGATAGAGGCGTTGTCGGCCCTGATATAAAGAGCTTCCTTTTGCGAGATGTGCACCGTAGCCTTGAACACCGAACCGGGTTGCTTGTATATCTGTTTGTTGAAATCGAAGTTCAACCATTCATTGACCTCACCAACGGAAACATAGTCTTCCAAATAGGCGGAATACTCCAGTTCCACAAAGGAGTTGAGGCTGTCATAGACGAAAGTAACTTCCCAACCATCATCGACATGAAACATCGAGAGGTCGTTGTTTTCATACACGGTCTTCTGCACGAGGGTCATGTCAGGGTCTTTCTTACATGAGGTGGCGAAACACAGGGCCACGCAAAAGAGTAGTAAAGGTTTTAATGTTTTCATGGTTTTGTTTTATTGGTGGTGATAGGGTTCTCCTTTTAAGATGGTAAAGGCGCGATAAAGCTGCTCAACGAAAATCAACCGCACCATCTGGTGGCTGAAGGTCATGGGGGAAAGTGACATCTTGGCGTTGGCGCGGTCGTAGACCTCTTGCGCGAAACCGTAAGGCCCGCCGATGATGAAAACGAGCCTCTTGGATCCCGAAGCCATCTGTTTTTCAAGGCTTTCGGCAAACTCCACCGAGGTAAACGGTTTGCCGTTTTCGTCCAAAAGAACGACTTGGTCGCCAGGCTGGAGCTGCTGCAACAGCAGGAAACTCTCGGCCTTTTTTTGCTGCTCCTCGCTCAAAGTCTTGCGGTTGCGCGGGTCGGGGAGCTCCTTCATCTCGAACGAGGCGTAATGCCCCAGCCGCCCGACATATTTCTTGATGCCAGTGATGAGGTAGTCTTCATCCGTTTTCCCTATGACCAAAAGTAGAATCTTCATTTTCTTTTCTCACAAAACTTACAAAACAGACAAAACTTTTTTCTTGGTTGTGGAAAGCACGCCAACCGGCTGCTTTCCGGCGGCGACACGGTTGTGGAGCCGCCACTGCTAAAAGGTGTTTTGTTGGTTTTGATTGTTTTGTGAATATTTATAAATTGATGTTATCCAATAGTTTATATGCTTTTTCTCGGTCTTGTTCCAACTGTGCCTTCAGCGCGTCCAAGCCATTGAACTTCTCCTCGTCGCGAATGCGGTCGATGAAATGGACGCGGATGTGCTGGCCATAAAGGTCGCCGTCGAAGCCGAACAAGTTGACCTCGATGATGGGCTGGTTCTCTCCCCTATCGCCGATGGTGGGACGGTGCCCGATGTTGGCCATGGCCTTATAGGTGTGGCCGTCGTAGTCCACCAAGCAGGCATACACGCCGCCTTTGATGAGCATGTATTCACGGGGCAGCTCCAGGTTGGCCGTGGGGAAACCCATGGTGCGCCCGATTTTGTTGCCCACCACGACCTCGGCGGTGACGGAATAAGTGTAGCCCAAAAGTCGGTTGGCGCTCTTCACGTTACCCACGGCGAGGGCGTTGCGTATCTTCGTCGAGCTGATGGCGATGTTCTCAACATCCTGTGCCGCAACGCGTTCCACCTTGAAGTGGTATTGCTTCATCAACTTGTTGAGCAGGTCGAAGTCGCCCATGCGGTTCTTGCCGAAATGATGGTCGTAGCCCACCACGATGTAAGCGGGATGGATGTGATCGATGATGTAGTCCTTGATGAACACCTCGGACGGCGTACGCGAAAACTCCTTCGTGAAGTGGATAATCACCACGTTGTCAATGCCAAACTCCTCGAATTTCTGGAGTTTCTCTTCGGGCGTACAGAGGAAACGCAGGTTGGAACTGTCGATGTTAAGCACCTGACGCGGATGGGGGTCGAAGGTGACCACAACCGTCTCGCCGCCAAGGCCTTGCGCCAAAGTCTTCATCTTGTTGAAGATGGCTTGATGTCCAAGGTGGACGCCGTCGAAGGTGCCGATGGTGACCACGGCGTTGGGGATGTTGCGGGCTTCTATGATGTTGTGAAAGATTTTCATCACTTAAAATACTGATTGATAAGATACTGCGCAATTTGCACGGCATTGGTCGCGGCCCCTTTTCGGATGTTGTCGCTGACAATCCAGAGGTTCATGCCGTTGGCGATGCTGTAGTCGCGGCGGATACGGCCCACGAAGACCTCGTCCTTGTCGTAGGCGGTAAGGGCCATGGGATAGAGGTTGTGGACAGGGTCGTCTTGCACCACCACACCAGGCATGGCCGCCAACAACTTGCGGACTTCTTCGATCTCAAAAGGTTTCTCCGTTTCCACATTGACCGCCTCGCTGTGGCCTCCCGTGACAGGCACGCGGCACACCGTCGCGGTAATGGCGATGTTGTTGTCACGCAAGATTTTACGCGTTTCGTTGACAAGTTTTTCTTCCTCGGTGGTATAGCCGTTGTCGCAGAAATCGCCACCGTGCGGCAACACATTGCGGTAGATTTGGTGCGGATAGGCGTTTGGAAGTTGAGAGTTGAGAGTTGAGAGTTGAGAGTTTTCTTTTTCCTCTCGGTTCAATTGATTAATGCCCTTGACTCCGCTACCGCTCACGCTCTGGTAGGTAGCGATGACCAGACGTTTGATGCCGTAGGCCTTATGGATGGGTGCCAGGGCCATCACCATTTGCATGGTGGAGCAGTTCGGGTTGGCGATGATGTGGGTTTCAGGCGTGATGGTGTCGGCGTTGATTTCGGCGACGACCAACGGCACGTCCTTCTCCATGCGCCAGGCCGAGCTGTTGTCGACGACAAAGGTGCCGTTGGCGGCAAAGCGCGGCGCATATTGCTTCGATGCCGACGCCCCCGCCGAAAAGATGGCGATGTCGGGGCGTTTGGCGATGGCCTCGTCCACGCTGACGACGATATGCGTCTTGCCTTGGAAGACGAGCTCCTTCCCTACCGACCGTTCCGAAGCCGCGACAATCAGTTCGTCGATATGAACGTGCTGTTCGTCAAGCACTTGAAGCATCTTTGAGCCGACTAATCCGGTGGCTCCTACCACTGCGATTTTCATGGTTATATTCTTTGTTTTCAAACGGCAAAAATAGGAAAAAAACGCTCATCTCTCCCTTTCCGCACAAAACACCGTCAAATCACGCAAGGCATCAACTGTTTCTGAAGCAGGAAACAAATTCCATGCATCCAATGTTTTTTGCAAATAGTTAGGCAACAATGCTTTGGCTTGTTCTGTGTTCTCACCATCAAGAATATCGTCACGCAGCTGGAAAAGGATGCCGAAATTCAGGCCGAAATCAGAGATTTGTTGGATTTGTTCAGGGTTGGCACCCACCGACATGGCCCCCGCCACACAGCAGGAACGCATTAGCAGGGCGGTTTTTCTTGTAATGATTTCAATGTAACGAGTTGCCCATAGATTCGCTTCGCCTTGTGAAGGCATGTCATACCGAACCTGCAAGGTGAGCGTATCTATGCCTTCACAAGGCTCGGAATGACATGGGCAACTCTGCATTAATTCCCCTTCGCTCATGGCGGCGGTGGTGCGGAGCATCTCTTTCAGGATGTCGGTATCATTCGCGATAAGCAGCATGGCCTTGGCCAAAAGGTAGTCGCCAGCGAGCACCGCCGACAGGTTGCCGAAATGGGCCTTCACCGAAGCCCTGTCGCGACGTTGGTCGGCGTTGTCCACCACGTCGTCATGGATGAGCGTCGCGCTGTGCACCATTTCCACGAAGGTTGCAGCGCGCAAGGTCTTCTCGTTCACCTCTCCAAACAGTTTCGCAGAAAGCAAAACCAACATCGGGCGCAGACGCTTGCCTTTGGTCTCACGCACATATTGCATGATGGTATTCATGGGCTCGGTGTCGGCCTTCAGCGTTTGGGCGAAATAGGCCTCAAACTGGGCTAATTCGCCTCGGATAATGGTGATGATGTGTTCTAATGATTTCACGGCTGCAAAAATAGAGATTTTTTGCACGATATTTGCTATTTTTGCGTTGTATTGGAAAACTCTTCAAACATGAAATACACCGGAATCATCCTCACGGCCGTAGTGCTTCTGACTATCGGTCTGTTTGCTTTCGCAACACCTGACAACACTCCGAAAAACAACCTCTCCCCTACCAACAATTACGAAACCATGTGGAAAAAAGTAAAGGAAAACCTCGACAAAAACCTGCCGGAATCGGCTGAAAAAGAGCTCGATGCCATCGAAAAACAGGCCACCAAGGACAAGAACCAAGTGCAACTGCTGAAGACCTACCTCTATCGGCAGAATATCTTCCGGTTCACCATCGAGGAAGACCCCGACCAGCACTTTATCCAATATGCCGAGTCGAAAGTGGGGCAGTTGGACGAGGTCTGCAATGCCCTGCTGCACGAGGAAATCGCCAAGGCCTACGCCGAGTATTTGGAGGACAACGAATGGCGCATTAGCAAGAACCTGCCCATCGACGGCGACCTTTCCAAAGTGGAGATGAAGTATTGGGACAAGGCGAGCTTTGAATCCCGTATCAACCAGCATTATACAGAAGCCCTGAAACCCGTTGAGGCCTTGAAGAAGACTGAAACGGGGTATTACATGGTGTTGTACGACGAGATTCCCAAAGATGCCGTAGAGCATCTTGACTACGAGGCTTCGCTCTTTGAGTTCATGTTTCACCGCGTGGCGAAATACTACCAAGAACAAGCAGATGCCGATGATGTGGAAAGCGAGACCGACGCCTGGTGGCTGCCTGCCAAGGACTTCGTGAAAGCGGATTTGGGCGAGGCCGACAATCCCCTCACCAAATGCCTGAAGATATACCAAGACCTCATTGCCTACAACCTCAAGAACGACAACGAGGACGTGTTGATTTACAACGACTTCAAGCGTTTGGAGTTTGTCAACAACACTCTTGGCATTCTTCTCCATTATTCACAATACCAAGCCGCGATGGAGGACTTGAAGGCGCAGCACAAGGACAATCCGCTTTCTGCCGAAATCACCTCTTCGATTGCGAGAAACTTGATCCATCAGTTAGAAAACAACGACGAAGACAGCACTTATTTCGACAACTACAAGAAAGCCAAGGCAATGTGCGAAGAGGCTATCGCCAAATTCCCGAAGTCGCAAGGGGCGAAAAACTGCGAAAACCTCATCAAACGCATCGAGGCACCGCAAATCGACATAAGTTTGAAATCGGTACAACTGCCCAACGAAGTCATTCCCGCCGTGCTGGAATACAAGAACGTGACCGCACCATATATTAAAATCCTCAAGGTTAGCGAAAACGAACTGAAAAAGCTGGACGAACTGCGTAAAGAAGACCTGCTCAAGGAGTTGAACAAGATGAAAGCCGTTGAGGAGGCGGAACTCAGCCTGCCTGTCGAAACCGACTACCGCCTGCACAGCACCTTGATAGCATTACCTGCTTTGGAAAGAGGCTTTTATTACCTTGTGGGTAGCACCAAGAAAGACGAAAAGAACGAGGATAAGATGCTGGTGCTCAAGTTCGAAGTCTCCCAGTTGAGTTTCATTGCCGACCATAAGGACGACAAGATGACTGTGGTCACCGTGGACCGCAAAACGGGGCATCCTGTGGAAGGGGTCACCGTGGAGCTGTTTCGCCGCGAGTGGGATTACAAGGCTCGCGGATACAAGATGATCATTATAGAGACACTCAAAAGCGACCACAACGGCGTGGTGAAACTGACGAAACAAACGGATAATTCATTTAGTATCAACCTGCGCAAGGGTGACGACAATCTGCTTTCTGGACACCATTTCCGCCTCTCTGAACCCTATCGGAACACCAACGAATACTACACCACTTCGTTGTTTACCGACCGCACCATCTACCGTCCCGGACAGACTGTCTATTTCCAAGGCATCGTGGTGCGCAAGCAAAGCGACGACCAAACTTTGGTGAACGGCTATAGCGAGAATGTGTCCTTCCGCGATGCCAACTGGCAGGAAATCAACTCGGCGAAGTTCACCACCGACGAATATGGTTCGTTCAGTGGCTCCTTCGTCATTCCCACCGACCGACTGAACGGCGTGTTCCACCTCAATGCCAACAAAGGAAGCATCTCTATCCGTGTGGAAGAATACAAACGCCCGACTTTCGAGGTCAACTTTGAGCAACCGAAAGAACAATATAAACTCAACCAAGAGGTTACGGTGCGTGGCGACGTGAAAGCCTACGCTGGTTTCGGCTTGGACGATGTGGAATACAGCTACCGTGTCATCCGCAAGACTACGTTCCCGTGGCGTTGCTGGTGGTGGTACTATCCCCCCGTTGAAGACGAGCAAATCACCTACGGCAAGGCCCGTACCGACGAAAGCGGAAAGTTTGCCGTCACTTTCAATCTGAAGCCCTCCAAGACCATTGCGCCCGAGAAACAGCCCGTGTTCACTTACGAAATCGAGGTGACAGCCACCAGCAAGCAAGGCGAGACCCACAGCGACACCTACTCTATCCGTGCAGGCTATAATGAAATAAGTATCAGCACCAATCTGCCTGGCATGATTGAGCAATCGGAGATGGGCAAGTATGAAATCTCGGTGCAGAACATGAGTTGGCAGCCTGCCAAGAGCCGCATCTCACGCAAGATTTACCGCTATGAAGATGTCGCCAAAATCAATTATTTCGAGGCGATGGGACGCAGTGTGAAGCTGGATAGGCAGGTGTTGAGTGATTTGCAATTAAGGATGCTTTTCCCAGAATACAGCTTCTATGACAAGCAAACCAAGACCTTAGTGGACGAGGCCACAATTACTGTGGACGACAAAGCCAAGTTCTACGAAGGCAAGGCTTTGGAACCTGGCAAATATGTGGTGGAATTGACGAGTTTGGACGATCCCTTGGCAAAGATTTCACAGCAGTTCACCGTGTTTGAAAACGGCTCCAAGAAGCTGCCTTTCACCACGATGGAATGGAAACACATCGACAAAGCGAGTGCTCATCCTGGTGACGAAGTCCACTTCGACCTCGGTAGTTCGGCCAAAAGCGTGAAGATGTGGGTGCAGCTGATGCATGGCGATGAAATCCGTTTGGAGAAATGGATTACCTTGAGCAACGAGGTGCAGACCTTGAAATATAAGGTGACGGAACAAGACCGAGGAGGCCTCGCCTTGAAGACGGCTTTTGTGAAAGAGAACACGCTCCATACCAATCAGAATACCATCTCGGTGCCCTTCGACAACTACAACCTGAACGTGAAACTCGCCACGATGCGCGACAAGCTCAGTCCTGGTGCTGAGGAGACTTGGGAAGTGACCGTCAGCGACTACAAGGACAAGCCCTTGGAAGCCGCCTTGCTTGCTGGCATGTACGATGCTTCATTGGACGAGTTTGCAAGGAACTACTGGCACTTCAATATGCATCCTTCAAGCGTGTACGGCAACAGCTTCGGCACCGACGGACATGGTTTTGTTTCGTCCAACACGGGTTTGGAATACTTCTATTTTGCCGAGCTCTTTAACTTCAGTCTGCCCTCCGATGCGCCGTTCTTCGATTTTGGATACGGTTTCGGGATGCGCCGCTATAGGAAAGGAGGTCGAGTGCTTTATGATGTTGTGGAGGAATGTGCCGCACCGATGGAAGCGGGAGCAGTGTTAGAAAAATCCTCCAATGTAGTGGATTACGAAATTCCATTGATTCCTAAAGATAACACAACTTTAGCACAAACAGAAGGTATAGCCAAAGCTGTTGGGGGGGTATTAAAATTAGAAGAAAGCGAAGAACAAACAGATAAAGAACCTGCCGAGCCTACCCTCCGTGAGAACTTCAACGAGACGGCCTTCTTCTTCCCGCAGCTGCGCACCAACGCTGACGGCAGCGCCACCTTCAGCTTCACCATGCCCGACGCCCTTACCCGCTGGCGCCTGATGTTGTTGGCCTATACTAAAGACCGCAAGACGGGACAAAACGAATACACTTTCACCTCCTCCAAACCTGTGATGATTATGGCCGACATGCCTCGTTACATGTACGACAACGATGAGCTGTGGTTTGTGGCCAATGTCATCAACACGGGCGACGAGGCCGTCACGCCGAAGGCGAAACTTGAAATCTTCGATGCTGGCACGATGCAGCCTGTCAACATTATTGCTTCCGACGCTATGATACCGATAGAACAAATCCTGCCGGGTCGCAGCAAGGAAGTCCGCTGGAAGGTGAAAGCCCAATATGGTTTGGAGCTGCTGGCCTTCCGCTTTACGGCCTACGCAGGCGAGTTCAGCGACGCCGAACAGCACCTTTTACCTGTGCTGAGCAGCGAAATCTTCATGACGCAGACCCTGCCCATCACCGTGAAGGCCGAGACCGAGCAGACTTTCGACTTCGAGGCCATCGCCAACCCCGACAGCCACGAGCGCGACTACAGCCTGACGCTCAACTTCAGCACCAATCCCGTTTGGTATGCAGTGCAAGCCCTACCCTACTTGGCCAACATCAGCACCGACCGTGCCGAGACTGCCTTCTATGTGTTTTACGCCAACACGCTCTCGTCCTATATTGCCGACAACATCCCCAACCTCTTGAACTACATCAAGAAATGGCAGATTGAGACTCCCGAAGCGCTGCTCTCACAACTTGAGAAAGACCAAGACTTGAAAGCCATTATGCTGCAAGAAACGCCTTGGGTACTTGAAGCCAAGAGCGAGACCGAACAGCGTAGCCGTATCGCCACCTTGTTTGAGGTAAACAACCTACGTGGACAGCAGACTCGCGCCTTGCAACTGATACAGCAGAAGCAGAAGTACAACGGCGGCTGGCCTTGGATGGACGGGATGCCTGAGAGCGCTTACATCACCACCTACATTTTGAGCGGCATGGGCAAGTTACAGCAAATGGGCGCATGGAGCTCGTTGAGCAAGTCTGACCAAAACACCGCGCAAAGCATTTGCGACAAAGCGGTACGCTACCTCGAATACGATGTGGCTGAGACCTACCGCTACATGAAGAAGTACAGCAAAGGCAAAGATTGGCCTATTGGTTCCACCACTTTGGCTGAACTCTACGCTTTGAGTTTCTTCAAGGAGCAGAACTCCGATAAGGACTTTGCCACGGCGAAGAAATACTACCTCAATAGCCTCGACAAGGAGTGGACCTCGTTCAACTTCAACCAACGCTCGAAGGGTGCCTTGGTGCTCTACCGCAACGGCAACGAAAAGACTGCCAAACTGATGATTCAGAGTTTCAAGGAATGTGCCCAAAAGAACGAGCAGATTGGCATGTACTGGCCGAAGAAATACTTCTCGTTTGAGTCGCATATCGCCACGCACGCCAACATCATGGCCGCTTTTGCTGAAATTGACCAAGACCAAGAAATGATTGACCAGCTGCGCGTGTGGCTGCTCACCCAGAAACAAACCAACAGCTGGGAAAACTCCGCTTCCACCGCTGATGCCATCTACGCCTTGCTCATGCGTGGCAGCGATTGGTTCGCCGAGGGCAAGGAAGTCACCTTGCGCTTCGGCAACACGCCCATCAGCACCGAGGGCGGCGTGGCTGGCACGGGCTTCATCCAACGGCGTTGGAACGCCAACGAAGTGACACAAGATATGCAACAACTCACCGTCAACAATCCGACCCCGCATTTGGTATGGGGCGGCCTGTTCCGTCAGTATTTCGTCCCGATTGACGAGGTCAAGAGCGACGAGTCGGGCTTCACCATCAAGCGAGAGCTGTTCGTGGAAACGGTGACCGACAAAGGCAAGTTGCTTGTCCCTGTGGAGAAGCAAGCGCTGAAAGTAGGAGATAAACTTACCGTGAAGATTACCTTCACCAATGAGCAGGATATGAGCTATGTCTTCGTGAAAGACCTTCGTGCCGCAGGCTTCGAGCCGATTGAGCAAATCTCGCACTACGAGTACAACGACCGCATGAGCTATTACCAAACCAACACTGACACCGACATGGAGTTCTTCATCGAGCGTCTGCCCAAGGGCACGCATCAGTTGGAGTACAGCATGTTCGTCACCAAGGAAGGCTACCTCAACAACGGCTACGCCTTAATCCAATGCCAGTACGCGCCAGAGTTTAGCGCGTATTCAGATGGGATGCGAGTGAAGGTTGGCGAATAAGCACAAAAAAAGCGAACCCGGCTACTTTGTCGGGTCCGCTTAAAGCCATTTTTGATAACTCGAAACGTTACACTTTATAATAATCAGCGTACCACTCCGCGAACTTTCTCAATCCTTCTCTCAACGTAATCTTTGGTGTAAACCCAAAGTCTCTTTCCAATGCTGTAGCGTCAGCATACGTAGTAGGCACATCACCTGGTTGCATAGGAACGAGTTCCTTGTGCGCCTCGAAGTCGTACTCCTGCGGCAAAACTCCGGCTCTTAGGAGTTCTTCCTGTAAAGTCTGGACAAAATCAAGAAGATTCTCTGGTTGTCCACCTCCGATGTTATACACGGCGTATGGTGGAATGGGCAGGCCATCTTCGCCATTCTTTTTCTCTGGAGCCTTGGCCATTACACGGACGACACCTTCCACGATGTCGTCTACATACGTGAAATCGCGTCGGCAGTTGCCATAGTTGTAAATCTGAATTGTTTCGCCTTTCAGCAACTTGTTGGTAAAACCGAAGTAGGCCATGTCGGGCCTTCCAGCTGGGCCGTACACGGTAAAGAAGCGCAGGCCCGTGCTAGGAATATTGTAAAGCTTCGAATAGCAATGTGCAAACAGCTCGTTGCTCTTCTTAGTAGCGGCATAAAGCGATACTGGATTATCCACCCTGTCTTCCACAGCAAAAGGAACTTTCTTGTTGCCACCGTACACAGAGCTGGAACTTGCATACACCAGCTGCTCCACAGGGTTGTGACGGCACGCTTCAAGAATATTGTAGAAGCCTATGATGTTACTTTGGATATAAGCGTCAGGGTTCTCAATTGAGTAGCGCACACCAGCCTGAGCAGCCAAGTTCACCACAATGTCGAACTTGTGTTCAGCAAAAAGTTTGTCTATCAAAGCTTTGTCGGCCAAATCCCCCTTAACAAACTGATAGTCGTGTTTAGAGTGCTCTTTGGCTTTGCCCTCAATAACGCCGAGGCGGTAGTCTTTAAGGCTCGGATCATAGTAGTTGTTCAGGTTGTCCAAACCCACTATTTTAACTGGCTCCTCACCATCCAGAAGACGCAGCACAAGGTTTGAACCGATGAAACCTGCACTACCTGTCACCAAAATATTCTTCATAGTTATATCTGTATTTTCGTTATTTCAATGATTGTTCAAAACATTCTATTAATGAGTTCTTTGCCCTATTTTCTTCATCAACCTTTACTGCCGATTTCAAACGTCTTGCCGCTGTTTGCAATTTCACAACTTGATTAAGCTATTATGCCATCAACGTAACTTTTCACAAATAACCCTCAACCTCTCTATCTTCTGGAGATTCCTTCATACGACGAGAGCCGAACTTCCGTTTCCCGAAGCCCAGCTCTCATCAAAGCGAAGAATACGTTTCTATTCCTCACAAGGTTATTAACCAACAATAGCAGTCTTAATTGTATCAACAATGTATTTTACATCGTCATCACTCACATACGGTCCGGCAGGTAGGCACATGCCTACCTTGAAGAGGCTTTCCGAAACGCCGTTAACGTATGCTGGTGCATCCTTGTAAACGGGCTGCTTGTGCATCGGTTTCCACACAGGACGGGCTTCGATGCCAGCGGCATCCATAAAGACACGCAGAGCTTCCACATTGTCATTGGGCTGGCAATCCGTCACAGCCGATGAAGCTGCATGAATCACACCTGCGGCTCCACCCACCGCTCCAGTCACAATGGTCTTGTAAGCGTTCTCTTGACCCTTGATCTTGACGTTCTCATCAATCGTAATAGTGCAGAGCCAATAATTAGAATCATATTCACCAGTGGTTGGTTGAGCGTGAACATGGATGCCCGAAACATCAGCCAACAATTCCTCGTACATCTTTTGTACGTGTTTGTGATGCGCAATATGATCGTTCACCACCGTCATCTGGCCACGACCAATTCCTGCGCAGATGTTACTCATGCGGTAGTTGTATCCGATCTTCTCATGTTGGTAATAGGGATAGCTCTCACGATATTGGGTGGCATACATCATGATTTCTCTCCACTCATCTTCGTTTGCCGTCACCAAGGCACCACCACCTGAAGTGGTAATCATCTTGTTGCCGTTGAAGCTCAACACGCCGTATTTGCCAAATGTTCCCAGCACCTGTCCTTTCCAGCGGCTGCCGAAGCCTTCAGCGGCATCCTCGATGACGGGGATGTCGTAGCGGTTGGCTATTTCCATAATGCGGTCAACGTTGTAAGGCATACCATACAGTGCCACCGGCACGATGGCTTTCGGCTTCTTGCCTGTCTTGGCAATCCTATCCTTGATGGCTTCTTCCAACAGCTCGGGGTTCATGTTCCAAGTGTCCTTTTCGCTATCGATGAAGATAGGCGTAGCACCAAGGTATGTAATCGGGTGTGAAGAAGCACAGAATGTAAATGATTGCACACAAACCTCATCGCCTGCTTTAACACCACAAGCAATGAGAGCCAAATGCACCGCAGCGGTACCGGCGCTCAGCGCAACGACACGCTTGTTTTGTCCACAGAATTCCTCGAGATCTTTCTCAAAACCGTTTACGTTGGGCCCCAATGGAACAACCCAGTTGGTGTCGAAGGCTTCTTTGATGTACTTCTGTTCAAGCCCTGTTTCGCTCATGTGGGCTAAGCATAAATAAATTCTCTTATTAGCTGACATAATATAAACGTATTAAATTATTTGCTGAAAATGTCATAAACACAGACAGCACAGATATCCGTTCACTCTGTGATCTGCCTTGAGCGTAGTTTACCTTGAGTTTATCAAAGAGAAAAAATGTTTTTTCAACTGTTTTTCTCAAAAGAGATTCTATAATACTCTTTCTCTTCCCCATTTTTTGGCACTTTCTCAATCTTTGCAACAGGGTTTACCATCGAAATCTCAAAATCATCGCCTAAATGCATTGATGAGCCTTTTTGCTTTTCCTCAATCTTTGCCAATTCAAGCACATGTTTCATATAGCTTTCTATAAGCTCATATCCACGAATTTGCATTTTTCGGTCGTGCTCAGCCATTTGCTGTCTCTCATCCAAAGAATATAAATAGTCTTTCTCTTTCATTGAGATTTCGTTTTCTATTCTCTTTTTTTCGGCGATTAAATTCCTGTTCCCCAGTTCAAATACCATTTCGATCATCTTTTGTCTGAACAACAATTGCTTATTCTCTCTCTCATTTAACTCCGAATGTCGTTTAGTAGATGCTTTTATCATAAAATAGGCCAGCAGGACCAACCCAACCAGCAACAGGGCAATCACGCCAAAAAAGAATAGCAAAAAGCATGATTGTTCCTTATACGTCACCAAGATTTTGCAACCTTTACAGAACATAAAAGCTGATAAGAAAACCATAGCACCGAATGCAAGAAGAAATTTAATATCTTCCCACCAATTTGTCTTCGGACGATTCCTTTTGAAAAAAACTGATTTAAGATCAGGATAGACCACCTCTGTTCCTGCAGATTGTTGTGGGCTAGGATTGCCTGCGGACCCCGTTCCAGTTGGTTGTGCCACAGGAGCTCCTGGTGTTCCTCCTGCACCTTTATTCTTATCTTCGATAAGCTTCTCCACCATTTTAGTAATTGATCCTTCTAAGATATTGTAATCTATCTCTTTCATATTTCTTAGTTTTAGTATTCTGAATTCAAGAATATTGAGTCTTCAAACCTTTCATTGATGCGTTCGGCTGTGATATCACATGTCGTCGAAACATCGTGTTCGTAATTCTTCAGCTGGTTGGTATTGGATTTCTCATACATTCCTAACATCGCATCTCTTTGGCGATCAATCCAGCCACAATGCCATAAATAACGCTCGTCCGACAAATTAGATTGGCAGGTGTCGTTGCGCAAATCATCGTCCAAAACATACATTCCCATTATCATGTTTTTGTAAGCAGGACCTTCATTGTTGACGTCCTTTGCCATTTTGTAGTACATGGTTGACATCTCGGCAGAAACGTTTGTGAAAATATGGTGTATCGTGGCATCGTCAACGTCGTGCCTAATACTCATCAACATACGAGTGTACAAATACCCAAACTCCGTCTTGTCCTTTACACCATTTTGTTCCATCTTCTGCACACAGTCTTTTAACAACTTATCTACATTCTCTACCGTAGTTCTTGTATTTCTCGCTATCATGCTCAAAATACCCGATCTCACACGCTCGTTGTCAGGATACTTCTTGTAAAAATACAAGTCATACAGCATATCATAGTATTTCGACCACTCCCACAACAAATCATAAACTTCAGCCAAGAAACTATGAGGGAATGTTGTCAAATGATTGTGCGGTGTCAACACCGACAATATTGATGTCAGGCAGACAAACGAGTCATGGATAAGATATTCTATCAAATTGAGGCGCGACTGCACATCTTCAGCCTTAAAGAGTATATTAGCAATATTATCAGTTTCACTCGAATCTACAAACTTGTACAATTGGTTATAAAAAGCCTCATGGTAATCGGAATATTCACCAATATCAACAGAATAGCCCGTTTTGAATTTTTCCGACTTTACAACATCGACATTCAAACAATCAACCAGTATCCGTTTGTTTACCTGTGCTTTCATAAACGCACCCATCACCACCTCCTTAAAAGTCTTGTCGTGACGCAATGGCGAGGCGATGCGGTTGTATATCAAGACAATGTAATCTCTATACTGCTTTTTGTATGCTAATCGGCAGACCCCAGAACCATGGAAGTTAGCCAAGTATTCATTTATCCTGACTTTGATGTCCATAGCGGTCAGCAACGATAACTTCAAGTCGCTGAATGTTGACAGTCGCGACAAATCCACATCGTCCATGTGCTCCAAATGGAACAACCACTTGTATTCGTGGATTTCACCTAAATCATAGTTATCATATTCGATGCCCACGTATTTGACCACATACCTGAACAGATTCCGAATAAGCAAAAACTGGTTGTCAGGACTCTCAACGCCTGTCAAACCCGAATCAGAGGTACAAAGCCGCTGAATCGATTCCAACATTTTCTCATCTGTTGAGAATGAAGAACCAGCCACCTTCATATACCCCTGAATAACCTTCAACATACGATTCACACAAAATGCCGCCGACTTGCTCAACGAGGCCATCTCATAGAATCGTGCTGACACCCAATAATACATCAAGGATTTATCTAACTTTGAGAACTTGACGTCTTTCATTGAATCCAAAATCTTCAAACGCTCCACTTCCGACAACGCATTGCCCGTCAAAGATTCCAACAAACCTATCGCATTGGGGGTGATGACATCATGAAGCCTTTTATCTTCGTTCCAGTTGTACGATTCCAAATCGGGATGCTGTTTCTTGCTCATTGCGACAAACTCTTCCGTTTTGGTCAACGAACAAGCCAGCATAATGTCTCCTAACTGTTCAATGGTATCAGCTAGCAGCGACATCTCCGATTGGCGAATATGACGGATATGTTTGCGGGATGTCATGTAAAGCAACTCCAGCACCGTGGCTTCGGTTTCCAAAGACTTGTTTTCTTCTACAAACAGTTTTTTCTTCAGGATAGCCAAGCTTCTGTGTGCATAACGGCAGGCGTTGCAAGGCAGCTTGTATCCTATTTTCAACATCAGGTCTCTCCTCTTTGTGCAGCGGTTTATCTTTTGGATACGGCTTTCTATGTTCGATAGCAGGGGTTTACCAATATACTCAATGTACCCTTCTATGTCTTTTTTATAAAACTGGGAATCTTCATACTCGTCAGGTTTAGCTGGAATCATGCTTTTCAGCTTATCCACAAACGACGCAGCTGGTTGATCCATGCATTTCCTGAACTGAAGTTCCGAGAAAAACTTCAAAAGTCTATCTTTCATATCTATGGCACTTCGACCCTTCGCCTCACCACAATTCTTAAAACAATAATCATCTATCAGACTCAAGATATTGCAGTCGTAATAATACAATGCCGACACCAAACTATCCACTCTTGACAATGGTGTGACATATCCGTTCTTGTAGTACATCACCTCAGCCATCTTGTGGAAGAAGTCAGCTGAGACCATAAACTTGCTGTCCATATTGGTGGCACTGTGCAAATACAGGAATTCAGCTTCAGCCACCTCAATGCTAGAATAGCTCACGCCGCCCAATTCCATCTTCTCAATCACAAACAATCTGGCAATGATGGCAAGATAGATGTACCTGATATCCTCAAAAACCGTCAGACGTTGCAGGATATCGCTCTTCTCGGGAGTATAGTTCGACGAAAGACCAGAAACGATTCTGTCTGTCATGGTACTGTATTCAGGCTTCTGTACCTGGCAATCTCCCTTTATATCGTCCCATACGCCAGCCAAGAACTGCCTGCGGTATCTCTTCCCCAACTCAAGGTCTTCATCCGATGGAACCTTGTAAGATTCTATACCTCTTCCGAAGAAGGATAGTTTCTGTATATCCTTCGAAGCCGTAGGTCCCATCTTCTTGGTCAAGACCTCGTGGTTCACCAACAAGGGCTGCTTCACGCGCCAGTCGTCAGTCCACTTCGAGGTGTAGTCCAGCCCGATAGAACGCTCGTCAATCCACCGCAGATGAACGAGGTTGTTGATGGTACGGCTGTATATCATATAAGCATTTTCGAAAGTGCGACGATATTCGTACGCCATACCGATTTTCAGGCTACACTTCAGGAACCCAATGACGTTATGCGGTGTGAGATTGACGCTGTCAATATATCTCAAAGCGTTTCTGTACTCATGGATGGCGAGATAATAGTCCTCATCCATAAAGTAGATATCACCCAAGTTTTCATGGAGGCGTTCTATCACCTGATGGTAATGGCTGTCGTTGGGGGCGGATTGTGACAGCTTGAGGTAATAATCCAATAGTCGCGTATTGTAACGTTTTACCGTACTGGATTCATTCAATGTGAAATTGAAGATAGCCGATGCCTCTTCTGAGGTCATTGAAATGTAGGTGATTTCTTCTGCAATCTGCTTATGGAACTTGTACTGGAAAATACCGAAAGAGATTTGCGTGATATGGGTCTGCAATAAGAATTCCATTAGCGAGGCCATCGAGTCACGCAATTCCGGGTTTTTGTTTGCGTTCAACAGTTCGGGCATTTGCTCCAAATTTCTCCACGAGAAACCTTTGCCGTGATACTTGTATATCTGATCCAACATGAACGAAGAGGTCACTAACAATTTGTCGCCATAGTGGCTGACCTCATTCGTAATGGCTCGCATAACCGGAGATGCAATATAATACAAGAAATTAATGAACTGCTGAGCGTTTGGATCAAACCATAGCACACATTGCTTTTTGGTTTTTCGCTCACATGGTTTGCCAAACGACAATACATCGCCCCATTCATATAAAGGATCCACATCATACTCTGTACGAACATACTTCTCGAAATAAGTGGATATTTTCTTTGGCGATCCGTTGCAAACATGTGCAAGGTAAACGGCAAAATAGTGGAGGAACTCGATGGCATAACGGATTTCTGCCTCTCGTCGCATAATGTAATCGTCATCAAATTTCTTTTTCGAATCAGTAAGTTCCTCCATCAGATACTCATTATACCAACGAAGACTAGGTAATTCCTCTTTCAACACATGATTCTCATCCGCATTTTTAAGCATTTTCTTAGTGATGAAATCTTCTGGAAGGAGCATGGTGGCCAGGTATAATTCGGTCATCGAACTCACCTCGTTTTGGTCACGTTCGGGCGAGAGGAAACTATCCACGTTCAACACGCCATTGAAAATACTGCTAATAGCAAATTCACGGTCTGATAGGTCTGCCAGCGAAGCATCGTATAATTCATGTCCCGAAATAAAAACGCACTTTGCCCTAACTGTTGCGATAAACAGTTTCATATTGGCCAAAAGGTGCAAGATGTCACGTTTACGAGCTTCGTAGCCCATCGTGCCAGAAAAACCTTCCACCGATGCGTCAAACTCTGGGGTTTCCATTGCCTTATTCCCTGACTGCTGAGCATTACCCTCAGAAGACACCTTATCCAATTCGTCAAAAACAATTATAAACTTGATTTGGAATATTCGGGGACAGCAATTGTCATCATTGATACTATTAATGATTTCCTGCAACTCTTGTTCGATCTCACGAACATTGGCTATCGGATACACTTTATTTTTACCCCGCCCCAACACCGAAACAGTCAACCAATTATTGCTCACCTTCGGAAGCGTGCCAGTATCCTCGTTTACGCTTGAATTGATTCGGTCGCAAAGACTATTCAATCTATGGATGGCCTTATAAGGTGTAGAAACGTATGGCAACCACGAACAGATACATTTCCCTATCCATTTAAGCAGAAAATAAAGGGCGACAGCAAACAACAAAACCGCAGTATTACGCACAATTTGATGGTGATGTAAATAAACCACGGCACCATAGCAATAATTACCAAAACCTTTTATTTCTTCTTTAAAATTGATGATACCCTCTTTTATTGTTATTGTCGTTGTTATTATCGAATTTAATGGAAAAGTTTCTTTGAAATACTGTATGCATAAACCCGTCACAAAACAAGAAAGAAGACTAACAAGAACTACAGGCAAATACGCCAACAACGGTCTATTCTGTTTGTTTTTCACATACTGTCCATATTTCACGCGCACGTTTTGGGCGATAATGCCCAGAACATCCCGCTCGTTCAGCACTTCCTGACCCAAATTAATTTGAATAGGCACACGCCATTGCCTACGATCAGTCCCATCGTCCATTTTAAGTACATACTTTGCAAGATGATCCTTATTAAACCGATGCCCCCACTGCCATCTGATTGTCCTATACCATAATCTAAGAGGCCCCAGCACCTTACTCAACCAAAGGAAGAGAATGCAAAATCCGGAAACTATGGCCGCCGCTATTCCAATCGACTCATAATCAAAAGAAACATTCAGCTCTTTTACAACCATCAAACAAAAAAATGAAACAAAAGCACAAATTGCAGCCGCCTTGAAAACCAATTCCTTCCACTCCTTTTGCGGACGGCAAAGTTTGTGGAGAACCCGGCTCACCAGCAACGATTTACCCATTCCACGATATCCTGTCACAAGGTAAGAACCAGATAAAGAGTCGCTGTTCAGCCACAAGAATAATTTTGTCATTTGTATCTCTCTACCAACAAACTTATCCTTCCCCTTGATCTGATTGTCATGTCGGAAGGCAAAGCCCGGCACAAAGAACTTGATATAGTTCTTCGCCGACGAGAACCTGAAATGCTCGTTGTCCCTTACCTTCTGTTTTCCCTTGGTTTTTCCCATGTACTGCTTATATACAAGTTAGCAACATACTTTACAATAACCCCTACCTACATTTGCGCATAGCGGTATCCACCCTGTTTCACGTATACGGCTAAATATGTTCCATGTAAGTTCAACTTAACAAAATATAAAGTTGGAGACAAATAACCCCGCCAAAAGTGACGGGGTTATAGGAAACTAACAACGCCCCAACTCCATCGGCTCTTCAAACTCCTTCCTCCCACAAGTCTTCAAAATGATGAGCCAGGCCGTCTTCAAGATTAATAACAAATCATATCTGGCTGAACGATGATTGACATAGTACAACTTCAACTTCTTGGGCATGAATATCTGTTCATACGACTCTTCATCCTCAAACAACTCACCATGGGTGTAGTCGTAAAGGCTTGCCGTACTAGTTAAGCCAGGCTTGACATCCATGATACGTTTGAATTCGCCAACATACACTTTTTCGGCATTCTCTTGGTCTTCGGGACGAGGGCCTACCACGCTCATCTCTCCTTTCAAGATATTGATCAACTGGGGCAGCTCATCGATGGAAAGCGAACTGACGATTTTGCCCACTTTGGTGAGGCGTTGCTCATCGGGCAGCAGATTGCCGTCTTTGTCCTGTTCGTTCGTCATGGTCTTGAACTTGATGACCTTGTATATCTTGCCGCCTTTATCTGGGCGTTCCTGCAAGCAGAAAGCCCCTACACCCTTGTTGGCGAAGTGGAGGAAAAGCCACACGAGCAATATTAGCCAGCCGATGACCAGCAAAGCCCCAAGGAGCCCCAGCCACCATTTAAAAAGACTTATACATTTTTGATTTTTTTTCTTAACTCTTTCAAACTCATGGCGGAGACTATAGCCCGTAGCGATCTGATATATAATCATTGGGCCAATGTTGCCTTCTACGAGCACCCAACCACTTGCTGTATGAGCCAAATCCCAGCCTATAAAAGCCGCATCTGGCAGTCGACGAGCCAATGCTTTTGCCATTTCGCAAACCTCTTTCCAGTCTGGTATAAGTACGCCAATGAGAGGCTTTTTCGAGTCGGGATGCACTTCATATTTGCCTTGCGACTCATCGGTAGCGACAAAAGTTACTCCTGTTTTTACATCTATTGCACCCCCCCATCCCCGCATTGTCAACAACACTTCCTTTACGTCCCATACGCAGACATGGCCATAGCACATCCACTTCGTTTTCATAATTTATAGTATTTATCCGAAGGGTATTCACTGAATCGATATTGAATGAAGCCAATTCATCGCTCTGTACAATCAATTGTTCCACTATTCCACCGCCAGTTTGTACAATATCCGCGAGTGCATCTTCTGGTGAATGGTATATGGCTATTCCTTTCCCTTGATTAGCATATAATAGCTTGAATATGAATGAATTATACCACAACACACACATACAACCATAACGTATTGATGCTGTTATTGAAACGTATGAATTTGGTTTTAGCAATCCTATTTTTTATATCTTCGCTGGAAATAAATTCTACCTGACGGTGGAAAGCATCTTGATAATAATTATAGGTGCGCCTTTTTTCACACAGTAGTTTTGTAGCTCTGCGAGAGTTGAATCGATTGTAAAAAAGTGTATAGACACGATATGACAAGAGGTTGTTCATTTGGCGCAATGTCAATCTCTCACAGCCCAATCGGTAAAAATCGCCCCACCCCAGGTTCTGTAGGATAAACGCATTGCGAATCTTCTTATAAATCCTCTTGTCCATAGACGGATAATGTTCAGTGAAAAAAGACTGTATCTCCCTTCGCTTAATTATAAAAATAAACAATCGGTAAAGCAGACTGCATTTGAAAAGATACATTATTTTTTCATAAGGCCATCTATTTTTAAAGGTTAATCTCAGTGGTAGCACCAATGACTTACTTGAAGAAGTACTTGTATGGGATAACAGTTTTATCTATTCCTCCATTTTAGGTATCGCCAAAATCTTTTCCTTATATTTATAAAACAAAGTTGAATCATCTGGAACATCTTTATCGACAATCATTCCAGCATGAATCTTTGTGCGGCTTCCAATATTAATCGATGGCATGGTTGTAACTCTAACTCCAAAGTAATTATCATCACCGACATGTGTATAGCCACACAGCAAACATGTTGAAAAGAAATTAAAACTACCAATATGACAATCATGACTTATAAGGGATTGTGTCGTCATCAAATTAAAATCCCCTAAAACTGTATTAGCTCCTACAATAGTCTGATCATAAATCAAACAACCTTCGCCAATTTTTGCGGTTTTTGCTATCGCAGCACCTGGATGGATAAAACTGATAAACTGTCCTCCTCTGGAACGGATTTGTTCTACAACCCTTCTCTTTGACTCAGGACTACCCAATCCCAAAACAAAGTAATCATCTTTTTCAATTTTATAATCTTGAAATAGGCCTAACCACGGCTGTTCATATTTATATTCTTTCCAATGCTCAATGCCTGCCTCATCTGAAGCTAAAAAGCCCTTGAGACGGGCATCATTTGCACTTAACCAATTACAGCTAGTAAGAGACATCTCTAACTCCGAAGCCACCGCTCCTGTTCCAAAAATAATAATGTTTTTCATATTAATTACAAGTTAATCCACCATCAACAATAAATTCTTGTCCAGTTATCCAATCAGATTTGTCTGACAACAGAAATTCTATCATATTAGCCACATCTGAACATTGTCCATTGCCCAATAAATACCTATTATTAATAGTTTCCCCGCTAGCATCAAAAATAAACTGTGTCGTTCTAGTTCTAATACCACCAGGAAGCACGGCATTTACACATACCTTTGGAGCCAACTCTACCGCCATATTTTTCACCCATCCTATCATTGATGCCTTCAATGCTCCATAGATAGAATAGCCCTTCGACCCCATTTTAGAGTTTACACTTGATATCACAACTATTTTTTTTAACGCTTCAGCATTATATTTTTTTGATGCTAAAACCTGCGTGATAACAAATATTGAGAATAACGCAATGTCAAAACTCTTTTTCAAAAAGCCATAATCAATCACTTTCAATGGTTTTATGGCAAAAATACCAGCAGCAAAAACAGCTTTTGATATTTTAATATCATTTTCTCCCATAAAAGCAGAAAGATTATCTTTCACATGCTCAATATCGGCCAAGTCCAAAGAAATGACTTTATGTCTTGATGGTTCCGACAACGAGTCTTTTAGAGCATTTAAAGCATCTATGGACAAATCTGACATCAAAAGATGATGTCCCGATTCTTCTAAAGTTTTACAAATTTGTATGCCAATATCTGAAGTGGCACCCGTTACTAATGTGTATTCCATAATAATTAAAGTGCTTTTTTTAAATCGTAATTATCAAGTGAGAAACAATCACCATGGCCTGGACATACTGTCAATCCTCTTCCTTTGAACGTTTCAATTAAGGCAAGTGTTTGCATTAGTTTGTCTTTTGAACCACATTTTAATTTGGTAACTGTTTTTAAATCTTTTATCAGCAAGTCTCCAGTAATTAGAAAATTATCGATTATCACTAACAAATCACCCATCGAATGTCCTGACGCAGGATAAAACTGTAATGAGTGACATTGCCATGAAAGACAACTTCTATTTTCATCATCAATTAGAATTGAAACAGTAGGACATGAAAAAGCTTTTCTATAATCAAAAAACAAAGACAGGTTCTTACGGGAATCACCTAATGCCTCTGAACACTTTTTTGTACATACAATCGGAATACCGTATTTATCTATCAAATATTGGCAACTCCAAATATGATCATAATGCTCATGTGTCAAAATAATCTGATCTGGGATTAATTGGAAAAGTTTTATCTTTTCATCAATTAATAAACCATCTTCTGACCCAGGATCAATTATTATGCAATGCTTCGTTTCAACATCCGCAAAGATATGACAATTGGATGATACTGGTTTATTAATAATGGTTGTCAGCGACAGATTCACAACAAGGATTATTTTGTTTTGTGTGAATTAACGTATTCACAAAAACCGCCTATTGAATCGAATGCCAAAACATCCTTATGAGACATGGACATTCCATAGTCGGAATCCAATAACGCCAATACTGAAAGGCTGGTTAAAGAATCCCATTCCTCATAGTCAGAGAATTTTGCATTTAAATCCAAATTCTCCACTTCCATTAATTCTTCCAATTTTTCTTTTAATTCTTCCATAATTAAAACTCAATTATTTGGTTAAACATTAAATTTCCTATCTTCATCATAATGGATGACCAAGTCAGTCCTACCCCGAAACCAGCCAAGCACAACATCATAGAACCTTTGACCAATTGATCTCCTAAATTGTAACTGATACAAGTCGGGACTGTCACACCACTGGCGTTACCAAAGTTTTCCACAATATTGGCTGGCATTTTCTCATGTGGTATGCCTAGTTTATCAGCCAACTTGCTGAGCATAAATTTGTTTGGCTGATGGAACATATACCAATCCACTTCATCACGCCCCACACCACTTTGCTCGAATAGATGCTCTATCATTGGTGGTACTTCACGTTGCACGAAGTTGAATACATCATCGCCTTGCATCACCAAATTGTTCTTACTTCTGAAGTTGCCTAACGCATCCTGTTCCATAATTGCAGTTTCTGGAGTACAAGGCATTCTAAATCCACCAGCTGGAATATTAAGAACCAAAGCTCCGCTACCATCCATCTTTATATTGGCATGAATAACATTCTCAATGTCACATTTCTCAATAATAGTAATGGCTGCAGCATCACCCACCAATGGCTTGCTATTGCGATCTTGATCCGAGACTTTGGGGCTCAAAACGTCTGCATTCATCAACACCACCTTATTGACCGCAGGTTGCTCCAATAACAAGCAGGCTTCAATCAAGCCCACCTCGAAACCTGCACAACCTTGGTTAATATCCAAACACAAGCAGTCTTGTTTAAGGCCAAAATGACCATGAATAATATTACTTGTGGGAGGCATATAATAATCCGGCGATTGAGAGACAAACAACAGAGCGTCAATTTCATCTTTTTTTAACATGTTATTGTCGAACAAATACTGCAAGCCAAACTTGCAAAAATCAGATGAACATTGACCTGGTTCGGCTATTCGATGCTCATTGTATCCCATAGCCAATTTAAGTTTCATGCACTTTGCTGGCGAGAAACTATAATTAGCCATCTCATCCTCAAACTTTACCGCCTTTTTGGGCAAAATTGTAAGGATGCCACTAATCCTCTTATTTTTAAATATGAAATCCATTATTTAACTCCATTCTTTATTAACAAATGCTCTATCGCATCGACAGTGGCAAAGTTTTCAGGCAGAATGTCCACACCATCAATAGAGATACCAAATGTGGAGTCAAGCTCCGATACTAAGTTTACCACATCAAAGGAATCCAACATGCCCTCTTCTATGAAATTCACAGGTTGGTTAAAATCAAACTCTGGACGAAGATCTGTCAAAATTTTAATGATTTGTTCTTTCATATTATTCTCTTTTGAATTGCTTAATTATATTGTATTACATAGTCATACATGTTTTCTTCAGCAAAGCCATAGTGCCTGTAACGCTTAATAGCGTTTTCGTTGGTTCGTATTACCCAGAATAATTGACGTTTCGTATCTTTGCCTTCCTCAAAAAACCTTCGTAACAATCGCGATCCAACTTTATTATCGCGAAAGTCGGGATGAGTAAACCAATATCGTAGATAAAGTGTAGTGGCATTCAATTCATATATTAGAAAACCAGCTGTTTTATCCTCTTCTTTGCATACCAATACATGACCTTGCCCCGCATAATCCATCAGTTCCTCATCATAGGGTATCTGTTCCGTTTGCTCATTAAAGTATTTGTGTAATAGTTTGCTTATCACAGGTATATCTGATTCAACAGCAATGCGTACAGTTGTATCTGCAACATATTCCATCTGTGAAGTCAATCTTGTCATCCGAACAAGAGATGTGGCCACTTTGCAGCCTTTATTAAGCAACATTTTTACCACTGGCTCACATTGCATATCACGTCCTACAATATCGAACATTATGGTTGTATTAGGATGTTCGAACATGAAAGCCGAAATGTCACCGCCCAACTCTTCGAGCGTAGTGGAACAGTAGAAAACGTTCCAAAACGTTGGTGACTGCTTAATGATAAACAACGTATTTCCAATGCGCTCGACCTTGCAATCACCTTTTTTTATCCACAGTCCATGCTTTGTCGAATCAAGAAAAAAATTGGTTAAAAAGCCTTCTCGTTTAAGTCGAACTGAACTGATTAGATCTCGGATTTGTTCTATTGAAATGATTTGTTCCATTGAAAAGTGTTATGCTTAAAATTTCAAATCATATATCACCAAACCTGCTTGTTATAATAAGCCCTATCTATTTTTCCACTACTATTTTGACGTAACATGACCTCACGATGATACTCCGAAGGAATCATATAACGCGGTATTTTGGTTGAGATTGCCTTTCTAAAATCTGCCATATTAAGATCTGTTGCGCTTTGATAATAGAGAACTATTTTCTTGTTTTTAAAGTCATATACCACGCAGCAGTTATCTACCATTTCAGTACCAAGTATAGCAGTCTCGATCTCGCCTAATTCAATGCGATAACCATTGTGTTTGATTTGCGCATCGGCACGCCCAACATACATGATTTCACCATAATCATTTTCGTACACCATATCTCCTGTACAATAAATGGTCTCTGGAAAATGATTTTGTAATGGATTTTGAATAAATGCAGAAGCTGTTTTTTCCGGGTTATTGTAGTATCCCAATGCCAAAGAAGAACCTCTCACACACAATTCTCCCTGCTCACCTTTTGCCGCTCTTCGTTGACGGTCAACAAGAATCATCACATCGCTATTACGACATGGAATACCAATTGGCAATGGCTCGTCGTCTGAGAAAGACCTGTTAACTTCATAAAAAGTACAATCAACAGTGATCTCTGTTGGACCATAAAGATTAACA